>Ga0213875_10000199_pt1 | contig 61479 bp, 59 predicted proteins | sample BarmaccomBMRX_R8_FD_160105 | JGI IMG/M metagenome (GOLD analysis project Ga0213875, IMG submission 160105) | Root-associated microbial communities from Barbacenia macrantha in rupestrian grasslands, the National Park of Serra do Cipo, Brazil - RX_R8 | ecosystem: Host-associated > Plants > Roots...
TGATCTCTTGGGGATCGGCGCCTGGTCGAGCACGGACAGGAGCATCCCACGCTCAGCTTTCGAGCTGCTGGGATTGGGGGTAGGCGTACAGGCCCTTGCGGGCGAGCAGCTCCTCGTGGCTTCCCTGCTCGACGAGCCGGCCCTCCTGCAGGGCGCAGATGATGTCGGCATAGCGAATGGTCGCGAGCCGGTGTGCGACCACGAAGGCGGTGCGTCCGCGGAGCCCTTCGATGCTCGTCTTGACGGCTCGCTCCGCCTCGGTGTCGCTGGAATGTTTACCATTCCTGAAAGGAAAGGTTAGAGGTCCTTCGTGGCTACACGGATCACGGAGTCTGGAGGAACCGCTGGCCGGTGTGCAGCAGGGTTGTCTGGTGGGTGACGAAGTCGGCGACGGCGACGACGCCCTGTCCCCGGATTCCCTGCAAACTCACCTAACGACCTCCTGAACGGCTACGATTGCAGCACCGTCCCGCCTGTAAGCGTGACCGGTCTCGGAGGGAACGGCTGGATACCGGGCCGAGACTCGTCTGGCTTCCCGCGCGTAGCCGCGATGATTGTACGACTGCCTCAAGCTAGCGCGGACCCAAGCCGGGTAGCGGTGAGTCAGCGCAGGCGACGTGCAGCACACCCCGGACGAGCAGGAGCTGGCGGGCCTGAAGGCTCCCGCCGCGAGGCAGGAAGAAGCAGCGTGGGCCCAACGGCGAGCCGTGCCGGCTCGAGCGGGGCGCGGATGGCGGAGCGCGTCGCGACTCCCGAGCTGTTCGTCGGCCTGGGGAGCCCCGCGGAGCCTGCGGACTCGCGGTTCAAGGAATACGGCGAGCCCGCGCGTGTTGCTGCTGGGCCGCGCGATCCGATGCCCTCCGCGATGCCGAATTTCGAGCCCGAGCTCGCTGGACGGGCGTCTTGAGAGTCTCCCGCCGCCGTCACCTGCGCACCATCATGCTGGTGCTCGTCGTGCTCGGCAGCGTCGGGATCGCACTGGCCGCGTATGCGACGAGGGTGCTGCGGGCGCTCGAGGGAAGCACCGTCGACGCGCGCTTCTCGATCCGCGGCGCGCTGCCACCTCCGAGGAACCTGGCGCTCGTCTACGTCGACGAGCGGACGTTCACCGAGCTGCGGCTGCAGTGGCCCTTCGCGCGCGCCGTCGAGGGCCAGGTGATCCGCCGGATCGCGGCCGCGGGCCCCGCGGCGATCGCCTACGACATCGAGTTCCCCGATCCCAGCCAGTTTGGACGCCGCGACGACGTCGCGCTGCTCGAGGCGATCACGAGCGCCCGCGGGCGGATCGCCTTCTCGACCGCCGAGACCGGGGCCCGCGGGAACGTGCCGTTCCTCGGCTCGGGCGAGGGGACGGCGCTGCTGCACTCGGTCGGCGCGCAGCCCGCCGACGCGCAGTTTCCGCTGGACTCCGGCGGCGTGGTCCGGCACATGAGGTACGCGATCGGCGGGCTCCCGACCCTCGCCGTGGTGACCGCCGAGCTCGCAACGGGCCGACGCGTCCCGGCGAGCCTGTTCGGCGCTCACGAGCAGTGGATCGACTACTACGGGCCGGCGGGCTCCTTCCCGTCGGTGTCGTTCTCCGACGTGTATCGCGGACGGATCCCTGCGGCCGTGTTCCGCGGCAAGATCGTCGTCGTCGGCGCGTCTGATCCAGCGCTGCAGGCAGTCGCCGACTTCCACGCGACCTCGACAAGCAGCAACATGAGCGGTCCGGGGGTCCAGGCCAACGCGATCGAGAGTGTGCTGCACGGGTTGCCGCTGCGCTCGCTCACGGGCTGGCTCGACGTCGCGGTGATCCTCCTGATGGGAGCCGCCGTGCCGGTCGCGAGCATGCGGCTCGCGCCGGCGCTCGTGTGCGGCGGCACCGTTGCGCTCGGGTTCGCGTTCGCAATCGCCGCGCAGCTGCTCTTCGACGCCGGACGGGTCGTCGTCGTCACGTATCCGCTACTGGCGCTCGCGCTGAGCGCGGTCGGAGCGCTCGCCGTGCAATGGGTGACCGAGGCGATCGAGCGGCTCTGGGTCCGGGACCTGTTCGCGCGGTTCGTGCCCGAGAACGTCGTCGACGAGGTGCTGGCGCGCGCCGACGGGCTGCGGCTCGGCGGCGTGCAGCGCGAGGGCACCGTGATGTTCACGGACCTGCGCGGCTTCACGACGTTCGCCGAATCGCTCGCGCCCGAGCAGGTGATCGACGTGCTCAATCACTATCTGAGCGAGATGAGCGACGCGATCCTCGATCACGGCGGCACGCTGGTCGCCTACATGGGAGACGGGATCATGGCCGTGTTCGGCGCGCCGCTCGAGCAGTCAGACCATGCCGACCGGGCGCTCGCCACCGCGCGGGAGATGCTCACGACACGCCTGCCGCGCTTCAACGCGTGGCTGCGCGAGCATGGTCTCAGCGACGGCTTCCGGATGGGGATCGGTCTCAACAGCGGCCAGGTGATGTCGGGCAACGTCGGCTCCGAGCGCCGAGTCGAGTACACAGCCGTGGGTGACACCACCAACTCCGCTGCGCGGATCGAGCAGCTGACGAAGGGAACGCCACACCAGCTGATGCTGTCCGATGCGACGCGCGGGGCGCTGCACGAACAACCGGCGGACCTGTTGTTCGTCGACGAGCTCGAGCTGCGCGGGCGAACCGCGCGCATGCGGATCTGGGGGCTCGGCGAAAACGGCGCGGGCCCGTCGTGATCTGTCCGGCTGCCGCCGGCAGGAGGTAGCCATGAGGAGGTCGTGGTTACGGCCCGCTTGACCGGGCGTACGCGGGAGCGCTCGCCCGCCGCCCGATGGCGGGGGTCATTACGTGGCGCGACCCTCGCCGTGCTCGGCCTCGTTTGCGCGTCCGCGCTGGCCGGCTGCGGCAGTACAGCCACATCATCCCGCGGGCCATCACCCGCAGCAGCCAAGCAGCATTCCGTCAAGCCGGCGCCGACCTTCACCGTGAACGTCGACCTGGCGCCGGTGAGCGGGAAGGTGCTGGTCGAGCAGCCGGACACCAGGTTCGTGGCACTGACGGCTGCGGAGCTGGTCCCGGTCGGAACCGTGATCGACACCCGTTCCGGAGTCGTCCGCCTGGCCGCCGCCTCCCCGCCCCCCGTGCACGGCGCGATCGGCGAGTTCCAGGCTGGCATCTTCCAGGTCGAGCAGGAGCGAACGAACGCCGGCCTCGTCGACCTGCGGATCCAGAACGCACCCGGTGGGGCCATCTGCGGCGGGCCGCCTCGCGCGAACATCACCACTCGCCTCAGCGCCCGCCAGCTCGGCCTGCTGCTCGGCAGCGGCACGGGTCGCTTTCGCACCGACGGTCAGTTCAGCGCGACGACCGTCCGCGGGACCACGTGGGGCGTGCGCAACCGCTGCGACGGCACGCTGACGATCGTGCAACATGGCGTTGTCGCTGTCACCGACTTCGTCACCCACAAGACGATCGTGCTGCACACAGGGCAGCGGTTCCTCGCCAAAGCTCCATGATCGGGATAACCCCCCGTGACGCCGATGTGCCAACTGCCAGGGGCGGCCACCGGAGATCGCGACCCGACGACCGGCCAGGCCGATTCGACCTTCGACGGACAGCTGATCGTCATCGACGCTGACCGCGAAGGTGATGGCCCAGATCAGCACGGGGGGCTGGCCGCCGGATCCTCGCAGACCGATTCTCTAGCGCCGGCGGCGACGCACCTCCGGCACGGCGTGATGAGCGCGCACAATCCAAGCACTGCTCCGCGAGCGGCTTTGGCCACGCTCCATGGTGGCGACTGGCGGTGGGTGAAGTTGTTGGCGGTCGCTGTGCCCAAACCTCGGCATGTCGACGAGCCCGGTGTTGCGCGGGTGCTTCGCGAAGCGCTGCGGGAACCTCGAGTGCGCGAGCCGGTGGTTGTGCTGGTACGTCTGACTGTGGACGACCACCACCCCGTTTGTGGCTCAGGGAGATCTTCGGAATCCCCGAACCGAAGCGCCGCTGGTGGCGAGCTTCAAGGCGGCGCCCTCGACGCAGGTGTGCTGGAGCGTTTGGTCGTTCTTGGAGCGGCTGCCCTGGGGCTCGGAACTTTCGACACGGGTCGCCTGCCCGCGGGACGCTGGCGGCTCACCGTCTATGCCTACGGTGCCCTGGTGGTCGCGCTGGTGGCTTGGACGGCCGCGATCGACGTCGGGGCGTTTGTCGATCGCGTGCCGCGGATCGATTCGACGGGTGAGCTCAGGACCGCCGGCGACTCCGCTGCGCTGATCGCGCCGTACTTCGCCCTCTCGCTCTCGTAGATCGGGTATCAGGTCGCGCGCTACCGCCGGTCCGTCGGCGAGCGCCGCGCGCAGCTGAAGTGGATGATGACCGGAGGCGCCGTCACGTTCGCCGGGTGTTGTTCGGCCTGGCCGCCAGTGCGAGCCGCTCGCCGGTCCTCGTGGCGCTGCGCAGGTTGGCTTTCTGTGCGCGTTCGCGCTCCCCGGTGGGGATCGCGGTCGGGATCCTCAGGTATCGGCTGTATGCGATCGACCGGCTGGTCAGTCGCACCGTGTCCTACGCGATCATGACCGCGCTGCTGGCGGGCGCGTTCATCGGCGTGGTGGCGTTGACCACGGATGTGCTGGCGCTGTCCTCGACGGTCGGCGTCGCCGCTTCGACGCTGGCCGCCGCGCTGCTGCAGCCACTGCGGGGCCGGGTGCAGCGAATCGTGGATCGCCGCTTCAACCGCGCGCGGGGGACTCTTTTCCGGGGCGAACGGCGTGGGGCGGGCCAGTCGTTCAGTGCGGCGGCTCGGCTATCCAGAGTGCGCGGATGCCGAGCGGGGCGGCGAGGCGATCGAAGTGATCGTCGTGGTGCAGGACGTCGAGCCCGGATTGCTGCGCCGCGACGGCCACCGTTAAATCGGTCAGCGGCAGTCGATGCGCGCCGTGTGATGCGCCCGCGGCGAGAGCACGCATCGCCCCGAGCACGCCCCGCTGGACGGAACGATCGACCGCGATCTCACGCAGCCCCTCGAGGAGGCGGTCGACGGCCGCAATGCCATCCACCCCTCGCGCGTCGACCAGCAGCTCGTACCGGACCGGCCAGCACCATGCGACCTGGCCGCGCGCAACGGCCGCGAGCAGCAGCTCTCTGGCGGCGGGAATCCGGCGGGCGACGATCCATGCCGAGGTGTCTGCCAGCACATCGCCCCCACCGGACCAGACCGTTCGGCTCACCGCGATTGCTGCGGCGGTGCGTTGAGCGCGTTGATCGCGTCCAAATCCAGATCGAACAGTCCTTTGTCCATGGCGGCGAGCAGCGCCTCGGCGGCGGCGCGACGGTGGTGGCGGGAGTCAAGCTGGGCTTCGGCGCCGGCGACCGCCAACCGGCGCACCAATGTGGCGTCCGCCTCGTCAGTTCCCGTCGCAGCTCGGACGCGCTCCAGCGCCTGCGCGAGCTCGGGGTCGGCAGTCACCGCTATGCGCGGATGTTTGCTCGGCATCGCGCACCACAGTGTAGCTCTACCGAGTCACTCCACGCTCGAGCATCGCCCGGCGTCGCAAATGCAGTCCCGCACGTCCATGCCGATCAAGAACCAGGACCGCGCCATCGGCCCAGCTCGGCCCTCCTCCTCGACCACGAGTAGGTACGCGCCGATTCCACGACAGGCGGTCAGGCAGACGTTGCGACAGACCCGCTTCCGCAGACGCGGAAGCCATGGGCAGTGTGCTCGACCATGTCGACGCTGCTGCTCTCGGACAAAGAGGGCAGTGATCGCCGGCCCCAACGCCTGCGTCGCTCGCGAACCATCTGACGACCCGTAACGGACAGGACCGCCGTCGCCGCGCCCCGCCGCCGTCAGCTGTCGCGATCTAGTCGGCGAGATCTGCGACTCCGGCGGCGAAACACGACCTTCGTACTCGTGGTCGGAAACACGACTTTCGTACTCGTGGTCGTGGTGATCACCACGTTCCGGCGAGTGCCGGGCTTCGTCCTTGAGGCGCGGCCGGGGGCCCACATGAGATGTGTTCCGCGCTTCCTGATCGGATCGTTCACAACCACGCTCCGCGAGGGCTTCGCAGTTCGTGGGTTTACGATCTCGAACGTGAGCGCTTCCAGACGCTCACCGAATTCCTCCCGGATGTCGAGGAAGCCCGATTCGCAATGGCGATTCCAAGATGCGTAGCCGCCCGCATAGACCGCGCACGCGATGGGCGCGAGGACGGCGGAGCAGAGCAGATCCGCGATCTGGAGACCCGCGTGGTTGTCGCTGTGACCGAACACCGGCATGTCGACGAGGCCCGTGTTCCGCGGGTGCTTCCCGAATCTCTGCGTGAACATCGAGTGCGCGAGCCGGTGGTTGTGCTGATACGTCTGGCTGTCGACCACCACCATCCCGCGCTCCTCGCTCAGCTGGGTGTTGAAGGCCGAGCAGATGAACTGCAGCGAGCTCGAGTGAATACTCATGTCGTCGTTGGGCTGGTTGAGCTGCTTGACCCAGATCCGACCGATCAGGTTGCCGTCGTGATGCTCGACGATGCTGAGCGTCCCCGAGACGAGGCCGACGGCGTGCTTCCGCTGCCGACGGGTTGCGTTGCGACGGAAGCCTCTTCTGAGATTGGCGCCCTTGACGTCGTGGAGGATCGCGTCCAACCAGCCGCCGCCGAGCTTCGACGCTACGTCGGGATAGAACCGGCGCTTGAGGTCCAGCCATTCGCGGGTGATCTCCGTGAGCTGATCCTCCGGCAGCGAGACGCCGGCGATCACGATCACCGGCTGCTGGTCTCGCTCGGTCTTAACGAGCGTTTCAGCCTTGCCGGACTCGTCGACGTAACACAGCCGCATCCCCCGAAAATAGCCAAGGCCGCTGACGCGACCTTGGAGGATGGGCGGCCTACAGTGGGCCGCCCGAGCGTCGGTCGAAACCAGACGCGATTTGTGTAATGGGATGGTAGCGCGCCGACGAGCGAACCGCCATCGCGCATCTAAACACCCCGATCCGGCTATCGGCACTCGTGGCCGCGGCCTTGAGCGACGGAGTTCGTGCCCAGCGTGTGGCCGAATCCGGCCCCCATTTGCGGCCGATTTGCGGCCGACTCACCCACAGCCGCCCGCAAATTGCGGACATTTCTTCGTGCGAACGGTGCGAAGCTTCGCGCCCGAAAACACCTGCAGCGGGGCGAAAGTCGACCTTCGCACCCGCTGTTACCAGTGGAGACGGCGGGAATTGAACCCGCGTCCGCGGTCGCGTGAAAGATGGCGTCTACGAGCGTAGCCGGCGCTCTGATCTCGTCTCCCACTCGCCACGCCGGCCGGGTTGTGGGAGACCAGCTCCGAAGAGAGTCCCCGGATCGGCTGGAGCGGGCCTCACCGGGCAAGCCTGCTGATTGATCCCGGCGATTCCGCCGCAGGCGAGCCTGAGGCCGGGACGCTCACGGTCTAGCGGTTAGTGACTAGACGGCGAGCGCGTACTCGTGAGAGTCCGCACTTATTGTTTTCCCGGGTGTTTTACGAGGCCGCCCGGGACCTCGACTCGCGACCACCCCCACGAAGCCGACCACGTCGAAGCCTGTCGTCCCCGGGGGTTTATGTTCTGCTTCGAGTATAGGCCGGGGGCGCTCATGGGCGCATGCGAGAATCGTTGAACGGACATGGAGCACGATTCGACGACCCCGGCCCCGGTGCTCTCGCCGCCGGCGCGCGACCCTGACCGGCCGCGTTCGACGGTGGCGGGCCCGCGCCGCGACCAGCGGCGGGAGTCCTTCTTCAAGCGCCGGATCGCGCCGCTCGGCGCGGCCATCCTCGCGCTGCTGGCCAAGCTCAAGACGATCCTGCTCGCCGCATCGCAGCTCAAGCTGCTCGCCACCGCGGGCACGATGCTCGTCTCGATCGCCGCCTACGCGACGATCTGGGGGTTCTGGTTCGCGCTCGGCCTCGTCGTCCTGCTGCTCGTGCACGAGCTGGGCCATGTGATCGCGCTGCGACGCGAGGGGATCCGGGCCAGCGCGCCGATGTTCGTTCCGTTCCTCGGCGCGGTGATCAGCGCGCGCTCGCTGGGCGACGATGCCGCCGCGGAGGCTCGCGTGGGCCTCGCCGGGCCGATCCTCGGCAGCCTGGGCGCGGCGGCCTGCCTGATCGCCTGGCATCTCACCGGCGCCGACTACTGGCGCGCGCTCGCGTTCACGGGCTTCTTCCTGAACCTCTTCAACCTGTTGCCCGTCCTGCCCCTCGACGGCGGGCGAGCGATGGCGGCGATGGCGCCCTGGATGTGGTTCGTCGGGTTCGCGGCGATGGTGGGCCTCGCCATCGTCTGGCCCAACCCGGTCATCTTCATCATCGTCGTCTTCGCGGCTCGGGAGACGTGGCGGCGATGGAAGGCCCGGCGCGCGGGCGACGCGGGCCAGGCCGGCTACTACCGGGTCGCGCCGCGCAACCGCGCGCTCGTGGCGCTCGTCTACCTCGGACTGATCGCGCTGCTCGTCCTCGGCATGGACCTCACGCACCTACCGCGGACGCTGTGAGCGCCCGCGGACCCTACCGCCCCACCTCGCGCAGCTCGCGCTGGACATCGCGGGCCATGTCGCGCTTGCGGATCGACTCGCGCTTGTCGTAGAGGTCCTTGCCACGAGCGAGCGCGATCTCGACCTTGGCCCGCGAACGAGGAGCCGAGAAGTACATCCGGGTCGGCACGAGGGTCAGCCCGCGCTCGTGGGTGCGCCCGTCGAGGCGCGCGATCTCTGAGCGATGCAGGAGCAGCTTGCGAGGGCGCTCGGGATCGTGGTTCTCGCGCGAGGCCGGGCCGTAGGGCGGGATGTAGACGCCGTAGAGCCAGACCTCGCCGTCGCGGATCTGGGCGTAGGCGTCCTTGAGCTGGGCCTTGCCCTCGCGCAGCGACTTGACCTCGGTGCCGGTCAGCACGATGCCGCACTCGAAGCGCTCGAGCAGGTTGTAGCGATACGACGCCTGCCGGTTGGTGGCGACGTCGCCGGGCGCCGTCTTGCGGCGCCCTCCCTTAGCCATCGGACTCAGTCATACGCGCTCATGAAGGACGGAAGGAGGTCCACCCTACCCCGCGGGGCGTCGATCCGCCCCACGCGGACCTCGACGCGGTCGCCGAGGCGCAGGCGTCCGCCGCTGCGGGTCCCGACGAGCATCGTGGCCTCCTCGTTGAGCTCCCACCAGTCCCCGCGCAGGCGGCGGACCGGGAGCATCCCCTCGAACTGGAGCGTCTCGCCGAAGGCGACGAAGGCGCCGGCGCCGATGACGCCGATCACCTCGCCCTCGAACAGCCGGTCGCGGTCGCCGTCCTGCCGCAGCTCGCGCTCGAGCAGGAAGCAGCGCGCCACGTCGTCGGCGTCGCGTTCGATCGTCATCGCGTCGCGCTCGCGCGTCGACGTCCACGGTCCGGCGGCGCGCACGAAGGTCGCCTCGACGGCCGGCTCGCCGGCGATCGCCGACAGCAGGCCGCGATGGCAGATGAGGTCGGGATAGCGGCGGATCGGCGACGTGAAGTGGCAGTAGCGCGGCGAGTCCAGGCCGGCGTGGCCGAGGTTGCGGTCGCCGTAGTAGGCCTGCCGCAGCGATCGCAGCACGAGCGAGTTCAGCGCCCGGCCGCCGTGACCGGCGCGTGCCGTCCACCGCGCCACGAGCGTCGAGGCCGCGGCGATCACGTCCGCCGCCTCGACGGCGGTCAGCGGACCGTCGGGCGCCGGCGGCGTCGGCACCCCGAGCGAGGCGAGCTGGCCCAGCAGACGCTTCACCGCCGCCGACTCGGGACGCTCGTGGACGCGGTAGAGCGTCGGGATCCGCTGCTCGGCGAGAAAGCCCGCCACCTGCTCGTTGGCGGCGATCATCAGATGCTCGATCAGCCGGTGGGATTCGGTCTGGACGGTCGGCGCGGCGGCGATCACGTTCCCCTCGTCGTCGAAGCGAAACTCCGGCTCGGCGGACTCGAGCACGACCGCCGAGCGACCTTCGCGCCGCGCCGCCAGCGCCCCGGCGGCCGCGCGGGCCGCCGCCAGCGGCTCGCCCCACGGCTCCGCCGCCGCCTCGAGCCCGGCGAACAAGCGGTCGACCCGGTCGTAGTCCAGGCGCTCGTCGGAGCGGATCAACGAGCGGTACATCGAGCTCGTGCGCACCCCGCGAGCCCCCACCGTCATCTCCACGGTGACGGTCGCGCGCACCGCGCCGGGGTTCAGCGAGCACGCCTCGTTGGACAGCTCGGCGGGGAGCATCGGCTCGACCGTCCCGGGAACGTAGACGCTCGTCGCCCGCCGATACCCCTCGCGGTCGACGAGCGAGCGCGACGGCACGTAGGCGCAGACGTCGGCGATGTGCACCCACACCCGCCACGACTCGGCGTCGATGACCTCGGCCGAGATCGCATCGTCGAAGTCGCGCGCGCTCGCGGGGTCGATCGTGAACGTCGGCTTCTCGCGCAGGTCGCGCCGGCCCTGCATCCCGATCTGCGCTTCGGCGGCGATCCGGGCCTCGCGCCCGACGGCCGGATCGAAGTGCCCGGCGAGCCCGCGGTCGAGGATCAGCGCCTCGATCACGTCGCGGGCGACCTCGGGGCGCCCCAGGCGCCGCTCGATCGACGGGCGGCGCGAGCCGCCGCGGCCGTTCCCCGCGCCGGGCGGGCCGAGCAGGACGAGATCGCCGACGGCGTAGCGGCGGTCGCGGCTGATGACGGCCCGCGGACCCGGCGCGAACAGGGGCTCGGCAACGAGGAACTTGCCCTGGCGCGCCAGCACCGCCACGCGCCGGGTGGCCGGGCCCTGCACCGCTCCGGCGCTCACCGCAGCTTGGCGGCGACTACGCGCTCGGCGACCAGCAGCGCGGGATCGGAATTGGCGTGCGGCCGATCGAAGTCGGTGTACGCGTAGACGCTGGGCTTGATCCCGGGGCCCCGACGGACGCCGCCGCCGCCGAGGTTGTGACCGTCAGGAGTGAAGTACTCGCCGACGGTGAAGTCGAGCGCGCCCCCGTTGGGCAGGGGCTGGATCTCCTGGAAGACGCCCTTGCCATAGGTGCGGGTGCCGACCACCGTGGCGCGGCCCCGATCCTGCAGCGCGCCGGTGACGATCTCGGCCGCCGAGGCGGTGCGATGGTCGACGAGCACCACGAGGGGGATGCTCGTCGGGATCGCGTCGCCCTTGGCCATGTAGACCTGGCGGGGCTGGGCGCGGCCGTCGGTGGAGACGATCGTCCCGTCCGGGATGAAGATGCTGGCGACGTTGACCCCCTCCTCGAGCAGACCACCGCCGTTCTCGCGCAGGTCGAGGATGAGCGCCCGAGCGCCCGCGGCGCGCACCTGGGCGACCTGAGCGCGGACCTCGTCGCCGGCGCCCGGCGCGAAGGTCGTCAGCTGCACGTAGCCGAGCTTGATCCCCTGGTAGCGGACGATCCGGCTCGAGGCGACCGGAACCGTGACGTCGGCGCGCACGACGCTGATGCTCCGCTGATGGGAGCCGCGGCGGACGGTCAGCCTGACCGCGGTGCCGGCCCGGCCCTTGATCAGCGAGGAGGAGAAGTTGATCGACCGGTTGGCCAACGAGGTCGAGCCGACCTGGGTGATGATCTCGCCGCTGGCCAGCCCCGCCCTGGCCGCGGGCGAGCCGCCGAAGACGGCCTCGACGAGCAGCCCCTGCGGCACCGACCGGATGTCGATCCCGATCCCGGTCAGGTGCGGGTTCGTCTCGTCCTGGAACGAGCCGTACGCGGAGGGATCGTAATAGGCGGTGTAGGGATCGTCGAGGCTTGCCACCGCCGCCTCGAGGCCCTTGTTGACGAGCTGACTGCGGTTGACCCTGCGGTAGTAGTCCTTGGTGATCAGGCCGAGCACCTGATCGACGAGCTTGTCGTTGTCGCTGCGAGTGGTGAAGGCGCTGCGCAGCGGCCCCGGCAGCCAGCTCGGATGGCCGCCGAACCACAGCCCGACGACGAGGCAGACGACCGCGGCGAGGGCCAGCCAGACCGCCCGGGGACGTCGTGATGGCGCAAACATGCGACTGTCAGGGTAGCTGGGCGGCGGCCCGCGCCCGCCGGGGCCCGGCCCCGCTCAGACGCGGAGGAAGCGCCGCAGCGACAGGCCGGAGCCGAGCGCCGACACCGCGACGCCGGCGACCAGGAGCACCACGATCAGCGCCGTGAACGGGATCGTCCGGGGCGCGGCGATCAGGGTCCAGTTGTTTGCGAGCGGGTCGAGCAGCGCCACCTTGGTGACCCCGAGCACCGCGATCGCCAGCAGCGCGCCCGCCGCTCCGACGACGACGCCCTCGATCACGAACGGCCAGCGGATGAACCAGTCGCTGGCGCCCACGAGCTTCATCACCTCGACCTCGCGCCGCCGCGAGTACAGCGACAGGCGAATCGTGTTGGCGATCAGCAGGATCGAGGCGATCGTCAGCAGCACGGTGAGCGCGGCCGCGGTGATCGTGACCAGGTTGGTGACCTCGAGGATCTTGCGGGTATCGTCGCGCCTGTCCGAGACGCTCTGGACCGCCGGGTCGATCGTGTGCCCGGACGGCGTCAGCGCGTTGCGGACCGCGAGGACGTTGGCCGGGTTGTCGGGGATGACGTGGAAGGTGTCGGGCAGCGGATTGGCGCCGAGCAGCTCGTAGGCCTGCGGGTCGGCCTTGGACTGCTGGGCGTAGGCCTGCTGCTTGGAGACGAACTGGACCGAGTGCACGTGGGGCACGGCCAGCAGCTCGCGACGGACGCGCACCTCGTCGGCCGCGCCGGCGCTGGTCTGCATGTACACGTCGACCTCGACGCGGCCGCGCACCGTGTCCGCCGCCCCGTCGGTGGCCTGCACGATCGGGATGAAGACGCCGAGGACGAGCATCGTCACCAGCACGGTGGCCAGCGCGGCGAAGCTCGGGGCGGCGCTGCGACGGACCGCCCGGACCGCCTCGCGGAGAAAGAAGCCCAGCTTCACTGCACGCCGGGGGGCGGGGCCGACGGCGCCCGCAGACGTCTGGCCAGGTCGCGCGTGCTCTCGTCGCGCGCGTAGCGGCCCGCCGCCTCGTCGCGCACCACGCGCCCGCGCGAGAGCTCGAGCACCCGGCGGCGCATCTTGTCGACCATCGTCTGGTCGTGGGTGGCGACCATCACCGTCGTACCGGTGCGGTTGATCCGGTAGAGCAGGCGCATGATGTCGATGCTCGTCTCGGGATCGAGGTTGCCGGTCGGCTCGTCGGCCAGCAGCAGCGGCGGATGGTTGACGAACGCCCGGGCGATCGAGACACGCTGCTGCTCGCCGCCTGACAGCTGATGCGGCAGGTTGTGCAGCTTCGTCGACAGGCCGGTGAGGCGCAGGATGTCGGGCACCTTGGCGCGGATCTCCTTGCGCGAGCCCCCGGTGACCTGCAGGGCATACGCGACGTTGTCGTAGACGGTGCGGCTGGGCAGGAGCTTGAAGTCCTGGAAGACGACTCCGATGTTGCGGCGGAAATACGGCACGCGCCTGCGGGTGATCTCCTGCAGATCGTGGCCGGCGACGCGGATCGTCCCGTCGGTCGGCTCGAGCTCCTTGATCAACAGGCGCATGAGCGTCGACTTCCCCGAGCCGGTGGCACCGACCAGGAACACGAACTCGCCGCGCCGCACGGTGAACGTCGCCTGGTCGAGGCCGACGTCGCCGGCGTAGAGCTTGGAGACGCCGCGGAACTCGATCATCGAGCGGGGGCCGCTCGGCGCGGAGGCGGGGTCAGCCGCCGGCCGGCCTGCCCGGTGCATCGGGGCGGTGATCTTCGAACTGACGGCCATGAAGTGCGCCGCAGCGTAGCGGTCAGATCCGTCCCCGGTCCGGCCTGCAACGCGATTTGCAGCCCCACCGGATCACCCGCGGCGAGGCGCCCGGTACCGTAGGTCGGACATGTCAGAGATCACCGTCACCACGCTTGACAACGGCCTGCGGCTGCACCGCGTCGCCCTCGAGGGCACCCGCTCCGTGACCATCCTCGCGGCCTTCGACGCCGGCGCCCGGACCGAGCGTCCCGAGGAGAACGGAATGGCCCACTTCCTCGAGCATCTCGTGTTCAAGGGCGGCGAGAAATACGCCACCTACCGCGACGTCAACGAGGCCGCCGAGAGGATCGGAGCGGTCCTCAACGCGTACACGAGCCACGACCTCGTCGCCTTCCACATCACGGCGCGCGCGGCGCGCGGGCTCCAGGCCGCCGACCTGCTGACCGACTTCGTCGCCCGACCGCGGATCGACGCCGCCGAGATGGACCGCGAGCGAGGCGTCGTCGTGCAGGAGATCGCCCGCGCCAACGATCAGCCCGCCGCGCAGGCCGAGCACCTCATCGACGAGGCGGTGTTCGGCGACCATCCCCTCGGGCGCCCGGTGCTCGGGACGGCCGAGCACATCCGCGACACCTTCACCCGGGACGCGATCGTCGCCTTCCGCGAGCGCCGGTGGTCGACGGAGACGGGCGCGGCGTTCGCGGTCGGCAACCTCGACGGTCTCGGCTCCGACTCCGAGCTCGAGGACCTGTTCGGGCGCTTTGCGCCCCAGTCGCCGCCGTTGCCCTACGAGAGCGCGCCGCCGCAGCGGCCGCGGATCATGGTTCGCGAGCGCGACTCCAACCAGTCGCACCTGCGCATGTCCTACCGCCCGATCTTCAACGTCACCTCTCCGAGCGCGCGGGCCGCGATGTCGATCTACGCGACCCTGCTCGGTGGCTCGATGGGCTCGCGCCTGTTCGACGAGATCCGCGAGCAGCGCGGCCTCGCCTACTCGGTCAATGCGTTCCCCCACGCCTACGCCGACGTGCCGATCCTCCAGCTGTCGGCGGGCCTGGAGTCCGGCAAGTGCATCGACGCCTATCGGCGGATGCGCGAGATCGTCACCGAGCTGCGCGAGGACGGACCGACCGAGGCCGAGGTCGCGCGCGCCCAGGCCTATGTCGCGGGGGCACGGACGATCGGGTTCGAGAACACCGGCTCGGTCGCCCGCTACGCGGCCCAGCAGACGATCGTCTACCGCGACGAGGTCGATCCCGACCGCAGCATCGAGCTGCTCGACGAGGTCACCTACGACGACGTGCGCAGCATCGCCCTCGGCGTGTCGGACCAGCTCTCGGTGGCCGTCGTCGGCCCGCACACGGTGGCGGAGCTGGAGGCGGCCTGAGACGAGCGCTGGCCGCGGGCGTCGGGCTGCTGGTCGCGGTCGCGGCGATCACGCTGGGGGTGATCGGGTCGCTGAGCCGAACCGCCCGCCACGACGTCCGCCTCGACGCCGGCAGGCCCGTGGTGGCGACCGGGTCACGCCAGCCTCGTCCCGACCCTCGCGGGCCCGGTCTGACTCGACCGGGCCGCCGCCCGCCGGTCACCCCTGCCGAGGCCAAGCTCGGGGCGGCGATCGCCAAGCAGCTCCGCGCGGCCGGGCCGAGCTCCGGAGCGCTCGTCTACGACCTGGGACAGCGCGCCGAGGTGTTCGGGGCGCGCGCGGCCATCGGTCGCCCCCCCGCGTCGGTCGAGAAGCTGTGGACGACCGTCGCCCTGCTGCGGACGCTCGGGCCCCGCGCCCGGCTGCACACCGTCGTCGTCGGCGCCGGGAATCAACGCGGCGGCGTCTGGCACGGCGACCTGTACCTCCGCGGCGGCGGAGATCCGACGTTCGGCGACGCGGGGTTCAACCGGTTCTACAACTTCGGCTACGGGCCGACGCCGACCCAGCTGGCCAACCAGCTGCGCGCGCACGGGATCCGGCGGGTCACCGGCCACGTGATCGCCGACGAGTCGCTGTTCGATCGCCACCGCGGCGGCCTGCTGACCGGCCAGCTCGTCGACGTGCCCGACTTCGAGGGACAGCTCAGCGCGCTGACCTATGACCACGGGACGATCGTCGCGCACTACTCGCCCGCGACCTTCGCCGCGCAGGCGCTGGCCTGGGCGATGGGCCGGGCCGGGATCCAGGCCCCCGCCTCCAAGCGTGTCGGCGACGCGCCACGGCACGGACGGGTGCTCGCCGTGGTCAGCTCGCCGCCCATGTCAACGATGATCCGCCTGATGAACGTCCGCTCCGACGACCTGTTCGCCGAGAGCTTCGCGAAGCAGCTCGGATCGCGGTTCGCGCACTCGGGGACGCTCGGCGCCGGCGCGCGCGTGATCGCGCGCACGATCGCCGGGGCCTACCACCTGCGTCCGACGATCCTCGACGGCTCGGGGCTCTCGCGCCAGGACCGAACCTCCCCGGCCCAGATCGTCGACCTCCTGCGCGACGTCTGGCAAACCTCCACCGGCGACCAGCTGACGACCTCGCTGCCGGTGGTCGGCGTCAACGGGACGGTGAGGGGGATCGCGCTCAAGACGCCGGCCGCCGGCCATTGCCTGGCCAAGACCGGGACGCTCGACAACATCACCAACCTCGCCGGCTACTGCCATGCCCGCGGGGGCCATCAGCTGGCCTTCGCGCTGTTCGTCGACGGGCCCGCGAACGGCCCCGCGTTCTGGCTGGAGAGCAAGATGCTTGCAGCGATCGCGAGTTATTGACCTGACCGCTCACGGCACCGACAATCGGCGTCCGTGGAGCTGAACCCTGCCCTGAACCTGCGGGAGTTGCAGCGCTATCTCGGCCGCGTCGACGATCGCTGGCCGCTCGCCGTCGTCATGGTCGGCGGCTCCCGGGTCGACGAGTTTCGCGGCTTCACCCCCGACGGGGTGCGCGACACGCCGTTCGTCGTCGTCCTCGTCTCCCACGCGTTCGAGAGCCTGCCGACGCACGAGCGCACCTACCAGGCCGCCTCGCTCTGGGATGCGCTGGAGATGGGCGACCCCGCCGAGGTCTACTGCTTCACCACCCCCGAGTTCCTGCGCCGCCGGCTGAGCACGCCGGCGGTCCGCGCGGTCATCGAGCGGGGGCTGCTCATGTTCCAGGACAGCGCGCCGGTCCCGTTCGCGATGCCCCGCGAGCGCGGCGGCGGCGAGGCGCACCCGGGTTGACCGGGGCGCCGGAAGCTCGCTCCGTGTCGGGAGGTGGTCGCCGGGGGGTGGCCGCCAGGGGGGTGGCCGCCAGGGGGGTGGCCACCAGGGGGGTGGCCACCAGGGGGGTGGCCACCAGGGGGGTGGCCGCCAGGGGGTGGCCACCAGGGGGTGGCCACCAGGGGGTGGCCACCAGGGGGTGGCCACCAGGGGGTGGCCGCCAATAAGCCGGTCCCGCCGGGCCTTTCGGCGGCCACCAGGGGGTGGCCACCAGGGGGTGGCCGCCAATAAGCCGGTCCCGCCGGGCCTTTCGGCGGCCACCCCCCGCCGGGAGCTACGGCCGGGAGCGATTGGCGCGCATCGACGCCATCCCGCCGGCGACGCACACCGCGGCCAGCACGATGGCGATGATCCCGACGACCTTCGCCGACCCTGCGACGAGGAAGATTCCAAGGATCAACAAGCCCGTGGCGACCATGAAGGGGATCTGTTTGAGGGTGAACATGACCGCAGCGTACAGATTTAGGTTTCGATCGTAAACCTAAGCTGTTGGCCGTACCCTGAGAGCGTGCCCACCGAGCCCGCACCGATGACGAGCGACCGAGCGAGCGAACTGCTCGCCGATGTCTCCCGTCTGCGAGCGCGGACGCGCCGGAGCGTCGCCTCGCCCGCGCCCGCCGCGATCGCCTTCGGCGCGACGACCGTGCTCGCCGCGATCGTGCTCGCCCTGTTCGGGTCGCGCGCCTTCGCTGTCACCTGGATCGTCGCCGGGACCGCGACGCTGCTGGGGGTCGGACGCGCCTACCGGCGCCAGGGCCACCGGCGGGGCGCGACCGGCCGCGGACGGCGAGCGATGATCTGGTCGTGGGGGCTGTTCGTCCTCTGCTTCGTCATCGCGCTGGCCGCCGCGTCGATCGGCTCGCGCGTCAGTGGGGTCGTGGCGCCGATCGTGTTCGTCATCCTCGGGTACGCAGGTCTCGGCGCGTTCAGCCGCCGGATCGGCCCCGCGGCGGCGGTCGCGGCGGCCGGCCTGGTGGCGATCGCGCTCGCCCTCGCCGGAGCCACCCCCTGGCTCGTCGAGCTCGTCTTCGGCGCCGGCCTGATCGCGTCCGGCCTGGGAAGCGTGCTCGGGGAGCGGAGCCGATGACCCATCCGAGCCGCCGCCTGGACGACGAGGTGCATCAGCGCGTCCGGCTCGGCATCCTCGTCATCCTGCACGAGTCCGGGCGGGCGGACTTCACCTACCTGCGCGACGCGCTCGAGCTCACCGCGGGGAACCTGTCGCGCAACCTCACCCGGCTCGAGGGGGCTGGCCTCATCTCCAGCGAGAAGGTCGCCGACGGGACGCGCCCGCGCACCTGGCTGTCGATCACGCCCGCCGGGCGCGCCGCGCTGAGCGAGGAGATCGCCGCGCTGCGCGAGCTCATCGCCGGGGTCGGGCCCCGCACGGCGCCGGCGACCGCTCCACCGTCGGCTCGGCCGGGATTGCACTCGGCGACCGGGTGATCGCCACCTGCGCGCGTGAGCGGGGGTGGCCGTCGGGGGTGGCCGTCGGGGGTGGCCGTCGAGGGTGGCCATCGAGGGTGGCCATCGAGGGTGGCCATCGAGGGTGGCCATCGAGGGTGGCCATCGAGGGTGGCCATCGAGGGTGGCCATCGAGGGTGGCCGTCGAGGGTGACCATCGAGGGTGACCGTCGAGGGTGGCCGTGGAGGGTGGCCGCCAAGGGTGGCCGCCAATAAGCCGGTCCCGCCGGGCCTTCTGGCGGCCACCCCGCACGAACGACGCGCGTCGTCCGGCTGCCGCACGTCGTCCGGCTGCCGCACGTCGTCCGGCTGCCGCACGACGTCCGGCTGCCGCGCGTTACCCGACTGCCGCGCGGACGACCGGCGCGGCCCTGCCGCGCGGACGACCGCCGCTCAGCCGTCGAGGACCGACAGGATCGCGGTCGTGACCGCGCGGCCCGCGAGCGTGCGGACCTGCTCCAGCGGCGCCTGCACCGAGCCACACGAGGCCGCGACGATCGCGTCGCCGTCGACGAGCGTGTGCGAGGGCTCGATCGCGCGGGCGATCCCGTGGTGAGCGGTCTCGGCGACGAGCAGGCAGCCGGTCTTCTCGAGCCGCGCGTTGGTCGCGACGACCCCGATCGTCGTGTGCATGGTGCCCGCCGTGACGTCGGGCCAGCGCACGTCGTCGAGCTCGCGCGCGAGGTCGTAGCGATCGCCGAACGCGTTGACGACCATGAGAGCGGCGACCACGAGCTCGCCGGCGTGCTGCGCGGCGCAGCCGACCCCGCCCGGTCGCGGGGCGCCGCGCAGGTGCCCGACGGTCGCGCCGGTGCCGCCCCCGACGCGACCCGTCGCCACCGCGCCGGTGCCGCCCCCGACACGACCCGTCGCCACCGCGCCGGTGCCGGCGGGCGCGCAGGCCGCGGCCGCGCAGGCGGCGTAGCCGGCGTCGGCGTCGGGTCGCGCGGACGGGTCCCCCTCGGCGAGGTCGAAGATAACCGCGCCGACGACGATCGGCACTCGCCCGCCCGGGGTCGCCACGCCCCGCCCGTGCTCCTCGCACCAGCGCAGCGCCCCGTCGCACGCGGCGAGGCCGAACGCGGACCCGCCGCAGAGCAGGACCGCGTCGACGCGCCCGACGGCCCGTTCGGGAGCCAGCAGGTCGAACTCGCGGGTGCCGGGCGCCCCGCCGCGCACCTCGCCCGAGGCGATGCTGCCCGCGGGCAGCAGGACCGCGGTGACGCCGGTGCGACCGGCGGCGTCGGTCACGTGCCCGACCCGTACGCCCGGGACATCGGTGAGCATCAGCGGCGGGGCTTGGGAGGTCAGCTGATCGCGACCATCTGACCCGGAAGGTCGGCTCATCGCGACCACCGGGCCCGGCAGGTCAGCTGATCGCGACCATCCGCTCGATCGGGATCCGGGCGCGCTGCGCGATCTCGGGCGCCACCTTGACCTCGGGCTCGCCGTCGAGCAGGACGTCGCGGAGCTTGGGCAGGGTGATCATCTTCATGAAGCGGCACGAGGCGGCCTCGTTGGCGGCGATGAACCGCGCGTCGGGCGCGGCGCGCCGCAGCGGATGGAGCATCCCGGTCTCGGTGGCCACGATCGCGGTCGCGCCACCGCGCTCAGGGTCCTCCCGCGTCGCGAGGTCGCGGGCGTAGCCGAGCATGCCGCCCGTGGAGAGCATGCGGACGCCCTCGGCGGCGATATCGCCGGCGGCGACGTACTCCATGACGCTCGTCGAGCAGCCGCACTCGGGATGGATGAGGAAGTCGGCGTCGGGATGCGCGTCGCGCACGGCGGCGATGTCCCGCGGCTTGATCCCCGCGTGGACGTGGCACTCGCCGTCCCAGATGTGCATCGAGCGGCCGAGCGTCTTGACGACGTAGGCGCCGAGGAACATGTCGGGGCCGAAGAGGATCTCGACGTCGTCGCCATGCTCACGATAGATGTGCTCGACGACACCGACGGCGTTGGCCGAGGTGCAGCAGTAGTCGGTCTCGGCCTTGACCTCGGCGGTGGTGTTGACGTACATGACGACGATCGCGCCGGGATGGGCGGCCTTCCAGTCGCGCAGCTGGGGCGCGGTGATCGCGTCGGCGAGCGAGCAGCCCGCGTCGGCGTCGGGGATCAGCACGCGCTTGTCAGGGCACAGGACCGAGGCGGTCTCGGCCATGAAGTGCACGCCGCAGAAGACGATCGTGTCCGAGCGCGCGGCCGCCGCCTGCTGGGAGAGCCCGAGCGAATCGCCGACGTAGTCGGCGATGTCCTGGATCTCGGGCAGCTGGTAGTTGTGGGCGAGGATGACCGCGCCGCGCTCGGCGGCCAGGCCGCGCACCTCGTCCTGCAGCGCCGGAATGTTCTCGAGCAAGAGCGGGGCGGCGGCGTCGCTCGCCATCGGGAGGTTCATGGTCGGGCGGTGAGGATCAGGGAGAGGTCGAGGGCGGGGGCGCTGTGGGTGATCGCGCCGACCGAGACGAAGTCTACGCCGGTGGCCGCCACGTCCCGAAGCGTCTCGAGCGTGACCCCGCCGCTGGCCTCCAGCGTGGCTCGGCCGCCGACGTGGGCGACGGCCTCGCGCAGCGCGGGGACGTCCATGTTGTCGAGCAGCAGGCACGGGGCGCCGGCCGCCAGGGCCTCGTCGACCTCGGCCAGCGTCCGGCACTCGACCTCGACCGGCAGCTCGGGGGCGGCCGCCCGCGCGGCCATGACCGCCGCCCGGACGCCGCCGGCCATGCTGGCGTGATTCTCCTTGATGAGGATCGCGTCGTACAGGCCGGCGCGGTGGTTGGTCGCGCCGCCGACGGCCACAGCGGCCTTCTCGAGCGCGCGCAGGCCCGGGGTCGTCTTGCGGGTGTCGAGGATCCGCGCGCCCGTGCCGTCGACCGCACGCACGCAGCGCGCCGCCAGCGTGGCCACCCCGGAGAGCCGCTGCAGGAAGTTCAGCGCCGTGCGCTCGCCAGACAGCAGCGCCGCCGCCGAGCCGCCCACCCGCAGCACGTCGCCGCGCTCGCGCCACGTCCCCTCGTCGGTGAGCCGCTCGACCCGGACGCCGGGATCGAGCGCGCGGAACGTGGCCTCGGCGGCATCGAGCCCGCATACGACGCCGGGCGCCTTCTGGGTGATCAGCGCCTCGGCGCGCGCGCCGACCGGTACGGTCGCCGCCGTCGTCACGTCTCCGTCGCCGAGATCCTCGGCGAGAGCACGAGCGACGGCCTCGTTCGCATCGACGGTCGTCATGGGGATATGATGCCCGCACTTTTGTGGACGGAGGCCTCCGGCGGAGCCCGGAGGGGGAAGAGGAGGAGACCTATGCGCATGCGCGCGCTGCAGTTCGGCGTTGCGGCCCTGGCCTGTGCGGGCCTGTCGGTGGCCGGCGCTCAGGCGGCGAACGGACCGCCGCTGCCCAAGGCCCCCGGCGGCAAGACCGTGAGCGTCGTGGCGGTCGGGGTCAAGACGCCGACGTCGTTCGCCTACGGCGCCGGCACGCTGTTCGAGGGCGACGGCGGCTTTCAGACCAACGGACCGCCCAACGGCGGGGTCAACGTGCTGAAGAACGGCACCGCCACGGCGGTCTCGACGAGCCTGAGGTTCGTCGCCGGCCTGGCGTGGCATGACGACGCCCTGTACGTCAGCGGCGGGTCGCTCGCCGGCAAGGGTGTCACGTGGACGCTGCAGAAGTGGACCGGCTTCAACGGCACGACGTTCGCCTCCCAGAAGGTGATCTATACGGCGCCGAAGAAGTTCCAGGGTTTCAACGGCATCGCGTTCGGGCCGAACGGCCGGTTGTACGTGGGCGTCGACACCGGCCTGCTCAACAACAACGACCATGGTCCCGCGACGACCTCGCCGTACCTGTACGACATCCTGTCGCTGCGGGCCGACGGCAGCGGCCTGAAGGTGTTTGCCTCGGGCATCCGGCAGCCGTGGCAGCTGGCCTTCGCGCCCGGCTCCAGCGCTCCGCTCGTCTCCGACCTCGGGCAGGACAAGGGCGCCAAGAACCCGCCCGACTTCGTGCTCAAGGTCAGAAGCGGCGACGACTACGGCTTCCCGACGTGCAACCACGTCGTCGCGAAGAAGTGCAAGGGCTTCGCCAAGCCGCTGCGCTCGTTCAAGCCCCATACGGACATCATGGGGATGGTGATCATCGGCAAGACGCTGTACATGACGTCGTTCCTCAGCGCCGGCGCCAGGGGCCCCGGCGGCGAGGTGGTGTCGATGCCGCTGTCGGGCGGGCCACTCAAGCCAGTGCTGACCGGCTTCGTCGCGCCGACCGTCGGGCTCGGGTCCGACGGCAAGCGCCTGTTCGTCGGCCAGGTGGGCAAGAACGCCGCCAAGCCGGGGATCGTCTACACGGTCACCCCGTAGCGGTGCCGCGTCCGGGACGCCGGCGGCCAGCGCCGGCGTCCTGGACGGCACCCGCACCATCGCGAACCTCGGATCCGGCGGCGCCGCGGCCGGGTCCCCGATCGGCTCGCCGGCGGGAACGCGTGGGATACCGTTCGCGCATGCCGCGCCTCGCCCGCCGCCTCGTCGCGGTCCTCGCAGCCGCGCTGGTCGCCGGCTGCGGGGGGGCCCAGGCCACCGTCGCGAGCGCCCCGCGCACGCCGGCGACCGTGACCTCCGGCTCGCGCACGCCGGCGACCGTGGGCTCCGGCTCACGCACGCCGGCGACCGTCACCTCCGGCCCGCGCACGCCGGCCGGCCAGCCTCTGACCCAGGTGGCGAGCGGAATCCCGACGCCGACGTCGTTCGCGTTCGGCGACGGCCAGGTGTTCGTCGGCAGCGCCGGTGGCGGCGCCAGGCACTCCGGCGGGGTCTATCTCCTCGGGCACCCCTCGCGCCGCCTCGCCGGCTCGCCGCCGCTCGTCATCGGCGTCACCTGGCATCAGGGCCGGTTGTACCTCTCGGGCGCCAGCCGGCTGCAGATGTGGAGCGGCTTCAACGGGCACGGGTTCACCTCGCGACGGACGATCTACACCGGACCGCCGCGGTTCCCGGGCTTCAACGGACTCGCCTTCGGCGCCGACGGACGGCTCTACGTCGGCGTCGGTGTCAGCTCCGACGACGACGACGATCACGGTCCCACCACCCGGCCCTACGCCCGCGACCTGCTCTCCTTCAACGCGTCGGGCGGCGATCTGAAGATCGTCGCCTCGGGCGTCCGCCAGCCCTTCCAGCTCGCGTTCCCGTCGGGCTCCTCCTCGCCCTACGTCTCGGTGCTCGGCCAGGACTTCGGTCCGGGCGCGGCGAATGCGCCGGACTTCATCATCCGTGCCCGTCCGGGCCAGAACTACGGTTTCCCGACCTGCAACTGGGGCGGGCTGTCGGCCTGCGGCGCCTTCACCCGCCCGCTGCAGCTGCTGCGGCCGCACACCAACCCCGTGGGTCTGGCGATCCTCGGCGGCCGGCTGTACTTCAACGAGTTCGGCGGCAGGGTCCCGGCGAGCGTCGTCTCGGTCCCGCTCGGCGGCGGCGCGATCACGCCGGCGGCGATCGGCTTTGCCCAGTACATCGTCGGTCTCGGCACCCACGGCGGGGCGCTCTACGTCGGCGAGATCGACGGGCGCATCTTCCGCGTCCGTCCTTGAGCCGGACCGGCTGCGGGCCGCAGCCAGCTCCGACCCCGGTCAGCTCCGACCCGGCTAGCTCCGACCCCGGTCAGCTTCGACCCCGGCCAGGCCCGAGCGGCGGTCGGGCCCGAGCCGCGGTCAGGCCCGAGCCGCGGTCAGGCCCGAGCCGCGGTCAGGCCCGAGCCGCCGTGCGCACGCCCCGCCCGTCGGCCGACGCCGGATCGAGCTCGCGGTCGGCGAGCACCCGCACCGTGGCGAACGTCGGATCGGCGGCGCCGTGCAGCCGCGCGCCCGCCGCCGTCAGCGTCCGCAGGTAGCCGATGACCTCGGGGGTCACCCGCTCCCCGGGCAGCAGCGACGGCACGCCGGGCGGATAGCCGGCGATCGACTCGCAGGAGATCCGCCCGACCGCCTCGCCGATCGGCACCGTCTCGCCCCGGCCGAGGAACGCCTCCCGGATCGGGACGACCGTCTGGTGCTCGAGCGAGGTCGGCGGGGTGGCGATCGCCGGTCCCTGCCCCGGACGAGCGAGCAGGCGTACCGTCTCGGCGAAGTCGTGCGCGAAGCGCTCGAGCGGCTCGACCGGCTGGCCGAGCCCGAGGACGAGCACGAGCGTGGCGTGCGTGGCCAGCTCGATGTAGATGTCGTAGGCGGCGCGCAGCTCGGCGGCGAGCTCATAGCCGGTACAGCCGGTCCCGCGGACGTCGATGACGATCCGCAGCGGATCCCAGCCGGCGACCCCGGGGCGGCCGACCATCGCCTCGCCGACGATCTCGCAGCCCGGGATCGCCTCGATCGCCTCCCGAGCGCGGGCCGACGCCGCGAGCGTGCGGTCGAGCAGCGCCTCGCCATGGGCGGCCAGCTGCCGGCGCGCGCTGTCCAGCGAGGCGAGCAGCAGCGAGTTCGGGCTCGTCGAGCGCACCAGGCGGATGCTGCGCGCCACCTCGTCGGCGTCGAGGAGGCAATCGGCGCCCGCCCGCCCGACGTGGAGCATTGCGGACTGGGTGAGGCTGCCGACGATCTTGTGCGTCGAGGCGAGCACCGCGTCGGCGCCGAGCGCCAGCGGCGAGGCCGGCAGCGCCGGGTGAAAGCCGAAGTGCGCGCCCCAGGCGTTGTCGACGACGAGGGCGACGCCGCGCTCGTGGGCGACGCGCACGCAGCCCTCGATGTCGGCCGCCATCCCGTAGTAGGTCGGAGAGACGATGAACGCCGCGCCGATGTCGCCGCCGCGGTGCAGCGCCGCCGCGAGCGCCTCGGGCGTCACCCCGTGCGCCATGCCGAGCTCGTCGTCGTACTCGGGGGCGACGAAGCTCGCGCGCCCGCCGCTGAGGACGAGCCCGTCGACGACGCTGGCGTGGGAGTTGCGTTGGACGAGCACGTGGTCGGTCGGCTTGGCCAGCGCGAGGCAGAGCGCGTGGTTGCCCTGGGTGGCACCGTTGGTGAGAAACCAGGTCTGGCCGGCCCCGTAGGCGATGGCCGCGAGCTCCTCGGCGCGCTCGTACGGGGTCGGCGCCGGCCCGACGTCGATGCCCTCGATGTCCTGGCAGATGTCGAGCGCCAGCGCGCGATCGCCGATCGCCGAGCGCAGGCCGGGATCGGCGCCCGGCCCGCCCTTGTGGCCGGGGACGTGGAAGCGGACCGACCCGCGGAAGCCGTAGGAGACGATCGCCTCGAGGTACGGCGCGGTGGGCAGCTCGCGCTTGGGGCGGGGGTGCTCTGCGTTCACCTGGCCACCTCGAGCAGGTAGGCGCGGACAAACTGATCGAGGTCGCCGTCCAGGATCCGGTTGGTGTCGCCGACCTCGTGGGCGGTGCGGTGGTCCTTGACCATCGTGTACGGATGCAGAACGTAGGAGCGGATCTGCGAGCCGAAGTTGACGTCCTGAGCCTCGCCCCGCTCGCGGGCGATCTCCTCCCGACGCCTGCGCTCCTCGAGCTCGACGAGGCGGGAGCGGAGCATGGCCATCGCCTCGGCCTTGTTGGAGGACTGCGAGCGCTCGTTCTGGCACTGGACGACGATGCCGGTCGGCCTGTGGGTGATGCGCACGGCGGAATCGGTCTTGTTGACGTGCTGGCCGCCGGCGCCGCTGGCGCGGTAGGTGTCGATCTGCAGGTCGTCGTCGTCGATCTGCACCTCGGCGCCCTCGGGGACCACGGGCGAGACCTCGACCCCGGCGAAGCTCGTCTGGCGACGGTTGGCCGAGTCGAACGGGGACAGGCGCACGAGCCGGTGCACCCCCTTCTCGGACCCGTACAGCCCGTAGGCGTTCTCGCCGCGGACGCGGAAGGTCGCCGACTTGACCCCCGCCTCCTCCCCCGGCGAGGCCTCGAGCAGCTCGACCGCGAAGCCTCGCTTCTCGGCCCAGCGCATCTCCATGCGCAACACCATCTCGGCCCAGTCCTGGGCATCGGTGCCGCCGGCGCCCGCGTTGACGGTCACGAGCGCGTCGCCGGCGTCGTAGGGACCCGAGAACAAGCGCTGCTCCTCGAGCGCGTCGAGACGCTCCTGCACCGAGGCGATCTGGTCCTCGAGCTCGGTGGCCATCTCGGGATCCTCCTCGGCCAGCTCGGACAGCGGCTCGAGATCCTCGACGTCGGACGCAAGCGCCTGAAAGACGCCGAGCCGGCGGGTCGCTCGTGCATGCTCGGCGCTGACGCTCGCCGCGCGCTCCTGGTCGTCCCAGAACCCGGCCGACCCCATCTCGTCCTCCAGCGCGGCGGCGCGCCGGGTCAGCTGCGCCGGGTCAAAGATAGTCCGCGAGCAGCGCGAGCTGCCGGCGGATGGCCGTGAGGCGCTGGGCAAGCGGCTCGGTGGGGGCGCTGGACATCGCCGGTCACGCTAGCAGGGCTCCGGCGGCCCGATTGGAGTACGAGTTGACGGGTAGCTTTGCGACCAGCACCAGATCCGTCCGTCAGGCCTGAGGGAGGCCGGAGGAGGCTCGCATGTACAAGCAGGTGCTCGACCCCGTGTCGCACTCGTTGGGGCTGTCGTCGATCTTCGCGCTGCTGCCGCTGCTGGTGCTGTTCGTGCTCCTCGGCATCCTGCGCGTCAAGGCCCAGTGGGCGTCGCTGGTCGCGCTCGCGGTCGCGATCCTCGTCGCGCTGATCGTCTACTCGATGCCCGTCGGCCAGACGTTCGACGCCGGCCTCGAGGGGGTGGCGTTCGGGCTGTTCCCGATCATGTGGATCGTCTTCAACGCCCTGTGGATCTTCAACATGACCGAGGCCACCGGGTACTTCGCGGTGCTGCGGCGCGCCTTCGCCCAGGTCTCCGACGACCGCCGGGTCCAGGTGGTCGTCATCGCGTTCTGCTTCGGCGCGCTGCTCGAAGCGCTGGCCGGCTTCGGCACGCCGGTTGCGATCTGCTCAACGATGCTCGTCGGCCTCGGCGTCAAGCCGCTGCGCGCGGCCGCGGTGGCGCTCGTCGCCGACACCGCGCCCGTGGCCTTCGGGGGGATCGCGATCCCGATCACCACGCTCGGGCAGGTGTCCGGACTCCCGGTGCACGCCCTGGGCCAGATGGTGGGACGCCAGTCGCCGATCATGGCGGTGATCGTTCCGTTCGTGCTCGTGTACATGATCGACGGCCGCCGCGGGCTGCGCGACACCTGGCCGGCGGCACTCACCGCCGGCGTCGTGTTCGGGATCCTGCAGTTCGCGATCTCCAACTACGTGTCGGTCACGCTGGCCGACATCATCGCCTCGCTCGGCTCGATCGTGGCGGTGCTCGCGCTGCTGCGGGCGTGGACGCCGGGCGCGCCGGTGCCGGCCGAGGCCGGCGGCGCCCCGCGGCCCTCGATCGCCGGCGCCGGCACCGCGGACTCCGCGTTCGAGCGACGGGTCAAGGCCGACGACGGCGCTCCGGTGCCCCGCCGCGACCTCCTGATGGCGCTGGCGCCCTACATCATCATCACGATCGTGCTCGGGGTGGCCAACCTGAAGGGGATCATGACCGCGCTGGACAAGTCCACCACCGAGTTCACCTGGCCCGGCCTGCACGTGCTCGACGCCAAGGGCAAGGCGCCGACCAGCCTGATCTTCAAGCTGGACTGGTTCACCGCCGCCGGCACCGGCCTGTTCGTCTCCGGGGTGCTCACGGCGATCGTCCTGCGGGTCCGCCCCGTCCAGGCGATCCGGACCTACGCCGGCACCCTGCACCAGCTGCGGTGGGCGACGCTGACCGTCTGCGCGGTGCTGGCGATCGCCTACGTCATGAACCTCTCGGGCCAGACGATCACCCTGGGGACCTGGGCGGCGGGCGCCGGAGGCTTCTTCGCCTTCCTGTCGCCGCTGATCGGGTGGTTCGGCACCGCGGTCACCGGCTCGGACACCTCGACCAACTCGCTCTTCGGCGCCCTGCAGGTCGCCGCCGCCAAGCAGTCGGGGCTCTCGCCGACGCTGCTGGCGGCGGCCAACAGCTCGGGCGGGATCATGGCCAAGATGGTCTCGCCCCAGAACCTGGCGATCGGCGCCGCGGCGGTCGGCCTCGGCGGCCGCGAGGGCGACATCTTCCGCCAGGTGATCGCCTGGAGCGTGCTGCTCGTGCTGATCATGGCGGTGATCGTGCTCCTGCAGTCCACCTCGGTCCTGTCCTGGATGGTCCCCTGACCGAGGAGCCGGCCGGGTCGCTCGGCCACTCTCGGGGTAGCCTTCAGGTGGGCATGCCCGGCTACGACGACGATGATGACTGGGTCGGCACGCCGCCCGAGGGCCACTACAGCCGCGACCGGGCCCGGCCCCGCTTCTGGCTGATGCAGCCGCCGGTGATGATCGGCGCGGCCGCGTTGCTCGTGATCGTGATCATCGTCGCGGTCCTGGCCATCGCGCGCTGAGGTGGACCTTCGCGGCGTCGGCGATGCCGATCGCCCCGAGCGCGGCCAGCATGACGAGGAACGGGTCGACGGCCGAGCGGAAGCGGATGAAGCCGGTGACCAACAGCGTGCTGCACAGGAACACCGGCACCAGCCACATCCACAGCGGCGCGCGGCGGACCGGCCCCAGCGCCAGGCCGGCCAGCGCCAGCAGGCCGATCGGATAGAAGCCGAGGATCTCCAGCCAGGCCGGAACCTCGGGGATGTCGGTGTCGCGCAGGTTGTCGACCGCGAAGTCGAGCTCGCCGAGGTGGAACATGCGGATCGCGTTGAACGCCAGCACCTTGAGCACGTAGAACGGGTGCTGGCGGATCTCGGTGATCGCCTGGCGCTGCAGGGCATCGCCGTAGGTGACCTCGTTCCAATGATCGATGTCGGCGGTGAACAGGATCTGGCCGTACTCCGGCGAGGCGCCGTGCTCGGCCTCCTTCCACACCGCCGGCCAGTGGGTCTCGGCTCGCGAGGCCGCGTTGTAGGTGCCGGCCAGCGTATAGCCGATCTCGGTGGACACCGGAACGAAGGCGTGGAGCACGAGCCAGTTGCGCAGCGTCCACGGCGCCACCGTCAGCGTCGCGACCGCGACGACGACCAGCGGTCTCAGGCGCCCCCGCCACGATCGCCGGGGCCCGGCCAGCCACAGCGCATAGGCGAGCAGCGGCCAGATGACCACCGCGTTGGTCCGGGTCAGCTCGGCCACGCCGGCGAGCACGCCGGTGAGCACCGCCCACCGCAGCGGGTGGGGCGACCTCCGGGCCTGCAGGGCGCACGCCACCGCGCCGAGCACCAGCGGCACGAACAGCGCCTCGGAGACGAGCGTCGTGCTCAGGACGACCAGGGGAGGCGCGATCGCCGCGATGCCGAGGGCCATCACGCCGATCCGCCGACCCCAGAGCCGTGTGGCGATCAGCCCGATCAGCGCGACCGACACCGTCCCCAGAACCGTCTCGACCATCCGCGCCGCCGGCGGCGCCTCCTGGCCGGCGACGACGTACACCGCGGCGAGGAACACCGGGTACGCCGGCGGGCGATAGGCGCTCGGCCCGCCGCCCGGCGCCCGGTTGGAGGGCGGGATTCCGTGGCCCTGGGCGATCGACAGCCCGTTGCGGCTGAAGTCGGCCGCATCGAGCGTCGTCGGCGTGTACAGCGTCGCCGACACGAGCGCGATGCGCAGGATCAGGGCGATCCCCAGCAGGAGCCAGACCCGAGTGGGCAGCCGGGCGATCGACCGCCCGCGCCCGATCCGCCATAGCCGACCGGCGCGTGCCCGCCGGCTCAGGCCCGGGATCGGTCCCGACACGGCCATCGCGGTCAGCTCAACAGGGCGGAGCGACGGCCGTGGTGGAGCGGCCCACCGGGGCGAGGATGATCTGCGCCGGCCCGGTCGGCTTGGACTTCTCGCAGGGGCTGACGACGACCGTGCGGATCGGGCTGCCGGGCGGCACCGTCAGCTGCAGCTGAGCGCTGTTGACCTCCCCCGCGACCAGCAGGCTCGAGGAGCTGACGCTCTTCGCGGTGCCCACCGTGGGCAGTGACGTGCCCGGATCGGCCACGAACGCCGCGGCGGGCAGGTTCGTCGCCGGGGCCGTCCCGCCTGCGGTCGCCGTGCACCGGGGCACGAGCACGACTCGGTCGCCGTATCCCTGCGGCAGCTGGATCGCGACCGCCCCGGTGATGTTGCGCTCGGCCTGCGCGTTGGCCGAGACCACGGGCGCGCCGGTTCCGCAGGGCGCGACGATGACGCTGCGAGCGGCGTCTTGAGTGGGAACGATCACCGCCCGCATGCCCGGCTGGATCAGGGACACCGGGCTCGTGCCGGAGCCGAGCAAGCCAGCGATCACGAGGATCACGAGCAGCACCACGATGACGACCCAGACGCTGCGGTTGCCCTCCGAGTCGGCTTCGTCGCGCTCGACGTCCTCGGGCTCCTGCTTGTCTTGCACGTCGGCTATCGGATATCCCCCTCCCGCGCCCTCTGACGACCGGCGCCGCTGGGATCGCCTCTCCCGGCCCTCAGCTGCTACTGCTCGACGACGAGGAGGATATGGCGGTGCAGCCCGACGCGGTGGCGGACGTGCCGTTCTTGGACGGGATCACGTTGCCCTGAGTGCTCGTCGGCGTGGAGCTGGAGCTGGACGAGCTGCTGGAGCTGCTGGAGCTCGAGCTGCTCGAGCTCGAACCCCCCGGCGGCAGGCAGGGTGGCACGATCAGCGTCTTGACGCCGCTGTTGGACGGCAGCACGAGCTGGAGCTGGGGCGTGGCCCCGGCCTGGGCTCCCGCGGCGGACCCGCCCGGGGTGATCAGGATCGTGCTGGCCGGCGGCGGCGCGATCGCCTGGCTGGAGCTCGAGCTGGAGCTGGAGCTGGAGCTCGAGCTGGAGGAGCTGCTCCCGGGCGAGCCGCAGGGCTCGATCGCGACGGTCTGCGTCAGCGAGCTGGTGGGGATCGTGATGAGGTTCGATCCCGGCGGGACCGTGCTGTTGCCCTGCTCCGAGACGACGGCCGCCTCCGAGCAGGAGGTCACCGCGATCATCAGCGGGTTGTGCTGCTTGGGGATGACGACCGTGCGGACGCCCGGGTTCATCAACGCCGCCGCGACGGGGTCCATGCTCGAGCTCGAGGAGCCGCTGCTCGAGCCGCACGCGGAGAGCGTCGCTGCGCAGGCGGCACACGTCATCAGGGCCAACAGCCGTCGCCGCGTAGGCGTCTGGATCGTCATCCTCTCCTCCGCTCGCCCGCCACGGGGCGCTCCGCTTCATGATCTCCGGGCACTGCATGCGCTCTGCTACCCCCGGAGGCCGTAAGCAAACCGCAAGCCGAGGCGGCTCTCGCCGGCACGGCGAACATCGCCGGGATCTCGGTCATCAGTCTAGATACTCGTAGGCCGGGAGCGTCAGGAACTCGACGAGCTCGTCGGCCAGCGCCATCGACTCGAAGATCTCGCGCGTCTCATCGGGACGGCCGGCCTCCCAGACCTCCTCGGAGACCGCGTCGCGGATCTTCGCGGTCTCCTCGTCGAGGATCCGGCGCACGAGCTCGGCGTCGATCGTGCGCCCGTCGGGGAGCGTGACGCCGTGGTGGACCCACTGCCAGATCTGCGAGCGCGAGATCTCCGCGGTCGCCGCGTCCTCCATCAGCGAGTTGATCGCCGCCGCGCCGTGACCGCCGAGCCAGAACGAGACGTACTGGAAGCCGACGTTGACGTCGGTGCGCAACCCCTGCTCGGTGATCTCCCCGGGCGTGTCCTGGAGCGCGAGGAGCTGCGCGGCGGTCACCGTCACGTCGTCGCGCTGACGCTCGAGCTGGTTGGGCCGGCCCTTCAGGCCCTCCTCGAAGACCTCGCGCGCGGCGGGGACGGTGTCGGGGTGGGCGACCCAGGTGCCGTCGTAGCCCTGCTGTACCTCGCGTCGCTTGTCCTCGCGGACGCTCTCCAGCGCCTTGGCGCTGGCCTCCTCGTCGGTCCGGGAGGGAATCTGCGCCGCCATCCCGCCCATCGCGTGCGCGCCCCGACGGTGGCAGGTGGCGACGAGCAGCTCGGTGTAGGCGTGCATGAACGGCACCGTCATGGTGACGTCCCCGCGATCGGGCAGCACCTTGGACGGATCGTCGCGGAAGCACTTGATCGCCGAGAAGATGTAGTCCCAGCGCCCCGCGTTCAGCCCCGCGGAGTGCTCGCGCAGCTCGTAGAGGATCTCGTCCATCTCGAACGCCGCCGGCAACGTCTCGATCAGCACCGTCGCCTTGATCGTGCCCTGCTCCATGCCGACCGCGTCCTGGGCGAACGTGAACACGTCGTTCCACAGCCGCGCCTCGAGGTGGGACTCCATCTTCGGCAGGTAGAAGTACGGCCCGGCGTCGTGGGCGAGCAGCAACGGCGCGCAGTGGAAGAAGTACATCCCGAAGTCGAACAGCGAGCCCGAGACGACCTCGCCGTCGACGAGCAGATGCCGCTCGGGCAGATGCCAGCCGCGGGGGCGGACGAGCAGTGTCGCCGGCTCGTCGACGAGCTCATAGTGGCGGTCGTCGGAGGCCTCGTAGGTGATCCGGCGCTCGATCGCGTCGCGCAGGTTCGCATGCCCGCGGACCATGTTGCGCCAGCTCGGCGAGTTGGCGTCCTCGAAGTCGGCCATGAAGCCGTCGGCTCCGGAGTTCAGCGCGTTGATGACGAGCTTGCGGTCGGTGGGTCCGGTGATCTCGACCCAGCGCTGGCGCAGCGGCTCGGGAGCGGGCGCCACGCTCCAGTCCGACGAGCGCACCGACTCGGTCTCGTCGAGGAAGCGCAGCGACTCCTGGCCGGAGGCCAGGCGCTCGCGGCGGTCGATCCGGGCCTGGAGCAGCTCCTGGCGCCGGCGCTCGAACTCGCGGGCGAGCGCGGCGACGAACTCGAGCGCGTCCGGGGTCAGGATCTCATCGAGGTCGCGGTCGGCGTCGGCTCGCAGCTCGATGCTCTCTCGGGGCGTCATCGGCCGGGCATCCTGACAGATCCGCGCCGGGCGTCGTCTCGTCGCGCGCTCAGGCGACGGGCGCCGGCGTGCCGCGCGCACTCAGGCGCCGTGGCACTTCTTGAACTTCTTACCCGATCCGCAGGGGCACGGATCGTTGCGCCCGACCTGCTGTTCGGCGTCGACGCGGCGCTGCTCGACGGGCTCAAGCGCACCGAACGGCTCGGCCTCGGCCAGGACCTCGGGATCGGCCGACGCCCCGGCGGCCGCCGCGGCGATCGCCGCCGATCCGGTCGCCATCGTCCCGCCCGAGTAGCTGACGCGGCCGCCCCCGGTCGCCGAGCTCGAGGTCGGGCTGGGGCTGTGGCGCGGTGGCGGGACGGCGCCGGTCTCGTCGGCGAGGGTCACCTCGACGTGGAAGATGAAGCGCGCGAAGTCCGACCAGACGCTGTGCATCAGCTCGCGGAAGAGGTCGAAGGCCTCGTTCTTGTACGCGACGAGCGGCTCCATCTGCGCGAACGAGCGCAGGTGGATCCCCTGCTGCAGGTAGTCCATGTCATACAGGTGCTCCTGCCAGCGCTGGTCGATGATCTCCAGCAGCAGGTAGCGCTCGACCTGGCGCATCAGCTCCTCGCCGAGCTCGGCCTCGCGGTGGTCGTACTGGGCGAGCGCCTCCTCCTGCAGCCGCAGCGTGAGGTCCTCGCGGTCGGTCTGGTGGGGGTCGATCGCCTCGAGCTCGTCGGACGGGGTGAAGATCTCCTCGACGCGCCGCAGCAGGCCCTCGATGTCCCAGTCCTCGACGAAGTCGCCCTCGGTGTACTCGTCGACGAGCCGCTCGATGAGGTTGACGATCTCCTCGCGCGCGGCGCCGCTCATGTCGCGGCCCTCGAGCACCTCGTCGCGGTAGGAATAGACGACCTCGCGCTGCTGGTTGAGCACGTCGTCGTACTCGAGCGTGTGCTTGCGCTGCAGGAAGTACTGCTCCTCGACCTTGCGCTGGGCCTTCTCGATCTGCTTGGAGAGCATGCCCGCCTCGATCGGCTCCTCGTTGCCCTCGTCGTCGATCGAGCCGAGCTTGTCGAGGATCTTGTAGATCCGCTCGCCGGCGAACAGGCGCACGAGGTCGTCCTGGGCGGAGAGGAAGAAGCGGCTCTCGCCGGGATCGCCCTGGCGTCCGGAGCGGCCGCGCAGCTGGTTGTCGATCCGGCGCGACTCGTGGCGCTCGGTGCCCAGGATGAACAGCCCGCCGGCCTCGAGCACCCGATCGCGGCGCTCGTCGACCTGCTCCTCGATCGCCGGCACGACCTGGGCGAGATGCTCGTCGTAGTCGGGGTCCCCGGGGCGCAGCCCGAGCTGGGCGAGCTCGAGGCTGGCCAGGTGCTCGGGGTTGCCGCCGAGCTTGATGTCGACGCCGCGGCCGGCCATGTTGGTGGCGATCGTCACCGCACCGGGTGCGCCGGCCTCGGCGATCGTCTCGCCCTCGCGCTGGGCGAACTCCGGCTTGGCGTTGAGCACCGAGTGCTTGATGCCCCGGCGGCCGAGCTGCTGGGAGAGCATTTCGGAGACCTCGACCGAGATCGTGCCCACGAGCACCGGCTGGCCGGCCTCGTGGCGGTTCGTGATCTCCTTGACGACCGCCGCCCACTTGCCGTCCTTTGTCTTGTAGACCTGATCGTTGAGGTCGTCGCGGACCATCGGCATGTTCGTCGGCACCTGCACGACCGGCAGCTCGTAGATCTTCATGAACTCGGTCGCCTCGGTCAGCGCGGTCCCGGTCATGCCCGCGAGCTTCTCGTACATGCGGAAGTAGTTCTGCAGCGTGATCGTGGCCATCGTCTGGTTCTCCTCCTGGACCCGGACGCCCTCCTTGGCCTCCACCGCCTGGTGCAGGCCCTCAGACCAGCGACGGCCCTCGAGGATGCGGCCCGTGTGCTCGTCGACGATCTTGACCTCGCCGTCGATGACCGAGTAGTCGACGTCGCGCTTGTACAGCGCCTGCGCCTTCAGCGCCTGGATCAGGTGGTTGACGAGATGACCGTTCTCGGCCCGGTAGAGGTGGTCGATGCGCAGGAAGCGCTCGGCCTTGGCGACCCCCTGCTCGGTGACCGACACCGTCTTGTACTTCTCGTCGAACTCGAAGTCGAAGTCGGCGACGAACTCCTTCTTGGACTTCGGGTCCAGGCCGTCGGGCGTCTTGCCGGGCTTCATCCGCGGCGCCAGCCGGGCGAACGTCGCGTACAGGTCGGCGGCCTGCTCGGGCGCGCCCGAGATGATCAGCGGCGTGCGGGCCTCGTCGATGAGGATGTTGTCGACCTCGTCGACGATCGCGAAGCGGTGGTACATCGACTTGCCGTCGGAGGGCTTGGCGCGACCGCCATGCTGGAACTTCTCCTCCAGGCTCTTGGCCATGTTGTCGCGCAGGTAGTCAAAGCCGAACTCCGAGTTGGTTCCGTAGGTGACGTCGGCGGCGTAGGCGGCGGCCTTCTCCTCGGGCGGCTGCATGTTCTGCAGGACGCCGACGCCGACCCCGAGCAGATCGTAGATCGGCTTCATCCACATCGCGTCGCGGCGGGCGAGGTAGTCGTTGACGGTCACCACGTGCACGCCGTGGCCGGGCAGCGAGTTGAGCACGACGGCGAGGGTGGCCGTCAGCGTCTTGCCCTCGCCGGTCTTCATCTCGGCGATCGCGCCGTCGTGCAGGACCATCCCGCCGATCAGCTGCACGTCGAAGTGGCGCATGCCCATCGTGCGGCGCCCCGCCTCTCGGGTCAGCGCGAAGCACTCGTAGAGCAGATCGTCGAGCGACTCGCCCTCGCGGGCGCGCTCGCGCAGCCCATCGGCGAGCTCACGGAGCTCGCCGTCCTCGTGCAGCTCCATCTCGGCCTCGAACCCGTTGATCCGGGCCACCCGCTGCTCGTAGGACTTGAACTTCTTGGCCTCGCCCAGGCGAAGCGCGCGGTCCAGCAGGGACATGCGTCTGAGGGTAGCGCTCGCCGGTGCGCTCAAGCCGCCGGCGACACGTCCGCCGGCGACACGTCCGCCGGCGTCGCACTGGGGGTCTCGGCGCGCCCCGCGCGGCGACGACGACGCTTGACCCGGTGGCGCTTGACCTGGACCGCCAGCTCGTCGCCGCAGAGCTTGATCGAGTGCAGCATCTCACCCGAGGCGTTCGCCGCCCGCAGCGTCACCCCCTTCAGGTGCAGGGTGACCTCCGCCACCTGGGATTCGGTGATCGAGGGGTTGCGCTCCTCGTGGAGCTCGACCTCGAGCTCGGCCAGGTCCGAGACCTGGCGGGCGACCTTGCGAAAGCGCTTGTCCACCTGCTCTCGCATTTCGGGGGAGACGGCCAGGTTGCGGCCCTTGATCTCGATCCGCATCGTCGACCTCCTGACGGCCCGGTTGCGGTGTGGTGATCGGAGAGTAGAACCGCACGCGGGGTTTGTCGATCGGCAGAATGTCCCCGTGGTGTTCAGCGGCGTCAGCGGTCCGAGCGTCTCTCCGTCGATCCAGTGGTCGCCGGAGCCGACGGTCCTGATCGGGGTCGCGGCGCTCGGCACGCTGTACGCGCTCGCCTGGCGCCGGGCGCGGGCGGACGGGGCTCCGCACGCTCCGGGCCTCGGACGCGCGGCCCTGTTCGCCGGCGGCCTGATCACGGTCCTCGTCGCGCTCGTCTCCCCCATCGACGCGCTCGGCGATGACCTGCTGCTGATGCACATGCTCCAGCACATCCTGTTGCTCGACATCGCGCCGATCCTGCTCATCCTCGGCCTCAACAAGGTGCTGCTGCGGCCGGTCAGCCGCCGACTGCACGCGATCGAGCGCTCGGCCGGCCCGCTCGCGCATCCGGCGTTCGCGGTGCTGCTGTACGCGGGCTTCATGTGGGGCTGGCACATCCCCGCCCTGTATGACGCGGCGCTGCACAACACCGGCGTGCACGCCTTCGAGCACCTCTGCTTCGGCTTCGCCGGCTCGCTGTACTGGTGGCACGTCCTGTCGCCGATCCGCTCGCGGCGGCGCCTGCGCGGCCTGGGTCCGATCGCCTACATGGTCGCCACCAAGCTGCTCGTCGGCGTGCTCGGCATCGTGCTCGCCTTCGCGCCGGCGTCGTTCTATCCCTTCTATGAGCACCATCCGCACTACTGGGGGCTGACGCCCTCCGAGGACCAGTCGATGGCGGGGCTGCTGATGGCGCTCGAGCAGTCGATCGTGATGGGGATCGCGCTCGTGTGGCTCTTCGTGCGGATGCTCAACGAGTCCGAGCGCGAGGCCGCGCGCGCCGAGCGCTACGAGGTCGCCTAGCCGACCCCGGCGCCGGCCCCGGCGCGGACTCCGGCACCGACTCCGGCCCCGATTCCGGCACCGGCCCCGGCGCGGACTCCGGCACCGACTCCGGCCCCGATTCCGGCACCGGCACCGGCGCGGACTCCGGCACCGACTCCGGCACCGGCACCGGCGAGGTCCGCTCGCCCGGCACCGGCCTCCCGCTCACCGCCTCGGCGCGCCGCTCGTCCTCGGGCACCGGGTTCTCCCCCGCCGGTATCACGACCTCCATCGTCCGCCATGCCATCTCGTCCGGTCCCTTCGTGCTCGGTTCGCCGCCGGACCTGACCCTGTCCGGCCAACGTGGGGCAACGGTAGGACCGCCGTCGGTTCCTCGTCGGTCGCTGAGCGGATTCTGGTCGCATCAGCGCCGCAATTCGGCGCACTATGCGAGGCGGCGGCTCCAACGCGAGGTCGGCCGCGTCGGCTCGAACGCAAGCGGCCGCGTCGGCTCGAACGCGAGATCGCCGGCGCGCTCAGGCCCCGACGGCCGCGGAGCGGGCGAGCAGCGCGGCGCCGAGCGCCCCGCCGAGATCCCCGAGCCCGGCGAGCCGGATCTCCGGCGGGCGGCCGTCGTTGAACAGGTGGGGCTGCATCTCGGCGGCGATCCGCTTGACCATCGGCTCGCCGAAGCGCACGCCGAGCCCGCCGCCGATGATCACCGCCTCCACGTCGAGCAGGTTGACCGCCGAGGCGATGCCGGTGCCGAGCGCGTGCACCGCGCGCTCGATCAGCTCGGTCGCGAGCCGATCCTCGTGGTGCAGGGCGTGCGCCCAGACCGAGCTGGTCAGTCGCTTGCGGCCGCGCTGCTTGGCGAGTTTGAACAGGTCGGTACGGGCTCCGCGGTCGACCTCGCGGCGCGCCCGCGCCTCCATCGCGCCGCGGCCGGCGTAGGCCTCCATGCACCCGCGCCGCCCGCACGGGCATTGCGCGCCGTTGCGCCGCACGACCATGTGGCCGATCTCTCCGGCGCCGCCGCGACCCAGCCATACCTGGCCGTCGAGGATGATCCCGCCACCGACGCCGGTGCCCCACGACACCATCAGCAGCGACTGGTACGGCCGGCCCGCGCCGAGCTCGAACTCCGCGCGGGTGGCGACCTGAACGTCGTTGCCGAGGTGGACGTCGGTGCCCAGCGCCTCGCGCAGCGACGCCGCCAGCTCGAAGGTCCCCTCCCAGTCGGGAAGGTTGCGCGCATGGGCGACCGTGCCCGCGGTCCCGTCGACGTCGCCGGGCGAGCCCACGCCGACGCCGTGCAGCCTGCCGGTCGAGACCTTGGCCGCCTCGGCGGCGTGCGTCATCGCCCGCGCCATCGCGGCGGCGACGCCCTCGGGCCCGCCGTCGGCCGGCGTCGGCTCGCGCGCCTGCCCGAGCACGGTTTGGCTCGAGTCGACGACGATCGCCTCGATCTTCGTCCCGCCCAGGTCGATCCCGCCCCGCAGCCCGTCCGGCACCATGGACCGCAGCCTACCTCAGGCGAGCGGACCCCACGACTCCCGATAGTGCTCCTGCTCGACGGTGGGCTCGTCGATCCGCACGCCGAGGGCGAGCAGCTTCAGCCGTCCGACCTCGCGGTCGACCGCCGGGGAGACCGGATGCACGCCCGGGGGCAGCTCGGCGCCGCGCAGGACGAGCTGCTCGACGGCGAGCGCCTGCAGCGCGAACGAGACATCCATCACCTGGGCCGGGTGCCCCTCGGCGGCGGCGAGGTTGACGACCCGGCCGTGGGCGAGCAGGTTCAGCCGGCGCCCGTCGGCGAGCTCGTACTCCTCGACGAGGGGGCGCACCGATCGGCCGGGCCCGACCGCGAGCTCGGCAAGCTCGGCGAGATCGAGCTCGACGTCGAAGTGGCCGGCGTTGGCGAGCAGCGCCCCGTCCTTCATCCGCTCGAAGTGCCGCGCGCCGAGAACGCGCCGCGAGCCGGTCACGGTGATGAAGATGTCGCCGCGCTCGGCCGCCTGCAGCGAGGTCATCACCTCGTAGCCGGCCATGCGCGCCTCGAGCGCGCGGAGGGGGTCGACCTCGCAGACGATGACCGCGCCGCCCGCGCCCCGAGCGCGCTCGGCGATCCCCTGGCCGGCCCAGCCATAGCCGACGACGACGATGGTGTTGCCGGCGAGCAGAACGTTGGATGCGCGCACGATGCCGTCGAGCGCCGACTGCCCGGTCCCGTGGCGATCGTTGAGCGCGCGCTCGGTGCGCGCCTCGTTGACCGCGATCACCGGGCAGCGCAGGCCGCCCGCGTCCTGCAGCCGGCGCAGGCGCACGAGCCCGGTCGTCGTCTCCTCGGTGCCGCCGATCAGCTCGTCGAGGATCCCGCCGCCGCGCACGTGGGCGGTCATCAGCAGGTCGGCTCCGTCGTCGAGCGTGATCTGAGGCCCGGTCGCCTCGCCGGCGCCGGCGAGGAGGGCGCGGACGTGCTCGCCGTAGGTGTCGATGTCCTCGCCGCGCCGCGCGCGCACCTCGACGCGGTCCGACAGCACGAGCGCGGCAGCGACGTCGTCCTGGGTGGAGAGCGGGTTGGCCGAGCACAGGGCGACGCTCGCCCCGCCGGCGTTGAGGGTCCGCACGAGGTTGGCCGTCTCGGCGGTGACGTGCAGGCACGCCGCGATGCGGATCCCCTGCAGCGGCCGCCGGTCGGCGAAGCGCTCGCGGATCTGGGCGAGGACCGGCATCTGTCCGGCCGCCCACCGCACCCGAGCCTCGCCCTCGTCGGCGAGGCTCAGGTCGGCGACGTCATGCGCGGGCAGCGAGGCGCGCGCCATCTCCGGCGTCCGCCGTCAGCGGACCGTTCAATCAGTAGCGGTAGTGCTCGGACTTGTACGGCCCCTGCACCGGCACGCCGAGGTACGCCGCCTGGTTGGGCGTCAGCTCGGTCAGTCGCACGCCGAGGGCGTCAAGGTGGAGCCTTGCGACCTTCTCGTCGAGCTGCTTGGAGAGCGTGTAGACCTGGATCTCGTACCGGTCCTGGTTGCCGAACAGCTCGATCTGGGCGATCACCTGGTTGGTGAACGAGTTGGACATCACGAAGCTCGGGTGCCCGGTGGCGTTGCCGAGGTTCAGCAGCCGGCCCTCGGAGAGGACGATGATCGTCCTTCCCGAGGGGAACACCCACTCGTCGACCTGCGGTTTGACGTTGATCTTCTCGATCCCGTCGATCGCGCCCAGGCCGGCCATGTCGATCTCGTTGTCGAAGTGGCCGATGTTGCCGACGATCGCCTGGTGCTTCATCTGGCCCATGTGCTCGGCGGTGAGCACGTCCCGATTGCCCGTGGCCGTGATGAAGATGTCGGCGGTCCCGAGCACGTCCTCGATCCGCGCCACCTGATAGCCGTCCATCGCGGCCTGCAGCGCGCAGATCGGGTCGATCTCGGTGACGATGACGCGGGCGCCCTGGCCGCGCAGCGAGTCCGCGCAGCCCTTGCCGACGTCGCCGTAGCCGCACACGACCGCGACCTTGCCGCCGATCAGCACGTCGGTCGCGCGGTTGATCCCGTCGATGAGCGAGTGGCGACAGCCGTACTTGTTGTCGAACTTGGACTTCGTCACCGAGTCGTTGACGTTGATCGCCGGGAACCGGAGCTTGCCCTCCCTGGCGAACTGGTACAGGCGAAGGACGCCGGTGGTCGTCTCCTCGGTCACGCCCTGGATCGAGGCGGCCATGCGCGTGAAGCGCTGCGGGTCCTCCTGCAGCGACCGGGTCAGCAACTCGAGGATGACCCGATGCTCCTCAGAGTCGGCGGTCGACGGATCTGGCACCGCGCCCGCGGCCTCGTACTCGGCGCCGAGGTGGACGAGCAGCGTGGCGTCGCCGCCGTCGTCGAGGATCATGTTCGCCTCCTCGCCGTTGGGCCACGTCAGCGCGCGCTCGGCGCACTCCCAGTACTCCTGCAGCGTCTCGCCCTTCCACGCGAACACCGGCGTGCCCCGGGGATCATCGGGGGCGCCGGCACCGACGACGACGGCCGCGGCGGCATGGTCCTGCGTGGAGAAGATGTTGCAGCTCGCCCACCGCACGTCGGCGCCGAGCGCGGTCAGCGTCTCGATCAGGACCGCCGTCTGGATCGTCATGTGCAGCGATCCGGTGATCCGGGCGCCCTTCAGCGGCTGGCTGGCGGCGAACTCCTCGCGCGTGGCCATGAGCCCCGGCATCTCGTGCTCGGCCAGCTGGATCTCCTTGCGCCCGAAGGCGGCCAGCGTCAGGTCGGCGACCCGATGGTCGATTGCGGCGGCGGTCGTGCTCATGTTCTCTCCAGGGTGGGTTTCGGTCGACGGCCTAGGAGACGGCCGCCAGCAATCTCTCGTGCTTGTCCTGCTCGAACCGCAGCCAGTCCTCGAGCTCGACGTGCGCCGGCCGCGCCGCCTCGGTCGTCAGCCACCCGCGAACCGCCTCGGCGAGCTCCGGGTCGTTCCCGAGCCGCGCCGCGAACGCGACGTCGGACAACGAGACCTCGAAGTGGGTCAGCAGCTCCTTCAGCGTGCGCAGGCGCTGCAGCTGCTCGGGGCCGTAGAGCCGGTAGCCGGACGCCGAGCGCGCGGGGGCGATCAGGCCCGCCTGCTCGACGTAGCGCAGCATGCGAGCCGACCATCCGGTCGTGGTCGACGCCTCGTTGATCGTCAGGGCGTCCATCGCCCCGCAACATTACCACACCTGTGTCAAAGTTGGTGGGACAGCAGTTCCACGAAACCGAGCCGGCCATTCCACGGTCGGGGGCGGCGGCTCAGTCGTCCCTCGCGGTCAGCGCGGCCTTGAGCCGGTGCAGCACGTCAATCTGAGCCGGATCGCGGTCGGCGAGCACCGCGAGGTAGAGCGAGACGAGATCGCCGAGGAGCACGAGCGAGACGAGGCGCTCGACCGGGGCCTCGCCGACGCTCGAGATGGTCTCGCAGGCGGTGGCGTCGCCGCTGATCAGCTCGCAGGTCAGCCGGATCCGCTCGCGGACGCGGGGATGCAGGTCGGTGTCGTCGAGGAAGACGGCGCTGAAGCGGCCGAGCGCGGGAGCGCCCTGCCAGCCGACGAGCTCGTTGTGGTCGAGCTCGGGCAGCTCGGCGGCGAACGCGGGGTACTTGGCGTTCTCGTTGAGCTGGGTCTTCCAGCGATAGGCGATCGGCGCGGTGATGCCGGCGCCGGCGATCTGGGGAACCGTGCCGTGCAGGGTGCGCGCCAGCGACTTGGCGAGCGAGTCCTCGGCGGAGTCGGGGCCCCACTCGCCGACGAGCTGCTCGGCGCGCGCGGCCGCGACGTCGATCTCGGTGCGCAGCGACGGCCCCGCGCCGACGAGCGCGGCGACCTCGAGGGCCACGACGAGCGAGTAGCCGACCGCGGCCCGCGGCTGAAAGCCGCCCGGCAGCGGGATGACCGGCACCCCGTCGGACCGCGCGCCGTCGGCGAGGCGCCCCCCGGTCGTGGACACGATCCGCGGTGCGCCGACCGCGCTCGCGGCGTCGTAGACGGCGAGCGTCTCCTCGGTCTCGCCCGAGTAGCTGGCGCACAGCACCGCGGTCTCCGGCGTCGTCCAGGCGGGAAGCCCGTACTCGCGCGCGAGCGTGATCGGGCGCGACGCGCGATCCCCGAGCGCCGCGCGGGCGAGCGCGCCGCCGATCGCCGAGCCGCCCATGCCCGCGACGACGAGGCCGCCGGAGCAGTCCAGGGACTGAAGGCTCGCCGACTCGACGCGCCACAGGGCGTCGCGGAGGTGATCGCCGAGGGCGAGGATGTCCGACAGCTGGCTGGTGCGGTCGACCGCCGCGACCGCCGCGCGGGTCAGCGCGCCGGTGCCCGCAGCGTCCGCCATCAGGACGCGCGCCCGTCCATCAGAAGGCGATCGCCTCGCTCGGCAGTTCCACGCCGGGGAAGATACGGACCCCGGCGGTCAGCGTGTTGCCGGAGCCGACGCGGGCGCCGCGGCCGAGCATCGCCCCGTCCTCGACGCGGCAGTGCTCGCCGAGTGAGACCTCGGGGCCGACGATCGCGCCGGTGATCCGGGTGCCGGAGCCGATGCTCGCGCCGTCGAGCACGACCGAGCTGTCGATGTGCGCCCCGGAGGCGACTGTCACGCCCGGTCCGAGCACGGTGCGTCCGCCGATCACCGCGTCGGAGGCGAGCTCGCAGCCGGCGCCGACGACGGCGGGGGCGTGGACCATCGTGCCGTTGCGGGTGCCCGCCGCGCGCCACAGCACGCCGCTGGAGCGCTGCACCTCGGAGCCGACCGCGGTGTGCACCACGCCCTCGAGGATCTCGAACGTCGCCTGCAGGTAGCGCTTCGGGGTCCCGATGTCGACCCAGTAGCCCTCGGCCTCGAAGCCGTACAGGCCCTCGCCGACGAGCGCTGGGAACACGTCGCGCTCGATCGAGATCTTCGTGCCCGCCGGCGCCATCCCGGCGAGCACCTCGCGCTCGATCACGTAGGCGCCGGCGTTGACGAGGTTCGTGTCGATCTCCTCGGGGCTCGGCTTCTCGACGAACTGCCTGACCGAGCCGTCGGGCCCGCGGCGCACAAGGCCGTAGGCGGAGGGATCCTCGACGCCCATCAGCGCCAGGGTCGCTCGGGCGCCGGTGCGCTCGTGCTCGCGCAGCTGGGCGGTGAGGTCCATGTCGGTCAGGACATCGCCGTTGAGCATGAAGAAGCGCTCGTCGAGTAGCGCCTCGGCGTACTTCAGCGCCCCGCCGGTTCCGAGCGGCTCGGGCTCCTCGACATAGCGCAGCGCCAGACCGAGCGCGGACCCGTCCCCGAGCACCTCGCGGACGCCGTCGGCCATGAAGCCGCACGACATGATCACGTCGTCGACCCCGTGCGCGCGGAGCCATTCGAGCATGTAGACCATGAAGGGACGGTCGACGAGCGTGACCACCGGCTTGGGAGTGGCGCAGGTCAGCGGACGCAGCCGCGTGCCCTGGCCGCCGACGAGGATCAGCGCCTGCATCCGCGCCGCCCCGAGCTCATCGCCCGATGCCCTCGTAGGTCAGGCCCGCGCCCGCGACAGCGGCCCGATCGGCGAAGTTGCGCCCGTCGACGATCAGCTCGCCGGCCATCACCGAGCGCATCCGCGCCCAGTCGAGCTCGGCGAACTCGGGCCACTCGGTGACCAGGATGCACGCGTCGGCGCCCTGCACCGCGCCGAGCGCCGAGTCGGCGAACTCGACCCCGCGCATCAGCTTGCGCGCCTCCTCCGCGGCGATCGGGTCATAGGCTGACACGGTGGCACCATCGGCCTGCAGGCGCGCCGCCAGCACGAGCGACGATGCCTCGCGCATGTCGTCGGTGTGAGCCTTGAAGGCGAGGCCGAGCATGGCGATCCGCCGCCCCACGAGCGAGCCGAGGTGCTTCTGCAGCTTGCCGACGACGCGGCGCTTCTGCAGCTCGTTGACCTCGATGACCGCGGTCAGCAGCTGGAAGTGATAGCCCGAGTTGCCCGCGAGCTGCTTGAGCGCGGACACGTCCTTGGGAAAGCACGAGCCGCCGTAGCCGATGCCGGGCCGCAGGAAGTGGCCGCCGATCCGCTGGTCGAGCCCGATCCCGCGGGCGACCTCGGTCACGTCGGCGCCGGTGACCTCGCACACGTTGGCGATCTCGTTGATGAACGAGATCTTCGTGGCCAGGAACGCGTTGGCGGCGAGCTTGACCATCTCGGCGCTCGCCACGTCGGTGCGCACGATCGGCGCGCCGAGCGGCGCGTAGAGACCGGCGACCGCGTCGCCGGCCCAGTTGCCGTCATCGCCGACGACGACCCGGTCAGGGCCGAGGAAGTCCTTCAGCGCCGAGCCCTCCTTCAGGAACTCCGGGCACGACACGTACGCGAACCCGGTCTTGCCGCGCTCGCCGAACATGCGCCGGATCGCGGCGCCGGTCCCGACCGGCACCGTCGACTTCATCACCAGCGCGTGGCGATCGGAGGCCGGCATCGCGTCGACGACCGCGTGCACCGCGCTCAGGTCCGCGTCGCCCGAGTAGGTCGGCGGAGTCCCGACGGCGACGAACAGCAGTCGCGCGTGCTCCAGCGCCGGCCCCAGCTCGGTCGAGAACTGCAGGCGCTCGCGGTTGCGCGCGATCGACTGCTCGAGTCCCGGCTCGTAGATCGGGACCTCGCCGGCCCGCAGACGCGTGATCTTGTCGGCGTCGATGTCGACGCACCAGACCTGGCTGCCCAGCTCGGCGAACCCGGCGGCGGTGACCAGGCCGACGTACCCGGTGCCGATGACCGCGACGGGCTCGCGTTCTGGGCTCATGGGACGGTCAGGCTAGCGAGGCGCGAGCGGCCGTCGCGACCCTTACGGCCGGGCGCGCACGAGCGAGGCGGCGATGGCGACCATCTGCGTGTTCGGGATGGCCGCGGTCAGCGTGTTGGAGATCCAGTACGTGTCGGGGCCGTCGCGCCAGGCCACGGTGGTCAGCCGGTGCCCGTCGGCGTAGAGCAGCAGCCGGCGGCCGCCGATGGTGCGGGTCCCGCTCGGGCTGGCCAGCAGCGGCGGGTCGCGCCACGCGACGCCCTGCACGCCGTAGTACTGGCCCCTGGTCTGGTTGAGCACGATCGTCATCCGGTACGCGGCGTGCGCGACGCCCTGCTGGTCGTGGATCCGGTAGCCGAGCGGATACGAGTGCGCGTACGCGCTGGGTGGCTCGTTGTTGTCAACGCAGTTGTTGATCAGGCTCAGGCAGTACTGCGAGCCGTTCTTGATCAGCCGCGGGAAGTACACGGGCATCCCGGCCCCCGCCAGCTGGGCGGCCTGACTGCGGCCGCCGGCGAGGTCGGGCGTCAGCCCCGCGGTCGACGGCGTGGCGACGTGTTGGTCGCCCTTCGCCGAGGGCGGAGTGGCCTTCGCCGCGGCCGCCGGTGTCTTCGGCGTCGGGGCCATGAAGCGCTGGAACGCCGACTGCTCGGCGCCGGGCGTCGCCGTCACGAAGCACGAGGCCTGCGTGCATGGCTGCAGCTGCGCCGGGAAGCGGATCTGCTGGATCGTCGAGCCGTCGGCGTTGAGCACGAGGTCGAACAGGTTGAGGATCGCGTCCTCGGACTGCAACCCCTGGTCCAGCGTCGAGTGCTCGCCGAAGATGCGCAGCAGCTTGCCGCGGTTGGCGAACAGCTCGCCCACCGGGTACTGGTCCTTGGCCCAGCGGATGAAGTCCTGCTGGCGGGCGTTGCGCACGATGTCGGTGTCGGCGTGCCGGAAGCGCACGAACGCCAGGGCCCCGTGGATCGACTGGTCGTCGCCGCACAGCCGCTGATAGCCGGGCTGGATGCTGATGCTCGCGTAGTTGTCCGGGCTCGGGGCCGGCTGGCTCTGGTTGTAGTAGCGACGGTCGACGTCGGAGTACACGCAGCCGATCGCGTCGACGAGATCGGAGAACCCGCTGAAGTTCGTGTCGATGATGTGGTTGACGCGCAGGTCCGGGAACACGTTGCGCTTGATCGTGCGGATCAGCAGCCCGTAGCCCCCGTCGGTGTAGGCGCTGTTGATCTTCGCCACGCCGAAGCCGGGGATGTTGACCTGCAGATCGCGCGGGATCGACATGACGTTGATCGTCGAGGACTTCGTGTCCAGACGAACGAGCAGCATCGTGTCGGTGTTGGAGGTGCGAAACGGCTCGCCCGCGCGATGGTCGGAGCCGATCAGCAGGAGCGTCTGCGGCGCCCCCGCCGCGGGCAGAGTGATCTGCTGGCTCGAGATCCCGGGGTTGATCGAGATGTCTGAGACCAGCGAGCTGACCTGGAGCAGGCCCGCGACCGCGGTCGTTCCCGCGCTCGCCCCGATCACGACCACCGCCGCGAGCAGGAAGCGCCAGGCCATGCCGGCACGACCGTGGGGGATCAGCCAGCGCATCACGGGGTGCCGCCGTCGCCGGTGATCGTCTCCCCCGCCCCGCCGTCGATCGCGGTCAGCCCGCCGCTCGGGGCCTGCGTCGCCCGCCCCAGGCCGCGCACGAAGTCGGCGAGCGCCCGGCGGTACTGGGCGAGCGAGCGCAGGGAGACCCACTCGTCGGGGCCGTGGTGGCCGCCGCCCTCCGGACCGAACTCGACCGCCGGGATCCCCGCCTCGATGAACGATGCGGCGTCCGACGCTCCGTCGCGCCCGACGCTGACGACCTCGCCGCGGATCGAGCGCGAGACCGCCTCGCGCAGCCCGCGCACGAACGGGTTGTCGCGCGCGACCGTGACCGGCGGGTGGATGAACGTGCGGGTGACGTCGATGCCCGGGATCTCGCGCACCTGGGCGAGGATCGCGCCCGCGTCCTGGCCCGGCAGGTAGCGCACGTCGACCGCCATCTCGCAGTGATCCGGCACCCGATTCAGCGCGTCGCCGCCCTGGATGCGGCCCAGGTTGATCGACGGACGGTCGAACATCTCGGAGGACTCGCGGCTGAACGGCAGCGTCTCGATCGCCCGGAACACGTCGATCGCCTTGAGCACCGCGTTGTCCCCGAGCCACGGAGTCGAGCTGTGCGCCGAGCGGCCGTGGACGACGATGCGCATCGCCAGCACCCCCTTGGCCTGGACGCCGATGTGCAGGTTCGTCGGCTCGCCCGTGATCGCGAAGTCGCCGCCCAGGCCCCGCGCGACGACGTCGTCGGTCGAGCGCTCGTCGATCTCCTCTGACTCCTCGTCGGGCACGCAGACGAGCCGCACCCGCGCCCCCGGCTCGTCGGCGACGTCGGTCAGCGCGCACATCATCGCCGCAAGCCCGCCCTTCATGTCATAGGCGCCGCGCCCGATCAGCCGGTCGCCCTCGACCCGGGGCGAGAACTGCTCGGGGCGTCCCGGCACGACGTCGAGATGCCCGTGCCAGATCACGCACGGGACGTCGTGACGCCGTGCGCCGACCTCGGCGACGAGCACCGGCAGGCCGTGGTGATCGTGACCGGAGACCTCGATGTCCTGAGATTCGAGCCACCCCTTGACGAATCCTGCGGCGGTCTCGATCACGTCCGGGCGCGTGGTCGCATAGCCGATCAGGCGCTCGGCGAGGACGCGCTCGTCGATCATCGGCGAGGAGCCTAGGCGGGGCAGATGACGCCCCGATAAGCGCTGGCCGGCCTCACCGGCGGGTCAGGAGGCCGACGAGCCTTCCGCGATCCTCAGGAACGCCTCGAAGCGCGCGCGATTGCGCTCGGCCACCCGCCGGCGCTCGGAGTCCTCGTCGGCCTCGTCGACCGCCTGCTGCGCCTCCTCCAGCCGCGAGCGCAGCTCGCCCGCGTCGAGGCTGTCCGGCTCGTGGGCCTCCTCGACGAGCAGCAGCGCGCGGTTGTTGGCGACCTGGAGGTAGCCCTCGGACTGCGCGAAGGAGACGACGTCGGAGTCCGAGCGGTACAGGCGCAGCTCGGTGGGGTCGAGCATCGCCAGCAGCGGCTGGTGATGAGCGAGCACGCCGATAGAGCCGATCACCGTGCGCGTGGAGACCATCTGGACCTCCTCGTTGAACACCTCGCCCTCGGGCGTCAGGACCTCGGCGGTGAACGTCTCGTGCTCGGCCATCGCCTACTCCTCGGAGGAGCCGTCGTCCTGCGACGAGTCGTCGCTCTCGGACGTGCTCTCCGCCTTGGACTTCGCGCCTCCATCGGACTTCGAGCCCCCCTTGGACTTCGAGCCTCCATCGGACTTCGAGCCCCCCTCGGACTTCGAGCCCCCCTCGGACTTCGAGCCCCCCTCGGACTCCGATGACTCCGATGACTCCGAGCCCTCGTCCTCCTCGTCGCTGTCGCCCCCCTCCGTATCCTTGGCGACCTCGTCGATCGAGCCCTTCATGAAGAACGCTCGCTCGGGGGCGTCGTCGTAGTTGCCCTCGAGGATCTCCTTGAACCCGCGGATCGACTCCTCGATCGGCACGTACTTGCCCGGGACGCCGGTGAACTGCTCGGCGACGTGGAACGGCTGGGAGAGGAAGCGCTCGAGCCGGCGGGCGCGCGCGACCGTCACCTTGTCCTCGTCGGAGAGCTCGTCGATGCCGAGGATGGCGATGATGTCCTGCAGCTCCTTGTAGCGCTGCAGCACCTCCTTGACCTCGTTGGCAACCCGAAAGTGCTCGTCGCCGACGATCTCGGGCTTGAGGATCGTCGACGTCGAGTCGAGCGGATCGACCGCCGGATAGATGCCCTTCTCGGAGATCGACCGCGACAGCGACGTCGTCGAGTTCAGGTGCGCGAACGCCGAGGCCGGGGCCGGGTCGGTGAGATCGTCGGCCGGCACGTAGATCGCCTGGATCGAGGTGACCGAGCCGTTGCGCGTCGAGGTGATGCGCTCCTGCAGCTGGCCCATCTCGGACTCCAGCGTCGGCTGGTAGCCGACCTGAGAGGGCATCCGCCCCAGCAGCGCCGAGACCTCGGAACCGGCCTGTACGAAGCGGAAGATGTTGTCGATGAACAGCAGGACGTCCTGGCCTTCCTCGTCGCGGAAGTACTCGGCCATCGTCAGGCCCGACAGCGCGACCCGCATGCGCGCGCCCGGCGGCTCGTTCATCTGACCGAAGACGAGCATCGTCTTGTCCAGGACGCCGGACTCCTTCATCTCCAGCCACAGGTCGTTGCCCTCGCGCGAGCGCTCGCCGACGCCGCAGAACGCCGACAGGCCGCCGTGCTCCTGAGCGAGGTTGTGGATGAGCTCCTGGATGATGACCGTCTTGCCGACGCCGGCGCCGCCGAACAGCCCGACCTTGCCGCCGCGGGCGTAGGGAGCGAGCAGGTCGATGACCTTGATCCCGGTCTCGAACATCTCGGTCGTCGGGACCAGCGACTCGACCGACGGCGCCTCGCGGTGGATCGGCCAGCGCTCGACGTCGTCGTCGACCGGATCGCCGAAGTCGATCGGCTCGCCGAGCAGGTTGAAGATCCGTCCCAGCGTGCTGCGGCCGACGGGGACGGTGATCGGGGCGCCGGTGTCGATCACCTCGACGCCGCGGGCGAGCCCGTCGGTGGTGTCCATCGCGACCGCGCGGACGCGATCGTCGCCGAGGTGCTGCTGAACCTCGCAGACGAGGTAGTGATCCTCGGAGGCGGCGATGTCCTCGTCCTCCTCGGCCTTGGCGGCCTCGGGGCGCTCGACGATGATCGCGTGGTTGATCTCGGGCAGCCGGTCGGGGAACACGGCCTCGATGACGACGCCCTGGACCTCCTCGATCCGGCCGACGTTGCGCTCCTCCTGGGTGGATTCGTCCTGTTCTTCGGTGGTGGCAGACATCAGTGGTTCTCCTTATCCGAGTCCTTCGGCGCCGGCCACGACTTCCATGATCTCCTGCGTGATCTCGGCCTGGCGGGCCCGGTTCATCTCCAAGGTGTAGTCGTCGATCAGTTGGCTGGCGTTCTCCGAGGCGTTGCGCATCGCGGTCATCCGCGCCCCGTGCTCCGACGCGGTCGACTCGAGCAGCGCCCGGTAGATCGAGATCTCGACGTAGTCGGGCACGAGCCGCCGGAGGATGTCCTCGGGATCGGGCTCGTACTCGACGAGCGCGCGGCGCTGGGCGTCGGCGTCATGGGGCTCGTCGCCGTCGTCCTCGCCGCCGTCGTCCTCGCCGCCGTCCTTCTCGCCGCCGTCCTTCTCGCCGCCGTCGTCGAGCACCGTGGCGCGCTGCAGCGGCAGCAGCGTCTCGCGCCGGACGACCTGGGACAGCGGCGAGATGTACCCGTTGTAGAAGATCTCGACCTGGTCGACCTCGTCGTCGACGTAGGCGGCGATCAGGCGCTCGGCGATCGAGCGGGCGTCCGCGTAGGCGGGACGATCGCTGAAGCCGGTGAAGCTCTCGACGACCTCCTCGCCGCGGAACGACAGCGACGACGCGGGCCGCCGGCCGGAGGCGAAGAATCGAGCGCTGCGGTTCTCCGCCCCGTGCTCGCGCGCGGCGCGGATGCCGGCGCGGACGGCGTTGGAGTTAAAGGCGCCGGCGAGACCGCGGTCGCCGGCGACGACGAGCAGGCCGACGGCGCGCAGCTCGTCGTGCTCGGCGAGGATCGGCAGGCTGGGCACGTCGCCGGCCGCCTCGGCGGCCTGACGGGTCATCCGCCGGATGGCGTCCGCGTACGGGCGCAGCGCCTCGATCCGCTGCTCGGCCCGACGCAAGCGGGCGGCGGCGACCATCTCCATCGCCCGGGTGATCTTCTGGATGTTCTTGACCGCGCTGATGCGGTTGCGAACGTCGCGCTGCGAGGTTGCCATGGCGTGTGGGGGGCGCTGGCCGTGCTAGGCCGGGGCGGCTTCCTCCTCGCGCTCCTCGGCGGGCTCGCTCTCCTCCGAGCCGTTGCCCGACCCGTTGCTCTCGCCCGAGCTCGAGTCGCCGCTCCGCGAGGACTCCTGCTCCTCCTCCTCCTCGAGCGGCAACCCCTCCTCGTCAAGGTCATAGCCGAAGTCCTCGGCGTAGACGCCGACTGCGTCGCGAAGCTTGTCCTGGGTCTCGTCGCTCCAGTCGCCGTCGGCGATCGACTTGACGAGCTCGGGCTCGTTGCCGCGCACCGAGTCCACTGCGCCGGCCAGGAAGTCGGGCACCCGGTCGACGTTGATCCGGTCGACGAAGCCGTTGGTGGCGGCGAAGATCTGCACCACCTGGTCCTCGATCGGCATCGGATGGCGCTCGTTCTGGTTCAGCGTCGCCACCAGCCGCTCCCCGCGGGCCAGCGTGCGCCGGGTGTCGGCGTCGAGGTCGGAGCCGAACTGGGAGAACGCCTCGAGATCGCGGTACTGGGAGAGCTCGAGCTTCATCGTGCCCGCCGCGCGGCGCATCGGGCGGATCTGGGCGTTGCCGCCGACCCGCGAGACCGAGATGCCGACGTTGATCGCCGGGCGTACGCCCGAGTAGAACAGGTTCGGCTCGAGGAAGATCTGCCCGTCGGTGATCGAGATCACGTTGGTCGGGATGAACGCCGAGACGTCGCCGGCCTGGGTCTCGATCACCGGCAGCGCTGTCAGCGAGCCGCCCCCCAGGTCGTCGGACAGCTTGCAGGCGCGCTCGAGCAGCCGCGAGTGCAGGTAGAACACGTCGCCGGGGTACGCCTCACGGCCCGGCGGTCGCCGCAGGAGCAGCGACATCTGGCGGTAGGCATAGGCGTGCTTGGTCAGGTCGTCGTAGATCGCCAGCGCCGCCCGGCCGTCGTAGAGGAAGTGCTCGGCCATCGCGCAGCCGCCGTAGGGAGCGAGGAACTTGATCGGCGCCGCCTCGTCGGCGGCGGCCATGACGATGATCGTGTTGTCCAGCGCGCCGGCCTCCTCGAGCACGCTGGCGAGCTGCACGACGGCCGACTTGCGCTGGCCGATGGCCACGTAGACGCAGATGAGGTCGCGATCCTGATTGTTGATGATCGTGTCGATCGCGATCGAGGTCTTGCCGGTCTGGCGGTCGCCGATGATCAGCTCGCGCTGGCCGCGGCCGATCGGGATCATCGAGTCGATCGCCTTGAGCCCGGTGAGCATCGGCTCGGTCACCGGCTGGCGCTGGACGACGCCGGGGGCCTTGTGCTCGCTCGGACGGGTCTCCGAGGTGTCGATCTCGCCCTTGCCGTCGAGCGGGTTGCCGAGCGGGTCGACGATCCGGCCGAGCAGCGCGTCGCCGACGGGGATCTCGAGCAGCCGGCCCGTGCGCTTGACCGTGTCGCCCTCGGAAATGTGCTCCCACGCGCCGAACAGCACCGCGCCGACGTTGTCGGACTCGAGGTTCAGCGCCAGGCCGGTCACGTCGTGGGGCAGCTCGAGCATCTCGAACGACATCGCGTTCTCGAGGCCGTGGATGCGACAGATGCCGTCGGCCACCGAGAGCACGGTGCCGACCTCGGTCAGCTCGGCGCTGTCCGTGTCCATGCCCTCGATCCGGCTCTTGAGGATCGAGGTGATCTCGTCGGGTTTGATCTTCATGTCGGTTCAGTGGCTCCTTGGGGGAGTCGCCGGTGGGGCTTCTCCCTCAACCGTGCGCGACTTGCTTTCGAAGTTGGTCGAGGCGATTGCGGATCGAGGAGTCGAGGATCACGTTGCCCACGCGAAGCACGACTCCGCCGAGGATGTCGGGATCGACCTCGGAGGACAGCTCGATCTCGCGATCGACCTGCTCTCCGATGCGCCGGCCGAGGCTCTCAACGGTATCGTGGTCGAGCTCGATCGCTGAGATGATCTGCACCGGCAGGAGCTTTTTCTCCTCGTCGAACAGGGTCTGGAACTCGGTCCGGATGCGGAAGATCGCCGGCATGCGGTGACGCTCGATCAGCGCCTGCAGGAAGTTCTCGAATGCCGGATGGGCGTCGGTCACCGCCCGCTCCAGGCCCTCCTTCTTCTCCTCCGTCGAGAAGTAGGGCGAGAAGAAGAACGTCGCCAGCTGGCGGTTGTCGTTCATCGCGTCGGCGAACGCGCCGAGCTGTTCGTGGATCTCGTCGAGCGCCTCCTGCTCGACGGCGACCTCGAACAGCGCGCGCGAGTAGACCTGTGCGATCTCCTCCATCAGCGGTCGCTCGCGTGGGCACGGTCGCACCGAGAGGTGCGACTGGTGGATGCCAGGCAAGGACGCAAGAGCCGACGTGGAGCAGCGCTACACGAGGCGACGAGGACGCCGCCTGGCGCCGCCAGGCGTGCCTCGAATGCGAGCGTGCTCACGTGAGAGGCCACAATCTACCGCTCGCCTTCCGTCGAGGCCAGGGCGCTGAAGTCCAGCTCGGACAGGGCCTCCTCGACGAGCCGCCGCTGGTCGTCCTCGGTCAGCGTCTTGCGCGTCACCTTCTCGGTGGCGGCGACCGTCAGGTTGGCGACCTCGGTGCGGATCTCCTGGATGGCCTTCCGGGTCTCGGACTCGATGTCGCGGCGCGCCTGCTCCATCATCTGCTCGCGGCGGGCCTTGGCCTGCTCCTCGGACTCGCGCTCGTGCGTCTCGCCTGCCTGGCGCGCCCGCTGGACGATCTCGTCGGCCTGCCCGCGGGCCTCCTGCAGGCGCTCGCGGTACTCGGCGAGCAGCGCGTCGGCCTGCGTCCGCGTGTTCTCGGCGGCATCGATCGAGTCCTCGATCGCCCGCTGTCGCTTGTCCAGGGCCTCGGTGATGCGCGGGAAGGCCAGCTTGGCCAGCACGAACAGCGAGATCCCGAACAGCAGCAGCGTCCAGACCATCAGCCCCACGTTGGGGGTGATGAGCGGAGATGATGCGCCGACGCCGAGCATCAGGAGATGAAGCCGGAGATCAGGCCCGCGACCAAGCCGTAGAAGAAGCAGGCCTCGGTGAGGGCGAAGCCCAGCCATTGGATGCTGGTGATCTCATCGCGCATCTCCGGCTGGCGGGTCACCGACTCGATCACCTTGCCGAAGATGTAGCCGATGCCCACGCCGGCGCCCGCGGCGCCCAGACCACCGCCGATCCCGATGCCGAGGCCCTTGGACTGGGCGAAGAGGAGGATGTGTGAAAGCACGGTGAAACCAGCTCCTTCTCGTTAGTGTCCTCCCTCTACCGCGCCTGCGAGGTAGATGGCGGACAGGGTTGCGAAGATGAAGGCCTGCAGGCTTGCGATCAGGCCGACCTCGAACATGAAGACGGCGACCCCCAGCGGGAGGGTCAACCAGCCGATCGCCGTGATGCCGAGGATCACCGCCATCCCCCCGGACATGAACAGGATGATCATGTGTCCCGCGAGGATGTTGGCCCACAGCCGGATCGTCAGCGAGACCAGGCGCATGAAGGTGGAGATGATCTCCAGCGGAGCGACGAGCACCAGCAGCTTGCCGACCCCGCTCGGCATCAGGTGCTTGAAGTAGCCGCGGAAGCCCCACTTCCTGAAGCCCTCGGCGTTGAACAGGATGAACACCACCAACGAGAGGATGAAGGCCACCGACACGTTGGCGGTCGCCGCATACAGGGCAAAGGAGGGGACCGCCACGCCGAAGATGTTGATCGTCTCCTCGGAGTTGGTCGGCAGCGGGATGTAGCCGATGATGTTGCACCACCACAGGAACAGGAAGACGGTGCCCAGGAACGGGAACCATCGAGCTGCCATCCGCGGGTCCAGGTTCCCCCGGGAGATGTTGTCGCGCATCAGCGAGTACATGGTCTCCACCGCCGTCTGGACACGGTTGGGTCGCTGCTGCATCTTCCGGGAGACGTACGCCACCGAGGCCAACGTGGCCAGGATCGAGAGGAACAGGTAGACCACGCCGCGGTTGATCTCCAGCGGCCCGGCCTTGACCCACGGGGTGAGCTTGAACTCGGACTGGATGTCGAAGTTGGCCTTGGGCGACTTGCCGAACGCGATGCCCAGGATGACCAGGCCCGCGATGTACACCACGGAGACCGCGATGATGATCCGCTTCCTGGTCCAGGTCATCGCCGCGGGCGGTAGACGCAGGCGATGATGAACTCGACGGTGAACGCGAACACGATCACGAGCAGCGCGGTCATCCCGCCGCCGCGGCTCACGCCCTGGCGCACGGCGATGATGATCAGCGCGAGCGCAAACAGCCGCCCGAGCATGTACGCCAGCCGCAGGCCGATCTCGCCCGCCGAGGGGCCAATGGCCAGCGCGGCGCGATCGACCGCCACGCCGAGGGCACGCAGCGCGATCCAGGCCCCGGCGCCGATCATGTAGCCCTCCGCGGGAACCCCGATCGCCAGCAGCACCGGCGCCGCTACCACCAGCGCCACCACGTCGAGCAGTCCGCGGACGGTCAGCGGTGTGTGCGGCGTCGCCTCCGGGCCCGGCAGCTTCCATGTGAAGCCGCGCCCCGCAGGCCGGCGGCCCGCCGGCTCGGCCGAGGAGGTCGGCTCGGGAGGTGTGGGTGACTTGCTCTTCACGTGGCAGGCGGTTGGGCGGCGGTCAGCTACCCGGCAGGCGGCACGCGGTCACTTCGGCTCAACAGACGTGCCGGGGCGCGGGGCCGAGTCTACCTTTTCGGACAAAGGTAACGCTTCACGCGTCCGAGGGTCAGATACGGCGCGGCGGGACGTCTAGCCGAGGCGGAGCGCGGCGAGCAGGTCGGAGTACTGATCGGTCCAGACCGGGTCGGATGGGTCGCGGACGCACGCATGCCATCGTCGATCGCTGCCCAGCCGGCCGAGATCGGCCCGGCTGCGCGTGAGGAGCGCCCACTGGGAGAGCAGATCCCCCCGGCGCGCCCGGGCGCGCGTGGGCGAGTACCGCTGGGCGACGCAGTTGAGCCGCGCCTGCCGCGCAATGTTGCCCAGCACCGGCTCCAGCGCGAGGTAGCGGTTGGTGATGTTGAACAGCACCGCCCCGCCGGGTTGCAGCCGGGTGAAGTACAGCTCCACGGCCTCCCGGGTGATCAGGTTGATCGGGATCGCATCCGAATTGAACGCATCGACCGCCAGCAGGCCGAAGCGCCCGGGCGGCTCGCGCTGCAGCGAGCGGCGGCCATCGCCCACCACGACGTTCGCCGGGCAGCGACGCAGGTAGTCGAACAGCGCGGGGTCGCGCGCGATGGCGACCACCACCGGATCGACCTCGAAGAACTCAAAGCGCTGCCCGGGGCGGGCGTAGCAGGCCAGCGCGCCGGCGCCGAGTCCGATCACCCCGGCGCGCCGGGTGGTGGCCGCCGGCAGCTGGGCGAACGCCTGGCCCACCGGGCCGCGCGCGCTGTAGTACCCCAGCGGCTGCGGCCGTCCGGGTGTGCCGAAGCGCTCGAGCCCGTGCAGCGTTGTGCCGTCGTAGAGCGCGTGCAGCCGCGAGGCGTCGACGGCGAGCACCCGATAGGTCCCGAAGTAGCTTCGCTCCCGGGCCAGCACGCGCTGGCCCGCCGGCGGCGCCAGCGCCGGGGTCAGCAGGATCGCGCCAAGCGCCAGGGCGAAGCGCAGCGGCCGGCGCAGGAGGTTGAGCGACAGCCCGCACGCGGTGCCGATCACCACGCTGCTGGCCTCGAACGCCCCGCTCGGAGACCCCGCGCGCACCGCTCCGAGCGCCACGGCCGTGCCCGCCCCGAGGATCATCGGCACGACGAGGTCCATCAGCCGGGTGGCACGGGGGTCCTTCACCAGCAGCGTCAGCAGATCCGTCCGGCTCGAGGGCGGCCGCGGCCGCAGGGCGCAGACCGCGACGATCGCCAGCGGGTACTCCACCAGCGTCGGGAAGGCCACCGGGGCGAGGATCGCGTTGAACGCGCCGCCGACCACGCCGCCGAGCGCCAGCCACAGGTAGAACTCGGTGAGCCGGTGTGGGGGCGGGCGGTCGGCCGCCAGCAGCGAATGGCACATCAGCGCGGCCGTGGTCAGGCCGAGCAGGTGGAGCGCCAGCAGCAGCGCGAGCGGCCGGTCCGAGCCGACGGCAAGCGTGTAGACGAGCGCGGCCGCGATCCCGGGCAGCAGCCGCCGACCGAGCGCCGCCAGGCGCTCGGGCCGGCCGCCAGGGTAAAACGCGGCGACCAGCGTCAGCAGGTACAGCGCCAGCGGGATCACCCACAGCAGCGGGATCGGCGTGAGGTCGGTCGTGATGTAGGTCGTGGTCCCCAGCAGCAGGCTCGAGGGAACGGCCCCGAGCAGCAGCCAGCGCAGGCGCCGCGTCAGCTGTAGGGGCGCAAGATCGATGTGATGTGCCGGATCGCCGACCGCAAATGGCTCCCCGGATGCGGCCAGCGGCTCGGGCTGCGCCTCGCGCCCCGAGCGCGGGCGCAGCCACAGCGCCGCCGCGGACACCGCCACCAGGCCGCCGGCCACCGCGTAGCCGATGGACCAGCCGCGCCCCTGGTCGCGCAGGCCCAGCGCCGGCTCCAGCGCCAGCGGATAGGCCAGCAGGCCGAGCAGGCTGCCGCCGTTGCTGGCCGCGTAGAGGAAGTAGGGATCGCGGGCGGCACGGTGGCGCAGGCTCGACAGCCACCGCTGGAGCATCGGGCCGTTCGCCGCCAGCGCGAAGAACGGCAATCCGGCAACGCTCGCGAGCGTGCCCAGCAGCCAGGGGATCGGCTCGGCGCTCGTCGGCGGGTGGGAGCCGCGGGGCAGCGCGATCGGCAGCGCCACCGCCGCGGCGAGCAGGACGGCGAGCTGCAGCAGCGCCTGGCGGCGCGGCGAGAGCAGCCGGCTCGTCAGGTGCGTCCAGGCATACCCGGCCAGCAGCATCGCCTGGAAGAACAGGACGGTCGTGTTCCACACCTCGGGGGTGGAGCCGAGCAGCGGCAGCAGCAACTTACCGACCAGGGGCTCGAGCACGAACAGCAGCGCGGCACCGACGAACAGCGCCAGCGAGAACAGAGCCGACATCCGGCCGATTGCTACAGCCCGGCGCCTGCCGGGCAGCGCGCTCCCACGCGCGCCGGCGCGCTGAGCGCCGGGAGCGCGGCGCCCGCGGGATACTCGACCACCGCCGACACCGGCGCCGGGGCGGGGTGCGTCGCCTCGGAGAACGGCCGGCCGTGCCAGTAGCCGATCACGCGCCCCCTGGCGCCGACCCACACGCCGGTGAGCGCCGCCGGGGTGTCCCTCATCCAGAACGACGGCCTGGAGGGCGGCGAGTACGCGAACACCATCGGGTGGCGCACGGTACGCACGCCCATGAGTCCCCGCTCCTGCGCGGCTTCCTCGGAGGCCACCGGCCAGCAGGCGGTGGCCCCGGCGACCGACACCTGCCGCCACTGATAGCGCACGGGTCCGCTCAGGCTGCAGCCCAGGCCGCACAGGGCCACCAGCGCCATCACGATCGAGACGGGAACGGCCCGCAGAACGCTCGCGCCCGGTGGCCGGCGGGTCAAGGGCTTCTCGACCACGAGCGGCCGTCCTGCGCCGGCGACCGGTCTGTCGCTCTCACCGCCCCAGCTCGGCCAGCTCGTGCAGCACCGCGTGACGGCGCGCCACCAGCTCTCCCTCCAGCTGCTCGATCTCCTCTCGCCGGGAGCGGACCAGCTCCAGCTGGGTCTCCAGATGCTCCAGCCCCCGCTCCAGGATCTGACGGCGGCGGTGGGGGTCATCCGAGGCGCGATACTCCCGGCGCAGCTCTGCGCGGGCGCTCTCGGCCTCCAGCAGCTGGGAGAGCTGGTCCAGCGAGAGCCCGAGCAGGTCCCGGAGGCGGATCACCTCCCGCACCCGGTCGACGTCGGCCTGGGTGTAGGTGCGGTGCGTGCCCTGCGCCCGCCGCTCGGCGGAGCCGAGCAGGCCCACCTCCTCGTAGTAGCGCAGCGTGCGCGGGGTGGTGCCGGTCAGCTCGGCGAGCTCGCCGATCCGCAACGTCCGCTCGCCGCCCTCGCCGGCGGTGACGGGGCTGAGGGCACTCACGCTGATCGCCTCCGCTCGTCATCCAGACTCGCCTGTATGTCGGCGGCGTGAGTCATCCGGCTGAGAGCGCCGCTTCCGGCTCGCGCGCCTGACCGTCGAGCGACTGCGCGGCGTCGCGGAGCTCCTCGGCGGCGGACGCCGGGGCGTGCCGCGGGCGCGCCGCCGAGATTGCAGCCCCGGCCACCGACACCGCGGCCAGGAACCACAGCGCCGTGTGCATGTTGCCCAGGAACGGGCTCAGCTGGGCGTCCGAGATGTGGTTCGCCAGGCCCGAGAAGACGCTGAACAGGACGGTCTTGGGCACCGAGGCGGTGACGACCGCGAGCACGAACGCGATCGAGATGACCGCGCCGGTGTTCTGCACCAGCACGCGCGCGCCGGCGGCGATGCCGCGGCGATGCGCCGCGACCGTTCCCATCATCGCGGCGGTGTTCGGGGAGTTGAACATGCCCGAGCCGATGCCGACGATGAACATGAACACGCCCGGCCACCAGTAGCTGGTGTCGCGCTGCAGCGTGGTCATCAGCGCCAGCCCGGCGGCGGTGACGAGCATGCCCATGACGGCGAGCATCCGAGAGCCGCGACGGTCGGCGTAGACGCCGGCGATCGGCGAGGCGATGAGCATCCCGATCGCGAGCGGCGCCAGCTTGACGCCGGCCAGGATCGGCGAGTTGCCCTGGACGCCCTGGAAGTAGAAGACGAAGACGAACATCAGCGCGAAGCGCGCCAGCCCGTTGGCGAACGCGGCGCCCGAGGCGGTCGAGAACAGGCGGCTGCGGAAGATCGTCAGGTCGAGCATCGGCGCCCGCACCCGGCTCTCGATGAGGACGAACAGCGGGATCAGCACCGCGCCGGCGACGAGGGCCGGGATGACCAGCGACGAGGTCCAGCCCGAGATGCCGCCCTTGGAGATCCCGTAGACGATCCCGGTCAGGCCGACCAGGAAGGTCGCGGTGCCGAGATAGTCGAACGAGCGGTCCTCGGCGCGCCCGGTGATCTCGTGCAGGACCTGCCAGGCCCAGAAGCTGCCGAGCAGTCCGAACGGGACGTTGAACCAGAACACCCAGTGCCAGCTGATCGCGACGAGCGCGCCGCCGAGCACCGGTCCGATGACCAGACCGACGGCGGCCACCATCGTGTTGGTTCCCATCGCGACGCCGAGCTCCTCCTTCGGGAACGCGTCGGTGACGATCGCCGCCGAGTTGGCGAACAGGAAGGCGCCGCCGATGCCCTGCAGGATCCGCCACAGGATCAGCTCGGTGCCGCCGCCGGCGAACCCGGCGCCGAGCGAGGCGAGCGCGAACAGCAGGAAGCCGCCGACGTAGGCCTTCTTGCGCCCGAACTGGTCGGAGAGCCGCCCGGCGGAGAGGACGAGGACGGTCGAGGCGATCATGTAGACGAGGATCACCCACACGAGCTCCAGCAGGCTCGTGTGCAGGCTGCGCTCCAGGTCGGGCAGGGCGATGATCAGCGTGCCCGAGTTGATCGTGGCCAGGAGCATGCCGAGGCTCGTGCACGAGAGAGCCCACCACTTGTAGTGGCTGTGCTCGGAGTCGACGCCGATGCGGCGCCGACGGCCGCCGGAGGGCGGCGTGGATGGGGCTTCGAGGGTTCTCACGGCAGACCGCCTTCGCTTCGGTAGAAACTAATCCTTACGTCAACGTAAGATAGCACGCGGGGTCGGGGGTCGGGGGTCGGGGGCCGGGGGTCGCGGGCCGGGGTCGCGGGCCGCGGGTCGGGGGTGGG
>Ga0213875_10000200_pt1 | contig 60937 bp, 56 predicted proteins | sample BarmaccomBMRX_R8_FD_160105 | JGI IMG/M metagenome (GOLD analysis project Ga0213875, IMG submission 160105) | Root-associated microbial communities from Barbacenia macrantha in rupestrian grasslands, the National Park of Serra do Cipo, Brazil - RX_R8 | ecosystem: Host-associated > Plants > Roots...
CAAACTGGAAGCCCTGGGACATACCGTCACCATCAACCCACAACCACTAACCCGGCTCCGCTCACGCTCCGCCGGGTAACAACAGCCCGCGTGGCTAGGTCCAGTCTCACGTTAGGTGTTGGGAAACAACGCCCAAGCGCCAGAAATATCGGCCTGGAGAGTACGGGTGGTATAATCGTACAGCCCAAAATTGTCATCAATTGCCGCCCAGTTAATGGTGCCGAGCTGTTGCGGAGTGTTCTGTTGGATGACGCGAGCTGCAGTGTAATAGTCGGCCCGCTGCTGGGCACTCGACCCGTCACTGCGGTTTGTTCCCATCTCGCCAACAACCACTTTTAGGCCTGGAGTGACCAGTTGCAGGAAACTAAACAAGTTCGGATTAGACTGCATGAATGACAAGGTTTGCCATAGGTGAAAGTCCAAATAATCGACATGTGGAGCGATAGCACGAATAAGATCCGCATTGGTGATGTCCGTATGAATAGATGCGGTAATCGGGATCGGATTATTACCGATACGTCGAATAGCGGCCGCCGTATTAGCTACCATTGTCGCAGCATGGGCAAGGCCAGCCGAGTCATCCCGGTACTCATTGTACATATCAAACCCGAAAATTGTATTCCCATATGGAATCATCGCTTGGTAGAGCGCCACTATTTCGTTAATAATCGCCGAGTCCGTAGCTGCGCCACGGTGCGTCAAGCTCGCGGCACACGGGTAATACCGAATCCCAATCGACCGACAGTAAGAAGCGACCTGCCGGTGGTTTGCGAGATACCGCGTCCGAGCTATAGATCCATCAGTGATAGCATTTGTTGACCCGATAATACGAACGACATTAATTCCCAGGGGTACCGGACGGTCAATGCTTTCTTTAACATATGCCCAGTCGTAACCACCGGCCCAAAAGTTCACCCAAACATCCGAAGTCGGTCCCAAGAATTGTGCTGGCGTAGGATGAACGTTTGTTCCCTTAACCCTGCCTTGGGGAGATGGACGAGAGTCAGGGAAATCCGACGCCTTGATCGTCCCAGAATTCACAGCATTGGCGTTACAGGACGGCGACGCGAGAGGGGCAACTGCGACGAGCCCAGCGATTCGAAGCGATTGGCGACGTGAAATGATACGACCGCTTTGATCGCCATCTTCCATGCTATCCTTCACCCTCCGGCTGCATTAAGTTTCAGACTACCATACCATAATTCTCTGACCCTACCTACATTGCTGCATTTGCCGCCACAATCAGTCGGCACGGCTAGGGAGCTACACTGTTTCCGTGGGTGACCGGCCGGAGTAGCCCTACCGGGGAAGTCAGTTCGCGTCATGCTGCACAAGGCTGCGGCTGCATAATTAAGAGCGGTAGACCGCGTGATCAACGAACGACTCGGGACCATTTTGCCTCCACCACCGCGCATGATCGCGCAGTTGCTCGAGACGAATGATCCCCGACTGGCGGTGACTTATCCGACTCGGTCCAGTCGTTCCTCACACGTCAGGCAGGTCTGACAGTACCGATACCTTCACCATCGTCGGTCCGCTTGCCACCCTTCCTAGCCTTCCCCGGTCAGGCTGCCCCCGCTTCATCAGCCCGCTGCCACGGCCCGACAGGAACGGTCTTTCACCATCCCTCGATCGACATCACGCCTCGTAGCGCACAGCTCCGCCGCGGAAAGCGAAGTTAAGCGCACAATCCCATTCGCCCGAGGCAGATCACGATTCTCTCGTTCCAGATGCGGGATCCGGGCCGCGCCATCGAGCAGCAACAGCTTGTGAGACGAGGCACCGGCCAATACTGGGTACATCCATCCAGCCGACAGCGCAACCGGCGGCCGCGTTTGCCGCGGGATGTTGCTGGGAAGCCCCCGCAGTGGAAAGGAGCACGAGATGGCCGCCAACAACGACAACACTGATGCCAACGCCGACAACCTCGTCGGGGTACCGGAACCGGAGCCGCCTAAGGGTGGGCCCGAGGCGGATCCCAACACGCCCGACCCGGCCGACCTAACTCCCGGGCTCGGCGGAACGTCGGACACCCGGCCACCTTCGGAGAGCGAAGACGGCAACCGATAACCGTATCGATGACTTCCATCGAATGGGGTTCGGCATCGGTCGCTTCTGGCTGTTCCGATTGTGACGACTGCGTTTACCGTGCAGCTGCATGACCGCCGTACCGATATCTCACATATGGCAGCCCAGCACGGCTTCATGGCTCGCGATCCCATCCTTGAACCCGTGATCGAGGCGCGCTCTGCGCCGTGTCCTCCTATTGACTGATAGGAGGACACGGCGAAGTTTTTGGCTTGCTTTGGTTCCACCACCGCACCCCCGAACCCGGACGGGGCGCGGGCCGACCTTGTCGCCCACAGCGTCGGCCAGGCGCTGTGGCAGCTGTCCGTAGCCGCCTCACTGGCGGATCCCAGCGGATGGCTGGGTGGCGAACTCCTCAACACTCCGACCTTCGGATCAGACCAGATACCATCCAGCTGGACGCGCGCCCTCCCTTTCGAGCAGTTTGATTACGAGTACTTCAGTAAAGACTCTCATTCGCGTATCGTCAGGCTGCTATCATTACTGGGCAGCCTCACGTATACCAGCAGCCAGCTTGGGACACTTTCAGGCCGCCGGCAGTTAGCGAGCTTTCTTTTTTCCTAGCTGGGTTTAAATCCCGGAGCGATCCGAATAAAGCCGCCATGCGGACGGGTGGCCAGTTATTGATGTGGTGGTCGATGTCGACACTGGAGGAATGATGGGCATCGGTGAAAGCTTGAGAGATCTGATCAACAAGACCCAGGAAGTCGCGCGTGAGCATCCAGAGCGGACTGGGCAAATCCTCAACAAGGTGGAGCACATCGTTGACGAGCAAACCGGCGGAAGCACTCCGATAAATTGGACACACGTGCCGAACAGTTGAACGGCACCTAATCGGCGCCCAGCGTCAGTCGTCGTCTGATGGGCGAGGCGCCCCTACTCGATATTCCCATGGTGATCCATTGCAACTAGGGCACGCTCTACGTACATCCCGACCCGACCACCATGTGGTGCTCCGAAAAATGCCCCGCACCATGACACCGTTTACAGCCTTTCTGTGGCCACCAATAGACCGGCCTAAGTGCCAAATGATCCAAAGTACGATTACCAGCCACACAATCTGGGAAACGAACTGACTCATCTCACTCGACCTTCCACGCCCGCCAATATGATTAATTGATGACCTTGCCAACCGTCAACAGGAGCGCCACACCAACGCATGCGCGATCAGGTCCGAAACGAACTACTTTCGTCTGTGGCCGCGACACTAATCGTTCGAGTAGCCGCAGCATATCATCCGGCCATGGTGAACAACCTTTTCCATGCCCAGATTAAAACGCCGCCGTCCACCGGAATTCTGCGCGGCGTATACGGTACCCTTAGGCCCGTTGCCTTTTAGCGTCCGGCATAGCGCCACCGGTACTGCTGGTTTGCCGTCCTCCCATGAAGCCTCCAGCGCGGCTTAGCCTGCGGCAAACAGAGTAGCTCCTGATACCGACTGTAACAAGATCGCGGCAAGCCTGCATCGCTTTTTCTCCATCTGGCCTAACGTGAGACAAATAGTCGCATTTTTGTGATTAAGCGATGACACAGTCGTTGCGTAAAACTTTACTCAACGCGTAGCAAATTTTGATGACACGACTCCACTAACCAAGAAGATATTGAAATTGTTTCCCCTTGTGGCCGGCCGCACACCCAGGGCGAACAAGATAGTTACGTATCTCTCGTTATGTAACCTAATACCAGTTTGGCCGGCTTGGGCGGTCGGGGCATTTCGCACCAATTACCCAGGCGCCGCATATCACAGATTCTCTTTACATTTGACATCCCGCGCTGGAGAGCAGGGCGGCCAAAGCGCGTTCGGCCGTGGCCGCGTCGGGGCAGACGGCGACCACGACATTCCTGAAGGAGATCCCGTTATCGACCTCTATTAGGCAGATGACCTCGAGCAGCGTTACGGGACGTGCGAGCTTCCCCCGACAGCTGGTTTCGCCGTGAACTTCGGCGGCCAGCGTGGCCAGGGACCTGGCGAGCCCGCGCGTGTTGCTGCTGAGGTAGTTGAGCAGAGCAGCGGCGAGACGGTGAGCGCGTTGCTCGGCGGGATCACCTGCGGTACGGGACAGGTAGTCGGCGAGGTTGTGGTGCGCCGTGGCGATCTCCCACGGATCGGGGTTGAGGTACCACAGGTGCAGGGAAGTGCGCTGCAGGTCAACAGCTTTCTCGGGGTCGTCTCGTTTGTTTTCTATCTCGGCGCGAGCGCAATAGACCTTCGCGAGCCGAGTGACGTCACGAACGGTGACAAAGACATCATGGCAGTCGCGCAATAACTGATCAGCCTCAGCTAAGCGACCAAGGTGAAGCAGTGGCAGGTAGTCGTTGAACTGGCAGCCGGCGATCTCCTGCGGAGAAGCACCCCGCCGACGTTTCGTGCTGGCAATCTCATCGTTGAGGTCCAGCGCGTCGTTCCAGCGCTGTAGCGCGACCGCGGACAAGCGGCCAATGTCCAGGACACCCTCCCGGACATTCCATGAGTTCACGCGGTCGTTGTAGGCGCGCTCGTCGGGCAGGTCAGCCATCCGCGATCGCAGTGTTGGTAAATCGAGTAGAACCTGCTCGTGGTGGCCAAGCAAATTGAGTATCTGCAGCCGTCGGCCTTGATCGCTGAGTCGCGTCCAGGAACCGAATCCGGCCTGGCCAGTGTGTTCGATCTTCTGAGTGGCCATCGCGAGAGCGTCATGGAGTCTGCCTTCATCACGGAGCAGGGTGACCAGTTCACCAGCGCAGGTAGAGGCAATCTGATGATTGCCGTCGGTGGCGGCCAGGTGATAGGTGTGGTGCAGCACTGTCTCAGCCTCGTGTGGATCCACTTTTCGCAGCGCGGCACCGAGCACGACGAGGTCTTTGACAGCGCCGGTCGCCAATGCGATCCGCCGCAGGAAAGAAATGACTGCAAGGCAAGTGGCCGGGGAGTAGCCGTCCTTGATCAGCGCTCGTTCAAGCAGGCAGCTAGCGGCGTCCCAGTGGTGCTGGCGCAACAAATACCGGGCGGCGGCCAGGCTGGCCCGGACCGTACGGTGATGGGAGTCCTCGCCGTCGTGCGACGGCCGGACTTCCCTGCCACTCATGACAGAGGTCCACCAAGCGGCAAGTTGCTCATCGATTGCGGCACTGACCGGCTCTGGGGTCGCGGCCTGGATGGCCCTGGTGACACTGGCATGGATCCGGTAATGCAGGTCATCGACGCCAACGAGCCCGGCGCTGAGCAATGGAGCGACAGTAGAGGCAACCGACGGTGGTTCGCTAGGTTGAGCCAGGCGCCGCCACAGGGCAGGCCAGTTCGCGCTGACAATGTCCGGGTTTCGGTCGTCCTCCGCCATCCGGCACAGTGCCTGCAGCATCAGCCGGCCGGGGGCAGGCACCGTCGCGGCAACAGTGATGGTCCATGTGGTGACGATCTGGAGCAATTGCTCGGCGTCGAGTTGGGTGTGGCCGCAGGTGACGAAAGCGGCTAGCGACGCCGTGCCATTTAACGCTGCTTCGATCTCAGCTAGCTGGTAGGCCAACCGAGGCGGATCGGCTGCCGCCGCGTCGGCGAACTCCAGTAGCTGCGGATGTCCCTGGACGAGGGTGAGCAGGCAGCGGGCCAGCGCCACACTGTCCATCAAGGGGCGCAACGTGGGTAGCTCCCCGACCAGCAGCTGCGATTCTTCCAAGGACAGAGCGTGCACCGGCCGAATCAATACTGCGTCGATGTTGAGCCCCGCCGGCACGACTTGGCTGGTCAGAATCACCCGTGACGGTCCGTCGTGGTTGGTTAACGCGCTGATCAACAGTGCCCAATAGGGATTCCGCCACTGGCCATCTGGCGTGAGCAGGGTTTCGAGATTGTCCAAGACGAGCAGCATGCCGGCATCAATGAAGACGGTGGCAAGCCTTTCCACATCCGTGTCGGTGACGATCTTGTCCGCTGTTAGCAACCTGCGGTCCGGTAGCTGCTCCTGCAATTCCATGGTGAGCACGCGCAGCGCATCATCCGGCTGCTCTGGGTCGATTGACGCGGACCAGAAGAAAAAAGTGCGGAAAGCGTGCCGGTGCCGGTAGGCAAGCTCTACCGCGCAGGTGGTCTTGCCCACCCCGGCTATCCCATGAAAAAGCACCGCGGCGCGGCCCGATACGGAGGCCAACGCACTGCTGGCCGTGGCAATCACGTCGGTACGGCCAATGAACCGTGTCGGCCGAGCTGGGAATGCAGCCATCACCTCACCAGCAGCATTGGAGATCGGCATTCCCCCCGGGCGCGCCGGCGCCCGCCCGACCGTCAGGGCCGGTGCCCTGTTCAGTCTATTTACCCGTCCCAAGAAAAGCGAAAAGAGGATGGCCAGTAAGATCCAGGCGAGGGTCGCGAGTCCGATCATTAAAATCGCACCCATCGATCCTCCACCACGTGACGGAGAGCCGCCGACAGGCTCCTCGGGAGGATCGCCTAGGTTTGGCTAGCCGTAAGCAGCGCGCCGAGGCTCTGCTATAAATAATCGTCTATGGATTCCCTGGCGTAACCGGACCGTGGACCGACCACTCGAATGACGTAGTGCACCACTAGAGATCCGCGTCGGTGGTTAACGCACAAAGTTACCCGGCGTGACAGAAGATCACGGTTTGTGCTCTACACGACATTGCGACAACAGATTCCATTTTTGGAAATAACCGGCTTTATCCACAACCTCTTTGCGGTACAGGCACTGCGCTTTGCCGCGAGCGCTCAGGAGGTGGTGCTAACGATGGTGCTGGGTGGATGTGATGCGGAGATGATGCGCCAGTGCTCGGCTCTCGACGCTCGATATCTCATCGACGTATTCGTCTCTCGAAGCAGCGTGTCATGATCTCGGATCTGGATCGCTACCCACCTCTGCTTCAACGTCAAATATTGCGGTCAACACCCAGGTCCGCTACACAGCAGACGACCTCACCCGCAAGCAACGACGGGCAAGGGTGACACAGCGGTGGTTACAAAGTGCAAGGATATAGTCACTTAGACACCATGGAATTTACGACAACAGGGTGAATCAGGAGACAAGCTGTTCACGATCGCCACTTTCGGGCGATCTGCTAGCGGGGTGGTCTGAACAGCCGTCGCCCTGATAGCCATTGCAAGCATTCGATAGGTTACGGTGGGTGTCCGTTTTCGAGACGTGGCGTGACGGAAAACCAAGAGATCATCTAGCGGCGGTCGACCCTGGCCTTCTGACGATGATGGCCCTAGCCATGTTCGGTTCAGCCGCCGTATACCAGCACTTCACCATTGATCAACATTTCGCTATAACCAGTATTTTGCTTGCGGGCAGCACGGCAAGCACGTCCATGATCGCCCTCTCCGCGCGGCTCACGGTTTCCCACTATAACCCAGGTTCAGCCGCAGTTATTGCCGACAGAAAGGAAGTCGTGTCGAATATGCGCGGCTGTCCACAATTTTCCTCGCCCGATAAGGGGCGAAGGGCATGAGCCTGTCGACCCTCTTAAGAGCAGCGCTTCGCAGGTGGTACATTACAGTTCCAGGCATCCTACTTTCGCTCATTATTGCCAGCACGGTCTTCAATTATGTGCCCCCGAAATATGCTTCAAGCGGCATCGCGGTCCTGGTCCGACAAAACAATCCGACGGTGCCGAACACCATCAACCCCATAGTCGGCAGCGATGGCACTTTCACCACGGCCACATTGACCCTCACGCAAGCCATAGACACGCCGACAGTCAAGGCAGAGCTCGGCCTCAAAGAAGGCGCGGACGATTTTTCGATTAGTAACGTCGGTAAGACAACCGCGACCGACGGGGGCGATCACCCCTTTCTCTATATTACCACACAAAGTTCAAGCCCCCAGAAAAGTACTGAGATTGTAGACGACGTTATCGCGGTCGCGCGCCAAAAGTTGACAGACCTCCAGAATGACGCAAAGGTAAAGCCCCAGAACCAGATCAGGCTGGAAAGCGTAGTTGATGCTACCCCACCTAAAGCGGTGATGACCATCGTGTACGCAGCAACGGGCGCGGCGTTGCTGTTCTGTATGGTTGCCACATTCTTCGTGGCTTACGTATGGGATACAATCGTTGCCGCCGGACAAAAACGGTACGTTCACCGATCCGCGTCTCACGCTAAAGAACATGCGGACTCTCGAGTCCGCGCGAGCCCGCGTAAAATAAGTTGATGCCGGAGGCCGCAAAAGGACTGGGGCATCTATTTCTTCGCCATGCTGGTGGCCCGCGTGCAGTCACTCAGCAACGGGTGTGAAGTCTGGCGCTGGGCCGTCACTACCTCCGTGGCGGCGTCAGTGGGGCTGACTGTGCCGTGAGCAACTCGCGGAGACGGTTCAGCGCCCGGTGCTGCGCTATCCGCACGGCACTCGGTGTCGAGCCCAAGGCATCGGCGATCTCCTCGACGGATAATCCGCGCACGAGCCGCAAGTGCAAAATTTCGCGCTGCTCGTCCGGTACCGACTCCAGCCACTTAGCCATGCGCCCGGTAGACTTGCCGTTGATCACCGGTGCCACCGACCGGAGGCTGAGTATATCCTGGTGGGGACGTGGGAAACTGGTTCAGCGCACGCGGCGAGGGAGCCAGGGATGCCAGGGCGGGGAGCAGAGAAGCGGTAGTAACCGGGTGTTCCTTCTAACAATTGGCCGACCACCATGTCAGGTTTCCGCGCATTGGCCGCGCGTGCTGCCCAATAGGTTGTGCAGTCCAAGGCCGATCGTCCATTTCACACGTCGCGCTACCGTCGAAGCCGTGCACCTAGGTACGAATGTAGAATAACTCGGTTCATGGGGCCAGCTCAATCATTCGCTCGCCGTATCACCGGCAGAACAAGAGCGGGAACCGTAACTGATTGGCGACAGTGGGTACAGTCGATACCGCCGTAGTGGATCAATTACCACACAGCGAACCAAATCGCTGTCGCTGAGTAGTGGCGCCACTTGAATAGCGATCACACCGCACTGACGCGGCGACCTTGCAATATGACCGTTGACAATCATCCGTCGGTCGAAAGCCGCACCACCTGCCGAACAGATTTCACGGCCACGAATGCATTACTTGCGACCGACTTCGAGTGCCTCAGCGGCAACGACAAACTCGCAGTCAACTCGATGATCGCCACATAGTTCACTACAGCCTGTAGGCAACATGCAATAGCAGTCCAGCAGCGGCTTGACCACGTGACGGCGTAGATGAGACGGCTGGATTGCTACCAGTTGAACAACGAACGCCCGGGCGACGGCTGCCACGCCTGGCATCCACGTAGGATCCGGCTGTTACCCACTGCACCACGATGAGGGAAGGACACCTGGCGATGCTCCCAGGCGGGAGCCTCACGACAGCGATCGTGTTGGCCGCCGGTGAAGGCACCCGGATGCGCTCGGCGGTCCCAAAGGTGCTGCACCCGCTGGCCGGCCGGTCGCTGGTGGAACATGCTCTCCGAGCCGTCGCTGGGCTGCACCCCGACTACCTGGTCGTGGTTATCGGCCACGGTCGGGACGCGGTAGAGGCCCACCTGCAGACGGTTGCGGTCGCTCTGGGGCGGCAGGTACACCCGGCGGTGCAGGCCCAACAGCTCGGCACCGGCCACGCGGTGCGCACTGCGTTGGATGTGCTGCCAGGCGACCTGTCCGGCACTGTGCTGGTCACCTATGGCGATGTGCCGCTGCTGGACACCGCCACGCTGGCCGAATTGATCAGTGAACATCACCGCACCGGGCATGCGGTGACCGTTTTGTCGGCGTTGGTGGCCGATCCGACCGGGTACGGCCGGATTCTCCGGGACTGCTCTGGTGCGGTGTCTGGAATCGTCGAACACCGTGATGCCAGCACGGCACAACGCGCTATCCGCGAGATCAATTCTGGCGTCTTGGCCTGTGACGCCGCGGTGGTGCGCGAGGCACTGGCCCGGCTACGCCCAGCCAATAGTCAAGGTGAGCTCTACCTGACCGATGTGGTCGGCCTCGTCCACGCCAGCGGGCTGCCGGTGGGTGCGCACCCGTGCCGGGATCCATGGTTGGTGGCCGGGGTGAACGACCGGGTACAGCTGGCCGCGGTAGGTAGCGAGCTCAATCGCCGGTTGGTCGAGCACTGGATGCGGGCCGGGGTCACCGTGGTGGACCCGGCTTCGACGTGGCTGGACGCCGATGTGCAACTCTCCCCGGACGTGGTGCTGCATCCCGGGGTACAGCTGCAGGCGGGCACCGTGGTGGGCCCCGGCGCAGTGATAGGACCGGATTCGACGCTGTCCGGCTGCAGCATCGGGGCACAGGCGGCCGTGGTGCGGACCCATGGCGTCGGCGCGGTCGTCGCCGAGCGGGCGCAGATCGGCCCATTCGCCTACCTGCGGCCGGGTAGCCGGGTCGGCGAGGGCGCCAAGGTTGGCACCTTCGTAGAGACCAAGAACGCTGAGTTGGGCGCAGGGGCAAAGGTGCCACACCTGAGCTACGTCGGGGACGCGACGATTGGCGAGGGCACCAATATCGGCGCGGCCACCGTGTTCGTCAATTACGACGGCGTGGCCAAGCACCGGACTGTAGTCGGCGCGCACGCCCGGACCGGGGCCGACAATATGTTCGTCGCACCCGTAACCATTGGCGATGGCGCCTATACCGCGGCCGGCTCGGTCATCACCCAGGATGTGCCGCCGGGCGCGCTAGGGGTGGCCCGGGGCCGGCAACGAAATATCGAAGGCTGGGTGAGCCGGCGCCGCCCGGGCACCCCGGCGGCGCATGCAGCACAGCAGGCCGTCGGCGAGACGACGCAGCAGGAGTGACCATGAGCTTTTCCACCATGTCAGCGATCCCGAAGAAGAACCTGATGCTGCTCTCCGGGCGCTTCCACCCCGAACTCGTCGAGGAGGTGGCCAAGCACCTCGACGTCGCCGTCACCCCGCAGTCGGCATACTCCTTTGCCAACGGTGAGATCTTCGTACGGTTCGAGGAATCGGTCCGTGGCGCCGACGCCTTTGTCATGCAGGCCCACACCGCGCCGATCAACGACTCCATCATGGAGCAGCTGATCATGGTGGACGCGCTCAAGCGCGCGTCGGCCAAACGGATCACCGCCGTGATGCCCTTCTGGGGATACAGCCGCCAGGACAAGAAGCACCGGGGCCGCGAGCCCATCTCCGCCCGGCTGGTTGCGGACATGTTCAAAGTCGCCGGCGCGAACCGGATCATGACAGTGGACCTGCACACGTCGCAGGTTCAGGGCTTCTTCGATGGCCCGGTCGATCATCTGTTTGCACTGCCGGTGCTGGCCAACCACATCAAACAGACCTACGCCGGACGGCCGCTGGCCGTGGTTTCGCCCGACTCCGGGCGCGTGCGGCTGGCTGAGCGCTGGGCCGACACCCTCGGCGCGACCCCGCTCGCGTTCATCCACAAGACACGCGACCCCACCCGGCCCAACCAGGCGGTGGCCAACCGTGTGGTGGGCGACATCGACGGCCGACTCTGCGTGGTGATCGACGACATGATCGACACGGGTGGCACGGTGACCAGTGCCGTGGCGGCGCTCCACGATTCCGGAGCGGCGGACGTGGTGATCGCGGCTACCCACGGGGTGCTGTCCGACCCGGCTACCAAGCGGCTGTCCAGCTGCGGTGCCCGGGAGATCATCCTGACCAACACGCTGCCCATCCCCGACGAGAAGCGTTTCCCGGGTATGACGGTGCTGTCGATCGCGCCACTACTGGCCCGTGCGATCCACGAGGTCTTCGATGATGGCTCCGTCACCAGCCTCTTCGACGGAAACGCCTGACCTTTCTCGCACGTGTCGTGCCCCCGTACCGGGCGTGTCGCGTCCCTGTGCCGCCTGTGTCTCTTCCCCATGCTTGGTGTGTCCGGCCCTGGTGCCCGGCTGATGAAATCAGGCTGCCTATACTTTGAGGGTTGCCTCGGCGAGGGAGAGCTCGGCGCTCTTCGTGATCGACGCGGCGGTGTCGCGTTCAGCGCGCCCGTGCCCGACCGCGGAGTCCGGGTTTCACTCACCGCCGCAGCACCGCCGAACCGGCGTTACGCCTAGCAATTGTTAAGGAGTTCATCGTGTCCGAGGTCCGTCTGGCCGCCGAACCGCGCACCGAGTTCGGCAAGGGCGCCGCCCGCCGTACCCGGCGCGCCGGCAAGATCCCCGCGGTGCTCTACGGGCACGGCAGCGATCCGCAGCATCTTGCGTTGCCTGCCTTGGAATTCGCCAGGGTAGTGCGCGAGCAGGGCAGCAACGCGATACTCAGGCTCGACCTGGGCGGAGCGCCGCAGCTGGCGTTGACCAAGACCGTCACCGTGCACCCGATCCGGCGCTACATCGAGCATGTGGATCTGCTCATCGTCCGGCGCGGCGAAAAGGTGGTGGTAGACGTCCATGTCGTCGTCACCGGCGACGCAGCCCCTGGCACGCTGGTCACTCAGGAAATCACGAATATCCAGGTGGAGGCCGACGCGTTGGCGATCCCCGAGGAGATCGAGGTATCCGTGCAGGATGCCGAGGTAGGCACTCGGGTGCTGGCTTCTGACGTCACGCTGCCGCCTGGGGTAGAACTGCGGACCGACCCTGACCAGCTCATCGTCAATGTCGTCGCGCCGAGCACCGAAGAGCCCGCGGGCGAGGGCGCCGCGGAAGAAGAGGCCGCAGCGGCTACCACGCCAGCTGCTGAATAGTCACGAGGCAGGCCATCGATGCGGCCATGACCGCTGCGGGCAGTGCTAACGGCGTCGCCGGTGATATTGCGCTGATCGTGGGCTTGGGCAATCCAGGACCCGGTTACGCCGGCAACCGGCACAACGCAGGCTTCATGGTGGTCGATGAGTTGGCGCGCCGGGCGGGTGGTCGCTTCGCCGCACAGAAGACCGGGGCTGACGTGCTGGAGGCACGGTTGGCCGGGCGGCGCGTCGTCCTGGCCCGGCCACGGTCGTTTATGAACGTCTCCGGTCCAGCGGTTGCCGCCACGGCGCGCTACTTCAAGATCCCACCGACTGACGTGATCGTCGTGCATGACGATCTCGATCTGGACTTCGGCGTGCTCAAGCTCAAGCGTGGTGGCGGCGAGGGTGGGCACAACGGTCTGCGCTCGGTGTCGGCGTGCCTGGGTACGCGGGACTATCTGCGAGTGCGATTCGGTATCGGCCGGCCGCCTGGGCGGATGGATCCAGCAGATTACGTGCTGCGTGATTTCTCATCCATCCAGCGTGAGGAGCTCGGTCTACTGGTGGACCGCTGCGCTGACGTCGTTGAGCAGTTGCTCACCCAGGGGCTGGCCGCCACGCAGAACCAAGTGCACTGACCCGCGCAGGAACGCGCGACACCACGGGCACGAGGGGACGACACGCGGGCACGGGGGCGCGACACGCCAGGGGTGGCGGACGGGGCGCTAGGGGAGGTGGTCGGTGATGCGGGCGCGGATGGCGGCGCGGCGCAGCTTGCCGGACGGGGTTTTCGGCAGCGCTGCCGGGGGGAGGACTACCACGGCGCCTGGGCGCACGCCGATCGCGTCGACTACCCGGGAGGCGACCTGCTTGCGCAGCACGCGCTCGGCCTCGGGGTCTCCTGCCCGGGAAGATTCGACAGCCACCGCGAAGGACTCCCGCCGATCACCGGCATCAAGGCGCACCGCCGCCACATTGCCGGGCCGCACACCCTCGACCTGTCCTGCCGCGCGTTCGATGTCGATGGGATAGATATTGCGGCCACCCATGACGATGACGTCTTTGCGCCGCCCGCAGACCACCACGTCGCCCTCAGCGAGATAGCCCTCGTCGCCGGTGTCCAGCCACCCGTCGGGATCCTGGGCAGCACGCGGTCCGGTCGTGGTCAGGTACTCGCGGGTCACGGAAGTGCCGCGCACCTGGAGCTGCCCGACGGCGCGCTCCCCCACCTGCTGGCCGCCGCCATCGACCACCCGCACCTGCATGCCGGGCAGAGGTGGCCCGAGCCGGGGGAACTCCCGGACGTGGGATGCTCCGGAGAGATCGGTCACGACGGCCCGGCGTTGGGTTTCCAGCGCGTCGGCGTCCACCGAATCCACCTGCATGCCAATGCCGTGCGGAGCGAAGGCGACCCCGAGGGTTGCCTCGGCCATCCCGTAGGCGCACACCATGCAGGTTTCCGGAAGCCCGAACCGAGCCCCGGCGCGGATGAAGGTCCGCACCGCGGCAGGTTCGATGGGTTCGGCACCGTTGAGCGCGAAGCGCAAGCTGGACAGGTCGAAGTCCTCTTCGGTGCTGTCCAGCCGGCGGGCCAGCAGCCCGTAGCCGAAGTTCGGTGCCGCAGTGATCGTGCCGCGATACCGGCTGATCAACTGTGCCCACAGCAGCGGATGCGAGATGAAATCGGCTGGGGTGACCTTGACCAGCTCCAGGCCCAGCGCCATCGGAATGGTGAGAAACCCGACCATGCCCATGTCGTGAAACAGCGGCAGCCACGACACCATCACGTCGTGGGCCGGGTCCAACGCGGCAACCTGCGCCATCGCGGTCATGTTGGCGTAGAGATTGCCGTGGGTGATCCGCACGGCCTTGGGTTCCGCACTCGAACCGGAGGTGAGCTGCAACAAAGCGGTGGCGTCCTCGTCGACCTCCACTGGCCCGGTCAGCGGCCGGACGGCCGGGTTGTCAAGGCCGGCAAGCATCAGGTAGCTGATGCCGCGCTGATCCAGCAGCGGGGCCAGCCGGTCGAATGGAGCCCCGAGCAGCACCAACTTGGCATTGATCATGCCGAGCGCCCGCACGGTGTCGGCCGCCCAACTCGCCAGATCGGCCCGCGGGGTTGGTTGGTGCAACATCGTCACGCTGCCACCCGCCAGCCAGACCCCTTGCACAGCGGGAGCGATCAGAGCAGGGTCACCGGCGAGTATGGCTACCGCGTCGCCATGCTGGAGGCCGGGCTCGGCGGTACCGATCAGTGATCCGGCCGCGCGCAGCGCCTTGCGGTGCACCTCGGTCCAGGTGGTGCGGTGCGGCTGGGTGGGTTCACCGGTGGTCATGCCACGGTCCGACCGGGTCGGTGAATCGGGCGCGCAGCGGGCCACCAGGGCGTGGAGGAAGGCGCTCACAGCCAGTCACCTTACGACTGAGGAAGGCGAAGCCGCACCTCAACCGGCAGCGAACCGGTCCTCAACCGGCTGCATCGGCGACTTCCAACCAACGGGTCTCTAGATCATCTTTTGCGGCGAGGACCGCGCGAAGTTCACTGTCGAGTTCCCGGAACGCGACGGGGTCGGCGGCCCGCTGGACGATCTGCTGCTGCAGTTCAGCTTCCCGGCTGGCCAACCGCTCGAGTTGGCGCTCCAGGCGGCCCAGCTCCTTGCGAGCCGCCCGCAGCTGGGCAGACTGGGTTGACCCAGCCGCACTTGACCCAGGCGGGGTTGACCTAGCCGCGGTTGATGACCTGGTCGTTGCTGGCGGGGCCGCAACCAGTGCCGGCACTGGCCGGTACCGAGCCAGATACTCCTCGATGCCCCCGGGTAGCTGGGTGATGCGCCCGTCACCGAACAGCGCCACCACCGTGTCGCAGACCCGTTCGACCAGGTATCGGTCGTGCGAGACGACGACCAGGGAGCCCGGCCAACCATCCAGCAGGTCCTCCAGCTGTTGCAGCGTGTCGATGTCCAGGTCGTTGGTGGGCTCATCGAGCAGGAGCACGTTCGGCTCGGCCATCAGCAGCCGGGTCAGCTGCAGCCGGCGGCGTTCCCCACCGGACAGGTCCGCCACCGGCGTCCACTGCCGCGAGGCGGGGAACCCGAGCCGTTCGGCCAGTTGCGAGGCCGACATCTCGTGCCGACCGAGCTGCACCCGGCTAGCGATTTCCTCCACCGCCTCCAGGACCCGCAGCGATTCGGGCAGGTCGTCGAGCTCTTGACGCAGATGCGCCAGCCGGACCGTCTTGCCCTGCACCCGGCGACCGGCCTCCGGCTCGATTTCGCCCGCCAGTAGCCGTAGCAGCGTCGTCTTGCCGGATCCGTTGACCCCGACCAGCCCGATCCGCTCCCCCGGGCCGACCCGCCACGTCTGGGCGTCCAGCAACCGGCGACCGCCTACGGAGACGGTGACGTCCTCGAGTTCCAGGACCGTGCGTCCCAGCCGACGACGCGCGAACGCATGCAGCTCGACGGTGTCTCGCGGCTGCGGCACGTCGGCGATCAGCGCCTCGGCGGCCTCAATGCGGTAGCGGGGTTTGGAGCTGCGCGCAGGTGGCCCCCGGCGCAGCCATGCCAGTTCCTTACGCGCCAGGTTGCGCCGCCGCTGCTCAGCCGCGGTGGCCAAGCGCAGCCGCTCGGCGCGGGCGTAGACCCAGTCGGCGTATCCCCCGTCGTAGCCGTCTACCCGGCCGTCGACGACCTCCCAGGTCCGGGTGCAGACCGTGTCGATGAACCACCGGTCGTGAGTGACCACCACCACCGCGCAGCGGCGGACCAGCAGGTGCTCGGCGAGCCAGCTCACGCCCTCGATATCGAGGTGGTTGGTCGGCTCGTCCAGGATCAGCAGGTCGAGCTCTCCCACCAGGGTGGCGGCCAGCGCGACGCGGCGGCGTTCCCCACCGGACAGGCCGGCGACTGTCCGGTCCAGGCCAAGCAGAGGGATACCCAGCCCATCCAGCACTGCGCGGATCCGAGGGTCAGCTGCCCACTCGTGCTCGGCGCCGACTCGCAGTGGTGCCAGCACCGCGTCGCCCACGGTGACCCGCTCGGGTAATTCGGTGCGCTGGGTCAGCACGGCGACGCGCAGCCCCCGGGCGCGGCTTACCCGGCCGGAGTCCGGCGGTTCCAGGCCGGCGAGCACCTCCAGCAGTGTGGTCTTGCCGCCGCCGTTGAGGCCAACAACACCGATCCGATCACCCGCATCGACCCCAAGGGATACCTCTGAGAGCAACGGGCGGACTCCGTAGGACTTGGAGACCGCCTCGAGGTTGATCAGATTGGCCATCAGGCGCGCGCGAGAGGTTCGTGGGGTGGCACGGGGCGCGGATCGTCGACGATCCGGGCGCCGGGCACCGGGCCGTTGGCGACCCGAACGGTCCGGCACACGCCGACACCGGCCAGCTCGGCAGCGACCCGGACCGCAGCATCGGCGCTGGTGCACAAAAATGCGCATGTCGGCCCGGATCCGGACACGATGCCGGCCAGCGCACCGGCATCCACCCCAGCACGTAGCGTGCGGCGCAGCGTGGGGCGCAGCGATACCGCAGCTGCTTGCAGATCGTTGCCGAGCAGCAGGGCAAGCCGTCGCGGGTCGCCCGAAGCCAGCGCCTCCAGCAGCGGCTCGGCGTCCCCGAGTCGCTGCTGCGGGGAACCTTGCGCGCGTAGCCGGTCCAGTTCCCGGTACACATCCAGGGTGGACAGGCCACGGTGGTCCAGTGCGATCACCCAATGGAAGGTGTGCCGGGCCAGCACCGGCACGAGCGATTCCCCCCGGCCGGTGCCCAGTGCGGTGCCGCCGCACAACGCGAATGGCACGTCGCTGCCCAACTGGGCGGCGAGCCCAGCGAGCTCTTCGCGGCTGAGATCCAGGCGCCACAGCCCGGCCAACCCCACCAGGGTGCCCGCCGCGTCAGCGCTACCGCCGGCCATCCCGCCGGCCACCGGGATGGACTTGCGCAGTACGACGCGAACCCTCGGTTGGCGCCCGGCGTGCTCAGCCAGCAAGAGCACGGCACGCCACGCCAAGTTGCGCTCGTCGGTGGGTACCGTCCCGGCGCCTTCGCCATAGACCTGAATCCCGGGTTCGTCCGCGGCCGCGACGGTCACCTCGTCCGTCATGGACAGTGCCTGGAACACGCTGATCAGCTCGTGGTAGCCGTCTGCGCGCAGGTTGCCCACCGCCAGATGCAGATTGACCTTGGCGGGCACACGCACGGTAACCGGTTCCGGCACTACGGCAAGCACGGCCCCAGGGTACGGGCATTCGGCCACTTGGGTGGTGATGCGAGCTATTGCAGTCGTCGCCATTCTCGATTGATACGAGCAAAATCATCGATGGTGAGTTGCTCACCCCGCAATCCGGGATCCACCCCGGCGGCACGCAGGATCCGCTCGGCGGTGGCCGCCGAGCCTGCCGCTGTCGCCAACGCCGCGCGCAGCGTTTTGCGGCGTTGCGCGAATGCCGCATCGATCAGCGCGAAGACCTGCTCTCGGGACTCCATGGACGGCGCTGGCCGAGCGTTCAGGGCGACCAGGCCGGAATCCACGTTGGGCACCGGCCAGAACACCGCCCGCGGCACCTGCCCGGCGCGGCGAGCCTGCGCAAACCAGGCCACTTTGACGCTGGGAGCGCCATAGCTTCGGGTACCCTGCGCCGCGGTCAGCCGATCGGCCACCTCGGCCTGCACCATCACCAACCCGCGGCGCAAGCTCGGCAGCTCGGCCAGCAAGTGCAGCAACACCGGCACGCCGACGTTGTAAGGCAGGTTCGCAACCAGCGCAGTCGGTTCCCGACCACCGGCTGCCTCGACCAGCTCTGCGCGCCGAACTTGCAGCGCGTCAGCGTGATAGACCCGCAAGCCTTCAGCCCGGTCCGGGGCACGATCGGCCACTGTGGCCGGCAGCGCACCGGCCAGTCGCGGATCCACCTCCACAGCCAGCACCGTATCCACCGCGCCGAGCAGAGCCAGGGTGAGCGATCCCAGCCCAGGACCGACCTCCAGCACGACGTCGTCAGCGACCAGACCGGCGGTCGCGACGATCCGGCGCACGGTATTGGCGTCGTGGACGAAGTTCTGCCCTAGCCGTTTGGTGGGCCGCAGCCCGAGGCGATCGGCCAGCCCGCGCAAATCAGCCGCTCCCAGCAGTGCGGGCGGTGACACGGCAGCGCCGTCAACCTCGGAGCTCATCCCGCGGTCTTACCACTGCCCCGGACTGGTGATGCATCCTGGCCGATCAGTCGTCAAGGCCCATGCGTGCCGAGCAGGTGGGCCAGGCGCGGTAGTTACCTCGGGAGTTGCGGACACGCTGAGCTACCGCAATCTGCTCCTCACGGCTGGCCTGGTGCGGGTACCGGGCGTATTGACCGCCGCCGTTGGCCCTCCAGGTGCCCTCATCGAACTGCAGGCCGCCGTAGTAGCCATTGCCGGTGTTGGCCGACCAGTTTCCGCCGGATTCGCAGCGAGCCAGCCGGTCCCACACCGAGCCGTCAGCAACCTGCGAAGCCTTGGCAGCACTCCTGGCAGCGCGCTTGTCGAACTTCGCGCCAACCCGGATCTTGGCCTCCCGAGCCGGGGTGATCTCCTGGACGGACAGTTGCTGGCGATCGGTTTCCTTACCGTTGGCCAGGGTGACCGCGTAGGTGATGACCTGCTCGCCGGGTGCGCCGGGGTCCTCGACGACCACGCTGTCGGGCGCCAGCTCGGGATCTTTGATCTTCTTGACCGGAGGATCGATCAGTCGCCGCTCGGTGCGTTGCTCGGTGCGTACCCGGTTGACCTGCACAGTCATTCCCGGAAGCACCGGGGATGTGCGCCCCGGCGTGACGGTGTCCTGGTCGTGCAGCGGCACCCCCAGCTGGGTCAGCAGGTCACCGACCGACAGCGCGGAGGACTGGATCTCCTTCGGAGGTTGGCCACCGTCGAGCAGAGTGATCGGCTTGGTGTTGCGGACCACGAGGGCCATGCCCTCCAGCGGAATCCGCTTGGACGGGCTCGCCGACAGTTCCATGTCCGGCGAGTGCTGCATGCCCACCTGCTGGAGCGCAGTATCGACGGTCAGTGCGGTGGTCCAGATCTCGTGTTGCGTGCCGTCGACGGTCAGCGCCAGCGGCCGGCCACGCGCCAGCACGATCCGGCTGCCGTCTTCGATCGGGCTATCCGCGGTCGGAGCCAGCGCATCCTGATCCCCCGCCTGCAATCCCGCGGATTTCAAGGCTCCCGCAACGGAGGTGGCGAACGTGTTGATGGTCCGCTGCTCGCCGTCCACCGTGACGGTGACGGTTTTGTCCATGGCAAGCGCTGCAGCAGTACCGGCTGGCAGGCCCAGGCCAAGAGCAACCAGGGTGCCTCGGACAATCTTGCGAGTGGTCACCTATGTCCAGTCGTCGCAGGTCCGGGCAGGGGCAGCACGAGAACCAATGCGCGCCTTCTCGTGCCGGGATTTGCCCCATCCCGGCTGATAGTCACGGAAAGCTAACGGTTGGTCGCTGTAAGTGCAAACATCCCGTCAAGACGTGTTGCCCAAAGGACACTCAGCTGCGGTCAGCGGTATCGGTCGCGCCGAACCCGAAGACTCGCTCAGCGGTCGCCGAGCTCGACGCCGCCAGCTCCGCTTCGTCCTGCCCGCGCAGTACAGCCAGGTCGCGGACCGTGTAGGGCAGATTCGCCGGTTCGTTGGTCTTGCCACGGTGTGGGTGCGGGGTGAGAAAAGGGGCGTCGGTCTCCACCAGCAGCTGACCGTCGGGCACCAGCATGGCAGCTTCCCGCAGCGCGCGGGCGTTGCGGAAGGTCACGGTGCCGGAAAAAGACAGCACGTAACCGGCGTCCACGCAGGCCCGCGCCATCGCGGCGTCCCCAGAAAAGCAGTGAAAGATCACCGTAGACGGCGCGGTCTCTTGCTCGAGTATGGCCAGCACATCGCGGTGCGCGTCCCGGTCGTGGATCATCAGCGGCTTGCCGAGTCGTTTGGCGAGGTCAATGTGCCACCGGTAGGCCTCTTGCTGGGCCTTGTGCGGCGAGTAGTCCCAGTAGTAGTCCAAGCCGGTCTCCCCCACCGCCACCACCCTGGGCGCCGCCGCCAGCCGCTCGAGCTCGGTGCGGTCTGCGTCGGTCATCGCCGCGGTGCGGGTGGGGTGCAGCGCAACCGCGGCGAAGACCCGGCGGTCCCAGCCGGCCGCTTGCACCACCCAGCGCGCTGAGGCCATGTCGTCAGCGACCGTGACCACTGCCGACACGCCCACCGCCGCAGCCCGGTCCAGCGTGGCTCGAACGCCCGCCGGATCGGCAGCACCGCAGGCGTCCAGATGCGTATGGGCATCAACCACCGGCACGGGTAACGGCGGCGGAGGCGGCGGCAAGTCGGTTGTCAGTGGCATGGGCTACCAGATCTGTGGCCCGCTCACGGGGCTGGTTCGATCGGCGCCCACCCGGGCCCAGTTTGGGCCAGCTCCGGGTCGAGTTTGGTGAACAGTGGAGTGGGCTTGGCCAGTGGGCGGCCTACCTCGATGGGCACGCTGGCCCAGCGCGCTTGCTCGGCGGCGTAGTTCCCGGTGATCACGGGGTAGTCCGGCCCTTCGCCCTCGACGAGTTCGCTGACCTTCCGGATCTCCGGCTGGGCCGACCACACCCCGGTGCCGCCGAGCTGTTCGTGCACTCGCTGGGCGGCGTGCGGCAGGAACGGCGTGAGCAGCGTGTTGGCGTCGGAGACGACCTGCAGTGCGGTGTGCAGGATGGTGTCACGGCGTGCCGGGTCGTCGGCGCGCTTCCACGGTTCCTGCTCAGACAGGTACTTGTTCGCGGCGCCGACCACCCGCATCGCCTCGGTGATCGCCGCCTTGAACCGGTTACGCTCCAGCAGGTCCCCGATCGTGTCGAAGGCTGCTCGCGACGTGGTGAGCAGCTCAGCGTCAACGGGGTGCCGTGTGGAGGGCCGCGGCACCGCTCCCACGTTGCGGTGGGCCATCGAGATCGACCGGTTGATCAGGTTGCCCCACTCGTTGGCCAGCTCGAAGTTGATCCGGCGGACGAACTCGTCCCAGGTGAAGTCCGTGTCCTGCGTTTCCGGGCCGGCCACCGAGATGAAGTAGCGCAGCGTGTCCGGGCCGAACTCGCGCAGGAAGTCCCCGACGTAGATCACCGTGCCCCGGGAGGTGGAGAACTTCGAGCCGCTCATGGTGAGGAACTCGCTGGACACGATCTCTGTAGGCAAGTTGAGGACACCGAACTTGCCCGATTGACCACCCCGGTCCCCGGCTCCGTTCTGGCCGAGCAACGTAGCGGGCCAGATCACCGTGTGGAAGGTGATGTTGTCCTTGCCCATGAAGTAGTAGGAGCGCGCATTCGGGTCGTTCCACCACTCCTGCCACGCATCGGGGTTGCCCACCCGGTGGGCCCATTCCACCGACGCCGACAGGTAGCCCATGCATGCGTCGAACCACACGTAAAACCGCTTCATCGGCGCGTCCCGCCAGCCGTCCAGCGGCACCCGCACACCCCAGTCCAGATCGCGGGTGATCGGGCGAGGGCGCAGGTCGTCGAGCAGGTGCAAAGAGAACTTCAGCACATTAGGGCGCCATTCGGTGCGGGTCTGCAACCAGGAGCCCAACGCGCCGGTGAACGCGGGCAGGTCGAGGAACAGATGCTCGGTTTCCACAAACTGGGGCACCTCACCGTTGATCCGGGACCGTGGATTGATCAAATCGGCCGGGTCGAGTTGGTTGCCGCAGTTGTCGCACTGGTCGCCACGGGCGCCGTCGTAGCCGCAGATCGGGCAGGTGCCCTCGATGTAGCGGTCGGGCAGGGTGCGCCCGGTGGAGGGGCTGATGGCACCTAGCGCCTTTTTCGTCAGGATGTAGCCATTGCGGTACAACGCGAGGAACACGTCCTGCACCACCCGCGCATGGTTGGCCGTGGTGGTACGGGTGAACAGGTCGTAAGACAATCCGAGACCTTGCAGGTCTTCCACGATCAGCCGGTTGTACTTGTCCGCGAGCTGGCGTGGCGTAATGCCTTCCGCGTCGGCTTGTACCTGGATCGGTGTGCCGTTCTCGTCGGTTCCCGAGACCATGAGCACCCGGTTGCCGGCCATTCGCTGGTAGCGGGAGAAGATGTCCGACGGGACACCGAAACCGGAGACGTGGCCGATGTGCCGAGGCCCATTGGCATAAGGCCAGGCGACGGCGGTGAGTACGGATGCATTCATAGCGCCACCCTATGCGGCAGCCTCAACACTGTTTCCCCTGCCCTACTCCCAGCGCAGTCTGGATGCAGACTGTGGTAAATCGGGGCTCGAAAACCGCAGTCTGCATCCAGACTGCGGTTTAAGTGCCGTTCCAGTCGACTAGTTGCACGATGATGCCGTTGGGTCGCGGACCTCCTGGAAGGCGCGCTCGGCCCCAACCCGTCAGTCGCCATCTCCTCGCGCAAGCCGAAGTGCTCAACCAAAAATGCGCTTGATGCTGCAACGTCCCTCAACGTTGAGCACCACTCCGGACGGTGTGACCCTCACACGCACCCGTCCGATGGCCGCCCTTACTTCATGCTACGCCGTATGCGCTTAGTGCCCCGCTCCCGCTTCGCAGTCTGGATGCAGGCTGCGGTAAATCCGGGCTCAAAAACCGCAGTCTGCATCCAGACTGCAGAGTGGTGGACGCCCCGGTCGCCAACCCGACGGCTGAGCGCAGCGCCACCCGAGCGTCATCGACGCACCCGGGACGGCGCCAGGCGATGAACCCGTCGGGGCGCACGAGAACTGCGCCCGCATCACCAAGGCGGTAACCATCGGCCAAGCCGCCGTCTTCCGCATATACGTCGCGACCCACGGACAACGCCATGATGGGCACACCGTCGGCGGCAAGTTCGGCGGCTGCCCGGCACCATGACCACCCTCGCGGACCGGTCAATACGGTGAGGTGGCCATCGAACAGTTCGAGTGTCGAGACACGGGACCCGCCGCGCCGCACCCACGCATGCGGCGCCCGTTGCCCAGTACCGGGCGCGGCCTCGATCACCGCCGAGGTGTAGTGCACGCCGACGTCCCACGCCAGGCCCGCGCCGGTCGGCACAGGATCTGGGGACAACGAGCGCAGCACATTGTCCGCCCCGATCGGGCGCCGCTCAGCTTCATAGCTGTCCAGCAGCGCCTCATCGGCCCAACCACGCAGTACCCAGGCCAGCTTCCAGCCCAAATTGTGCGCACCGTGGATGGCGGTGTTCATGCCGATGCCCCCGACCGGAGTGGTCCGGTGCGCGGCGTCGCCCACCAGGAATACCGGGCCAGCGCGGAACGCGGTGGCGACGTGGCCGCCCATGACAAACGGCATCACCGTGAGGATTTCCGGCGTTAAATCAGGGATACCGGAGGCGATTCGGATCAGCTCGGTACACCGTTGTGGTGTCCAGTCCGTAATCGACTCGCCCAGTTCCGGGTGCCATTCCCGAGCGTAGATCCATCGATCATCGGGACTGGTGGGCACGAACAGGCCGTTGGCGCCTTCCACGTCGACGGCGTTGACGACGGATGGGGTGTATGGCAGCCGGCGGGTCAGGTCCGCGCGGAAGGTCACGGCCACCACGTCACCGATGGTGCCCAGTTCATCAACCTCAACGCCCAGGCCGGTCCGCACGGTGCTGCGCGGACCGTCCGCCCCGACGAGGTACCGGGCCCCGACTCGCTCGCCGCGACCGGAGCGGCGGTCTCGCAGCTCAGCCTCGACGCCGGTAGCACCCGTTGCGTAGCGGATGAGTTCGGTACCGAACCGGACACGCCCACCGCAGCCGAGCAGGTGCTCCAGCAATACGGGCTCGAGGTGATCTTGCGGGCAGCCGCACGGACTGGTCGGGCTGACCGCCAGCGCCTGCTCGTCGGTGGGGTAGCCGACCGACGAGTCCCTCGCGCGAGAGTCGACCAAGGTGCGCGACGACACCCGCACCCCGCACCGGACAGGCATGGCACCGGCGCGAACCGCCTGCTCCAAGCCCCAGATGCGCATCAGTTCCATGGTCCGGGTGCTCACCGCGGTGGCCTTGGGAAACGGAGAGGTACCGTGGTGCCGCTCGACGACAAGCACGTCGACGCCGTAGCGGGCCAGTGCAATGGCCGCGGTGAGACCGGCGGGCCCGGCGCCGACAACGAGGACGTCGCAGGTAGTGCAATCCGACTGCATAAAGGGCTCCTTCGCTGGCGGCCGGGCACGGCAGCGCCCCCGTTGACAGAGGTTCAGCCGGGGGTTGTTGATACGTGCACCGGCCCGGACGTGTAGCGGATCCGCCGGGTCCGGCGGAGTAGGCGAGCCGGGATTGACGGGACAGAATTCTGCTGTGATGTCCGCGTCACCGACGGGATCACTGTCGAGGATCGAGCGCCGCCCATGATGCGGCTGCCGTTCATTGCGCGCGGCGGCGCCATCGCTGACCTCGCTGCGGCGCTGGACGGCGCCCGTCGCTCACGCGGCGGCCTCGTGTTGATCACGGGGGAACCGGGGACCGGCAAGACCCGGCTGGCGGAGGAAGTCGTTGCCCGCGCCGATGGGTTCCGGGTGTTCTGGACCTGGTGCACGCCGGCGGGAGCCGGAGGCGCCCTGCGTCCGTGGTCGAGCCTCGTCCGGGAACTGGCCGCTGCGGATGCCAGCATGGCGCGGGCGGTGCAGCAATCGCCGCACCTTGCCGAACTGGTCACCGCAGCGGCGAACTCAGACACGACGCATGCTGACCCGGAGACGGCACGGTGGCGGTTGTCGCTGGACCTCGCTGGCATGCTGGCCACCTCGGCAGCGTCGCAACCCATGCTGGTAGTGATTGATGATCTGCACGAGGCCGATCCGTCTTCCCTGCAGCTGTTGGCCGAGATGGCGCCGTCGCTGCGTCCATGGCGATGATCGTGCTGGCCACCGCACGCGAGGGGGAGCGGGCCTGGTCCTCCTCGGCGCAGGTGTGGGGAGCACTGAACCGGCTCGGACATATTGTCCCGCTCGGGCCGTTCGGGGATGCGGACATCGCGTCGCTGCTGGCGCAGGCGCTGGGTACGCAGCCACCGACCGGGGCGGTTCGCACGATCGCCGCGCGTACCCAGGGCAATCCCCTGCTGGTCTGTGAAGTGGTCAGATCGCGCCCCGATCTCGATGATCTCGATGCGGTGGTGCCGGCGTCGGTGCGGGCAATCGTGAGTGCCCGGTTGGCCGGGTTGACCGATCTCACCCGCAGGGTGGTGTCGGCCGCTGCGGTGCTCGGTACCCGGTTCCGTCTGGATGTCCTCGCCGAGGTGGCTGAGCTGCCGATCGCTGAGCTCGGCGCTGCGGTGGGCGAGGCGCACGCGACCGGTCTGTTCGGGGACGCGGAGCCTGGTGAGGGACGTTTCCGCCACGACCTCATCCGTGACGCAGGTTACGACGCCTTGCCTGTCGACCAGCGGATGCGCTGGCATGCGCGAGCCGGGGCGGTGCTGGCGGGATTCGCCCAACGCGGCCGCGACATCGAGCCGGCGCAGGCTGCTGACCATCTGTTTCGCGGGGGGCCCGGCTACCTGCATGAGGCAGTGGACTTCGCCGTCCAGGCCGCTGATCAGGCATTGCGGCAGCTGGCGTTCGAGGATGCGGTGCAGTGGTACAGCCGAGCAGACGTCGGACTGGCCTCAGTGGGCACTGGTGACGAGGATCGGGCGCGGATAAAACTGGCGCTCGGCGAGGCGCGGCACGCAGCGGGCGATCGCGCCCAGGCCCGCTCAGACCTCCTTGAAGCGGCCGAACGGGCCAGGCGAGCAGGACGACCGGATCTGCTGGCGAGGGCGGCACTGGGTCTGAGCGCTGGACCAGTCGGCTTCGAGATCGGGTTGCTGGATCAAGAGCAGATCGTGCTGCTGAAGGAGGCGCGGGCCGCGCTGCCGGCTGATGACGGCGCGCTCGCCGCGTTGGTGACGGCACGCCTGTCGGTCGCGCTGACCCTGCTGGAGACCCCGGAGCAGCGACGCGATCTCGCCCACGACGCTGTGCAGGCAGCGCGGCGCGCCGGCGACGACGGCGCGGTCGCCGCCTCGCTTGCCGCCTTGTGCGACGCGCTGGCCGGCCCCGATCACTGCAGTGAACGGCAGCGGTACGCCAGCGAGATCGTCACCCTGGGTCAGCGGCTACGCGATCCCGCTGTGGAGCTGCTTGGCCGGCGGCTGAGGCTGGTGGCGATGCTGGAAGTCGGTGCGATGGCCGAGGCTGACTCCGAGGCGTTGGCCTACCGGACCGTCGCGCAGTCGCTTCGTCACCCGCTGTACCTGTGGTACGTGCCGCTGTGGCGCGGAATGCGCGCATTGCTGGAGGGCCGCTACGACGACTGTCGCGCTGCGCTGGACGAAACAGCGGCGCTGGGGGCGCGGGCGGCCAGCGACAACGCCGCCATACTGGTGGGCACCCAGCGCTGGTGCCTGCTGGCCGAGCTGGGTGACCGGGAGTCCTTAACCACGATGTTGGCGCAGTTCGAGGCAATCGACCTGGCCGGCGTCTGGCCGCAGATCACCCGCGGTTTGTTGCTCGCGCAGCTCGGGCATGTCGACGACGCCCGGGCGCAACTCGATGCGACGGCACCGCAATTACCCACCGCCCCGCGCGACTCCGAGTGGCTGCCCTTGATGGCCCAGGTCGCCGAACTCATTGGCATCATCGGGGCGCACCCGGCGGCGAGCTGGACCTACAAGGTCCTGCTGCCCTACGCAGAGTTGTTCGTCGTGGAGGGCATCGGCGCGGCGGTGCGCGGGCCGGTGCATTACCCGCTGGGTCTGCTCGCCGTCGCAATGGGCGACGGCGCCGCGGCCGCGCGGCATTTTGCCGCCGCCAGGCGGGCAGCCCGCGCCCTCGGGACTGCCCGGCTCGTCGACCGCATCCGCGCCGCTGCCGACGAGGAGAAACCGCCGACCGACAACGTCTTTCGCCGTGACGGCGACTACTGGACCATCCGGCACCGCAGCACCGAGTTCCGGTTGCGAGACAGCAAGGGACTGCGCGATCTGCGGGAACTGCTAGCCCACCCGGGAACGTCCATCGCTGCGCTGGACCTGGTTACCTCGCTGGGTGAACGCTCATCGTCGCGGCCTACGCAGGATGGGCTGCATTCACCCTCAGATGCCGGTGAAGTGCTCGACGCGACCGCCCGGACGGCCTACCGGCGGCGCTTGCAAGAACTCGAGCACGAGGCCGATGACGCCGACGCCACGGGTGACGCCGAACGCAGCGCGCGGCTAGCCGCCGAACGCGATGCCCTGCTCAGCGCGCTGACCACTGCCTACGGCCTCGGCGGTCGGGCCAGACGAATGGGCTCCCCCGCCGAGCGTGCCCGCACCGCAGTGACCACGCGCATCCGCGACACCATCCGCCGGATCGCCCAGGCTGATCCCGACCTCGGCGAACACCTCGCCCGTTCGGTACGGACCGGCACGTTCTGCGTATATGACCCCGTCACGCCGGTGCACTGGTCGGTGTCAGTTTCGACCTGACACCGTGCGGGGCGCTCTGACGCCTATGCGGGTGACCACTTGCTGCACCCACTCAAGGAGCCGGTGATGCCCCGTACCAGTAAGGCTGACGCCCCCATCGCCTTCGACGAACCCGTGATCGAAGCCCGTTACGTCGAACTCGACGGCTATACCGTCGGGTTCGAGACGCATAAAGCTGACATGGACCCCGGGCCGCTGTTTGCCGGGCTGCCCGACAACCGTTGTCAGTGCCCGCACTGGGGCGTCGTGGTCACCGGACGCGTGATCTTCCGGTATGCCGACCACGACGAGGTTTACCAGGCCGGTGACGCCTACTACGGGCGCCCGGGCCACCTGCCGCTGATGTTCGCCGGAACGGAGCTGATCGAGTTCAGCCCCACCGATGCGCTCAACGCCACGATGGCTGTCATCGGGAAAAATCTGGAGGCCGCCAAGGCCGCCAGCGCTAGCAGCGGAGCGTGAATCATGAACTCCGCGCTTATCGACGAACTCAGCGAGAAGATCTGTGCGTTCTTGGAAACCGGCACCGCGCCGGAGGGGCTCTTCCATGCCGATGTCTCGCTTGATGTCAGCGTTCCCTTGTGGCGCATCCAGGTCTCCGGCCTGGAAGAGCTGATCCGAGTACGGAAGGACAGCCACCCGTGGCCCGGCAAGGTCACCCGCACACGCCTCGACCCGACCCCGACCGGCTTCGTGCTCGAGTTCGAAGAGCGCTGGGCACACGACGGCCAGCAGTGGTACTGCCGGGAAATGCTGCGGGCAGACCTCCGCGACGGTCAGATCAGCGAGCTGGCCGTGTACTGCACTGGTGACTGGGACGAAGCCCGCCAGCAGGAATTCGCGGCCCAGGGTGACTCAAGCTTGCGTCCCTAATCCGGGTTGCCTGCCAGTTATCTCTCGGACGACCTCGTTGCCCGGACGGTCGGTCCGTGTTGCGGCGACCGCGACCGACCGTCTCACCTGCTCCCGGGCCAGGCTCAGGACATGTATCAGCTCATCAACCTTCCCAGGCTCCATGATCGCTTCCCAGGTGAACGGCGGCACGATAGACATCCATACATTTCCCCGATAGACCGTCACAACAACGGCGGCAACAATTTCCTCCCGACCTTTGACCGCGACCCTCCAAGGAACAATGCTCATTCGATACCCTGCCGGGAATCACAATGCCGAGTGACATTATTGAACAGGTCATTGACCAAAGAAAGTGCATTATGCGGTGCTGCCGCCTCGACAGGCCCAGGAACTGGCGGGTGGTCGCGGATCATGAGCTGTGACGCTACGGCTATGACTCACCACGACGGAAGGAAGTTGCGAAAAGTTGCAAGATCCACGAGAAGGTTGCCGGCAGGGGACGAGGACATAACCTGAGGCGCTAACCCAGTTCGTCCATGGCCTTCGCGATGAGAGCCCTCGCAGCGCGTCCGTATACGGCTGGAACCTTGAGCGCCTCGAACATGCGGGCGTATAGCTCGATCTCCTGCGGCCGGTTAACCTCGATGCTAGCCGTAGGCGTCTCCAAGGCGACCAAGGCGTCGTCGAATATCCAGAATCCGGTAGAACCGACCGCGACCCGTTCAGTCATCATGGGTACGATGCCGAACGAGATGTTGGATAATGACATCACGGCAAGTAGCCGATCGAGCTGTCCGGCTTGAGTCTCAGCTGTCCCAAACCATGTCCGTAGCGCTTGTTCTTCAAGCACCACAACGAACCGCTTGCCGCGTGTGTAGATCACACGCTGACGGTCCATCCGAGTAGCGACCGCCTCCTCGATGTCATTAGGCGTACCAAGGAACTTGATCCAGAACGACAGCATCGCCGCCGAGTAGGCAGCGGTCTGAAACAAGCCGGGTATGACGTTGTGCTCGTAGATACGGAACAGGTTCGTCCGTTCATACAGCCCGAGCGTGTGGGCACCGAGCACTCGCTTCATGCCTGCGCGACTTTGTCGACGAAATTCCAGGTACGCCGACTCGATGGCCTGTAATGTCGCGAGCAGATCAGGCACTTGCTGATCGGCGCCACAGGCGCGACACCACTTGCGAATGTCGCTGTCGGTTGGTGACTGCACGCCGTGCTCAATTTTGCTCACCCGGGTGTAGTGCTGGCCCGTCGCTGCTGCCAGCGCCCTCGCCGTGAGGCCAGCATCTTTGCGCAGTTCGCGGAGGCGGAGGCCGAGTGCCTCCTGCTGCTGCTTAGCGACGCTAGAGGGGCTGATAATCACGATGCGGGATCGATAGCTTCCACACCGCCTCGAAGGCGGACCGGCAGAGTCGGAGGTCGGCGGGATCCGTAGACGTAACCTTATCGGTACCTAAACCATTTCCTGCGTAGATCAGAAAAACGACCAGGCGATTATCGAATAAGTAAAAATCGTTTCCAGGAAAGGCTACCGATGACACAAGCCGGCGGGGGACCCAGCGAATATCTTCCCCGGCATCAACCATGGGGTAGGCTATACTGTACGACCAACGTTGATAATCGCTAAGCGGTTCGGATACGACCCGAGCGCGGCGTACCGATCTTCCCGCCTTGACATGCTCGCGCAACATAGAACACCAGCCTTGCAGCCATTCCAGATCGTCACGCTCCCCAGCCGCCCACTTGGCCATATGAGGTAGCTCGACCGCTGTGCCATACTCGTCCCGAGTTTCCAGGTGGAGAGCCTCACGTTTGAAGCTGGCCAGCAAACGGTTGAATCCCTCGTCCGTTATCGATGGCATGTTCGCCTACCTGAAAAACTGAACTAGCCTATCCGGGATCTCCACACAGCCCTCGCCGTCAGGGATGTTCATCTGCGCTAGCGCTTCTGGGTCTGTGACGAGCCAGCCCTGCACGACCCAGGACGCCCGATCTGTGCGATACACCGTGGGTGAACCGGTCGGGTTCGAATCCGGGTCCTTGCCGACGAAGGTTAGTCGCACGAAGCCCCCACCTCCTAGTTGCGAGAAGTTGCGTTCCGCTATCCTCGCCAACCGATCACTGCCAGTCAAGGACTGGCCCTCAACATGGAGATAGCCTTTATGCGGAGAGGTGGCGCCAGAGGAATTCGTAGGCTAGGGCGGACATGAAAGCGGCTTGCTCATTGTCGGCGGCACCACCGTGACCGCCTTCGATGTTTTCGTAGTAGGTCACAGGCAAGCCGTATTCCCGCATTCGAGCCACCAGCTTCCGGGCATGGCCGGGGTGCACCCGATCGTCACGCGTGGAGGTGGTCAGCAACATCGGCGGGTAGCGGCGATCGGCGCGCAGCTGGTGGTAGGGAGAGAAATGCAACAGGTGCTCGCGGTCGGCCGGGTCGTCGGGGTCGCCGTATTCGGCCATCCAGGAGGCACCGGCCAGCAGTTTGTGGTAGCGCAGCATGTCCAGCAGCGGAACCGCACCGACGATGGCGCCGAACAACTCCGGGTAATGGGTGAGCATCACGCCCATGAGCAGCCCGCCGTTGCTGCCCCCTTCGGCGCCGAGGCGAGCCGGTGTGGTCAGGCGGCGAGCGACCAGGTCTCGGGCCACCGCGGCGAAATCCTCGTAGACCAGGTGGCGATTGTGCTTGAGAGTGGCCGAATGCCAGCGTGGACCGTACTCACCACCACCGCGAATGTTGGCGCTGACGTAGCAGCCACCGCGGGCCAACCAGGCGCGCCCCAGGCCCCCCCGGTAGCCGGGCTGCAGGGAAACCTCGAAACCGCCGTAACCGTAGAGCAGGGTGGGCCAGCCACCGGCTGGCACAGCAGAGTCGGGGGCCACCACAAAGTAGGGAATCCGGGTCCCGTCCTCGGACACCGCGAAGTGCTGGTCCACGGTGAAACCCGCTGCGTCGAAAAAGGCAGGTGCCTGCTTGAGCACGACAGCCGGGCCGTCACCGATGGTGCCGATGGCCAGGGTGGACGGGGTCAAGAAGCCGTCGATGTCGGCCAGGTACTCGTCATCGACGCGCGAATCGGTGCCGTACGCGCTGGCCCTCGACAGTGCTGGAGTGCCGGTCAGCGGCTCGGCGCGCCAGTCCTCAGCCGGAGCCAGCACCGACACGTGGCTGACCACGTCGCGCATCACGTTGAGGATCAGATGGTGGCGCGTCCAGCTGTAGCCTGCCAGCGACGTGCGCTCGTCGGGCATGAACAACACTCGCAGTCCCGCCTCGCCCGCACCCCGAGCCATGAACTGGTCGAAGTCGGCCACTAGCAGGCAACCCGCGGGGAACGTTTGGCCGACTGTCCAGTCACTGCGCAGCTCGATGAGCAGCCACTGCCGATGCACACCCACGAGCGCATCGTCCGGCACATCGACACGAAGTAGCTGGTCATCGGCGCGTAGGTACCGCTCAGAATGGTAGAAGTCGATCGCTCTTCGGACGAAGTCGCGCTCGAAACCCTCCGTATCATCGTGGTAGGCAGAGACGCTGACATCGTCGGGCTTGCCTTCGAACACGAGTTCGGCCTCACTTAGCGGCGTGCCGCGCCGCCATTGCCGGATGGTACGCGGGTAGCCGCTGGTGGTGAGCGTGCCCGGGCCGAAGTCGGTGGCGACGTAGAGATGATCGGCGTCGATCCAGTCCACAGTAGATTTTGCTTCGGGCAGCACGAAGCCGTCGGTGACGAACTCCCGCCGTTCGATGTCGAATTCCCGCACCACTGACGCGTCCGCCCCACCTCGCGACAACGAGATCAGCGCCAGCCGGTAATCCGGCCGCAAACACTGGGCACCGTGATACACCCAGTTCTCATCCTCGTCGCGGGCCAGCGCGTCGACGTCAAGCACGATCTCCCAGTCCGGCGATTCCTTGCGGTACTCAGCGAGCGTTGTGCGCCGCCATAGACCGCGCGGGTGCTCCCGGTCGCGCCAGAAGTTGTACCGGTACTCACCGCGCCGGGCGATGTACGGGATGCGGTCGGTCGAGTCGAGGACCTCACGGATCTCTGCTCGCAGTGCCTCGAAGCGAGTTCCACCAGCCAGCTCCGCCATCGTTTCGGCGTTGCGTTCCCGTACCCAGGACAGGGCCCGCTCACCGGTCACGTCCTCCAGCCACCGGTACGGGTCATCGATACTCATAGCAATCAGTCTGCCTGGTCGGGGAACGCGGGAAGCACGTGCCGCGCAAACTGGCGCATCTGCTCGCGCATCTCCCCTATCGTGTTGCCCACAAACAGCAGCGCGGTGAGGTGATCCAGCCCTGCCCGCTGGTAGGCAACGATCTTCTCGCAAACCTGGTCCGGGGTACCGATCAGGTTGATGTCCAGGTATTCGTCCAGGCCGACACCTTTGGTCATGGTGTTGCGCAGCGAGGTGCGGAACAGGTCAAAAGAGGAATTCAGGAAAGTCTCTCGGGCCCGCTCTGGGGTCGGGCCGAGGCAGACGACAGACTGCAACGCGACGGCGATGGTGGCCGGATCCCGGCCCACCGCCCGGGCATAACGGGTCAAGGCGGCGCGACCCTCAGCCAGCCGATCGGGCCCTATTTTGGCCGGCAGCCAACCCTGGCATAGCTCGGCGGCGCGACGAATCGAGCCGTCCACATTGCCGCCAGAGTAAATCGGCAGTGGTGCTTGGTGTGGTTTCGGGAAGCTCTCCACGTCCTCGAAGTGCACGTACTTGCCCCGGTAGGTGGCACGACGCTGCTCGAACAGCACGCGGAGTGACTCGATGATCTCGCGCGCGAACTCCCCCCGGTTAGCGCCGGCGAGGTCCGGACGGACCGCCTCGAATTCATCGCGGTAGCCACCGACCGCGACGCCGAGCGTCACCCGGCCGCTACTGAGCTGGTCCAACGTGGCCACCTGCTTGGCCAGCAGGACTGGTTCGCGCATCGGCAGCACCATGATGCCGGTGGCAAGCCGCAGCACCGAGGTCTTCGCCGCGATGTGCGCGAGGGTGATCAGCGGCTCGAAATAGTCTGGTGGGTTTGACCAGGCGTTCCGGACGAACCGCATGGTGCTGAGGTGGTCGTTTCCCCCGGCGTCGTAATAACCGAGTTGCTCGGCTTCCAGGGCGGTGTCCACCACCTCTGAGACGGTGGCGAACGGGACCGGATACATCATTCCGGGTGTGCATGTCGGGATCTCAATACCGATCTTCATCGAGCACCTCCTGCACAGTGAGTTCTGCTACGCTACTGTAGCGTAGCACAAACACGTGGAGGAGTGGCGTGATGGCGGAGCAGGTATCGAGGGATCCGGTTGACCCTCGGGTGACCCGGTCCCGGCGACTGATCCTCGAAGCAGCGGTCGCGCTGCTGGTGGAGCGCGGGTTCGGGGCCGCCACAGTGGAAGCCATCTCGGCTCGTTCCGGCGTCGCGAAGACCACCATCTACCGGCACTGGCCGGATAAGGAAGCGGTCCTGCGGTCGGCTGTGGAGTCGATCGTGCCCACCGCGACGGCACCAGACACCGGAAGCGTGCGCGGCGACCTGACGCATTTCGCCGAGGACCTTGCTCGGATCCTGACCACCCCGCCGACATCGGCGCTGATCCCCGGGCTCGTGGCGGCCGCCGAGCACGATACCGGCTTAGGCCGGCTGCTGGCCGAATTCACCGCCGGTCGCCGCCGGCCCGTGCACGACGCAGTCGCCCGCGGTGTGGAACGCGGCGAGATCAGCGCAGGCACCGACCCCGAGGCGGTCGCGGAGCTGTTGCTCGGTCCGCTGTTCTACCGGCGACTGCTGTCGCGTATGCCGGTCACGGCAGAGATGATCGAGCGCACTGTCGAAGCGGTTGAGTGCACGCTGGGTGGGCCATCGCGCTGATGTGCCCACCATTCATGGCAGGCCGGTAACCCGGATACCGGCGTGCGTCCGGTAACGGCGATTGACCGCGATCAAATTGGCGGTCAGCGCCTCCACCTGGCCGGCATTGCGCAACCGCCCGCCGTATACACCGCGCACCCCCGGGATGGCGTCAGCCAGTGCCCGCACCTGGTCGACGGCCGCACGATCATCACCCAGGATCAGCACGTCGCAGTCCACCTGGGTGACGGATAAATCGGCCAGGAGCACAGCCGAGACGTGGTGGAAGGCGGCGATCACCCGAGATTCGGGCAGCAGCGCGGCGGCGCGTTGCGCGGCGCTGCCCTCCGCGACCTGGAGCGGGTACGGTCCCCGCTCGTCGAAGCCCAGCGGGTTGACGCAATCGATGACGATCTTGCCGGCGAGCGGTTCCCGCAGCGACGTGAGCAGGGCGTCGTGCCCTTCCCACGGCACCGTGACCATCACGATGTCGGCGCGCAGCGCGCATCCCGCATTGTCCGTCCCACTGAGTCCATCCACGTCAGCATCCAGGTCCGCTCGCTGCCCCAACTCTCGAGCGAGCTTCTCGGCCCGCCCAGCCTCCCGCGAGCCGATCACCACTCGCAGCCCGGCAACAGCCCATCGCAGCGCCAGACCGCTGCCTTGCGGACCGGTGCCGCCCAGCACGCCGACGATTCCCGCCTTGCCTTCACTCACGACGGCAGGGTACGGGCCTGCTCGTCGACAGCCGCCTGGTACAGGTCGCGTTTAGAGACCCCGTAGGAACTCGCCACAGCAGCTACCGCATCTTTTAACCGCTCGCCCGCGGCGACCCGCTCAATCACCTCGTCGGTGAGGTCTGCCACCTCCGGCGGACCGGGTGCCGGCGCACCCGCCACTACCACGGTGACCTCACCGCGCACCCCGCCGGCCGCCCACTCGGCCAGCGCGCTGAGCCCGTCCCGGCGGATTTCCTCGTACGGCTTGGTGAGCTCCCGGCACACTGCCGCGCGCCGGTCCGCACCGAGCAGCTCCGCAGCCTCGGCCAGCGTCGCCGCCAACCGATGCGGCGACTCGAAGAACACCCAGGTGCGCTGCTCCCTGGCCAGGCCGGCCAACCACCGGCGGCGCGCACCGTCCCGGCGCGGCACGAAGCCCTCGAAGCAAAACCGGTCGCAGGGCAGCCCGGATACCGCCAGCGCAGTGGTCACCGCCGACGGACCGGGCAGGCAGGTCACCCGCAGCCCCTCCTGCACGCATGCAGCCACCAGCCGAAACCCCGGATCGGAGACCGCAGGCATCCCGGCGTCGGTCACCACCAGCACCGTCGCATCACCGCGAATTGCCGCCAGCAACGCCGGGAGCCGGGCGGCCTCTACCGCGTCATAGTGCGAGACGATCCGGCCGCGCACGGTGACCCCCAACGCCGCGGCGAGCGCCCGCAACCGGCGGGTGTCCTCCGCGGCCACCACATCCGCTGTGCCCAGCGCCGCCACCAACCGAGGTGAGGCGTCTCGCGCGTCACCGAGCGGCGTGGCCGCCAGCACCAGCACTCCGCCAGCTCGGTTGCCCGCAACCAGCCCACCATCTGAGACAGCAGAGTCCATGTTGCCCGCCACCGTTCCGAGCCTACGATCTGCTCCCGTGACGGTGGTCAGGGCAGCGAATACCGGCACACCGGCGGCATGGACCAGGCCGGCCGGTCCGCTGCCGCGGCTGCTCCCATCCCCGCTAACCGACGGGCTGCGCAGCTGGATGGTGACGCTGATCCTGACCCTGATCGGCGGCCTGGTGCGGCTGTGGAATCTGGGCCTCCCCACCGATCAGGGCACCCCGGTATTCGACGAGAAGCACTACGCGCCGCAAGCGTGGCAGATGCTGCGCAACGGCGGGGTGGAGGACAACCCCGGCTACGAGCTCGTCGTGCACCCACCGCTGGGCAAGCAGCTCATCGCGCTGGGCGAGGCGGTGATGGGCTATGACGGCTGGGGATGGCGGCTGTCCGCCGCGCTGTCCGGCACGGTATGCGTGCTGCTGATCGTGCGGATCGTCCGGCGGATGACCCGGTCGACCCTGCTGGGCGGTATTGCCGGGGTTTTGCTCATCGTCGACGGCGTCAGCCAGGTGCAGTCCCGGATCGGGATGCTGGACATCTTCCTGGCAATGTTCGTGCTTGCCGCGTTCGGCTGCCTGGTCGTCGACCGGGAACAGGTGCACCAGCGGCTGGCCATGGTGGTGCGGGAAGGTCGTATCCGAGATACCGACTTCGGCCCGCGGCTGGGGGCGCGCTGGTGGCGCTTTGGCGCCGGGGTGCTGCTTGGGCTGGCTTGCGGCACGAAGTGGTCCGGCGTGTACTACCTTGTCGCGTTCGCCGTGATGAGCGTGGTATGGGACGCCTGCGCTCGGCGTCGCGCCGGGGTGGACCGGCCCTGGGCCGGCACCCTGGCTCGGGATGTCGGGCCGGTGTCCTGGGCGCTCGCGGCGGTGCCGATCCTCACCTACCTGGCGACGTGGTGGGCTTGGTTCGGCAGCGAGACCGCGATCGACCGGCACGTGGTAGGCAACCAGATCGGTGCCGGCGGACCGTTCTCCTTCGTCCCAGCCGCGCTGCGGGGGCTGTGGTACTACAGCGCTGCGGTGCTGCGCTTCCATGAAAACCTGGTGACGCCCGCCCATCCGCACCCGTGGGAATCCAAGCCGTGGAGCTGGCCGATGGGGCTGCGGCCGATGCTCTACTACTACCAGTCCGGGGCGGGAGCTCCAGGTTGCGGCCGGCAAGACTGCGTGGCGACGGTGATGCTCATCGGCACGCCAGCGCTGTGGTGGCTCACCGTGCCCGTGCTGGCCTGGGCACTGTGGCGGGCCGCCAGCGGGGCCGATTGGCGCTACGCCGCTGCGCTCACCGGCTATGCCGCCGGCTGGCTGCCCTGGTTTTCCAACATCCACCGCCAGATGTACTTCTTCTACATGACGCCGGTGGCGCCGTTTCTGGTGATCGCCGTGACGCTGGTGCTCGGCGAGATCCTTGGCCGGTCCGCCGACGGCACGGAGCGGCGCGGAACTGGGTTACTGGTGGTCTCGCTGTATGTCGGGCTGGCGGTGGCGAACTTCGTCTGGCTCTGGCCGATCCTCACTGGCGGCTCGATCACTCCAGAGCACTGGAACGCCGAACTGTGGCTACCCTCCTGGCGCTGAGCGCGCTCAGTCCTGGAGTAGCACCTCATCGCCCGAGACGACGATTTGACGGGGTGCGAGTGATCGCTGCGCCGGCCCATGCACGACCGAGCCATCCGCGATGGCGAACTTGCTGCCATGGCACGGGCAGTCGATGGTGCCATCAGCGACTTTGTTCACCGTGCAGCCCTGGTGGGTGCAGATAGCCGAGAATGCTTTGAACGTTCCTGACGTCGGCTGGGTGACGACGACCTTGTCGGCGGCAAACACCTTGCCGCCACCGGCGGGGATGTTGTCAGTGGTTGTCAGCAGTGCACCCGGAGGAGCGGCCGACGTCGAGGTTTCGGGCGGCGGCTGGGTGGTTGGCGAGGAGGCTTGCGACCCAGGCGCCGCAGCCGGCTGCTGATTGTTGGAGCACGCAGCGAGCGCAGCGGACACGGCCAGAAGCCCAGTACCGGCCACGACGGCGCGCCGAGTCAGCTCCGATCCGGTTTGGGGATCGTGGGTCATTCATCCCTCCTTGGCAGCCGGGGCATAAAACACTCCGGGGTGGATGCTGGCCCCGATGCGGGCAAATACTATCACCGCCAGTGATAGTGTAAGTGATCTTAACTCATCCGGCGGACGCCCTACAGGCTGGCAGGAACGCGGAGCTAACGATCCGGCGAACCACTTCCCTTCCCGGAACGAACGGTGTCCGTAGGGAGGTCTTGATGAGGAACGCAGCCAACCACGCTTCGGACCAACCCCGCGCAGCGCAGCCGCAGAACCGGTACCGCGACCTGGCCCCCCAGCACCTGCACTGGGCAGAAACCGGCCGCACCAAACCTGTCCGGCGCAGCGTCGACCTGTCGCCGGCGTATCACACTGAGCTGACCCAGTGGTGCGCCGACGCCGCCGAGATCATCGGTGCACCTCGGGTGACTGGCCAGGACGTCATCCGCGCCCTGGTCGCTCGGCTGCTGATGGATGAGTCGCTCGCCCGCCGGATCAGGGACGACCTCAGCATGAATCTGTGACACCCGTGCGCATTACGGGCTAGGACCGCGCAACCAGCTTCCGGGGCTTCTTATTGCGCTGGCGGTGCCCCGAGCTGCTCGCGGAGGAAGCTGACCGTCGCGTTCCACGCTTTGCCAGCCTGCTCCGGATCGTAGGTGCCGAGCAGGTTGTCGTCGTTGAAGAAGGCGTGCCCGGCCGGGTAGAACCGGAAGTCGGGCCGCCGACCGCTCTGCCGCTCGATGCTCCCCGCCAGCTCGCGCACCGCCTCAGTGCTCTGAAAGTCGTCCTGCTCACCGAAGTGGCCCAGCACCGGAGCGGAGAGGTTGTCAAAACTCGGGTAGTCCTGGCCGAAGACTGCATAGAACGGCACCGCGGCGCCGATCTTATCGCCCTGTTGAGCGGCGAGCACCAGCACGAATCCGCCGCCCATGCAAAAGCCGACCACGCCGATCTTCGAGCTCGTGACTGCCTCATGTCCAAGTAGGTAGTCGACCGCGCCGCCCAGGTCGCGGGCCGCCTGGTCGACCGGAAGTTGTTGCATGAGCTTGCCGGCCTCATCGGCATCATGCGTGGTAGTACCGCCGTACAGATCGGGGGCCAGGGCAACGAATCCCTCGGCAGCCAGCCGGTTGGCGACATCAACGATGTGGCTGGTCAGCCCCCACCACTCCTGGATCACCACCACACCCGGTCCCCGACCGCTCGGAGGCAGCGCCAGATACCCATGCGCAGTGCCCCCGTTGCTGGGGAACGTCACGTTCTGTACCGGATTCTCCATGCCGTAAATCCCACCACACTCCCCGCACGCGCCTTAGACCGCGTTGAAGATGCAGGCCATGGCTTTTCAGGCCAGATAACCCAGTGTGCATCCGTCAACGCGGTCTGGAGAGAGGCCAGGGTCAGGGCTGCGCTCCGGTACCGGCGAACTGGCCGTTCTGGCTGGGCCCGCGCATCGGGTCAGTGGGGTGATGAAGGTGGTAGAGGTGCGCGTAGCTGTTGTTGCGCAACAACAGCTGGTCGTGAGTTCCCGTCTCTGTGATGCGGCCGTGTTCGATGTAGATGATCTGATCGGCATCGGTGACGGCGAGCAGGTTATGGGAAATGATGATCGTGGTGCGCCCGGTGATCAGCCGGCGTAGCGGGCCGAGGATCCGCTGGGCGGCATCGGCATCCAGGCCGGTAGCGGGTTCGTCCAGCAATAGGATGGGCGCGTCGCGGATCATCGCTCGGGCGATCGCGATGCGTTGGCGTTGCCCGCCGGACAGCAACCGACCGCGTTGCCCGACTCGGGTCTGGTAGCCGTCGGGGAGCGCGGTGATGAACTCGTGCGCATCAGCAGCCTTGGCCGCGGCGACGAGCTCGTCTTCACTCGCGTCAGGCCGACCGGCTCGAATGTTGTCGGCGACGGTGCCGTCGAGTAGCAGGGTCTCCTGGAGCACGATCGCGATGTTGGCGCGCAGTTCGTCGGGGTGCAGTTCGCGTAGATCATGACCGTCGAGGGTGATCTTGCCGGCGGTCGGGTCGTAGAATCGCAGCAGCAGCTTGAGCAGGGTGGTCTTGCCCGAGCCGCTGGCGCCCACGATGGCCGTGGTCTGACCAGGGTGAGCAGTGAAACTGACGTCGTTGAGAACCACTGCGTCAGTGTGCGGGTAAGTGAAGCTGACGTGATCCAGGCGTAGCTGCCCGCGAACCGGGCCGAGTTCGCGGGGTTGGGCGGGCGCGGTCACGGTGGGTTGCTCGTCGAGCAACTCGATGATCCGCTCCGCGGCCGCCGCGGCGGCGAACAGCGAGGTGGATAGCGAACCCAGCCCCTGCACCGGCTGGTAGAGCTGCGACAGGAACACCAGGAAAGCCAGTAGGCCACCCAGCGTGATGCGACCGGCGGTCAGCTCCCAGATGCCCACCCCGAGGATCGTGAGCACTCCGAGTACCTGAATCAGGTCGACGAACGGGGAGAACATCGCACCCAACCGGGTAGCCGCCAGCTCAGCGTTGACGCTGCCGATACTCTGCGCCGCGAAGCGGTCGACTTCGGCGCTCTCGCGACCGTAAGCCTGGATCAAGGTAGCGTTGCCCAGACTCTCCTCGGCAACCACGCCGATCGATCCCGCGCGCCGGCGGACCTCCCGAGAGGCAATCTTGATGCGCCGGGCGAAGACCCGGGCAGCAATCCAGAACACCGGGACCGCAATCAAAGATGCCAACGCCAGGCGTACATCGAGGAAGAACAGCACGGTGGCGAATACGAGGATCTTCAACAGGTTGGCGATGATCCCGATGACGCCGGACAGCACCACGCTTTCGATGGCGGTCACATCACCGATAAGCCTCGACAGCAGATCCCCTAGCGGGCGGCGATCGAAGAAGCTCACCGACAGGCTGTGCAGGTGGGCGAACACCCTGGTACGCATGCGGTGGAGAAAGTTTTCCCCGATCCACGCTCCCAGATACGTGCCGAGAAAAGTCAACGCCCCGACCAGCAGCGTGATCCCCACGAAGGCTGCGGCCACCGGTGGGAAAGCGGAGAAATCTCGCGGCGCCAATACCTTGTCGACCAGTTCTTTGAACAGCAAGATCGCACCGGTGTCCACCAGCGGTGTCACGATGATCAACACTAGGCTGAGCCACAACCACCGCCAGAACGGCCGAGCATCAGGCCAAAACCGCCGGAAGACCTCCCGCAAGCTCGCCGCCGGTGCCGCGTCCACCAGACCGCCGTCAGCCGACGCCGGACGCACCAACGACCGCAGCATTTCCCACACAGCTGCTCCACTCTCTCGGTCTGGCTGCCGACTCTACTCTGGCCATAGTGACGCCACGTTGAATTGCGCACACGGCAAGGCGGTGGCCCCTACCCGCTAGCGGGAGTCCGGGCCACCGCCAATGACCTGCCGACTACAAGAGTCCCAACAACCGGTAGTGGCCCTTGTAGGTGTAGCCACCGTAGTTGTAGCCGTCGTAGTAGTAAGGGTTGCGGCCGTAGTCCCGGCCGTAGTCGTAACCGTTGAAGTAGGGGTAGAAACCGTAGGTGCAGTCGTCACGCTTGCAGTTGTAGCCCGGGACGCTAGCGCCGTTGTCACCGCCGCCGCCGCCCAAGGTGAAGACTTCTGAGATCCTCATGTCGCTCCTTATTCGTGCTCGAGGACAGAGCCATGCAAGGAAAAAACCCAGACCCGACGCGAGGACATGATGTGCCGCCGTGGCACATTGCGAAGTCGGCAGACCTCATCTGATCGTGCGGTACACGGCTAGAACGAGTCCGCGAAATAATCCGCCCCAAACGTTGACGCGATGCAGCGTCTTAGCGAACTCTTCCGAGCACCACACACAGGCAGCTTGTCAATCCGCTGTACTCGGCAGCATCCCCCTAGGTATCCGAGCTGGCCCCCTACTCTGCGTGGTCAAGCAAAGCACAAAATAAAGGATGCGGAGAGTGATTGCAATAAGCCACTCTCGGTACATGGTTGGGTACGCACAGTGAGGAGAGGCCCCTGACCTCAGCCCGGTGGCGGGCATGCCCCGCCCGCCATCGGGCAGGCCGTCACTGTCCGCACAATCAGCTTGCTTGCCGACCGTGACGGCCACGGCATCTTGGCCGTGCCAGGTCGCGTGGGCGACCCTCATACGTCGCCGACGCCTGCTAGCGGCAGACGCCAGCGCGTTACCCTACGAGGCCGTCCAGCCCATGGCTGCGGGTGTAACCGTATCCGTAGCCACCGCCAGCCCAGTTGTAGTCATTCGGGTAGACGTAGGTCCAGCGCCCGTCGTCCGGGTAGTACCCGCCAGGCTTGCAGACATTGCCAGAGCAGCTCTCGTAGTCACCATTGTGTCCGGTGCCGCTCGTAAAGATTTCCGAGACCCTCATGTCGCTCCTTTCTCAGCTGATGGAGTAGGAGTCATGCACGCCATAGAGGCTGGGATCAGCCTGCGAATTTGCCCGTAGCCACCTGAGCATGACGCAGTCGAGAGATTCCCCCGTCAGACATCGTTACCTGCGCCGGCGAAGCCGGTCTCACCGCCGGCAGCTTGCAAACCGCCGCTCCGCCGCTCGGTAGCAACCCCCAAGATGATCCGAGCTGGCTTCCCCCTTACTCCCCGTGGTCAAGCAAATTCGAAAGTAAGCCATCTGGGTGGTTAACGCAATGGCAACTTTCCGTATCGAATGATTACAAAGAGTAAAGACACCTGATCAAGAGGTTTCTTAAGCTTGACCGCGGCGTTTGTCTGATTCGCGCTGCGTGCTCTGCGTATGCACGGATCCTATCGGGGTATCGAATCTCACCCACCTGCATCTGCACAGCTGAAGGCAACCATGTCTCCGGTAACCAACGGGATATCACCGTCGAGGCAGACCGTTTCGCCGTTGAGCGTGGCGATCAGCGGGCTGCGCAACACCAGCCCCTCCGCCGCAGCGGCAGCAGACAATGTGGCAGCGCGAACGGTGCGGGAGGTGCCGCAACCGTTGTTGCTCCCCGCGTCGCTGTACTGCACGGTGATCTGCGGCGCAAGCTGTCGCCGGGCGGCTTGGTACTCGTCCGGGAAATTGATGTTGGCGACTGAGTCTAGAGCCGGATCCACCCTCATCAGTACTGGGTCTGCCAGCAATGTGGCATCGTCCATGCGCAGCGTGGCGCACCGGTGAAACAGTCCCGTCAGGCGCCGCTCGCCGGCCGCGAGCAACTCAGCGACCAGGGGCCCGAGGGTGATCTGGTACGCGGCAGCCAGCGGCTGGGGGTAGCCGCTAGCAACGGGCAGCACTACGTCGAAATCATCGGTGAGCGCGGTCAGTACCCGGCGAACGAAAGCGGGATGCAGGAACGGTAGGTCGGTGGAACAGATGAACGCTGCATGAGCTTGATCAGCAAGCGCGGCCAGGCCGGCCGCGATGCCCTGCAGCGGTCCCAGTCCCGGCTCGGGATCCTCCACCACCTTCACATGCGCCGGAATTTTCGGTAGGCGCTGGTCACGGCTGCACACCACCAACAGCGGCCCGTCCACTACGCGGGCCAGTACGCCCAAAGTGCGGCGAAGCAGCGTGGAGCCATGCCATTCCAAAGCGGCCTTAGCCGTGCCCATTCGTAATGAACGGCCACCAGCCAATACCACAGCCGCCGCTTCCTGCCCGACCCGCGTAGCCACCTGCTGGATCGTAATTCGGTGCCTGCTGATCAGTACCCTGGCGAACCAGCCGCCTTGGTGCAGCCCTGGATCTCCACGGCAAGTCTACGGCGCGTACGAGCTGGATCGGCGGCGCGGAGAAACGGCTGAAGATGCTTGTACCGCCAGAGCTGTTCGCAGGCGGCGTAGCCACTTGGCGTTGCGCTAAACGGCGGCCCGGTCCAGCCACAGTCACAGCGCGGCACGTAGGCCACGTAGCAGCCGTCGAGATAGGCCTGCGCGTCGCTCCACACATCGGCCAGCGCGCCGTCCCTCTTGCGCCCCGCAACGACGCAGTGGTGCTCAGCGCTGCCTTCGTCAATGTCGACATCGCCAACGCGGTGAAGGAGCACCATACAAGAATCCTGCGCCTTGATGAACAAAAATGAACATGCGGTGCTCGAATGGGTAGACTTCAGTGATCCCCTTGAGCCCGATGGGCACCGGTATCAGATCCTCGCGAAGTACGCTGCGTCCGTAAGTTGTCCTCATTGCCGGGCTTGTCTTTTCCGGGCTGTACCCGCTGATCCGGGGAGCCGGCAACGACTCTCTGCGCCGGCTTATCAGAACGGTCCTGTCGCCCGGGGTGCTCCCGCGGTAGGTCGTTGTCATGCGCTCCGCTGCCGGGACGTGCCGGGCTGCCTGGATGCACCGATCTGTCTGGGTCCGAACCATGTTGTACAGGACGGCCCGCGGTATTCGAGCCGGCCGGTCGGATATCCGCCGGCTTGTCCTTGTCAGCCGAAGGCGGCATGTCCGTGTGCTTGGGCCGATCGGGCATAGAGGTCTCGTCCGGATGCTTCGGCACATCCGGCGCCGGGACGTGATGCGGCTGCTCAGACCGTCGCGGGGGATCGGGGGGTCGTGGGGAGTCGGGGTAATGCCGCGGCAGCCCGTCGGGGCCGGGCTTGCCCCAGTGTGGTGATCCGTCAGGGCGTCCCGGCTCGTCCGGGTCCTGGTGTTCATCCCGGTACGGGGGCTCATCCGGTCGACCGGGCTGCTCTGCATACGGCGGTGGCTGGGCCGAATGGTCATGCCAATGCTGCGGAATCGACTGCTGATCGTGGTCCGGTGACTGTGGCTGGACTGGCGCACGAGCAGGCGGCTGCCCTTGACTAGGCACCCCACCTTGAGTGACGACCACGCGTTGAGGTTGGAAATTGGGCCATGGCGTACCCCGATAAATCGGCTGCACCTTCAGTTGCACCATAGGCGTCAACGGGTTTCCACATACGCATCGAACTCGGGCAATACCCGTGGCGTCGACCAGGACCGCAGTACCCTTTTCCAGGACCGATTGCACAGCCAGGGCGGCACCGTTGGTGAATTGATAATTCGTGACCCCGAGGTCCTCTGTGAGGCGACGCGGAGCGAGTTCGCGCAAGTAAGACGGAATCTGTTGAACATCGAGTCGGCGGCCGCCGCTCCAGCTCAGCGTGCGATCAAAGTTGAGCGCGCGCAACCACGCGCCACTCACTTGCGGATTGGCGGTTAGGTACGAGGCGAGCTTGTCACGATCGCAGTGCATCGGGTCGTCGGTACTGGCCGCCGGCTGCAAAGGCGCACCGCGACCGCCCTGGTCCGCGGGCGCGCCAGGGGGTGCGACCGCGAGGGGAACAAATGGATTTGGACCCACGCTACCGCCCGCTTGGAGAAAGACTTGACCGTCCGCATGAGATGCCTGTTGGCGAATTACCAGGATGGTGAGGGAGGCCACCGCCAGGGCTGCGGCGACCAGTAAGGACAACAGCGTCCGATGGGCGTACAACGAGCGAATATTCATTTTGCGGCTCTCCAGATAGACATGCCAGCCCACAGAGCCGAACCGATACTGAGCACGTTTGCCGACATAATCTACAGCAATCAGTCACGCGGGAGGTGCCAAACCATGTACCGACTGAACGTTCGAATAAACACGAGCATGGTCAAGTGGCATCAGATACAAGATTCGGGCAGGAAGACCCCCTCGATGGGTACGGTCCCCGACCGGGAAGCCAGCCTAGATCGCCAGACCACTGTAGTCAAGGAGTGAGCAGTCGACTACTCACGGTCACACAGCAGTCCCCGCGCAAACAGAGCACCAGCTGACGCCGCAGGCGACGCACTGGAGGCCAGGTCACTGACCGATCACACTGCGCGGCACTACCCGAGTCAGCTGGCCGAAGGCATGCGGCTTAGATATTTGACTTGCGCCGTGGCCCCTGTGGCTCCCAGCCCTACGACGCGCTCTTGTTGATCGTGCCTGTCGTGTGGTTGATCGTGCCAGCCGTGTGGTCGATCGTGCCAGCCGTGTGGTTGATCGTGCCAGCTGTGTGGTTAATGGTGTCAGCCGTGTTGTTGATGGTCTGCGCAGTTGAGTTGATCGACTTCGCCAGGCCAGCGATGTCACGGGCAGTGGCGTCGGTCGTGTTGAGCAGGTCTTGAAGTGGCTTAGCACTGGTCAAAATCGACGATGCAAGCTCGTTGGTCCGGTTCAACTCGACGACCGGGTCAGTCGCAACATTGATCTTGCCAGCGTTAGTCGCGATAGTCTGCGCCTTCTTGTCGATGCTCTGTGCCGCCGCCAACGTGCGGGCCAGTAGGGCAGCCGCTATACCGATCACGACCACGCCGACAATGAGGACTACAACACTGACAACGTTGAACAGCCCAGCTCCCCCGGCCCGAGCATCCGTCCTCGCCAACTCCACCACCGCTTTCTCAATGCAGGATTAATCACAGCTTAGTGCGGCTGGCAGCATCTTGCGGCTACTGCATTCGCGGGTACTGACAAGCACCATGCGCATTTGGATCGATAGCTGCGGTGGAGACACGTCCGGCGTGGTCCACACCACTGTCCTGATCACGCTGATATAGCCAGTCCTGGTCACGGTCAGCGGTTCGCGCAATGACACGGTCGTCACAGAACGCCGCAGGAAACCGACAGTGGTGGACCTTGGGGGAACTTACTACAACACAAAACCCCAGGTAGAAGCACTAGAGACCCTCATCCGGAAACTACCCGACCTCACCACACCGGCCCACCACCCGTCAACCGACCGAAACCCGGCCGGGCACGGCAACTCGATGCCGACCAGGTCCAGGAACTCATCGCCGGTTACCAGGACGGAGCAACCGTGTACGAACTGGGGGCGCAATTCGGCATCGAACGGCGAACGGTCAGCAACATCCTTCACCGACACGACGTGCTCATGCGCCGCCGCGGCCTATCCCCCGACCAAGTCGATGACGCCATCCACCTCTACCACCTCGGCTGATCCCTCTCCCGAGTCAGCCAACACCTCGGCGTCGACCACACCACCGTGCTCGCCACACTCCGCCAACACGACATCCCGACCCGCGACACCCACGGACGACCACGACCCTGAACCGACCAACCACCGATACAACCCCGGAGCCGCCCTCCCCACGATGTCCGGCCCGGAACACACTCATCTGCCGATGACCGGAGGTTGCGGGGTCGATTCGTCAGGAGGTTGGTTCGACGCTTTGTCTGAGCATGGCGTGAGAGTCCCGCAGCCGGTGTCCAGTCAGCCGGGTGAGGACAGCGCTGGACGTTCCAGGGTCGCGGTGGCCGACCTCGGTGAGGATGCCCATAACGGTCCCGTCTGTGGTCTTCAACGGGTGTTTCGCCGAGTCGCGGGGAGGCTGTCGGTCCAGAACGGACGAGAAATGCCGATGGCGAGGAGACCCTCTGCCTACCACCTTCAACGTATGGCGGACTGGGGGGGCTTGCGGCAAGGCCCGGGTCGTGCCGCAGAATTCGTCGGCCGAAAGCCAGTACCAGCGAAAATGGGAGTCACGAAGTGCGTGTGTTGTTGACGGCGTGGGGATCGCGCGGGGATGTCGAACCGCTGGCGGGGCTCGCGGTGGGGTTGCGGGGGCTCGGCGCGGACGTGCGGGTGTGCGCGCCGCCGGATGCGGATTTCGCGGCGCTGCTGGAGCGTGTCGGTGTGCCGTTGGTGCCGCTGGGCCCGTCGGTGCGCTCGGTGGTGACCGGCGAGCGGCCGGACGCGTTCCGGCTCGCGGCCGAGCTGGTCGCCGCGCGGTTCGACACGCTGACCGCGGCGGCCGAGGGATGTGACGCGCTGCTGGCGACCGGCCTGATGCCGGCTGGCGCACGGGATGTGGCCGAGAAACTGGGCATCCACTACGTGCTCGCCTGCTTCCACCTCCTCGGGCTGCCGTCGCGGCACCGCCCTCCGCTGGCGCGGCCGGGCACGCCGTCCCCGCAGGACGAGACCGACAAGCGGGTGCTGTGGAAGCAGGACGCCCAGCGGGTGAACGGCTTGTACGGCGAGGCGCTCAACCGGCACCGGGCGGCGATCGGCCTGCCACCGGTGGACAACGTTCGCGACCACGTTCTCACCGACCAGCCGTGGCTGGCGGCGGACGCGACGCTGTGCCCGTCGCAAGGAATGACCGACCTCGACGTCGTGCAGACCGGGGCGTGGATCGTGCCGGACGACCGCCCGCTCCCGCACGAGCTGGAGGCGTTCCTGGACGGCGGCACGCCACCGGTGTACGTGGGCTTCGGCAGCATGGCCGCGCACACCCCGACCGACATCGCCCGGGTGGCTATCGAGGCGAGCCGCGCGCAGGGCCGCCGGGTCCTGCTCGCCCGCGGCTGGGCTGGCCTGGCCCCGATCGACGACGCCGACGACTGCTTCGTCGTCGGGGAAGTCAACCAGCAGTCACTGTTCCGCCGGGTGGCCGCCGTCGTGCACCACGGCGGCGCGGGCACCACCACAACGGCAGCCCGAGCCGGTGCGCCCCAGGTGATCGTGCCCCAGATCGCGGACCAGCCGTACTGGGCCACCCGAGTGGCCAAGCTGGGCATCGGCGCAGCACACGACGGCCCGACCCCGACCACCGACTCCCTGTCCGCCGCGCTCACCACGGCCCTGACCCCCGAGACCCGAGCACGAGCCAGGGCGGTGGCCGGCGAAATCCGCACCGACGGGGCGACGGTCGCCGCGAAACTGCTCCTCGACGCAGCCAGCCGGGAACGGCCGCCTGTAACCGTGTGAACCACACGAAATCGTCGAGCCGCGCCGCGCGCCGCACAAAGCTCAAGATCCAGCTGGTAGAGCCGGGCATTCCCCTTGGGCGGCTCGACCATGGACAGTGGGCCGGCGCGCGGCCGGACAGGCCAACATCCTGAAATGCCGCCGAGCGCGGATTTAAACAGCGCTCGCACGGACTGTCTGACAGGAATGACCGTGGCGCGCGGTATGTTGGTCGTAAATGCGCGCGAGGTCGAGGGCGCTGAGCGGGTCGAAAGGTGGGAGCGGGCGGTGAGGACATTTCCGCCCTACGCCGAGTACCAGAAGAAGACCGACAGACAGATCCCGGCGTTCGCGCTCAACCCGAAGTGACGAGCAGGGCCGACAACACCTTAACTATATCCTCGCCGCCTATGTCGCCTCTGGCACCTGACGCCGACCGCCCTGTATTGCCGAGAAGCGCACCTTCGATCCTCCGGATGGACATCGGACAAATTTGCATGATCATTCATGTGGGCTGCCACAGAAGATTCTCACGCTGGTAAGCAGCCAGGACGTCGACTGGCTAGTAGCGATCAGAATGCTGACATGATCGAGCTGTAATGCTCGACCCTCCCCAAGTGAGAATCTCTTCCGTACCACCTATGTGAGACGTCGCAGCTCAGCAAAGTGCCTACCCCGCTGATCAATGCGGGTCAAGATCGAGGGCGTTTGGTTGGGGTTGCTTTGCCGTTCGCGGCGCACCTGATTGGCTGCCGGTCAGATCTTATCCCGCAGCATAGTGGACGACCTGAGCAGGAAGAGTTTGTTCGTGAGTCTCGGCCAGTGGTGCTGATCTTCGATCCTGGATGTGCTGCGTCGGCGAAAGCCTTGGCCGCGGTGGCAGCACCCCAGCATTTGTTGTCCATTGGGCCGGCACCACTGGGCCGTGATCTGCTCGCCGAGGCGCGGGCGCAGGCCGATGTCCGTTCTCTAAGGGGAACAGCCGCACCTTGTGAGCAGGTGCGGACCCTGCTGGGTACGGGCGGGTCGACAGGCAGCCTCAAGGGTGTAATCCACACCCACGGTCTCTATGAGACCAGGAGATGTCAGTCCTCGACGGACACTCCTCGCTGGCTTTCGACAGGCGTGTCATAAGGCTATAGTCGGTGTGGCCGCATTGCTTTGGACACTTCCAGAAGGAATGGTGGACCATTGACTAGACGTGAACCCAACGTCACCATCCTGCGGCTCGGCGATAGCTCATCTCTCGCTGACGGGCGTGATCTCAGAGATGGCCTGCATGGAATACCACGACGGATTCCCTCACACTACGGTTATGACCGTCGAGGATCGGAGCTTTTCGACGCAATCACGCGGCTACCTGAGTACTTTCTCGCCCATGTGGAAACCGAGCTTCTAAAACAGTACTCGCACGACATCATGTCCATTACCGGAACCCGAACGCTAATCGAACTCGGGAGCGGTAGCGCCCGAAAAACTCGGCATCTGCTCGACTCGTTGAAATCTAGCGATAGGCCCACATTCTATCCAGTCGATATCAGTGAGGAAATGCTTCGCGTCAGCGCGCACCGACTGTTTGCAGACTTTAACTTCTCAATCCATGCCATCGCCGCTCCCTGGGATCAGGGACTGCGTTGGCTGAGGGAAAACGTCACTGACGCGTACACTACCACATTTCTTGGCAGTGGGATCGGGAATATGGACCCCGTGGAACGAGGTGAGTTTCTGAACATGGTCACTCGCAGCCTCAAGACGGGAGACAAGTTCCTTTTGACCGCCGACTTGCATAAGACGGTAGCCGAGTTTGAACGAGCATACGTCGACCCTCCGGGCCAAAGCCTGTGGGGAAATTTTCGGATCAACCGCCTCGCACACATTAACCGACTATTCGATGCAAACTTTGATTTGACTAGGTATTATGACGCAAGCATCTACAACGCTGACACCAACACCGTTGAGGCAGGCTTATATTCGACCTCCCAGCAAAACATCGCGATTCCGAAACTGGGTATTTCCTTTACACTTAAGAAGAACGAGCGGATCATCGTCGACTATGCCGTGAAGTTTGATCGAGACGAGATTAAGAATGAAGTTGAATCGTATGGTTTTTCTTTGCTCAAGGAATGGGTGCATGGCCCTCGCCAGTACGGTGTCTTCGCGTTCGTAAAATGCTGAAGTGAGCACTCGGCCCCAAGGGGCCTCAGTGCGAGCTGACAAGTTGCCGGATCGTCAACTGATCGCACGCTGGTGGGACGCACTATGGAATCCGTGTCGTCACACTCTCAATTCTGAGAGAACATCTTGCCAAAAAGCTGCTGAGCGGTGGCACGGCTGCGTCAGAATATCCTGAGTACAGCGACAGCAAGGCCGGGCACTCGGTCACCGACTTGGTGCTGGATGAGCTGTGGAGGACCGCGAAAGCGCGCTACCGCATTAGCTGGCCGCTCCAGCGTTGACTATCTTCTGCCGCAGCACTATTAGTGACCAATTCAGCTGGCTGGCAGTGCAATATGTCTGTTACATTTAGTGCATGTCGAGCAAGAACCTGCACTGTGCCGGATCAGAGGTGACGATCGATGCCCCCTCGACTTCGGATGGTTCGGAGATGTGGCGAATCGCGTGTGATTCCAGAAAATTGGACCTCAACTCCTCGTACACCTACTTGTTGTGGTGTCGTGATTTCGCCGGCACCTCAGCAGTCGCCAGGGCAGACGGGGACGTGGTCGGTTTCGTCACCGGTTATGTACGGCCGCAGGTGCCGGACACCCTGATGATTTGGCAGATCGCGGTACAGACCGCACACCGCGGGCGGGGTATCGCTACTGCCCTCCTCCACGATGTGTTGCGGCGCGCTTCAGAAGCCGGGGTCACATACGTGGAAACCACTATTACGTCGGAGAATGAGGCCTCGATTGGGTTGTTTGGAGCGCTGGCTGCTCACTGGGGCGCTACCGTGGAACGGTCAGAACTTTTCCACTCGGCGCAGTTCCCGGACGAACACGACAGCGAGGAGTTGTTCCGGATAGGTCCGCTTTCGTTCGTCCACACGCAGGTACCAGCCTGAACCCGTATGCGATATCGCCGATATCGCATACCACATCATCGGGATCCGAGGGGAAAATTTTGAACGCCTTCACACTTGAATCCGAGGTGCGGAGCTATTGCCGGAGCTGGCCAACAATCTTCGACCGGGCCACCGGAAGCCGTCTGTACGACGAAAACGGTCGCGCTTATCTCGATTTCTTCGCCGGCGCAGGGGCGCTCAACTACGGCCATAATAATCCGGTGCTCAAGCGTGCCCTGCTCAACTATCTGGAACGCGACGGGGTCACCCATTCGCTGGACATGAACACTGTAGCGAAACGGGACTTCCTCCACACGCTGCGGGACGTGGTGCTACGGCCGCGCGGCCTGAACTACAAGGTGATGTTCCCCGGACCGGCGGGCGCCACCGCTGTGGAGGCCGCGCTCAAGCTAGCCCGCAAAGTGAGCGGCCGTCCGTCAGTCATCTATTTCACTAACGCCTTCCATGGCATGACGCTCGGTGCGCTGTCCGTAACCGGTAACTCCACAAAACGCGGCGGGGCAGGAATTCCACTGGTACACGCCACGCCCATGCCATATGACAACTACTTCAATGGACAGATCCCAGATTTCTGTTTCTTGAATCGACTGCTGGACGACAGCGGCAGCGGACTGGACGACCCGGCAGCCGTGATCGTGGAAACCGTGCAAGGCGAGGGAGGCATCAACACCGCCCGCGTCGAGTGGTTGCAGGGCCTTGCTGCGCTGTGCAAACGACACCGGATCCTGCTCATCGTCGACGATGTGCAAATGGGCTGCGGTCGTACTGGGCCGTTCTTCAGCTTCGAAATCGCCGGACTGGTCCCGGACATCGTGTGCTTGTCGAAGTCCCTCAGCGGGTATGGCCTCCCACTCGCGATTACTCTGATCAAGCCGGAACTAGACATCTGGCAGCCGGGCGAGCACAACGGCACCTTCCGGGGAATCAACCCCGCGTTCGTCGCGTCCGCGGAGGCGCTGCGCACCTACTGGTGTGACGACAAGCTAGAGAAGAGCACCCTGGCCAAGGGAGAGCAGATTGCCCGGGCGCTGACCGAGCTGGTAGAGACTTATCAGGACACTCCAATGCAGGCCGGGGCCTCGCCCGCGGCTTGGTGCTGCCTAACAGAAAGCTGGCCGACCGAGTATGCCGCAACGCCTTCGAGCGAGGCCTGCTGATGGAGACCTCAGGCTCAAAGGGTGAAGTGGTCAAACTGATGCCGCCGCTCACCGTGACCGACGCCGAACTGGACGAGGGACTAGCGGTGGTCACCGAATCCGTGAAGAGAGCCCTGAGATGATCGCTCGAACACAGCAGGGATGCCTGAGCCAGCGGTGAGAACCACCGCGGCGGGTAATGCTGCTGACCCCGGAGAGCGGGCGAGGTGGTTCACCTCGCCGCAACGAGCGCCGCACACGGCCGCGGAGGCTCACCGTCAAGGGTCCGAAGAGCGAAGGATCTTGGCGAGCGTAGCGGTCCCGTAGGCCCCCCGCAGGCATGACCATCCGATCATCTCGCCCTAGTGCCCTGCTTCAGTGCCGGACATGTATCCGATAGCGGTTCGATATCGCGTGATGCAGGAGTTAGCGCGGCGACGGTGGCGACCCGGGCGATCCGACGACAGGCCGTAAGAAGCGGGGCCGATGTCCGGATGGGGATCAATCTCGGACACGATGATCAACTTTGGGTTGGGAGTCGTGACCGGCGGCAAATAATGTCCGCTGGCCGTTCGGCGATTCCCTATGTGAGACCGCGAGCGGGGCGCGGTCGCCGAAGTTGGGTCCGTAGCTTTGCGACATGTCCATGCAGCCCAGCCCGATCGCGCAGACGCGCAGGCCCTGACCTCGGGTGCGTTCGTGCGCGACAGTCGCCTCGCCTCAGGTTCAGGTTGGCAGGCTGGCCTGATTGGCTGCGGCGTACTGCTCGTTGGTGACGGGCTCGAGCCAGGTGGTGCCGTCGCCGTCCTCGACTCCTTCGAGCATCGCGAGGTGGCTCATCATGCAGTCGACGCCGGCGCCGTGCCAGTGTTCCTCGCCGGGTGGGGTCCACACGGTCTCCCCCGGCGTCAGACGGATAACGGTGCCGTCGCGGGACACGGCCAGGCCGGCGCCGTCGGTGCAGAACAGGGTCTGTCCGAGGGCGTGGGAGTGCCAGTTGGTGCGTGCGCCGGGGGTGAACCGCACGATGCTGGCGATGAGCCGTGACGGCTCGGCCTTCTGCTTGATCGGATTGACGTAGACGTCGCCGGTGAATCGTTCGGCGGGTGCCTTCGCGGTGGCGCTGGGCTTGGTGAGTTCCATTTCGAGCTCCTGCTCAGGTCAGGGGTGTTGTTGGTCGGGGGCTGCGGTGTTGTCGTCTGCCGATGTGGGTGTGGTGGTGGCGTTCCAGGCCGCCAGCAGTGTGAGGGCGTCGGCCGAGGGGGTGTCGGGGGCGGCGCTGTAGACGGTCAGCGTCAGGCCCGGGGCACTGGGCAGGTCCATCGAGTCGTAGTCGAGGGCGAGGTCACCGACGACGGGGTGGTGGAAGTGTTTGAGCCCGCCCCGATGGAGCCGGACGTTGTGGGCGCCCCAGCGGGTGCGGAACTCGTCGCTTCGGGTGGCCAGTTCGCCCACCAGGTTGGTCAGGTCACGATCGTCAGGATCACGCCCGGCAGCCGTCCGCAGAAGTGCCACGGTGGTATCGGCGGAGGCGTCCCACTCGGGGTAGAAGGCGCGGGCACGAGGGTCCAGGAAGTTGAAGCGGGCAATGTTTGGTGCGCGCCGGTCTTGGTCGGCGAGATCGAACACCGGGGCGTAGAGCGCTTTACCGAGCGGGTTGATGGCGAGGATGTCCAAGCGTGCGTTGCGGATGAACGCGGCGACGCCGGTCATCGAATCGAGGATGCGGTGCAGGCTGGGCCGCAGCTGAGGTTGCGTGCGTCGCCGAGGCGAACGGGTGGGCCGGGCGGCACGGGCCAGGTTGAACAGGTGCTCACGCTCGGCTTCATCGAGTTGCAGCGCACGGGCGACGGCGTCGAGGACGTCCTCGGACACCCCGGCGATGTGCCCTTTTTCCAGGCGGATGTACCAGTCGGTACTCACCCCGGCCAGCACGGCGACCTCTTCTCGCCGCAATCCCGGAACCCGGCGGGTGCCCCCGCCGGCGGGAAGCCCGGCCTGCTCGGGATTGATCTTTGCCCGGCGGCTGGACAGAAAGTCCCGAATCGCTGCTCGATTGTCGTCCCGCTCTGCCATGGCACCCACGCTACGACCGCCCCCGCGGCCAGGGAGGTTGAGTTAGTACCCCCTCTGAGTCGACCTCCCACGCCCGCACGGGCGGCGCTTGCATGGATGCCATGACCGACGCCCTCACCGACACGGTGACCACTGCGGCTACCGCCGCCAACAACAGTGTCGTGAGCGCCGCGCCGCCAACCAGCACGGCCGCCCAGACACGCACCAACGCGACGATGTCCAACGAGTCGAATTCTCGGGCGACGTTGGCGGCGGCGGTGCTCGGGTTCTTCATCATCACGTTGGACGCGGTGGTGGTGAACGTGGCACTGCCCTCGATCCGACACGACCTCGGCGGAGGAGTGACCGGGCTGCAGTGGGTGGTCGACGGCTACACGCTGATGTTCGCTTCGCTGTTGCTCTCCGCCGGTTCGCTGACCGACCGCATTGGCGCTCGGTGTGCGTTCGGCACGGGCCTCGGCGTGTTCGTGCTGGCCTCGGCGGCGTGCGGCGCGGCGCCCAGCTTGTTCGCCTTGGTCGTGGCCCGGTTCGTGCAGGGCGGCGCGGCGGCGATGATGATGCCCGCGTCGATGGCGCTGGTGCGCCAGGCGTTCCCCGAGGCCAAGGCCCGGGGCCGCGCGGTCGGGGTGTGGGCGATGGGTGGGGCGGTCGCCTCGTCGTCGGGTCCGTTGCTCGGCGGGGCCCTCAGTGTGGCCGACTGGCGGTTCATCTTCCTGCTCAACGTCCCCGTCGGCATCGTCGCGGCGCTGCTTCTCAGGTCCGCGGGGCGCTCACCGCGCCGGGCGACGCCCTTGGACTGGGCAGGGCAAGCCACCGGCATCGTGGCCATGGCCGGGCTGACCTACACCGCCATCGAAGCCGGCGCCGGCGGGTTCACCCAGCAGCGGGTGATGATCGCCTTCGCGATCACCGTGGTCGCGCTGGCCGCGTTTGTCCTCGCCCAGGCTCGGGGACAGCACCCGATGATGCCGAGTGACCTGTTCGCCAACCGCACGGCGGTGATCGTGTTCGCGACCGGGTTCGCCTTCATGGTCGGCTACTACGGATTGCCCTTTGTCTTCAGCCTTTACCTGCAGCAACAGCGCGCGCTATCGGCGTTCGGCACCGGGCTGGTGTTCCTGCCGATGATGCTCATCGGCGCCGCACTGACGCCTCTCTCGGCCCGAATCACCGAAAAGATCGGTCGCAAGGCCGTGATCGTCGCCGGACTGGCCCTGATGACGATCGGGCTGGCCGTACTCGGAGTGCTGCCGTCGACGACACCACTGTGGCTGCTTGCCGTGCTCATGATGTTCGTCGGCGTGGGCGGCCCCACCATCTCACCGCCGGGCATCGCACTGTTGCTCGACGTTGTCGCCCATGAGCGCACCGGCACCGCCTCGGGGGTGTTCAACACCAGCCGTCAAGTCGGCGGTGCACTCGCTGTCGCCGTCTTCGGTGGCCTGCTGTCCCGGCCTGAGACCTTCATGCGAGGCGTCCACACCAGCCTGCTGCTCGCCGCTGCCGTCCTGGCCCTCACCACGGTCGCCGCGTTGTTCCTCAACACCCACTGTCGTCCCGGAGCCCGTCATGCCCGACTCGACAACCCACCTGGCCGACCTCCTGAGCACGACCGATGGAATCGAGATCACCACCGCCCGCGACGACGGCTCGCCACGGGCCTGGGTGCCGAGTCAACGCCATCAACCTGCGCGGGATCTGGGCAAGCATGAAGCACGAGCTCGCCCAGATGCGGGCGCAGGGCTCTGGGGGCCATCGTCAACTGCTCCTCGCTCGGCGGGCTGGTCGGGCTGCCCGGCCGTGCGGCCTACCACGCCGCGAAACACGGCGTGCTCGGACTGACCCGCTCCGCCGCGCTGGAGTACGCCCCCCGCGGTATCCGCATCAACGCCATCTGTCCCGGCACCATCGAGACCCCCATGGTGACCCAGATGATCGACTCCGGGGACCTCGACCGCGACGAGACCGCCGCCAACCAACCCATCGGACGGCTCGGCACTGCGGAGAAGGTGGCCGCCGCAGTGCTCTGGTTGTGCAGCCCAGACGCCAGTTTCGTCGTCGGTATCGCGCTGCCGGTCGACGGCGGATACACCGCCCGCTGACGACCCCGACCTGCACCATCCCGACCACCCACAGCTACCGAAGGAGACCCAGCATGCGAGGAGCAGTCCTGCACGCTCCCGGCGACGTCCGCCTTGACACCCGCGACGACCCGCGCATCGAGCACCCCACCGACGCCATCATCCGGCTTGCCGCGACCTGCGTGTGCGGCTCGGACCTGTGGCCTTACCGGGGCATCGAAGCCGTCGATGGTCCGGTACCGATGGGTCATGAGTATGTCGGTGTCATCGAGGAGGTCGGCGCCGAGGTCACCACCGTCAAGCCCGGCCAGTTCGTCATCGGTTCGTTTTTCGCTAGCGACAACACCTGCGAAATCTGCCGGGCCGGATATCAGTCCCGCTGCGTGCACGCTGAGCTGATAGGCGCCATCGGTACCCAGGCCGAGTACGCACGTATCCCGCTGGCCGACGGCACGCTCGTCGCCACCCCCGCCATGCCCGACGAAAAGCTCGTCCCGTCTCTGCTCGCCGCCTCTGACGTGCTCGGCGCCGGCTGGTTCGGGGCAATCGCCGCCGACGTCGCACCCGGTAAGACGGTCGCCGTGGTCGGCGACGGCGCGGTCGGACTACTCGGCGTGCTCGCCGCCCGCGAACTCGGCGCCGAGCGCATCATCGCCTTCTCCCGTCACCAGTCACGCCAACAGCTCGCCCGCGCGTTCGGGGCTACCGACATCGTCACCGAACGCGGAGACGAGGGCGTCGCCATCATCAAAGACCTCACCGGCGGCTTCGGCGCCCAGAGTGTCATCGAGGCCGTCGGCACCCAGGAGTCGATGATGCAGGCCATCCGCTCCACCCGACCCGGTGGCCACGTCGGCTACGTGGGCGTCTCACATGACGTCACCCTGCCCGGCGACGAGCTGTTCTTCTCCGCCGTTCACCTCCACGGCGGACCCGCCCCGGTCCGACGTTTCCTGCCCGACCTCATCGACCGCATCCTCACCGAAGCCATCGATCCCGGCTCCGTCTTCGACCTCACCCTCCCGCTCAACCAAGTCGCCGAAGGCTACAAAGCCATGGACGAACGCCGCGCCATCAAGACCCTGCTACAACCGTGAACGGGGCGGCCGGTAGTTGCAGCCGCAACAGCATCGACACTCGCGACCACGACCCAGGGCGTACACCGCCGCCGGAGGCGAGTGCAGACAGCTTGACAAGCGAGCGACAAGTAGCAACCCATCGGCCGGCAGCGGCGCTAAGCGGCCCGGGTGTCCGGTTGGGGATCGGCGGTGGACACCAGCGGAGCGATGGCTGCAGCCAAGGAAGTTACTGGCAGGTCATTTGCCCCCTCAAGGGGCCAGGAGGAGCAGGAGAGCCCCGTTGCTGAGTCACAGCAGCGTCTACGGTGAGCCATAAGTATCCCATGCTGGCCTCGGCGACGATCATGATTCCAGACGTATTCTCACAGCGCGCGTCATGATCTGGAAGCAATCGACCGATGGTCACCCGTACCTCAGTGGTGTCGGTCTTCTCGGCTGATAGCAAGCCGGGACCGATGCTCACCGATGATCTGCTCAAGCTGGGCTGGGTCTTCGGACAGACGCGAAACATCTCGGATCAAGACAAGATCTGCCAGACCGGCCGCGGCGTCCATCAACACCTGCTTGCACCGACGTGACGCTCGGACACCGATCGCGACCTCAGCAACCGTGCTCACCGGCACCACACCAGCGCGGTCACACCACTCCTCCAGCTCCCGTACCTGCCGGTCGACATTCTCACGACGGTTCGACCGGGCATACAGGATTGCGGTGCGCGCCATGCCGTCGGTGTGAAACGGCGGCGAGCCCTATGTCGAGGGTCCCAAAATCTGCCCGGAGCCATCGCACGTGGGGCATAGCTCCGTCGTCGCTGTTTCCTGTTCCTCGCCCACGTCAGCTCGCTTCCACTTCACAACCACCTGCGAGCCACCACATTCCGTGCAGATGTACAGGCGCCGATCGTCCTTAACCACACCTGTCCCCGACCATCTGCCAAGCGATCAACTCCAAGTATCACCGATGGCACGTACGGACACTCCCGTCACGTCCAAGCCACGCCCCCCAAGTCGAAGGGGCGGGGGGTGTCTGGATGGGGATCCCCAGCGGACAGCATGATCAACTTGCGGTCGGGAGTCTCAAACCGGCCACAAGAAGGCTCGTTAGGCCTTCGGCTACAGAAACGCCGTGTCAGTCCGAGGCCGAAGCGGGGACAGTGCCCCGCGCGCACCAGGCGCGAGCGTCGAGGGTAAATGACCCCTCCGGGAGGGCTGACCGGCATGCCCGGCGCACACGCGCGTGCTGCTCGCCGGTCAGCGTGGTCAAGTATTGACCGGCGGGTCCGACCGCGAACGTGAACGGCTCCCAGAAGTCGTCGAACCCGCTATAATCCGCGCGAGCGGTGAGCGCGCCGCTGGTGACGTCTTCGAGGCCAGCGCGCCTAAACCGTTCCGCGATGTCGCCCTCGGCGGTGCCTGCCATCCGCCGTTCACCCTCGACATCGGGGTTGAGCTGTCGCACGGCGGCCCAGAAGATCCGCAGCATGGTCATCCCGCCCGCCGTGGTGTCCCACATGCAGGCCGCAACCGTGCCGCCCGGCCGTGTGACGCGTGCCATTTCTCGCACGCCCTGGTCGGGATCGCTCATGAATCCGAGCACCAGCGAGGACAGCGTCACGTCGAACTCCCCATCTGCCCACGGCAGCTTTTCGGCAACGCCGTCGCGGACGTCGACACCCGGAAGGCGATCGCGACATGCTGTGGCGAACTGTGGCGCGGGATCGATCGCCGCGACGTATCCGGCGCCAACGCGCCGGACAAGCTCCTGAGTGAGGCCACCTGGCCCGCAGCCCACATCGATGACCCGCATTCCGGAGGTCACGCCGGCGGTGTCGGCCAGCGCGGTGGCCAGCGTGGGCGCATAGCGGCCCATGAAGCGGTCGTAATGCTCGGCCGGGACCGCAAATTGCACGGCCCGAGCCAAGCCCCTCTCGGAGGGTCCCGTCAAGCCCGCGCGACCACCAGCCGGTCGGGTCACGGCAGGGAAACCCGACTTTCCTGGAACCGGGTGCCGAATCCGAGCAGCAGAAACCGCGACGCACCCCAGCGCCGTAGCCTGCACGCCCGACAACCGAAGTGCTGGCTCAGCAGACCATGTAGCAGATGCTCAGGACGACCCGCGAGCCGTCTCGATAGCGGATCCTCAACCGGACACTCGCAGGGCCCGTGGACTCTGGACCAGTCATAAGGCGCGGGGTGCCCAATTGATGTTGCTCTGGTATCAGGCAGACGTTGGGTGTGAAATTCCCCGGCTCTCCAGCTTG
>Ga0213875_10000201_pt1 | contig 60873 bp, 50 predicted proteins | sample BarmaccomBMRX_R8_FD_160105 | JGI IMG/M metagenome (GOLD analysis project Ga0213875, IMG submission 160105) | Root-associated microbial communities from Barbacenia macrantha in rupestrian grasslands, the National Park of Serra do Cipo, Brazil - RX_R8 | ecosystem: Host-associated > Plants > Roots...
TCGGTTCTTTAGGTCAGCTTGGAGCCTATGGTATTGGATTGAAAAGAGCAATTTTCAAAATTGGAAATCATTTCGATATGGAATCAACTACAACAACAGGGGGGTTCAAGGTCTCGATTGATGTCAAAGAGTGGTCGAAGAAAGACACAAAAATTAGTGATTGGACCATCCCTCTTGAACTCACTAAAGGTGTTAAAACCTTGACACGGGCAGGCACCTCGATAAAAATCCGGGATTTGCGTCCAGAAGTGTGTATGAGAATCAATGATGGGTCAGTAGAGGGGATACTCCACACTAAGATTGCACAAACATATGCATTGTTTTTAGAGCGTTATGTCAGAATTTACCTCAATAATCAAGTAGTTCAACCTGAAACTATGGTTTTAGGTCAATCTGAGGAAATTCAAGTTGGCAAGGATCAATTTGATGAGAAATCTCCAGAAGGAGTTGTAACAGTTATTTTAATTGCTGGATTAGCTGCCCGCACACCAAAGAATACTTGGCCACTTTCCTCTGCGGGTTGGTACGTCCTTTGCAATGGCAGAGTTGTTGTTGCAGCAGATAAAACAGATCTTACAGGCTGGGGTGCAGGCTTAGCAAATTTTCATTACAAGTATAGAGGTTTCAAAGGATTTGCTTTTTTCTTTTCCGAAAACCCATTATTACTGCCTTGGACAACTACCAAGCGCGGTCTAAATAGAGAATCACCTGTTTACCAGCGAGCAAGAAATAGAATGGTTGGACTATCGAAGCCAGTTGTTACGTTCTTAAATGATATGTATCCCAGTGAAGTGTCCGAAGAAATAGCTGAAAGAGAAATAGCTGAAAAGGCAGTAGCTACAAATATTAATAGAGTGGCTGCAAATCCTTCTAAGGGGTTTGGCGTAGTCCGTAAAAAATCAGCACCAAAAACAACTGTTCAAATTGCGTTTCAATCAGAGAAGGATGACGTTGCAAGAATAAAGAAATGTGTAAGGGAGCCTTCTTGGAGTGCTGCAAAGGTCGGAGAGTATACATTTGAACATTATTTAAGAATGGAGTGTCCAGAATGAGGGAGCCTAAAGAAAGTTGGCGGAAAGTCGCATATGATTTGAGGCCAGCTAAGCAAGTAGAGCGGCGTATGCTCCTTGATACAATGCAAATGCTTTCTCTTGCAGGATTTCATATCAGTGAATATCAATATACAGGCTTTGGCTCGATATATTTCGTAGATTTTATTCTTTTTCATAAACTCTTAGGCATACACCGCCTGTTAAGTGTGGAAATATCTGAAAAGATAGAAAAGAGAGTAAATTTCAACAAGCCCTTTGACTGCGTTGATATTCTAATCAAGCCTATAGGAGATGTAATTCCTACGCTTTCCCCAGATCGTAAGCATTTTCTATGGTTGGATTACGATACCATTGTTAATAGTGACAATTTGAGTGATATACTTTTAGCCACTACTTATTTAACCCCTGAATCGTTACTGTTAATAACGGTTGATGTTGAGCCACCTGGAGAGGAAGGTGATGGGCCTAGACAGTGGCGAGCGTATTTTAGAGAAGAGGCCGAACCTTATTTAGGTTCGGCAACAGAAGTTCGACACTATGCCAAAGACAGTTTACCCAGGATTAATATACAAATTATTGAAAAGGCTATTAAGAAAGGTCTAACGGGACGATCTGATGTTGAATTTTTGCCTCTTTTTAATTTTTTATACGCTGACGGCCATCAAATGCTTACAATAGGGGGGATGATAGGTTCTAAGGCAGAGCGTAGGCGTATTGAAGGGAGTAGACTTATTGAGACTGATTATATAAGACTTGATTTAAGCAAAGAACCATTCATAATAAAAGTCCCTAATGTTACCCGTAAGGAACGGCTGCATCTTGACTCAAATATGCCGTGTTCTGATACTTGGGAAACCGAAGAGTTTGAAATACCCCCAGATGATTTAGCTGCATATAGCCAAATCTATAGGTTCTTTCCAGCATACGCTGAACTGCTTCTATAAGATTGGAATCTTTAGCCTGTGACTCGTATCAGTGCTTAATAACTCCTAACGTATCTGCTCGCGTGCGATAAGCAGTTCAATGGCTGGCTGGCTATCCGCCTCTTGAATCAGTTGACAACGCAGCACACGCCACGCCCCATAATGCACTTCTGGCATTTTACCTTGGCCACCCTTTTCCGGCTTTGATTTCTTAGGAGCGATAACACTTCTCTCTTTGGGCTGGGGACGCTGCGGCGGTGCCGTTTCAATAATCTTTAAGGAGTAATGCTTCGTCTGCTCGCTACTTTGCAGCACCACCTGTGCCTCGTCCAATTTCCAGCCAGTGAGGTTGGGGTTCAGGGTTTGGGGTTGAGGGTTTAAGGAATTGTCGCTCATAGTTTTCTGTCTTAGCTACACCAAATTTCAGCTTGTGGTTGAATGTCTCGACCTGCTCTAAACCCCGAACCCTAACCCCGATACCCCAGCTACACCTCCATAATCTCGGCTTCTTTAGCGGCGCGGACTTTGTCGCTCTCGGCGATAAAGCGGTCCGTGATCTTTTGCACTTCCGCTTCGTGGCGCTGCAATTCATCCTTGGTAATGGCCCCATCTTTTTCCATCTTCTTGAGATGGTCGTTGGCATCGCGGCGCACGTTGCGGATCGCCACTTTATGGGCTTCGGTCTTTTTACCGGCCATCTTGACCATTTCTTTGCGTCGCTCTTCGTTTAAGGTGGGCACGCTCACCCGCACATTGTCACCATCTTTGGTGGCCTGGACGCCCAGGTCGCTTTTGAGGATGGCATTGGCAATTGCTCCCGCTACCGATTTATCCCACGGGGAAATGAGCAGTTGGCGGGCGTCGGGTGCGGTGATCGTGGCAAGCTGGTTGAGTGGAGTTTGGCTGCCATAATATTCGACCATAACTTTATCGAGCAGGGCGGGCGCGGCCCGTCCCGTTCGCAACGTGCCCAGGTCGTGCGCCAGGTCATTCATAGAGGCTTTCATACGACGTTCCATCTCGGCAATAACTTGCTTAGGCATGGGTCAGACTTCCCTTCGTGAACAGTGCTATTAGGACTCTTTAGTTTAACCCCATATGGGATTCTCAGGAGAGTCTTATCTCTCTAGTATCGGTGCCATCCATATTAGCATAGCCTAGCCCTTCCCGCAAATTGCCGCCCCTGTACTTAATAGACATCCTGGTGTTAATAAGACAGGGACGTTAATCCTTCGTTTTAATGGAGTGTGCCCTGAATTTGCGCCAGATTTGCAGATTTTTGGGATATGGCTTAAAATCAAGCAGAATCGGAAACATTGCAGCCTAAATCACAGCCTTCATCACAGCAGGTATTTCCATGATAGAGTTTCATGACGTTGCCGTTTGTTACGATCCTCAAAGTCGTCACCCCGTTAATGCCTTAGAGCACATCAATCTCAAAATAGATGATGGCGACTGGGCCTTTGTCGTTGGGCCTTCGGGCGCGGGCAAAAGCACCCTGCTCAAATTGGTGTATGGTGGTGCCCATGCCGTGCGCGGGCGGGTGGTGGTGGATGGTCAAGACGTCACCCATCTGCCACAACGAGAGGTGCCTCTCTTGCGCCGCAAAATCGGCGTCATCTTCCAGGACTTTCAGCTTTTGCCCCAAAAGACGGTGTGGGAAAACGTTGCCTTTGCCCTGCAAGTCATTGGTGCGCCCCAAAAACGCCTGGTGCGCGATGTACCACGCGCCCTGGAAACGGTGGGTCTGACCTATAAATCCAATGCGCGCCCGCACGAGCTTTCGGGTGGCGAACAGCAGCGGGTGGCTATAGCCCGTGCCTTAGTGAATAACCCACGCATCCTGTTGGCCGATGAGCCGACTGGCAACCTTGATCCACAAACCGCCTCTGACATTGCCGAACTGCTTGAACGCATTAATGCGAGTGGCACTACGATTTTGATGGCTACGCACGACCGTGCCCTGGTAGATGGAATGCGGCGGCGGGTCATTCGCGTGGCCGATGGCACGGTCGTCTCAGATGAAGCGCAGGGCGTTTACCATCCTGAAGATGACCAACCGCACCATCGTTTCCAGCCACATTATATTGCGGGCGTGGGGGCAGTTCCGGCCAGTTCTGAAGCCCCCGCTACGTTCCCCTTAGAAGAATCTCTAACGGCCCCGGCTGCACCAATGGCTCCGGCTGCGACCCCGGCGGAACCAGTCTTTAGACGCCGTTGGGATAACTTGCGCGTTCCCGTTGCGGCAGATAATGGCGATATAGAAATTGAGGCAGCCAGTGCGCCTGCCCCGGCTGAGCCAGTTGTCAGTCATGGGAGTGGGAGTGGGAATGGCATGACCAATGGCGGGGCGGCTAACGGCAAAGTCACTGCGCCACCGCTGCCAACCCACCGAGAACTGACGGCCAGTCCTTCAACCGCCTACAGAGAAAAGACCAGTGATAACCCCGCTCCTATCGGCTCACCTGATAATCCAATCGTTCAATTTGGCCCAGTGCAGAAGTAAGTTTTTCTATTGAGCGATTTACCAGGCAGCAACACAGTGGCAGCCGTGTCATTCCGAGCGGAGCGATAGCGCAGTCGAGGAATCTTTGGAGGTGTCTCATGTGTTCATCAGCCAGATCGCTCTATCATGGCTGTGGTAGCCCTAAAATAAAGTATGGAGTGATGGCCAAAACAGCAAGATTCCTCGACTGCGCTATCGCTCCGCTCGGAATGACAGCATCGTTTCGGAATGACAGCATCGTTGATGGCAACTGGCATTCTTTATTAAGCAACTCTCAATAAGGCGTTGAATTAACTATGTGGTTAGAATTTGTCATGTTCTGGATGCGGGAGACGCTCTCCAATATTCGACGCAACCGCGTCATGAGTATCCTGGCGATTAGCACCGCAACTATTGGGCTGTTAATTCTGGGATCGTTCTTCTTAACGTTAGCAAATCTGTCCGCCGTGGTAGAGAACGAAACCCAAAAGCTGGACCTGGCGGTGGTCTTGCAGCACGACCTGACCCCGCAGCGGCGCAAGCAGATTTATGATGCGGCGCACATTGCGCAAGTTAAAGATTTGCAATTCGTGCCCAAATCGCGCGTGTTGCAAGAGCAGAAGCTAGATACGCCCGACTTGCCTATAGACGATTTTATGGATGACAAAGTGAACCCTCTGGGTGATGAGCTACGCATCAAGTTGAATAACTCTGAGGACATTTTTAAAGTCCATGACTATCTGAAAAGCATCCCTGGAGTGCAACTGGTGCGTATGGATGGCCAGGTCGTGCATAGCATCTTATCCATTCGCCGTTTTCTGGCGGTTGCGGGATTGGTGGCATTGGCCGTGCTGGGCATGGGTATCTTGTTAATTATTCACAACGCGATTCGTCTCACGATTTTCGCACGTCGCCGCGAGATTCGCATTATGGAACTCGTGGGGGCCACGCCCGAATTTATCCGCACGCCCTTTCTTCTGGAAGGCATTATCTATGGCATTGTGGGGGCAACCGTAGCGGCTGGGGTGCTCTGGTCACTTTACATTATGGTGACGCGCATTGATGTGCCACTCGTGCAGCAGTTGGTGCCATTGCGCGATCCGGCAGTGTTGTGGCAATGTATGAGCGCCATTATTCTGGCGGGCTTACTGTTTGGTCTGGTCGGTTCCTGGGTTTCCCTGTCGCGTTCCATTGGTAAAGCAACGCATGTGTGAATTTTAGCTGGCGCAGCTTATCGGTATTTATAGAAAAGTGGTAGCTGTAAGCAGGGCGGGTGTTGAAATTCAACACCCGCCCTTTTCGTTGCTGATTTGCGGTCTACTCTGAGCGTCTTGTTCTGAAATGATGACGACATAAAGCCTACTGTGGCTTTATAAAACCTTGATACTATTTCGTGCCATGTTGCGCCAATGTCATTTAAACAAAACAGGTTTTTTACCTTAATGTAACATCCTCGAAACATCCAATTCCTAAAATTACGACATCAGACCCGGTAATCAAGCGCGGCTGCATCTTCAAACAGGCTATAGAGCATGGCATTGAGTAGCGCCTCGTTAAGTTGTTAATGAGTGGTTTGGCTTAAATGTCGTTGAAAATTTATGAGGTGTTAAATGGTATTTGCGGATCGCTGTAACCTTAAATCGAGGCTTAGTGCATGGAACTGGCAGTGCCTGACAACTTATACGTCAGTCTTCTGTATGGTGCTGGCCGTAGCTCTTACGAGCGTAGTGGCCCATGCCGACGATGCGGCAGCCACTCCCAAGATAGATTCAGGCGATACGGCCTGGATGCTGACTTCGGCGGCCTTTGTGCTGTTGATGACGCCTGCCCTGGGATTCTTCTACGCAGGCATGGTGCGACAGAAGAACGCTCTCAATACCCTCATGCTGTCCTTTGCAGCGGCGGCAGTGATTGGAGTCTCGTGGGTTGTCGTCGGTTACTCGCTGGCCTTTTCTCCTCTTACGGATGGCATTGGCAATTTCGTAGGCGACCTGCGCTATATTGGCTTAAATGGTGTCGGCTTGGATGGCGCTCCGTTAGCGAAAACGATCCCGCACCAAGCCTTCATGATTTACCAGGCGATGTTTGCCATCATTACCCCCGCGCTGATTTCTGGTTCAGTCGTGGAGCGCATGAAATTCAAAACCTTTCTGGTTTTTATGTTCCTGTGGGGCCTCTTCGTTTATTGCCCAGTGGCGCACTGGGTGTGGGGCGGGGGCTGGTTAGGCAAAATGGGCGCGATGGACTTTGCCGGTGGCACAGTGGTGCATGTTAACGCCGGGTTCTCGGCTCTGGTAGCAGCCATCCTGGTGGGGCCACGACGGGATTATAAAACGCTGCCGCTGCGCCCTCATAACTTACCCTTTACGCTCTTAGGCGCTGGCTTATTATGGTTTGGCTGGTTCGGTTTCAATGCGGGTTCTGCTTTAGCCAGCGGACAATTGGCCACTGCCGCTTTTGTCAATACGAATACGGCCACGGCTGCCGCGATGCTGACCTGGATGTTGCTCGACCAGATCACGCGTAAGGAAATGACGGCTCTGGGTGGCGCGACGGGCGCGGTGGCGGGCTTGGTCGGTATCACGCCAGCGGCAGGTTTTGTGTCGCCGATGGGTGCCTTGGCGCTCGGCGCGATTGTTTCAGCCGTCTGCTTCTGTTCGGCCAACTGGCGTGCCAAGAGTTCTCTAGACGATTCGCTCGATGCCTTTGCCGTGCATGGCGTAGGCGGCTATACCGGTGCCATCTTGACGGGCGTTTTCTCCATAGGCTATCTCAAAACGAGCAATATCAATCCTCTCGCGCTGCCCGGTTTATTAGAGGGACATCCTGGCACCGTTGTCACCCAGTTCCTGGCCGCTAGCGCTAGTGCTATTTATGCAATGGCTGTCAGCTTTGTCTTGTTGAAGATTTTAGATGCAACAATGGGCTTGCGGGTGAGCGAGGAGACTGAGCAACGCGGCCTTGACATTGTGGAGCAAGGCGAAGAAGCATACGGAGAGTCTGTCACTTCCAGTTTTTAAAAGCAGCGGTAACAACCTTTTCGTTCCCATATTCAACATCTGAAGAAAGCCCTGCTCTGGTTAACCAGAGCAGGGCTTTTAATTAGTGGCGCTTGATGACATGGAGGCAGCGAGGGCAAATGAGACTGTTCGGAAAGTTGGGCAGAATATCAGTGTGCAGTGCCTCGACTTTCTTCTGGCGACTTTTATAGGTGATGCTGTCATACAGATAGTTATAGACAAAGGCCATCCAACCCCACAGGATAAATTCCCACGGTTCAACGTCGCCCAGGGAAGGGCGTTCACTCGACTCCACGTTATAATCCTTGAGCGGCAACATGAAGTTATGGCACTCCGGGCAGGGTGTTAACTCATCTTCTCGATTTGTCCACCGGTTGGAACTCATCATAATGTGAACTCTCTGATAGCCATGCGTCCGCCGCTAAAGCAGCGGGCTTGCTACTTAATGAGCGAGGGAGAGCCAATCGGCCCTCCCTTATGCTTACTTGCCGCCATACTTTTTATAGAGTGCGGCAGCGTTGCTCTTATTGACTTCTTCCGTTTTTAGCACCACTTTCCGGGGTGGTTTCTGTTTCTGCTCCAGGATTTTAACCGCCCAATCAATGGCCTCGGCTCCGCCAGTCGGATAGACATAGGTAACACCTAAGCGGCCATTCATCACCGATTTAATACCGCCATCTGGGGTCGGCAGGCCATCAATGCCCACAAATAGAATCTTGCTCAAGTCCTTGTTTGCATTTTTAGCCGAGATGATAGCCGCTTCCGCCATCGGATCATTCTCGCCGTAAACTACATTGAAGTTTGGATTAGCCTGAATCATGGCCTGTGAGACGGGAATTGCCCTTTCACGAGTCCAGTTGGCAGTTTGCTGGGCAATAATTTTCACGGCTGGGTTAGCGGCAATACCGGCGCGAAAACCGTTGTCGCGCTCTTTGGTAGGTGGCGTGCCTTCCAGCCCACGTATTTCTAACACGTTGCAAGGATTGGCTTTATTATCTTTCGCCCATTTCGCTACAAACTGACCTGCCATTTTTCCAATGGCGGTGTTATCAGCGCCAATCCACATGGTGTATTTATTGCCATTGACTTCACGATCTAAGACAATCACAGGAATTCCCTTGTCATAGGCTTTAGCCACTACATCGGTCAGGGGCGCGGCTTCGTTGGGAGAGATAATTAAGAGCTTGATACCCTGCTGGATAAAATTCTCTACGTCAGCGACTTGCTTGGCGTTGTTTTGGGCGGCATCGGCAAAAACGACTTGCAGTTCCGGGTGCTTGGCCGCCGCTGCCGCGATTTGGTCGTTCATCGCCTGACGCCACGGCTCGCCTTTATTGGCCTGTGACATACCAATGAGGTAGGTGCCTTTTTGTCCAGAGGTAGTGGTAGTGGTGGTAGTTGTCGTTGAATTGCTGCTTGAACTGGCGGTTGCTGAATTGGTAGTTGTGGAACTTGTGTTATCAGTGCTGGCCTGATTGCAGCCAGTTAAGGCGAGGCCAAAGGCCAATAAGCCGCTCAAACCAAGCGCGCGACATTGATCTGCAAAAGTCATAAAAGTATTCTCCTGTTGGTAAAGCTCTAAAGGGGTTCAGTTGCAGGATATATTACTCTCTAAAAGATAGCAACATTTAACCACCGATGAACATGGATGTTCGAGGATAGAAGATTGAGGATGGAGGATAGCAGCCCAGCAAAGGACAGTGACTCTCTTTCGATCCTCGATCTTCTATTCTCTATCCTTGTTAGCCGTGTTTATCGGTGGTTAATTATTTTTGCTGGCGCTGAAGGGCCACGGCCAACACAATAATGACACCCTTGAGAATAAGCTGATATTCGGATTGAATGTTGCGCAGCCCCAGGATGTTATCGAGAATACTCAAAATGAGTGCGCCAATCATTGAGCCAAGGACGGTGCCCATGCCACCCAATAGACTGGTGCCGCCAATCACCACAGCGGCAATGGCGTTTAGCTCATAGCCTTGTCCATCAATGTGGCTCCCCTGATTGACTAAGGCGGCGTGCAGCAGAGCCGCTAAGCCAGAGAGTAAGCCGGAAATACCAAAAACAATGATACGGATACGGTTGACGTTGATACCCGAAAGGCGCGCTGCCGTGTCATTAGCTCCCACCGCATAAACATGACGCCCGAAGCCAGTGCGCTTGAGGAAAAAAGCCGCAACAGACCCGGCAATGAGGAAATAGAGAGCCTGGACGGGAATACTTAAACCGAGAAGATTGATTTGCCCAGCAAAGAGTGACTTAAAACTGTCGGGAGCCAAGCCCGCTCCATTACCAAATTCTAATGGTATCGCATAACCACCCGACCAGAGCGAGGCGACACCCCGCGCCGCACTCATCATGGCGAGGGTCGTGATAAACGATTGAATGGCGAGGCGGGTTGTCACTACTCCATTGATTACACCAATTAAAGCTCCTAAGCCCAGCATGAGTATGACCGTGGGTGCGGTGCCAAGATTATGGCGCATCATACACGAAGCCGCGCCCACCGCACACAGAGCTAGAATCGCCCCTACCGAAAGGTCAATGCCACCCGTTAAGATCACGAGAGTCATGCCCACGGCAATAATGCCGTTCTCGCTGGCAAAGCGCACGATATTGAGCAGGTTGTCCGCGCCCAGAAAGACGTTGTGGCCATCGCGGATGGGGGAAGCGAACATGGAGATGAGCAAAATAAGGAAAAGCCCAAAAAAGCTTTGAAAGCGCAACGCCGATTGCCATACATTATAGAGGCGACTGTTCGCTGTGGCTGCCGAGCCAGAAGGATTACTGATAACTGGCTCGGCGGTAGATGGTGCTGTTGAGTTCTGTGCCATAGGTTCTAAGAATTAGGTTAAAGTTTTACATCAATATTTTGCATCTCGACTAGGCGGCGCGGGCGCGTTGGTGAGCTGTGGCCGCTTCCATAATGCGCTCCTGCGTCGCTTCCGCGTGTGTCAGGTCTCCCGTGAGCTGACCTTCACAGAACACCAGGATACGGTCGCACATCGCCAGCAGTTCGGGCAATTCGGAAGAGACCATCAGAATACCAGCGCCATCGCGGGCCAGTTGGCTAATGAGTGTGTAAATTTCCGCCTTAGCTCCCACGTCAATGCCGCGTGTGGGTTCATCGAGCATGAGCACGCGCGGGTTGGTTAACAAGCACTTCGCCAGCACCACCTTCTGCTGATTGCCACCAGAAAGCTTGCCGACTTCTACCCCGGTACTGCTGGTTTTGACGCGCAGTTGCTCAATGGAATCATGCACCGCTTCGGCTTCGGCTCGACTCCGAATAATTCCTCCCGATAAAAACTTGCTGAGCGCGGCAAGGGTCATATTATGGCTCACAGATAGGCGAATCAACAAACTCTGGCCTTTGCGGTCTTCGGTGGCAAAGGCTAATTCGGCGCGGATAGCGTCGTGTGGCGTATTGATACGCTGTTCCTGCCCAGCAATAAAGATGCGTCCCTTAATCCGGTGTGGTGGATAAACACCATAAAGCGTTTCCAGCAGTTCAGTGCGTCCGGCTCCCATTAAGCCGGAGATGCCCAGAATCTCACCACGACGCAGACTAAAAGAGATGTTATCCAAAGTGCGCCCGCTCGATTCACCAGCGCCGGGTTTAGCCGGGAGTAAGCTGAGGTTCTCAACGCGTAAGATTTCTTCGCCAATCGTGGCTGTCTCCTTGGGAAAGAGGTCTTGGAGCGGGCGTCCTACCATCATCCGAATTAATTCACTACGGTCAGTCTCCTTCGTGACGCGGGTGCCGATGTATTCGCCATCGCGCAACACGGTTATGCGGTCGGACATTTGAAAAATCTCGTCTAACTTATGCGAGATGTAGATCATCGTCACGCCATCGCGCTTGAGAGCGGTTAAGACGGTGAACAGGCGCTCGATTTCCGTTTCGCTGAGGGCCGAAGTTGGTTCATCTAAAATTAGCAGTCGGGCATTGAGCGAGAGCGCCTTGGCGACCTCCACCAATTGTTGCTCTCCTACACGCAGCGATTTCACCAGGCGGTTCGGTGGCAGGGGCAAATTTAAGCGTTCCAGGAAGGCTTGCGCCTCGGTGTGCATTCGCGTGCTATCCAGGGTGCCCCAGCGCGTGCCCTCTTCACGTCCCAGGAAGATATTCTCAGCAATGGTTAGCTCAGGAATGAGATTCAATTCCTGGTGAATAATGGCGATGCCGTGCTGCCCCGCCTCCCGTGTATCATGGAGCGATAGGGGTTTGCCGTCTAAAAAGAGCTGGCCCTGATAGTCGGGATAAACGCCGCTCAAGATTTTCATGAGCGTTGATTTACCCGCGCCGTTCTCGCCCATCAGTGCGTGGACTTCGCCCTTTTGTATCTCAAAAGAGACGTTATGCAAAGCCCACACACCGGGAAAGCTTTTGCTAACGGATTTAATCTCAAGCATGGTTTCTTAATACGGTTATGGAACTATGGTGTAGTCACTACTGTAGTCTTCCACAATTCAAAGACGCGCCCCGTCTTAGGATTTACTCTCAGTTTTAGCTTATCACCGATGGTTATGCCCACCGTGCCCAGTGGTTGCGACTTCATGGTTATATCGCCTTGCGGTAAATGCAAAGGGGCCGACAAATCAATGATATGCCGTTGCTTATCGGTGTTAAGAATAACATAGGGCATGGAGTAGGGTGTCAGTTGCCCAAATTCACTCACTGTGCCCTCTAGATTATGATAAGTTGCCGTTACTTCAGTTGCGTTCCCAGCCACGCCTAAGCGAGCTGTAACCTGATCGCCGCGTTGCAGTTCTGTCAGCATGGCCGGAGATTCATGGCCCGGTTCGCCACGCTTGAGGATAGTGTGTTCCGTAATAGCAATGTCCTCGCTACCAGTGGCAGCATCAGGTAGCACTGAAAGGGCATTGTGACCTGAAACTGAACGATAAATGCCATTGAGGACTTTAGGTTGTGGTGCATCCCCAGGCGTTAAAGTTATGGGCCAAGCAATATGACCAGTGGCATCCGCTTTGAGCCGGTGGCCGACTTGTCCGGGCCTGGCTTTACGAATGCTCCAACCGTTAGAGGATGGTGCCACAATATAATCTTGGCCCGGCAGTAAATGGCTGGCGGATATTCTAACGGATGTGGCGCGTTCTGCTATTAATTTTGAAAGCTCGACTTGGTCATCATTGCATTGAGTGATGGTGCAGGTTACTGGTTGGTTTGTCTCGATACGGATGGAGAATGGTTTTAACCACCCGCTCTGTTGCACATAAAAAGTAGTGGGGAGAGCGGTGCTAATGGCCCGATTCGCTAATTCATAAGCTACGGCATAACTGCCCTGGGCATAAGCCGTTTGTGCGCTTTTAACAGCTAACTGCATTTCTGTTTTGGTTGGGGTCGGTGCGGTAACACTTGCCCTTAATGCTTCAATCGCTAACTCGGCATCGCGCCGCCAGCTAACGACCAAGTTCTGGGCGCGCACCGTAGCCAGGGATTCATCCTGTGGCAAAAGGCTGTGCGTTAACTCCTGGGGCCAGGCTGTCGTGAAACGCACATGGTAAATGGAACACCAACTCAAAACATCTTGCGGCAATCCCGGCGCGTTGAGTTCAAGGCGCGCATAAATAGTGCTCTTGCCTTTTGCCAGCGCACTAAGATCAATACGATGCATGGCGTTAATGTCGCCATCATCAAAGACTCTGTCCACCTCCTGCATGGTGGCTGCATCGGGTCTATCTCCAGCCAATACACGGATATTGACGTTTGGGTCTTGCTTGCGAAAAACAAAAGCACGACCTTGGAATTCCAGATAAACCCCGGTGCTAAAGCTGCCGTGAGGGGCTGTTAATTGATAAGTTAAATACCCCGGCTCTGTGTTCGTAATTGGATAGATAGCAATGGCCGCAGTATTGCCGATAACGCCACTCTGCAAACCACCCGAAGCCACTACATGCTTTTGCCAGTTAATGTCTCTAAAGTGGTCTTCCAATAAGACTGGTTGATAACGGAAAGCGGGGAAGGGTTGGGCTAAATCTTCAACCTCAGAAGCGGCCACATTCATTTTGTCGAGCGGATAATTATAAAGAGTAAAATAGCGTTGCGCGAGCGCATAGCCGGGGCGCACGCCCTGCATAGCGGCGGCATTGTTGCCGCACTCCGCATTGACCGCCGCATTGCGACCTAACGCCAGTTGGTGTGTCACCGCTTCGATTTCTGGCAGCGAGTTGCCATTCCATTCTCCCCCCACGCGCACCCCCGCCGGAGCCGCTGTCTCCCAGAAGGGATAGGCTGCGTCCAACATGGGATACTGAATGTCGGCATTGGCGACCATTGCCTGCGTATAGATATTGTTGCGCAGCAAATCATTGGGGGGCGTGACAGTATTGCCATTGACGATAGTGGCATCGCGTCCCAAACCGTCAGCCATCGCCGCGCCAATCATTTCGTTGTAATCGAGCAAGTTATGCTGGAGCCAGAGTCGTGCTGATTGGTTTAGACCATTGGTCGGATCAAGCGTTACTCCATCCCGTTGAGCCGCTTCAATCGTATGAGAGTTAAAGTCGGCCAGCAACAAATCAGAGCCAAGCCCGGCATTACCACTGGCCCAGTAAACAGGTTCATTATCCAGATTCAGAGCCAGTAGCAGCCGTTGCCTGCCCTCGGCACAGAGTTCACGATAACGCTTTTGTAAATGCGACATGGCGGCTCGGATGCGTTGCGCTTTGAAAGCATTCAGGGTGGGGTGATTCACCGTGAGCCACGGGGTATTAGACCACTGGTTGGGCACCGAAAGTTGAAACTGCTTCTTGGTGGCGTTATAGACCACCTGTTGATATTCCACATCCGTCCAGTAGCCATCTTTGCCATCGGCTCCCCCTGGCGTGTTAGCCCACCAGGTATCACAGGAAATCTGCACGGGCATATCTAAATCCCTGGCAAGGCGAAAGATGTAATCAATGCGAGCGGCTACATCCCGATCATTGAGACCTGCGTAGGGAATCCAGGTCGTCCAGGCCGGTTTCGCGTGCGGATGATTGCCCAATGAGGTTTTAATCTGGCGCAGCTTGGCTAAATCAGCGGCGTAGTCTGTATAACTGAGCCACGCTGTGGGTGCCAGATAATAGGGCACCGCCATGTGACTGCCCTTGAAATACCGTTGAAAATCGCTAAAGGCCCAGATACGGCTGATGCTAAAGGGGGTATCCAGTTGATTCACCAATTTGAGCGTCACGAATCGCTTGTTAGTAGCGGGCAACTGCACGAAGTAGTGAATCGGCCCGGCCCCACAACCTTGCCAGGTGCGCAGGTAAACTTTGGCATCATCAGCCAGCACTAAATAACCATTCACGTCGCGGTTGCGTCCATACATCTCTTCAAGTTCCACGGTAGTTGGTTGCCCCGGTTGGACTTTGATCGCGTAGGAGACCCAACTGTCCTGACCCGTAACGACATGAGCCAAACGTCGCATATTGTGGCCGCCAACCTGATCCCCTACGAGCGTGCGGGTGACAGTTCCGCTCCGCGCAAATTGATGGGCGCTTATGCTACTCGTCGAGGTGACATCAATGGTATCGCGCAGGCCACTGGATTGAGTGCCTTCAATAACTGATGGAGTTTGTGCGGAAGTTGGCGATATGGCGGCAACTGGCAGTATCCACTGAGTGCTGAGAAGTATGGCGCAGCCAATGTACAAGTGACAGCTTTTTAACAACGTATTGAGCATCTTGATCGGGTGGTGCCCTTTAACCTTTCAACCCAGTCATGGTGATACCGCGCACGAAGGTGCGTTGGGTGAAGAAGAACAGAATAATGAGTGGCAGTGTTACCACTGTGGAAACGGCCATCATCTGCCCCCACTCGGCGCTGTATTGAGTCTTGAACATGGCCAGACCTAATGAAAGCGTATATTTGCGGTCATCAAAGAGGTAAATCAGCGGCCCCAAATAATCGTTCCACGCGCCGATAAAGGCGAAGAGGCCAATTGTCCAGAGGGCAGGTTTTGCCAGGGGCAGCACGATCAGGCGATAGTTGTCCCATTCGCTGGCACCATCAATGCGGGCCGCTTCGGTTAATTCGTTCGGGATGGTGCGGAAGAACTGGCGCAGCAGAAACACATTAAAGGCACTGGCTAAGAACGAAGGAAAGGTCAGTGGTAAGTAAGTATCAAGCCATCCTAAGTTTTTAAAGATGGTGAAGACGGGCACCATCGTCACCTGCGGCGGCAAGAGCATGGTGCCGATGAAAAGATAAAAGAGAACTTCACGCCCACGCCACGGAATACGGCTGAGGCCATAAGCCACGAGGGATGAAGAAAGAACCGTCCCCACCACATTGGCCGCGCAAATCAGCAGGGTGTTGCGCAGATAAAGTCCAAACGGGACAGCAGTCAGTCCATTCGCATAATTCTTCCACTGAAAGGGATGGGGAATCCAGACGGGCGGGTAGACCAGGATTTGCTTATCGGTTTTGAATGAGGTACTGACCAGCCACAAAAAGGGCAATAAAAAGATAATGCTCAGAGCCACTAAGGAGCCATAGACCAGCCCCTGCTTCCAAAAGTCTGCCTGATTACGCAAAGTCGGTCTCCTATTCCCGGCCTAAGTGATAATTACTGAAAGTGGATTCAATAAGTATGTTACAGGCAGAGAATCTTACCAACCCCAGAGGCTACCCTTTGCAAAAATAATATTTAGCTTAAGCGAAAGCCCGGTTTTACGTTTTAGTCACGCCGGGAAAATGTGGCTGATAGTTGGGGAAGACGGCGGCCAGGCGTCCATTGTGGCTGTAGTCGGTATTGACGCGGCGCGTCAGGACTTCGGCCAAGACATCACGATAATCCATCGTTACACGCAGGTCGCCTGGCCCTTCCAGTTGATGATCTTCCAACCCTGGCCAACGCGCCAACACTTTGCCGCCAATAACACCCTGGCCCATCAGCATCATCACGCTGGCGCGTCCGTGATCGGTGCCTAATCCGGTGTTCTCTTGCAAGCGGCGTCCAAACTCCGTCATCACAACCACCGTGACGCCCTTCATGTCTTTGCCCATATCCCCCGCAAAAGCAGCCAACGATTTACCAATATCTTCTAACTGCGCGGGCAGGATATTATTCTGTGCGACGTGCGTATCCCACAGATAAGGGCCGCGATGATCGAGGCAGGCGATTTCTAAACCGACATGGCCCTTGAGCAAACACGCCACTTGTCGTAAGCCAGTGCCTAATTCGCTGTTGGGATAAACCGCGCCGTTGGCCGGGCGATAGTGGGTGGGGTCTAATTTATTGAGCGCATCCAGCACCGCGAGGGTTTCCCGGCCAGCATGGGCGACTGCATCCTGACCGTCTTCATATAATTGAGTCAGCGTGTGGTGCATGGCCTCAACCCGATTCGCTCTGCTGCCTGGTATATGCGTTGCCTCTGATGTATTCGGCAGCGACAGACGGAAATCGGCTAAGGAATTAAGAGCCGTGGCATCAGTGGCCCCGCGCAGTGAATCGGGCATCACGTTGCTGAAAGCGACTGCGCGCAGTGGAGAGGCATTGTTACGGGGGCTGTTGTCGAGATGGCGGGCCAGCCAACCACTGCCCGTGCCAGTAGATTCCGTAGCCAAGCCTCGCTCCATCGCGGACATGGCCTCAAAATGAGAGCGGGTATGATCGCCTGAACCAACCGCATGGGCAAATCCTAGCAGACCCTCGCCATAAAGTGGGCGCAACGGCGCGAGAGCAGGGTGCAAACCAAAGAAGCCATCTAAGTCAAGAGCGCGATTGTTAGCCCTGGCGCGGCGATCATTGGGTGCCGCCACACCAAGCGTTTGGCGATGGCGATGATAAGCGTCTTCGGCATAAGGCACCACCATACTTAAACCATCTGCGCCCCCTCGCATAAAGACGACTACCAAAACATCGCCTTGCGTTTCCTGTTGCCCCGGCATAATGGCGACATCGGCCAAAGCCGTGGCGCTACGGGCCATCCAGCCGACTGAGGCCAAGGCTGCACCCATTAAGGCTTGTCGTCGCGTGAACTTTGCCCCTGCATAAGCTTCAGTTGTGGCAGGTCGTGCGGGCTTCTCCAGCGGCTTGCGCGATGCTTCATTGCCGTGTCCATCACAACCGCACCAATTAGGTCTCATCTTACTTACTCCATGCTACGTTAAGTTCAGGGCTGACTTAGACCCGCCGCTAAAGCAGCGGGCTGAGGACATAAGCCCGGTGAACCGGGCTGCTGCATAAACTGGGATTTTGCATATCATAAAATAGCTGCTGCATCATAGCCCCGTTCAAGGGGCTTTACGGTTCAGCCCGCTGCTTTAGCGGCGGGTCGTGCTAAAGGTTCCAATTACCGCCATTGAAACTGTGGACAGGAAAGCAGAAGAGCTGCCACCTCGGCCATAATCGGGTTATTCTTACCGTTTGATGGTGGTATTTGCGCCAGGTGATCGTGCAACTTATTGCGTAAAGGTTGCAATGCGGCGGTCTCAGTGTGTTCGCCTAAAATCAGGGCGAAGAGAGCATCGCCATACTCAATGCCTGTCGTGGCATGAGCAGCCTTCATTAAGGCGGGTAAATCTACTGTGGTGCCTTTGATACTGCCAGTAGTGAGGGCAAAGGCGAAATTCCAACGTGCCAGTAGAGAACCTGTCCAGGCGGTAGTGCGGTCGGGATAGCCATCGGGCATCGGCCATTGATAGAGCGGTTGGCCCATGTGCGCCAGGTGTTCTTGCAGAGCGGTGTTAGCATCCGTATCGGCATTGAGGGCGCGCAGGGCGGAAACCATGAAGTCCAGGGGCCGCTTCATAATAGGTGGCGCGTTCAAGAATTCCGGTGATAAAAACAGCGGGCGCAGCATGGAGCGAATATCGCCGTTTGTCTTAAGGTAAATCTCGGCCAGTTTTTGTGTCCAGGGTGAGTCGCCGTTCCCCAAGAAATAACGACAAAGTTTACGCGCTATAAAATGCGCGGTGGAGGGATGTTTGGCTAAAATATCTAAGACCTTCTCGCCATCCTGTTGACCCCCACCTGCTGGTATCGTGACGCCTAAGACGGTTTTTGTCCCGTTATCATGGTGGCTTTCGTCAAAGCGAAAGGTGCCCTTGCGGTGCAGGAACCGGTCTTCAATCGTCCAACCCGTTAAGCAGCGCGCGACCTCTTGCACATCTTTTTGTGTGTAGCCACCATGCACACCCAGGGTGTGTAATTCCATTAATTCACGAGCATAGTTTTCATTGGCTACACCGCGCTGGTTGACTTGATTATCGAGGTAGCCGAGCATGGCCGGGCTGTGCGCTGAAGCTCGCAGTAAATCAGGGAAAGTGCCGAGGGCGTGCTTGCGAATGACATTCATCTCATCATTCGGCTTGAAATAAACGCCATTGCCTTTACGGGCATAGATGTTGAAATGGTTGCCCCAGAAATCCACCAATCGTTCGCGCAGTTGATGGCGACTATAAACCGCGTGCAAAAGGCCCGCTTGTTGCAACTGGCGCAACACTTCCTTTTCCCTCACATCGCGCATGTCTATGGCATCCTCGTGAAAGGCGTCAATGCCACGCAGTCGCAATGTCAGACTAAGCTCTTCTGTTTCGTCCGGGTTCAACTGCTCTTCAATGTAGTGCGCTGCACCCATTGAGGCGACACGCTCGACTTCGCCGGGAATGGGGCCAAAGCTGAGCCGATTAATGAGGCGGACGGTTGGCTCCGTGACCCCGGCTGGCAAGGCGATGGACTTGGCGAGCGTGGGCGGTGTGTAGCGGTGTATAACGCGAGAGCAACCGGAAAGGAGAGTTCCCGCCCCGGCAGCAGCTCCCAGCCGCAAACAATCGCGCCGAATGAGTTTCATAACACTTGAGGTCTTAGTGGCTATTAAATACCTTCGCCAATTTTAGGCAATGAGGTTTTAGGTAGCGAGGTCGCAACGACTTCATCATTGCGTGGCTGGATGTAAGACGGCAGTGGAGTTTGAGCAGCCGGGAAGGGTGTAAAGGGTGGCTGGTCGGGAACTGGTGTGGGGGCCACAACTGGTGCTGGACGCGGTTGTTTGTTCCACAACGCCTTTACCCCTGCGCCCAGTGACATGATGATAACCAGTGGCGTCAGCAGGAACCAGCCGAGGAGGGGCAACCAACAGGCCATAACAATGAGCGCACCGCCACGACACAGGGCTTTAAATTCCGATAGTCCCGGCTCCAGGCCACGAATGCGCTGGTTAATCAGCAGGGCCAGTCCGCCCGCGCCCAGTGAACTGAGCCAGAGTAGCCCGGTCAAGAGTCCCACGCCGACCAACTTTAACAGGCCATGTGGATGATTGAGGAGCGCAATCGAAAGCAAGCCGAGAGTGAAAGTCAGCACCAGACCAACCCCTAGAGAAGCCCACGGCGCTTTTTCCAGATGCTCCTGTGCCTGGGCGACACGCCGGTTAAAAATCAATGCCATGCTGATGAGCAAAGCCCAGCCCGACAGCCCAATCCCAATTATTCCAGCGACGACCGCCAGCACATCACCGATAGTCATAAGATACTCCTTTTTACTGCGAATACGGGAAACAGAATACAGGAAACAGACACTTATAACGATCCATCACCCGTTTTCTGTATTCTGTTTCCTATATTCTTATTCATGAAACGCGTATCTTGTTAATCCACAGGGTATTGTCGGTATTCGTCTGGTTAAGAATGCCACTCACATCCATGAAGAGCACCTGCTTGACTTGGTCGAGGTCGAGGCGGTTGTTAGCATCCTTGGAATCATCGGCAGGCTTCAGGTTGGCAAAATCAATGTTGATGCTTTGCAACTGGGCGTTGGCAGGCACTTCGATGGCTGTGTTATATTTGCCGCCCCCTGTTTCTTCTAATTGAACGATTAGTGTCGCTGCCTTGGTAGAGGCTACATCAAAGGTCAGGTGTTTTTTGTCTGCCAAGAGACCACGCCTAATGCTCTTACTCATGACTACTAATTGTTGGGGAGCCTGTCGGTAATCGGCCTGCAATGCGGGGCCGTCGAGAATCTTATCTTTCACTCTGCTAAGCTGAATACCGCCGACCGCAAGCCAGGATAGTTGCGGATGGGCGAAGGCATCCAAGTCTATCATGCCGTCGGGAGCTGTATCTGGTTCGGGCAAAGGTTGTGGGCTAATCAGAAAGTCATCCAAATAGAATCGGTGCGGTGCCGCTTGCACATGCAGCAATTGAGCCATCTGAGGATTTTGGATGAAAATCTGATTAACATCACCAATGGCCACCGCTTGGACTTGATCCAAATCGAGCTTATTGTCGGGGTCTTTGGGATCGTCTGGGTTATCGGATAAAACGAAATCAGAAGGTGCTATTTCCACTCGTTGCCAGGTGTCTTTGGGCGCGATAAACATGGCTAAATAGCGCCCGCCGTTGGCTTCTTGCAACACGAGCGTCAGATTGGCCCCATAATCGGATTTGATCCAGAACTGGAAGGCTTGGGTATTTTTAGGCAGCCCATTCGCCGTAGGATTAATGAGGGCATTAAATTGATTCGGCTTAAGTTCGTAATCGAATTCCAATGCGCCCTGGCCTTCTTTGACATTGGCGGCATCGTGAGTAATGCCCGCTTTAGCCGATTCGCCAAAAGCCGTCCATTCTCCAGCGCCAGTTTCAAACGTGTCGTGGGTGATAAGATTGGCGGGGGCTGTCGGTTGTGCCCCGGCTATACCGCAAGTTAAGGTCATGGCGCTACCAACTAACCAAGCATTTAGTTTCATTTCAGGTCTGCTCCTTTAGCTCCACTCTTTATTTTGACTGATCCCACTCTACAGTTGGGTCGGGAACACCACAAACTCGGTCAATGCTTTGTAGAGTTTTGTCAGTAAGGTGTTAATTAGATTTACAATTCTTGACAAAAGTTCGTGAGACTACCTTTGCCATTACATATAGACTTAATGCACCTCTCGCGCAAGGGGCAATATCCGGTCATAACACAAGCCAGGTCATAACACAGGTCAAGCCATGAATCGAGTGTTAGTCATAGATGACGATGTGGAATTATGTGAACTAGTTCAAGAGTATTTAGAACCAGAAGGCTTTGATTTAGAGACGGTTCACAATGGTGAAGCGGGATTGCAACTCGCGGCGACTGGTTCCTATGTCTTGGTCATCTTGGATGTCATGTTGCCCGGTTTGGGTGGCTTTGAAATTCTGCGGCGTCTGCGTGCCGCCAAGGAGCCAGCAGCGCGCACCCCGGTGCTGATGCTGACGGCGCGCGGCGATGATGTAGATCGCATCGTTGGCTTAGAATTAGGGGCCGATGATTATCTGCCTAAACCTTTTAATCCCCGTGAATTAGTGGCGCGCATTCACGCTATTTTGCGCCGCACCCGTGCTGAGCCGGAAGCGGCCATAACATCCCCCTCTAGTGCCCGCCTGATTGTTGGTGACATCGAATTAGATGCTGCGGCTCGCACTGTGCGCCGCGCTGGAGAATCACTGGATTTGACCACTGTCGAGTTTGATCTATTAGCCGTGCTGTTACGCACTGCCGGGCGCGTCGTAACACGCGATGAAATGGTGCGCGAAGTTTTTGGGCGCAAGTTTACGGCTTATGACCGCAGCGTGGATATGCACGTCAGCAATTTGCGTAAGAAGTTGGGCCATTATCCTGATGGTGAAGAGCGCATTAAAACCGTGCGCAGCATGGGTTACATCTATGCGGTGTATGCATCGGGTGATAGTGAAAAGCATAATTCCTGAGTGAGATGCGCAGCTTCTTTTTAAAGATATTCTTGTGGTTTTGGCTAACCATGATCTTATTGGGGGTGAGCCAATCTATTGTCACCCCTGTCTCGCGTCCTGGCGCGGCCTCTGTAACACAGCATGAAATTATCACCAGTGCCCTGACCAATTACGCCCATATCGCAGGGGGCGTGTTCGAGCAAAATGGACGTAACGCTCTCGCTGCGTATCTCCAGCAACTACAAGAAACAACGCATATTCAATATTATTTTTTTATGGCTCAAGGCCATCGCTTAGATGCTCCATTCGTTGCCAATGAGGTATCCACTCAAACGAGCAAGTTGATTTTGCAGGCTATGCGAGAAAATAAAGCTGAAGTCAGTAAACAGAAAGAATCCACCCTGTTAGCACAGCCTGTGGTTTCCGCTCATGGCACGCATTATGTGCTGGTCGCAATGATGGATTCAGAGCTTTGGGAACAACCTTATTTCCCGCCGCGCACTCGCTTCTGGCGACTGCTGGCTGCCATCTTCACGGCAGGCGCGGTTTGCTACTGGCTGGCGCGTAATATTGCGGCTCCGGTCGTGAAGCTACGGGCTGTCACACGACAGTTAGCGGCTGGTGATCTGGCGGCACGCATTGGCCCGGCGATGGGCAAACGACGCGATGAACTGGCGGATTTAGGGCGGGACTTTGACCTGATGGCCGAGCGTATCGAATCGCTGATGGTGTCGCAGCGTCAATTATTGGCCGATATTTCTCATGAACTGCGGTCTCCCTTAGCCCGCCTCAACCTGGCACTGGGACTGGCGCATCGCCATGCCGGGCCAAGCGCCAGTGCAGCCCTCTGCGCCGATTTAGACCGCATTGAGCGTGAAGCCGAGCGGCTCAATGAACTTATCGGTCAATTGTTGGTGTTGGCACGATTGGAAAGCGGTGCAGCCGGAACCCAACACACCCCGGTGAATTTAGCCCAATTGGTACAGGAGGTGGCGGCAGATGCCGACTTTGAAGCGCGCAGCAATGGGCGTGGCGTGCGAGTTGCGGTTAGCCAAGAGTGTTGGACGGCAGGCAACGCTGAGCTATTGCGTAGCGCAGTCGAAAATGTGGTGCGCAATGCCATCCGCTACACCAAAGAAGACACCACCGTAGAAGTGTCGTTGACCTGTCGGCAGGAAGCTGAAAGTAACCAGGAGCAGGCCATTATCACTGTGCGCGATTGGGGTAGTGGCGTGCCTGAAACGGCCCTGGCGAATTTATTTCGCCCATTCTATCGCGTGGCTGAAGCGCGTGACCGTCAATCGGGTGGAGCCGGGCTGGGCCTTGCCATTACTGAACGGGCAGTGCGTTCTTATGGCGGTCACGTTACCGCTACGAATGCGCCGGGTGGCGGTTTGCAAGTTGAGTTGTGCCTGCCTGCTACGACTCAGATGGCTGCCATGCCGCACTGATTATTGCCCGGCGGTTGAAACCGCGGCTCATGGCCTATGACCGAGTGTCCGCCTGCGCGGACACCACTTTGAATTAAGGGTGCCGTCCCCGCAGGGGGACGGTCGGCTGAAAGCCCGGAGCCGTGACTTTAGTCGCCGGGTACATTGAATTGATTAAGGAAACATAGCCGTGCCATCGGGGGCACGGGCTAACGTCCATTCTGGCACGCCTTCAGGACAAGGATATTTAGCTGCGAGAGTTTCATCAATATCAATGCCCAGCCCCGGCTTATCGTTGGATACACATAGCCATTGCGCACTTCCGGGCTGCCGGGGAAGATCTCCCGCTCAATATCCGAAAGGCCACTCCACTCTTGCACCCCAAAGTTGCGGGAGCTAACATCAAGATGCACATTGGCGGCATGACCCACCGGGGAAACATCACCGGGGCCGTGCCAGGCAGTGCGCACCCCAAAAGCGTCACAGAGCGTTGCTAATTTCTTGGCCGGAGTGATGCCGCCAATAGCACTGATATGACAACGAATGAAATCAATCAGGCGATTGGTGACGAGGGGTTTCCATTCCAGGGGATGCACAAATAACTCGCCCATAGCCAGTGGGGTGGTGCATTGCTGGCGAATCATCTGGAACCATTCAATATGCTCCGGGGGCAGCGGGTCTTCCAGGAAGAAAAGACGATAGGGTTCTAACTGTTTGGCCAGACGCACCGCTTCAATCGGCACTAAACGCTCGTGAATATCGTGCAGCAAGTTGATGTCATAGCCAATCTTACTGCGCAGATGTTCAAACAGAGCTGGGACGCTGCGTGCATAAATATCAGGATCATAATAGCTGCCGGGTTGGGCATTCTCAGGCCGGTCGCGCACAGCAAAACGACCCCCATAGCCTCCCATCTGGCAACGGATGTATTGATAACCCTGCTCCATCCAGGCGCGCACATTTTCTTCGACATGCACTTCATCGCGCCCATCGGCATGGCGATAAACGGCGGCTCCCTCACGGCACTTGCCCCCCAAGAGTTGATAGACGGGCAAGCCAGCCACTTTACCCTTGATGTCCCAGAGCGCCATGTCAACGCCACTGAGGGCATTATTCAACACTGGCCCATTACGCCAGTAAGAATTGACCCAGGCCGTGTGCCAGAGGTCTTCAATGCGATGTGGGTCTTTGCCAACAAAAAACAGTTTTAGAAAATCTTCAATAGCCGAGCGCACAGCGGTATGGCGCTGCGTAAAAGTCGCGCACCCCAAACCATAAAGCCCCGGCTCCGAAGTTTCCACTTTAACGACAATCAACCGACTGGCGACCGGAGCCGTCAGAATCGCCCGCACATTGGTAATTTTTAGTTCAGCCATGATGATTCCTTAGTTGTTAGCAAGGTTAAGATAGACCAACAGGATTTCGATTTTAAATAACTTTAACTCACCTCAAGCCTCAAGGCGAAGCCCTGGTCGTTGAGAATCAACTTGCTCCGGCCAGGAAACGGTCTGTCTAGGCTTGAACCTATCCCCTGAAAGTGCCCTAACGCGCCTGTTGCACCCGTCCCCGGAAGAAGCGTGAATGGGAACGAAGCTTGCGTTTTCAATAACAGACGTTCCGTTTTTAACAACGGCGCTTCCGTTCCCAATAACGGAAGGAACGTTTTCAGGAACGGAAGCGCCGTTCCCATCCACGGAAGAGGCGTTCCCAATAACGGACGTTCCGTTTTCATTAACGAGGCTTCCGTTCCTGCCAAATAACAACTTTGGCAGTAGTCGAAGGCAACACCCTTGGTCGTTCTTGTCGCCACTTGACCCTGCTATAGCAACGTGTTGTTTTAGATAGCCCAAGCCCACTACAATGTTGAATGCCTTTTTAGCAGATGAACAGCCACCTTAATATTGCAAATTGGCACATAATCAGTAGCTGGGCCGCTGTGCCCTGCACTTCTCTGGGCAGATAGTTTTAATCTCGATTGTGTTTGGTTGTACACTTAGATGCATGAGCGAAGACGAAAGGACTTTAATTGAAACAGAGAATATGCCCCTTAGAGAATGGCTGAATTTGATAAATAAGCCACCTAAAGGAACCATGTTTATTGACTATTCATTTCCTACAGAGGATCATTTTCAAGAATACTTGTCCACCATCGCTGAAAGAACAGAACAAGAGGTTATGTCACTGCTGCGGCATTTCTTAATTCCAACAGGAACATTGGGGACAGATAGATGGAACCTCGCCTTTGTGGTAGATGTGTTGCGCAAGAATCCAGATGACCTTGAACATCTTTTGAGTTCTGAGTACAACCGCAGATTATTAGCTTTTGCGGCTAAGCATAGCTCAATTCCTCCTTGGGAGGGAATAACTTGGGCTTTGGACTTGTTGCCGCATTTCCCGCGCCAAGCTATTAGTGCAATAGACACTTACTTTTTGGCTCATGCACAACAGCTACCAGATGGTCGCATTATTGGGTTGTCACAGTCAATGGCAGTCATAAGAGCGAAATTTATAGGATTCCCTAGAACACAAGAGGCAGCGATTCAGTTCCTTCTAGAAATGCATCCCCGAAGCTTTGAACACTTAATTGAAAGACTTTATAAGGAAATGGGTTATGAAACTCAAATCACACCTCCAAAAAAAGATGGAGGTAGGGACATTCTCACTAAAAACGTAAAACCGGGGAAGCTTGAACACTCCAGAATCGAATGTAAGCGATATAGTGCCCCCATAGGAGTTGAAATATCTCGTGCTTTGCTTGGAGTGGTGTCTGATGAGAAGGTTAATAAAGGGGTGATTGTCACGACCAGCCGATTCACGAAAGGGGCGAAAGACTTAGCCAAGCGCAACCCTCGATTGGAGTTGATTGATGGGGAGCACTTAGTCCCATTACTAAATGAGCATTTTGGTCCAAGATGGCCTCTTCACATTGAGAGGATCGTGTTGGAAAGTCAAAAAGAACAACAAAAAATTCAAGAGGATTAATCAATGCTCTAAAGCAGCTAACATTACCGAACTGTGCATTGCAGCCAACGCTTTCCGGCTTCGTGCCTCAGCCTACAAGCGCGGCTGCCCTGAACATTGTACCTTTGTGCCCTGTCTAATGACGCGACTTACTAAAAATGGCATTGCAACTGAAGGATATTTACGCCCACCTTTCTGGACAGGCTTCTGCGGTAACAGACGAAGAAGCCTGTTTGTTCGTGCAGAACCTGCGGGTTAGTTATAACGCTCACGTTGCCAGCCTCGACTATTTAGCTGCGGTAGCTCATATCTGCCACTATAAACCTCATTTGCTCAGCAAGCTGTTTCATTACCCGGCTAATGCGTTAATTTGTATGGGTATAGCCACTTACGAGGAAGCTGAGGCTTCTTACATTGACTATCTCTTGCATGATCCTAAAGCAGCCACCGTTATACCTCTCTCCCCGGAAGCCAGGCAGTATTTAGAATATGAACTACTGCACCATAAAGAAACGATAAATGAAATCTTAGCTCAAGAGTTGCGTATAGTAAACTTAAACTTATGAGAACTGGATTCGTTGAAAGAACAGGCAAGCTCCCGGACATGGATCGGTCTTTTGACCTCAATTTCTGGCAGGCACAATCTGACACAGCGCGTTTCGCGGCAGCCTGGGAGTTAGTGGTTCAAGCGTTCATCATTAAGGGCAAGGATGTGAGTCAACTCAGGCTTCAAAGAACTGTTGAGCATTTTGAACGACAACCACGTTAAATATTTGGTTGTTGGTGGCTATGCGGTTATCAAGTATGCCGAACCCCGCTACACCAAAGACCTTGATCTGTGGGTCAAAGCTGAACCCGCTAATGCCCAGGCCGTTTTTACGGCCCTTCGAGCATTCGGAGCACCCTTAACCAATCTGACTCCCGAAGACTTTGTGCATGAAGGTTACTTCTATCAGATGGGCGTGCCCCCGGTGCGCGTAGATATTCTGATGTCCGTTTCTGGTTTGGATTTTGATGAGGCATGGGCACAGCGTGAGATAGTCAACTTCGATGGCATACTGCTTCCATTCATTTCCAAGGGACATCTTATTATTTCTAAGCGTGCATCAGGTCGCCCTCAAGACCTTATAGACGCAGACCTTCTCGAACAAACAGAGCATTAGCAGTCAATCTCGCAGACAAACTGCCGAACCAGACGTTGTCCCTGACTGACGCTCGTACTTTCGGGCCTAATAGATTCTCTGTGCCCTCTGCGTCTCTGCGGTTGATCCCATTTAACTAGTAGCTCATCCTTTGAGCAGCCCTCGTCCGCAGCGTGGATGGGCTGGAGAGGGGCCGGGGGTGAGGGTTATTTCGTCAGTTCATCAATACGCTGTAATTCCTCTTTGCTGAACTCCACCTTATCCAGCGCGGCGACATTCTCTTCGACTTGCTTAACGTTCGATGCGCCAATGAGGGCGCTGGTGATAGCGGGTAGGCGCAGTATCCAGGCGAGGGCCATTTGTGCCAGGGTTTGGCCACGTTCCTGGGCCATGTTATTGAGTTCGATTAACTTGGCGCGTTTTTGTTCATTGAGGTTCTTCTCCACCCATTCCTTGCCCCACTTCTGCGCGGCGCGACTTTGGGAGGGAATATCGCCACCCAGATATTTGTCGGTCAGTAAACCGGAAGCGAGTGGGCAGAAGGGGATAACTCCCGTGCCCGCGCGTTCTGTCTGGGGCAATAAATCCGGCTCAATGCCCCGTCCCAGCATGTTGTAGTAAGGCTGATGAATCGTAATCGGTGCTAAACCCATGCGCTCGCAGATACGGACAGCATCGGCGAACTGTGCGCCGTTGTAACTGCTGACGCCAACATAAAGGGCCTTGCCCTGTTGCACCAACAGGTTAAGGGTGGCGAGAGTTTCTTCCAAGGGTGTGTTGGGGTCGGGGCGATGATGGTAGAAAATATCAAAGTATTCTAACCCGGCGCGCTTGAGCGACTGGTCACAGCTTGCCACCAGGTATTTCTTGGAACCCCAGTCGCCATACGGCCCCGGCCACATATGATAGCCTGCTTTGCTGGAAATAATAAGTTCATCGCGTGGCATCTCTTTGATAATCTGGCCGCAGACCACCTCGGCATTGCCAGGTGGTGTGCCATAGTTGTTGGCAAGGTCGAAATGAGTGATGCCTAAATCGAAAGCGCGAAAGAGGCAGGCGCGCGAAGTTTCGGCATCCACATAGCCGCCGAAGGTTTCCCAGGCTCCCAGTGAAATCGCGGGTAGCTTTAAGCCGCTGCGTCCGCAACGGCGATATTCCATTTTGTCGTAACGATCAGATGCAAATTCGTGAGTTGATGCTTGTGTCATAGCAGGTTCTTTCTTAAAGTGGGTTAGCATCTATCTTAACCCCACTCTTATTTGTTGTCACCCTGTCCCCGCGATTCAAGATAGGCCGCAACACGGGGGTGACGCTAATTACATGCGCTATTTGAACGCTATTTGTTGATAGCGAAAGCTTGCGCTGCGTAGCATAGCGTAACGGAGTTTTGCGTCCCCTTTGTATCCATCTTATCTTCTGTCTCTGCTGATGAGACGGTATCGCTTTTGCTGCTTTCCAAGGCGAGCAAGGGGAGAATTCTTAGGAGCAATGCTATAGGATATGAAAGCATTCACGCAAAAAACCTCGTATTTCATGCGCACTGGCTTCTGCACCGCTGCGGGAGCCTCTGTTTTGGTCACTCTGGCGATTCCGCTTGGTGCCAAGCCCTCAAGTGGAACAGTGAGCAGAATTGAGTCAGTCGCCCAATTTTATGGCCCGATGCCAACGGGCGTCACCGTCTCTCATCAAGGCCGCATTTTTGTGAACTATCCGCGTTGGGGCGATCCCGTTAAATTCACTGTTGGCGAGTTGCGGCATGGACGGGCTGTGCCTTTTCCCGACATGAACTGGAACCGGCGTGATAGGCCACAGGCTGACCGCTTAGTAGCGGTGCAAAGCGTAGTGGTTGACCCCCTGGATCGGTTGTGGATTTTGGATACGGGTAGTGTCAAGTTTGGCCCCACCTCTTTTGGTGGCCCTAAGTTAGTGGGTGTTGACTTACGCACCAACCGTGTCATAAAGAAAATCCTCTTTCCTCCCACTGTCGCATTAAAGACGACTTACCTCAATGACATTCGGTTCGACTTGCGGCGTGGCGCGGCGGGTATGGCTTTCATTACCGATTCTTCCGATAAAGGGCCGAATGGCATTATTGTCGTTGACCTGGCCACTGGTCGCAGTTGGCGACGCTTGCATGACCATCCCTCGACTAAAGCCGAGCCTAAGTTCTTGCCCTTTGTTGAAAACCAGCCCTTAATGAAGCGTCCTCCCAAGGGGCAGGGGAAAGTTGATTACATCAAGATGGGTTCGGATGGCATCGCTATCAGCAATGACGGCAAACGTTTGTTCTATTGTCCCCTCGCCAGTCGGCATCTTTACAGTGTAAGTGTGGACGCCCTGGCCGATCAGAAGATGTCAGATGCCCAGGTCGCTGCCACGGTGGTAGATCATGGTATCAAAGGGGCATCCGATGGTTTGGAATCCGACGACAAAGGCCGGGTTTACGTGACGGACTATGAGCATAATGCCATTCGCCGCCGCTTTCCCGATGGGCATTATGAGACCGTGGCCCAAGACTCGCGCATGTTATGGCCCGATACCATGTCGGTAGCAACAAACCACTACCTCTACTTCACGGCTAACCAACTCCATCGCCAGCCATCATATCACTATGGCAAGGACTTGCGCAAAAAGCCCTACCATCTGTTCCGCGTCAAAATTGACGCCGGGCCAGTGCTGTTGCGTCCAGCGCGGTAAGGTGCTGTTTACAAACTTATGAAGTTAAAAGCCTGCCGCTCTTTGGTGGCAGGCTTTGTTGTGTTAGCTATTGTAAATGGTGAAAGGGAACACACTTAACTTCGAGTTGATAAAATACAAAGTGCGTTCTGTGGGGATAGAGGAGGAAAACTCATGGCTGCAAAATCACCTCAAACGAAAGAAGTTATAAAATTAGCTCGACAGACAGATATAACCAAAAAGCCTAAAGTTAAGTCTGCGCCTAAGCGTAGCGCATCGCATTCAAGTTCAGAAGACGCAGTTAAGGTATCTTCCTCTACGGGGTATTCGCTTCTAAAACATGCGGGGCAATGGGCGGGGGACGATATTGAAGAATTGTTGCAGTTAGTGCATGAGACACGCTCTCGGTTCTAAGCATGTATCTGCTCGACACCAATCATTGTAGCCACCTTTTATCCGGGCATCCTACTGTCACACGCCGCTTAGAACTTATTGGTGATGGCCCTGTAGGGACTTGCGTTATTGTCCGAGGTGAACTTATCTTTATGGCTCAGTTATCACAGCAGAAGATAACCAATCTAGCTCGTATCAACGCCTTTTTACAAGATATTTATCTTTATCCAATGGATGAGCAAACAGCCGATATTTATGGTTCACTTAAAGCAGCCGCAATCCGTCACTTTGGCCCAAAAGAAAAAACTAAACGCCAAAACGTGGTTATTACGCAAATTGGATTTAGTGACAATGATTTGTGGATCGCTGCGACCGCTTTACAACATGGTCTTACTATTGTCTCAGCCGACAGCGACTTCCAGCGTTTGCAGGAAGTGCAGGCATTTTCTGTAGAGAGTTGGTGGCAGCCGGAGCCTATTGCTGAATGACCAAAACCTGTTGATGCAGATACCAACAAAACACCGCAAGCCACAGGCTTACGGTGTTTTGTTGGTGAAGACTACGAAAGTCTCAAGTTATCGAAATTAACGGACGATATTGCCGGTGTTATCGTCAATGCGGTCACCCGTGATGGCATCCTCCGTGCGCTCAACCACGCCACGCGTGTCGGGAACACCGGTGGTGCCATAGTTGTTATCAGCAGCCGAACCGAGACCGCCTGTACCGAGACCTGTGCTGGTCGTGCCGTAATTATTGTCGGCAGTGCTGTATGCCGTTGTATTAGCGCCGCCCACATCCTTGGCTGCATCGCCCGCCGCTGCGCCTAACATGCCACCAGCGACTGCGCCTGCGACTGCGCCGACTGGCCCGGCTGCTGCGCCGCCAACGACTGCGCCGGAAATGCCGCCTGCGCCAGTGCCGGTATCGCGGCCCAATTGACCATCGCTATCGGTGCGCACGTTGGTATCATCATGGTCATCGCCAATGTCGTGCGCGGCATCGCCTGCCGCTGCGCCTAAGACGCCGCCTGCGACGGCTCCAATCACAGCACCAACCGGGCCAGCTACTGCTGCGCCAACAATGCCGCCGGAAATCGCGCCGCTGCCAGTGCCCGCTACATGCCCTAAAGTGCCGTCTGCATCATGTCCGCCGCTCTGTGCCGGTGGCACCTGATCGGGATGTGGGGTGCCACTAACTGTTTCGTCACTCATTGTTATGCCTCCTGAACTAAGTTTCTGGTTACGCTATCGCAAATTCTGTTCCATTCTGGTCAGCCATTTGAGCAACGGCCAAGTTGAATTTCTATTGGCAATTTCATAGAGATAAATGTCCTATAACGAATTCTGCTTGACATTGCTGAGAAGGCAAGCCATAGTCTTGGTGTTTAGACTTATGGTAGTTGGTGAGATTAGGCTTAACACTTCTTCACATTTCTCTACCCAAGCTTGACCCTCAATTGGCTGGGGCCGCATTACAATATAAACAGAGAGGACTTTAGGAGCCGCTTATGGAACGTGTGCTGATAGTTGATGATGATGAAGAGCTTTGTGAGCTTGTCACGGAGTATCTAACCAAGCAAGGTTTTCAGGTTGACGCGGTTAATGAGGGCACGCAAGGTGTCGCTCAGGCATTGTCGGGTCAGCACGCTCTGGTGATTTTGGATGTTATGCTGCCAGGCATAGATGGCTTTGAAGTGCTGCGTCGGATTCGCATTGCCGAGGGCAGTTCCCCTTATATCCCGGTTTTAATGCTAACCGCACGAGGTGAGGAAATTGATCGCATTGTAGGACTTGAAATTGGTGCCGACGATTACTTGCCTAAACCCTTTAGCCCGCGCGAGTTAGTGGCCCGCATTCGCGCCATTTTGCGCCGTGCTCAATCGAACCAGCAACCTGTGCCCAGTGTGGCGGCAGTCTCGACTCAACCGCGACTGCGACTGGGCGATGTTGAAGTGGATACCGGCGGGCGTATTGTGTGGCTGGGGCAAACCCCCATTGAACTGACTGCCGTCGAGTTTGATTTGCTGGTGATATTGCTAAATGCCGCCGGGCAAGTTGTGACGCGACAGGAACTTGTGCAATCGGTCTTAGCCCGTAAACTGACACCTTTTGACCGCAGCATTGATACGCATGTTAGTAATTTACGGCGGAAGTTGGGTCATCAGATTCATACCGATACTGGCCCGGCAGAGCGCATCAAGACGGTGCGTGGCATCGGCTATATTTATGCGCGTCCGGCGGCAACGAACGCCAGACAGCCAATGGGTGTGGCAGGTCGGTAGGAGAATAACGACGCAGCATGACAGGCGCAGTTGATGTTGTGTGGCCAGGTTCTCAAGAGCTTGTCAGTATAGATGTGGAATAGATAGCTAATATGCGCAGTCTTTTTATTAAGATTTTCCTCTGGTTCTGGTTGGCAATGGCCCTCGTGGGAGCGGTCATCTGGGTCTCGCTCCCGCCGCGACCTCAACCGGAGTCGGCGCGTTGGCGCGAGATTGCCCCGGATGTGCTCAATCTCTATGGCCAATCCGCGATTCAGGTCTATGAAAGACAGGGCGCAGACGCTGCCATGCATTATCTGGAGGACTTAAATGGCACCACGCATGTCCACGTCTTTTTCTTTGATGAACGTGGCAACGAATTGACAGAGCGGCCCTTACCTCCCGGCGTGGACATATTAGTAGAACGGGCGGCACTCACGGGCAAGGAAGAGTTCGAGGCGCAGGGGCCAATGTTGCGTGCGGCCCAGCGCGTAGTTTCTCCTAATGGTCATCGTTACATCCTGGTGGGCGAGATACCGCGCGGGCGTTTGCAGCCGTTGGGCGGCCCGATTTTCCCCTTCCTTCAGGTGCTGGCAGTGTTTCTGACCGCAGGCGCGGTTTGCTATGGCCTGGTGCGTTACCTGACGGCTCCCATTATAGATTTACGCCAGGCTACGCGCCGCTTCGCCGAAGGTGATTTTGGAGCGCGGGTCGGTAACGTGGTGGAACAACGCCGTGATGAATTGGGCGATTTAGGACGCGACTTTAATAGCATGGCGGCGCGTATTCAAGCCCTGATGAACGCGCAACGCCGACTCCTGGCTGATGTGTCGCATGAGTTGCGCTCTCCTCTCGCGCGGCTGGGTGTGGCTCTGGAACTGGCGCGTGACCAGGACACGGCGGAATCGGGTAATGCCGAGTTGCGCAAAGCTTTAGACCGCAGCGAGCGCGAAGTAGGACGCTTAAATGAATTGATCTCGCAATTATTAACACTTTCGCGCCTGGAAAGCGGCGTGCCTTTAGCCGAGCGCACACCGGTAGACCTGACACGCTTAGTGCATGAGATTGCCTCGGATGCCGATTTTGAAGCACGCAATCGCTCGCGGTCGGTGCGGGTGGTCGAAAGCTGCCAGTGCGCCACGGATGGTGCAGAAGAACTACTGCGTAGCGCCATTGAAAATGTAGTGCGTAATGCGGTGCGTTACACGGCAGAGGACACCGAAGTGAAAATTGTACTGCGGCGTGAGGCGGCTCTGGATGGGGCAAGTGACTGTTGCGTCATCGCCATCCGCGACAAGGGGGTGGGCGTGCCGGAAACTGAATTGACTGATCTCTTTCGCCCCTTCTATCGAGTGGGCAACGCCCGCGAACGCAAAACCGGCGGCGTGGGGTTAGGGCTGGCTATCACCGAACGCGCCGTGCGCTTGCATGGTGGCAACGTGTTAGCTACCAATATGCCTGATGGTGGCCTCTGTGTGGAGATTCGGCTGCCCGTGTTGCGGCCATCAAGTGAGCCTAGAACGCTATGAATTGAAACCATGCCAGAGATAGAAACTTTAAGAAAATAAAAGACAGTTTGTCATGCTGTGCGCAGGTTAGCGGAGTCGAAGCATCTACTACGCGTACGCGCAGCCATGGAGTTATTATTTAGCTGATGCTTTAGAGACACTCATACCAGATGCTTCGCTGCGTTCAGCATCACACAAACTCTTGCTTTCAGCAAACCTCAATTTTCTCACGGGCTTCAAGATGCTCTAACTCTAAATCTTAGCCACGCTCTTACTTACGGGCCAGGGCAAAGTAACTTTGTGGACAGCGGCAGTTGGGCTGGCTCATGGCGCGTGCTGGCAGCAGATGATTGAAGTAGCGCAGAATCGTTTTGTGACACGAGACGAAATCCCACATCGAAGTGACCCGGTTGCCCAAGGGCCAGACTTCCACCTGATTAAATGGCTTCAATATATCCTGTAAGGCATATTCTGTGAAGCGCCAGTAGTCGTAAGGGTCGCCGTGAATGATGTAGATAAACGGCACCGACACCACAAAGGCACCCCCGGGTTTAAGGATGCGATGCGCTTCCAGGACAACCTGCTGCGGGGTATGGCAATGCTCAAGCACTTGGGTGGCAATCACGGCATCGTAAGCATTATCGCGGATGGGCAGGCAATGGGCGTCCCCCACGATGTGGGGACGATGCTGGATGAGAATATCCAGTGAGTCTACACGCTGGCATTTGAGCAAGTCGTGGTAGGGCGCTTTTTTGCTGCCCAAATCCAGGACGCGCGGCACTTCAAGCTGCGGCAGCACCTCCGCCAATTTATCGTCCAATATTCGTCGCGCCAGCGTTTTGCCCTTGCGCAGCAAGCGTCTCTTCATAAAATCGGTAAAAGCCCTGACCAATGGTTTTGCTGAACGAGTGTCAGGCAGCAGCCATCAAGTTTGACAGATTTATCGCCACCGTGCGCGACTTGAATCTTTGAACTAAACTGCTCCTCATGCAATTTCTCCGTCGTCAAGCGAAAGTACCCCAGGCTCGCTTCAATCTTTCCCCATACGCCTTGTGCATGTGTGGTCTCTTGTTAATATCCAATACCATAGCAGCAGATGCCCGCTCTAAAGTGCCAAAGAAGCCAAATCAGGGGGAACCGATGGCACCGCTAACGCAAGGCCAAAGCCCGGATAAAATGTATAGGAGTATTCGTGATTTTGGCGTGCTGCCCACTAACTCGGCGGCTGTTAATAAGGTTAATCTGCAAAAGGCAATTGACTGGGCGGCTGAGCGGGGCGCGGCGCTCTTTGTCGAGCCATCCGATGAGCCGTATCCGGTAGATGGCGGTCTTGTGCTCAGGATGAATGCTTCATTAATTGGCGTGCATGGCCCGGTTGGACGGGGCACGCGCCATCCCACCAAACAGCAACCAGTGGGCAGCGTGTTTCGCATCGAAGATGAGCAGAATGTTTTCCTGACGGTGGAGAGTGCCACCCAAATCCGAGGCATCCAGTTCTGGTATCCCAATCAAACGCTCAATGATCCTACTAAAATCATTAAATATCCACCAACGATTCAAGTGTCGCAAACCAAAGCGGCTCAAGGCGTGACGCTTTCCTGCCTTACCTTTTACGGCGAATACATGGCGATGGATTTCAACGCTGCGGCGAATAATCCCTGTGAGCAGATTCTCTTTGAGCATTGCTATGGCTATCCTTTGGGCGGTGAATTCATCCGCATAGATCGTTGCTACGATATTCCCCGCATTTTGCATTGCCACGTCAATCCGTCCAATCAACGGTTCATTAAAGGCGGTTATAGTAAGTCGGTGATTGATGCAGTGGTCGCCAATAAAACTTTTACTTATGCCATCAACCACACCGATAACGCACAACTGCTGGATGTCTTTACCTTCGGCGTTTACGGCGGCATCTACCTTGGCCCGGCAACTTATGGCCAATTGACTAACTTTAACCTCGATTGTGTGGCGGTGGGGTTGCATAAATTAGGTGACGGCAGCTTTAACCGCAACTGGCAAATCGCCCAGGGTTCTATTATCGCTAATACCGGCCCACGCCTCGAAGATGTGCATCCAATTATTGTTGAGGGTCAAGGCCATACCGCACTCAGCAATGTCGAAGCTTTCTCCGGTGGCAATCCGGTGATCTCTACCGTTGGCAAGTCTCAGGACTATCTATTGGTGCGCGGTGACCAGAAACTGACAGTAAGCCTGTTCGGTTGCCGGATGCGCAATTACGAAGCGGCGGCTCCCATTACCAACCTGAACCCCAAAGCCAGTATTCAAGCTGTGGCGTGTGTAGATAAAAACGAGCAGCTATTTAATCAGACCTTTACACCTGCATCGCCATAGGGATGGGAAGAATGGAGTTGCGTCAGGACAGACCCTATCCCCGGCCCTTCCCCTTGGTAAGGGGAAGGGAGCCAAACTCTTACCATCGGGTGATGGCTCAGCTTAAATAGTTGGATAGCATCTCGCAGGATAAATCCTGTCCCATCGCATCCATGCTGTCCCGACGGCGGGCCAACGCTCCCTTCCCCTTACCAAGGGGAAGGGCCGGGGATAGGGTCTTTTGTCTCAAGCCTATAACCTTAATTGATAACGGAGAAATTAGATTCATGCAGCACAGAACGTTAAACCTATTCGCTATTGCTTTGTTGGTGGTCTGCTTGCAAACTATGGCTATCCAAAACGTGCAAGCTCAGACAGAGAGGGAAACAAGCAGACCACATCCCTCGTTTCCATTCCCCTTCAAGAATGGTGATCGCGTGCAGTGGATTGGTAGCTCTTCCACCCACTTTGGCATCTGGCCCAAGACAATGGAGTTTTTGTTGCATACACAGCACCCGGAGCTTAAGCTGAGCTTTGAAACTTCATCCACCGGAGGCGGCACGTTTGAGACGGGGTTGCAAAACCTAGATAAATGGACGGGCGAATACAAGCCAACTTTGGTGTTTTTGAATTATGGAGCCAACGATGCCGCAGCGGGTGAGGCAGGTTTACCCCAGTTCAAGAACAATATGGAGAAGTTGGTAACACAGTTGCAAGGCAAAGGTGCCCGCGTGCTGCTGATGACGCCTCAAGCCGGTGATGCGCACCAATCTAGCGTCGCCGAAACAGCGAATCGTAAGCTGTATGCAGAGCAAATGCTAACCGAGGGGGCACTGAAAGGTTGGCCGGTTATTGATGTGTTCCACCCCCTCGAAAACCTGCAAACCCGTGCTCAGGCGGATGATAACGCTTATACGATTAATTCGGATCACATTCACCTGACTCCTCCGGCTTATGTGGCGTGGGGCTATTTCCTTTATGATGCGCTCAATCCACCTGATAGTAGCAGCGAGGCGGAACTGTCCGCGCCGCGCCAGGTGATTCGCACCAATCGGTGTCGCATTAGCAATCTTCGGGCAACCGCCGATGGACTTTCGTTTACGCGTGAAGATGCGGTTTTACCCATTTTACCCCCCGTGCCCCAACAGAAACCTTATCCGCCGCGCAAATATGTGCCGCTCGAAAAAATATCGCGTTATATGTTGAAAGTCACAGGACTCCCGAATGGCACTTATGAGATTCGCTGTGAAGGAAAGCCGCTGGGTACCACCGATGCCAAAGCTCTGGCCACCGGGGTTAATCTCAATTCTCTGTTATTAGACTCTGGCAAAACAGCCCCGTGGGATCAATTAGCACAGGAAATTTGGAAAGGCCACTCTCTTAATAAAATTGGCAAAACTGCCTGGCAATTTGAAGTGCGCAAGCAATAGCCAATGCTTTAAGTCAGCACTTTTCGCGTTAAACAAGAAAGGACAGAACTCTTTTGCAGACCCGCCTCGCCCCTCTCGTTTTTCCTCTACTCTGCCTGGGAGTAGGAACGTTCACCCTCGCTGCTAACAGTCGCACTCGTACTATCGCCCTGGCAAATCAGCCAGTAACGGTACAGGAATTGAAGTGTGAGTACATGGCCGATCCCTTGGGCATTGACACGCTGCGCCCGCGCCTGAGTTGGAAACTAATCTCTAATCAACGGGGTGAACGACAAACCGCCTATCAAGTTCTGGTCGCTACCAGTGAGGCGAAGTTGAAACGCAATAAAGGTGATCTGTGGGATAGCAGGAGAATTTTGAGTGACCAAACCAGCCAGGTTGTCTATGTTGGGAAGCCGATGCAGTCGCGGTTAAGCTGCTACTGGAAGGTGCGGGTGTGGGACAAGGACGGCAACCCATCTGACTACAGTGCGCCGGCCCGCTGGGAAATGGGCCTCTTAAATAAAAGCGACTGGCATGGCCAGTGGATTGGCTACACACCACCGACGACCAACACCGAAAAGCCAATCTCCTTAAATGGGGCTTACTGGATTTGGTATCCCGAAGGTGATCCTACCACGAGTGTGCCGATAGAAGAAAGGTTCTTTCGTCGCCAGATAACCTTGCCCAACAATAACAAAATCAAAAGTGCGCGTCTGCGCATTGCCGCCGACAATCTGGCGACTATTTTTGTTAATGGTGAGGAAGTGGGGCAGAGTCACGACTCGTGGACGAAGATTGAAGTTTTTGATGTTGCCTCCCATTTGAAACCTGGCGCGAATCTGCTGGCGGTAAGAGTGAAGAATGAAGGCACTGCAGCAGGATTAGCCGCCCGCTTGGAGGTATCTTTTGAAAGTGGTGACCCCACTATCACCTTAACCGATAAGAACTGGAAAACGAGCAAGAGTATCTCGGATGGCTGGCAAACGGACACGACTTATAATGATGCAGCCTGGGTGGATGCTAAAGAGGTGACAAAGGTTGGAGGCAAGCCGTGGGGTCAGGTGCCCGATACACGCACAGCACCCCCGGCCCCTTTACTGCGCCACACGTTTGCGGTTCAGGGCAGACTCAAGCGGGCCAGAGCCTATATCTGCGGACTGGGCTATTTTGAATTGCATCTGAATGGGCAGAAAGTCGGCGATCATATGTTAGACCCCGGCTACACCCGCTATGATAGGCGCGACCTGTATGTCACCTATGATGTGACGCCTTATTTACAGGCTGGTAGCAATGCCGTGGGCATTATCCTGGGCACCGGCCCTTATGATGACAATGTGCCTGCGGCCTGGGATTTCGAGAAGGCTCCCTGGCGCGATAGGCCAAAAGCCTTAATGGAATTGCGCCTTGAATATGAAAATGGCCGCGTTACAACTTTGACTACAGACAATACCTGGAAGGCTTCTACTGGCCCCATTACCTTCGACAATATCTATGCTGGTGAAAACTATGATGCGCGCCTGGAAAAGTCAGGTTGGGATACTCCTCGGTACAATGATGCCGGATGGGAGACTGCCCGTTTAGTCGCTGCTCCCAAAGGCATCCTCGCGGCGGAGCAGATGCCGCCGATTAAAGTGGGCCAAATCCTCAAACCCGCGAAGTTAAGCGAGCCTAAGCCCGGAGTCTTTCTTTATGACATGGGGCAGAACTTTGCGGGGCTGCCGCAACTCTCTGTGGAAGGGACAGCCGGAACAAAAGTGGTGATGGCTTGCGGCGAAAAACTCCACAAGGATGGCACCCTCGAACAAGGCAACATTGCCGGTTTCGTGAAAGGGCATGACCCTTCCATGCAGTTCCAGACCGACATCTATACCTTAAAGGGAACAGGACGTGAAGTGTGGTCGCCGCACTTCACCTATCACGGCTTCCAGTATGTTGAGGTCACTGGCTTTCCGGGTAAGCCGACCCTGGATAATCTGCGCGGTCTCGTCATGCACTCAGCGATGCAACCAGTGGGGCATTTCGAGTGTTCTAACCCCTTGCTTAACGCGATCCAGCACAATACAATCTGGTCTTACCTCAGCAACTTCCAGGGTATTCCCACGGACTGTCCCCACCGCGAGAAAAATGGCTGGACGGGCGATGCCCAGTTAGCGGCAGAGCAGGGGATGTATAACTTTGATTCTGCTGCCAACTATGTGAAGTGGCTGAACGACTTGAAAGATGAACAGCAACCCGGTGGTGCCCTGCCTGGCATCGTGCCCACGGGTGGCTGGGGCTACCAGTGGGGCAACGGCCCGGCCTGGGATAGCGCCTATCCCCTGATTTGTTGGTATCTTTATCAATATTACGGCGACACGCGCATTTTTCAGGTGCATTATGAGCATCTGCGCCGTTATGTGGATTACCTGACCAGCCGTGCTCAAGATGGCATTGTTTCCATTGGCCTAGGCGACTGGGTGCCGCCTGGCCCCACCGCTCCCGTGGCCGTGACCGACACCGGGTATTATTACCGGGATGCCCTCATCGTGGCGCAGGCGGCCAGTTTGTTGGGGAATGGCGCAGATGCACGCAAATACACCCAATTAGCCGCCAGCATCAAGCGGGCATTCAATGCCAAATTCTTTGATCCCAAAACTTCATCCTATGCCGATGGCAGCCAGACGGCTTTGAGTTGCGCTCTTTATCAGGGCTTGGTCGAACCGCAAAACAAGGAGGCTGTCTTAAAGAACTTAGTCGCGGCGGTGGATAAACATGACGGGCATATCTTTACGGGCATTCTCGGCGCGAAATATGTGATGAATACGCTGCTGGAAAATGGGCGACCCGATGTTGCTTATACCATTGCGACGCAGAAGACCGCCCCCGGCTGGGGTAACTGGATTGAGCGGGGCGCGACCACGTTGTGGGAAGATTGGGGCGGTGGCTCATCGCTCAATCACATTATGTTCGGTGACATTAGCGCGTGGTTTTATAAAGCCCTGGCTGGCATCAATGGCGACCCGGCTGCGCCTGGCTTTAACCACTTCTTCATTAAGCCCCAAGTGCTTGGTGACCTCACCTGGGCCAGGGGTGAATACGATTCGATTCACGGTAAGATTGTCAGTGATTGGAAGCTGCAAGATGGCCAGTTCAAATTAGATGTCACAGTGCCAGTGAATACCACTGCTATGGTAGTGATTCCGGGAACAGACGCGACCAAAATTATGGAAAGCAGTCTGCCGTTACAACAAGCATCGGGTGTTAAACTGCTGCGCACAGATAATAACAGTACAACTTTGGCAGTCAGTTCTGGAACTTATCACTTTACTGTGCCTTTTGTTAGAGTGACTCAAAGCCGTTCCGCCAGAGTAATGAAGTAGTTTCTATTAATAACCACAGAGACACAGAGGGGAACGAGGATAGAAGATGGAGGATCGAGGATAGCAGGGGTGCCGCAATGTGTTTCGATCCTCAATTCTCTATCCTCGAATCTTCTCTGTGGTTTTAATCCAACGAGCAAGTTACAGTTCAGGCCCCCCTCGCCTATGCAATGGGCGAGGGGCCGGGGGTGAGGGCTTATGCAACCAATTGTTCAAGTATCTTTAGATTTAACCAGTATTGAAGAAGCACTCGACACGGCGCATACGGCTGTGCGGGCCGGAGTGGATTGGCTGGAAGCCGGGACGCCGCTGATTCTGGCGGAAGGTCTGCATGGCGTGCGCGCCTTGCGGCGGGAGTTTCCAGAGCATCCTATTGTCGCTGACCTCAAGACAATGGACGGCGGCTATCTCGAAGCCGAAATGATGGCCAAAGCCGGGGCCACCCATGTGGTGGTGATGGCGCGAGCGCATCCGGCTACCATCAAACAGGTCGTGCAAGCAGGGCGTGATTTTGGCATCAAAGTCATGGGCGATGATTTGGGTGCCGACGACAAGCCAGCAGCTTCCCGCATGATGCAAGATTTAGGGGTGGACTACATCGTGCATCATGTGGGTTATGACGAACGGCGCGATCCCGAAGTGCAAGCCGCTTATGGTGGACGAATGCCTAACCCCCTTGATGAATTAGCTTCCGTCGTGGCCGCAGTGGATATTCCCGTGCAGGCAGTGGGTGGTTTAAGTATCGAGCAAGCTATCTCCATGCCGCTGCATGGTGCTCCCCTCGTTGTTTTAGGTGCGCCGCTTGTCATAGATGCGGATTCCTTCAAAACCGCCAGTAATGATCTGGAATCCGTGTTGCGGGAAATTGTGCAACGGGTGCGCGAAAATGGCGAAAAAGTAACGAAAACTAAGCCGCAATGATACAGCGTGTTGGGGTTATTGGTGATGTGCATAGTGAAGACGAACTTCTCCGAGCAGCATTAGGCTTCTTGCAGGGCAAGAATTTAGATGCGCTGCTTTGCACCGGAGATATTGTCACCGGGCCGGGTGATGTGAATCGGTGCTGCCGTTTATTGCAACAGTATGGAGTGGCGACCGTGCGGGGCAATCATGACCGCTGGTTCATGCAGGGCACCATGAGCGACTTACCGGAGGCTACAAGCGCCGAAGAGGTAACGGCAGAGGCACAACAGTTTCTGGCGTCACTGCCGGTTACATGCACTTATGAGACCCCTGCTGGAAAATTATTGCTCTGTCATGGCCTGGGGGATGATGACATGGCCGGGGTGCGGCCCCATGATTATGGCTACGCCATTGAAGCCAATCATCAGCTACATGCACTCTGGGGAGCCAGAGAGTTTAATGTGGTGATTAACGGGCATACGCATTACCACATGGTGCGCACTTTTGAGCATTTGACCATTATCAATGCAGGCACGTTGAAGCGAACGCACGACCCCTGTTTTCTCACGGCTGATTTTCAGGCGCAGGTGGTGCAGTTTTATAAACTGCACGGTGACTCAACGATTATAGAAGGTGAGGCGTTTAATCTGCCGCCAGGTAAATAAGATCAAATTTTATGAATACTTCTCAAGATAAAGCCGGACGGCTTGCGGGCAAGATTGCCATTGTAACCGGGGCGACCAGTGGTGTTGGGTCAGGTATAGCCCTGGAGTTTGCGTTAGAAGGCGCAAAAGTTCTGCTCACCGGGCGTGACCAGGAACGCGCCGACAAGATACTGCAAGAGATTGAGGCGCAGGGGGTGCCGCGTGAGCATCTATCTTTTCATCCGGCAGACCTGGCGAGTGTTGAGCAATGCCAGAGCATCGTGCCCCAGGCCATTAAAGTTTTTGGTGCGTTAGATGTGCTGGTCAATAACGCGGGAGATGTCACGCGGGGTAATATTGAGAACACGAGTGTGGAGTTGTGGGATCGGCACATGGCGGTCAACCTGCGCGCTCCTTTTATTTTGACGCAAGCCGCTTACCCCCACATGAAAGAGCGTGGGGGTGGCTCCATCATTAACATTGGCTCGGTGAACGCCTATTCTGGCGAGACTAAACTCATGTCGTATTCAGCCTCCAAAGGCGGGCTGATGACCTTCACTCGCAATGTCGCCTCTTACCTGCATCGCTACCGCATCCGCGTGAATCAACTCAACGTGGGTTGGACGCTAACCGAAGGCGAAGATAAAGTGATGCGTGCCGATACAGGGCGAGATGATTGGCTGGAAGAGGCGATCAAGACGCGGCCTTTTGGACGTTTACTCTCCCCGCGCGATATTGCTTTAGCAGCTCTCTATTTTGCTTCGGATGACAGTGCATTAATCAACGGCTCAGTGCTCGATATGGAGCAAACACCGGTTGGTTCACGCGCTTAATAGCGTTGTGTGCAGGATGACAAATCCTTGCTTTCATGAATTTAGAAGTTAAAGGTCTCAGAAACTCTAACTTACTGCGTTAAGGGTAAGCAAGAGAGTGTGTCATGCTGAGCAAAGCGAAGCATCTACTGTGCGGAGTTAGGGTGTTGTGGTTCTAACACCACTCTATGAAAACCCATAATAGATGCTTCGCTTTGCTCAGCATGACACACTCTAACTTTATAATCCTGCATTATGTTATGTGCTTAGGACTCTTGGTTGATATAGACGTTAACATCAAAATTAACTGAATCGAAAGAATGCTATGCCCGCCCAACTCGCTGCGTTTCCCAAGTGCTATCTAGATGATTTAGTTGTACATCACACCATGACGCTTTTCGAGTGGATCGAAAAAGCCGCCACCTTGCCGCACGTCACTGGGCTTGAACTTTATCCACCAGCCCTTGAATCAACAGAGCCAGGATACCTGCAACGGCTCAAGGCGGCAATGGATGAGCACCACTTGCAGATGCCCATGATGTGCGCCTCGCCAGATTTTATCCAGCGCGATACCGCGCAACGCGAAGCAGAAATCGAGCGCCAGAAGACAGTCATAGATGTCGTGGCGGCTTTAGGTGGTGGCACCTGCCGGGTGCTTTCTGGCCAGCGCCTGCCAGATGTCTCACGCGCCGAAGGCATTCAATGGACGGTGGAAGCGATTCAAGCTTTGCTGCCTCATGCCGAAGCGCGGGGCGTGATTCTCGTCATGGAGAACCACTATAAAGATGGCTACTGGCAATACCCGGAATTTGCCCAGGCCAGGGACATCTACTTAGAAATTATCAGTCAGATTGATTCGCCCTGGTTTGGGGTGAACTATGATCCGTCCAATGCCCTTATTGCAGGTGATGATCCCATAGAGTTGTTACAAGCGGTGAAACATCGCATGGTGACAATGCACGCTTCGGATCGCTCACTGGAAGGCGGCACCATAGAAGATTTGCGACGCATGGATGCTGACCCTATGCAAGGCTACGCCTCCTTCGTCAAACATGGTATTATTGGGCGTGGTCTCATTGACTACGACCGCATCTTCTCCATTCTGGCGGAAGTGAATTTTGCAGGCTGGATTTCGATTGAAGACGGGCAAGACCCGACGGTGGGGATGGAACATCTGCGGGAATCTGCCGAGTTTCTCTGGAATAAGCTGACGCAGTATGGTTTAGCCTGATGTAAGATGTCACAGTTGTCATTACTTAAAACAACAGTCAGTTTGATGGCCGGTGTTCTGATTACAGCTCACGGACTCCGGGCGCAATCGGTGAAGCCACCGGGCACGCTGTTGCGCCAAACTTTTGAGGGAGGCGATAACTTATGGCGTGCTCTTGGGCAGAACGCGAAAGTTTCTATCACACGCGAGGCGGCTAATGTCAAAGAGGGACAGGCTGCGTTGCGCTTCGATTATCCGGTTGAAGCTGGAAAGTTAAACGCCTTGCTTTTGCCGACGCCCGGTGGCGTGCCTCTACAGTCGCAATCGTTGCGTTTTTGGGTCAAAGCCGATTACGCGACGAACCTGGTCGTGGCACTCCAGGAACGGGGTGGCGGACGCTATATCGCTATCTTTGCTGCGCCAGAAAATAGCTGGCAGCAGGTGGAACTCACTCCGGCAGATTTTATTTTGAGCGAGGATGTCACCGACCCTAAAGACCCCGATAACAAACTCGATTTAGACCAGGTGCAGTCCATTGCTATTGCCGACTTCAAAGAACTCTTTGCCCAGGCCGCTAATGCTGACATTACAAAGCTATTTAATGTGAAGAGTGGCCCGCACACGCTCTATTTAGATGATTTTGTGGTGAGCAGTGCGCCCTTAGCGGATGCATCTAATGTTCCCGCTGGCACTGTCATGCTTGACGCTTTCACCCATCCGCAATTGTCATGGATTACCCTCGGTGATGTGCGCCTTGCTAAAACTCAAGATAAAGTGCCAGCGTTGCAGGCCGACTACCGTCAGGAGCCGGGACGTGTCGTTGGCTTTGCCCGGCGTCTGCCACGCTGGAAATTGGCTGGGATGGCTCATCTCAGGTTCACAATAACCTCTGCTAAACCTGCCACTTTACTGGTGCAAATGCAGGCAAAGGATGGCAGCAAATATAACTATACGCTTGAGATGGCGGGTGATAGCCAAACCAAAGAGATTGACTTGCCACTGGCAGACTTCAAAGTAGCCGAAGATGCCAAAGATGCCCCGGATCATGTGGATTTAGCGCAAGTGCAACAGTTGCTCATTCTTGATACAACGGGTATCTTAGGCGCAGTAAATCAGGAAAACTCCCTGAAAATTAGCAATCTGCGTGCTACTGCGCCGTAGCCATTTAGGATAAAATTAAAGCATCTCTACTAAGTTGTAAGCAAATCATCTCTGCCGGAAATCGAACTTGTTTTAGGTGCAAAGCCTAACGGGAGGAAATATCATGTGGCTCAAAAGCGAAGCGAACCGAAAACTCTACAATTTGGATTGGTGCCATACGGTCGAAGTTATTAAAAAAGGCAATAAATACTTTGTAGTCGCTTTATTTGAAGGCAGTAGCGTCAACGCTCATGTCCATCTGGGCGATCCGCATGTCGCGCAGCTCACCAATGGTACTAACGAAGACGAAGCGCACGTTGTCTTAGGGCGTATTACTCGCTCGATGGGTACCGATGTGCTGAACCTGGATACGGCTGAGTCGCGTAAAGCCGCCAGAACTGCGGTGCCTCATACCGCCAGCTCAGCCGGGGCAGCCCCCAGTGCTAATGGGGCAGAAGCGGATGGTCAGTAACCCCTATAGAACCGCGCCCGCTATTAGCAATAACATCAATGGACAGTAGAGAGTGGGGCAGGCGATTTGGCCTGCCCCACTCTTGACTTTGTCTGCCGGGTGAACTATTAAACTATCCTAATTGACCCGATTACAGCAGGAGATAACACGATGGAAGGCCCCCGCGCCCTGCGCAAAAATGAGCTTGATGCAGTGCGAGCATTAACTGGCACAGTTTTTCGCCCGACTCTGGTAGATGAATTCCCCCAATTATTCAACGAAGACAATCTGGAAAATCTACGGGTCTGTGTGGATGATGGCAAATGTGTTTCTCATGTGGGTATGACAGAGCGAGACGCTACCCTTTTTGGCTGCGCGATTAAGGTCTGTTGTATTGGGGCGGTTTCAACGCTCAAGGAGTATCGTGGTCAGGGCTTGGCTTCTGCTTGTTTCGATGACGCGGTGCGCAAAGCCTTCGGTGATGGCGTAGATGTGATGATCGTTTCAGGAGATCGCCCTCTTTATCTGGCGCGGGGGTGTCTCAGGGTAGGCCGCGATACTAAATTCGTACTGACGCCAGAATTGCTCAAGGGCGTGGCGCAACGAGAAAACATGGATGTCAGCACAGAATTAATGGGCGCTGAAGATTTAGCGGCCATCATGAACTGCTACCAGCGCGAGCCAGTACGTTTCATCCGCCCACTCGACGATTATTGTTATGCTTTGCAAGCGGATCGTGTGATGGGTGCGCCCTGCGATTTTATCATGGTGCAGGAACGAGGGGAGTTCCGGGGCTATGTCATTCTGCGCCGCCCCCACGAGGGCAAGTCGCAGCTTGTCGAATTTGCTGGCGACCGCCATGCGATTCTGGCGGCGCTACCGCAGATTTTTCGCCGCTATAAGTTAAATGAATTGCGCTGGCAGGTGTTGCGCCACGATGCTCTGTTTCGCTCGCTCTGCACCAGTGCCGGGTTGCAGCCCGTGCCGGCCCCAACTTCGGGCACCGTCAAGCTGATCAACTTCCCGCAACTCATGGAGCGGCTGCGCCCTCGCTTTGAAGAACTACTGGGCTATCACGAAGCGGCACACCTCTCCTGCTGGCAAAACGAGGCACAGTATGGTTTTCGCTTTGGCGATGATCAACTCGTGACTGACCGCGACACGGCAACGCGTCTGGTTTTTGGCACTGTCGAAGGCAGCGAAGCCGCCGCTCTTGAAGGTCACGAAAAGCTTTCGGATGTACTACAAACCATTCTGCCCCTGCCGTGCCTGTGGTATGGCCTGAACTACGTCTAGGTATGAGTCATCAACCCCTGCGCGTTGCCATTATTGGCATGGGCGGCTTTGCCCAATCGCACCACCAAACCCTGTTGGCTCTAGAAAAAGCTGGTGCGTGCCGCGTCGTCTGCACTTGCGATCCTCAACCTGAAAACTTTGAGGCAGAACAGGGAAAGTGGCAATTGGCCGAGCGCAATGTGCAAGTCTATACCGATTATGTGCAGATGTTAGAGACCCACGCCGCACAACTGGACGTGGTTACGGTGCCAACGCCTATTCCCCTTCATGCGCCCATGCACCGTGCTATCATTGAGCGTGGGCTGGCCTGCTACTTAGAAAAGCCACCGACCCTTAATTATGCCGAGTTGGAGGCGATGTTAGATGTTGAAGCGAGAGCGCAATGGCTCACCCAAGTTGGCTTTAATTTTATCGTCGAGACCACACGCCAAGAGTTGAAAGGGCGCATTCTTAACGGTGAGTTTGGCGGCGTGCAGAAGGTGGGCTTTCTTGGCTTCTGGCCGCGCCCGACTACCTATTTTACTCGCGCTTCCTGGGCCGGAAAGTTAATGTTAGAGGGAAAGTTAATTTTGGATTCATGCGTCGGCAACGCAATGGCGCATTACATTCACAACTTGCATTTTTGGTGCGGCCAGGAAGGGCTTTTCTCGTGGGCAGATTTAACCAGTGTCGAAGCGGAACTTTACCGCGCTCATGCCATTGAGAATTTTGATACCTGCTTCGCACGCGGCATTTGTACCAATGGCATTGAGGTGCATGTGGCGGCCAGCCACGCCTGTGAGGGCAAGCAGTATCATCGAGAGTGGATTGAATGTGAAGCGGCCATCATTACTTATGTAACCCACAACAACTACCATATCGCCTGGCGCAATGGCAGGACAGAGGAAGCACCGACTGACCACCGTGGCTTGCTGTTAGAAAATTTTCAGCATTACTTCCAATACTTGCGGGGTGAACAGCCACGCCCCTTAACAGGTTTAAGCGACTCCCGCCCCTTTGTGCATTTCAACAACCTTATCTATCTGGCTGCTCAACACATAACGCCCGTGGCGGCATCCTCAATCACTCGGAGTGCAACACCGCAGGGTGATGGACAGTGGGTTGCCATCAATGGCATCCAGCAAGCATTAGAAACCTTTGCCAGCACGGGCCAGTTTCCCAGTGAACAGGGAGTAGAATGGGGCAGAGCAGGGGGCGCAGCAACTTTCAAAGAGTTACCTGCTTTAGCATCAACCGTGCAGCAGATGCGGCAGCAAGCGCAAGTGTCTTAGAGACCCATCGCCAAAGCAGCCCGCTCCTTCAAGGACGGGTTAGCCCATTAAGAGCGGCGGGCTGATTTAAGCTGTTCATTCCAAGATGAGCGCAAAGCGTCACGGATTTCTTCATAGTCTTTGCCCTCGTCCCAGGCTTGGCGAATAGCGGGTTGAAAGGTGTGCTTGTAGAAGTTCTCGCCCATGCGATGGATGATCTTGTCCTCAAATTCGATGTCGGTGCCGAAGTCTTGCCACCAGGCATCGGAGGTATCCTCTTTGCGGGCGCGGCTCTTGAGGTCTTTCATTTTCTCTTTGGAGTGGCTGCTATGAGTACCGGGTGAGCCGCCGCCACGACCAGCCACAATCTTAGCAACAGCCAAGCCATAAATGCGTGCCTGCGGCTCCGGCAGTTTCATGCGCTCCCGCGCTTTGAGTCGGTTCCATTCTGTAAAAATATCAAAGCGGCGGACTTGACGTTCGGGCCGTATGGTGTCGCTGGACATAGGATGCTCCTCCTCACTGGCTTTGGTGTTGGCAACTCACCGCATAAACCGGCAAACTGAATGCCGTTGTAGATTATAAGGGTAATCACAGACTGGACTTATCGCGCATCAAGGCTAAGAAATTTAAGAAAACTATGGACAAGCCAGAAATGCAGCAGGCCATTCAACAAGCTGCCGGGGCTTTACAACGGGCGGATGCTCTGTTGATAGCTGCCGGAGCGGGCATGGGGGTTGATTCGGGACTGCCGGATTTTCGCGGTGATGCAGGGTTCTGGAAAGCTTATCCGCCTTTCGCCGCATTGGGTCTTTCCTTTATTGATTTGGCGAATCCGGCTTGGTTCCAGCAAGACCCTGAATTGGCCTGGGGCTTTTATGGTCATCGTTTACAGCTTTATCGTGAGACCACGCCACACAATGGTTTCCAAATCTTACACCAATGGGCGGAGCAAAGGGGACTGGAAGCCTTTGTTTTTACTTCCAATGTAGACGGACAATTCCAGAGAGCGGGTTTTAATGACGATCATATTGTGGAATGTCATGGTTCCATCCACTATTTACAATGCACTGATCCTTGCTGTGAAGCGATTTGGCCTGCTGAAGAAGTAGACCTGGACATTGATGAAACGACTTTTCGAGCCATGCCGCCGCTGCCACTCTGCCCGCATTGCGGCGCACTGGCGCGGCCTAATATCCTGATGTTTCATGATGGGCAATGGCTCTGGAATCGCACGCAAGCGCAGCAGGAGCGATTTAGGGAATGGATAGAAAAGCTCAGCGATAAAGAACTGGTTATCATTGAGTGCGGCGCGGGCACTGCGGTGCCTTCAGTGCGCAACCTCAGCGAAAAGTTAGCGCGTTATGGGGCAACTCTCATTCGCATCAATCCGCAAGAACCGCAGGGGCCAGAAGGCACGATTGCCATTCAGTTGGGTGCGCTGAAAGCATTGCTGGCGATTCAAGACGAAGTTGAGCGGTAAACAATATCAAGATTCCGCATACCCACCCATAAATGAGTGGGCTGAAGGTAAAAGCCCGGTAAACCGGGCTGAGGACTCCGCAGTAGCCCCGTTTAGGGGGCTTTAGGATTCAGCCCTCTGCTTCAGCGGCGGGTCTACGCTGAGCACTACCTTGACACGGTAGGGGTCAGAACAGGAGCACTATTCACCAGATGCGACGATTTAGCAAGTCTTTTCTGCTCTACCAACTGTTTTTCATCACAGCGATCTTTGGTATGGCTTTGTCCCACGTCTACGCGGCTACTCCTCGGCATCCGTTTCCGCAGCACGACCACATTACGTATGCACCTGGTTCCATTCGTCCTAATGGGCCACAACGAACTCAGGCGATTCAAGACAAGGATGTTTTAGCCTTTTATAAAGTCTGGCAAGCGCATTATCTGGCACGGGTGAACACCGGGCGGCATGGGGTGCCGCAGTATCGCGTGACCTTTGGCAAACCAGGCACGGCGGGCTATAAGAAGACGGTTTCCGAAGGGCAAGGCTATGGCATGGTCATTGTCGCGCTGCTGGCGCGGCCCGGCTCTGATGCCCAGGCTAAGTTCGATGGCCTATGGAATTTTTGTGTGGCGCATCCTAGTGGCATTGAGCATAACCTGATGGCGTGGAGTGTGCCGCCCGATGAGATGGGCAGTGATAGTGCTTTTGATGGTGACTGTGATATTGCTTATGCCCTCCTCTTAGCCGATAAGCAGTGGGGTAGTGGCGGCAAGGTTAATTATCGCGGGGCAGCCCGGCGTGTGATCCAGGCGATTTACCACCGGATGATCGGGCCGCAGAGCCATCTGCCCTTATTAGGTGACTGGGTGAACCCCATCCAAGGCACACCAATTGATAAGCCGCCTGGTATCGCCAATCAGTACACCGTCCGCACATCCGATTTTATGCTGGATCATTTCCGTGCTTTTGCACGCGCTACGCATGGGCGAGAGTGGCAAGAAGTTATCGCGCAATGCCAGGCGACTATAGCGAATCTTCAACAACGCTTTAGTCCACGCACCGGCTTGCTGCCCGATTTTATTGTGCCGCAGGAATATCCTAAACCTGTGCCTGATAGTCAACGTTTTGTGCCCAAACCCGCGCCCAGTATGTTCCTGGAAGGCTCCAAGCAGGAGCCTTATGATGGTGACTACTACTATAACGCCTGCCGGGTGCCGTGGCGATTAGGCACGGATGCGCTTTTACATGCCGACCCTGTTTCCCACGCGCGCACCCGCAAAATCTCCCACTGGGCCGGGGCCACCTTTAGCAATCCTTTCAAGGTGAACACTGGCTTTTATATTCGACCTGGCAGTTCTTTAGATGGCAAGCCGCTCTTCAAGAAAACCCGCTTTAGCACCATCTTTGTGGCTCCTCTTGGGGTGGCCGCTATGACGGTGCCCGCTCAACAACTGTGGCTTAATAAAATCTATGATGCTGTCCATACTCGGCATGAAGGCTACTATGAGGACAGCGTTAACCTGCTTTGTTTGCTCGTCATGACCCATAATTATTGGGACCCAACGACCCTATAGCATCTCTTATGCTTAAGACTTGCGCAAACCCCGTCCATTAAGGAACGGATCGAAAACAAGAAGCGCGGTGAACCGAGCTAAGCGAGTTTGGTTAGCCCCATTGTCAGCTCTACTTTGAGTTACCGTCCCAGGGCCAGGGTTGCCGCTTGCAAGCGAGCCTGGCCCAAGAAGCGGTTGGGTTCGCCTTCGAGAATCCAGCACACGGTGAGTTTTTGATTGGGCGTGGCGGCGCGATAGCGCAGCGTGTAAACGGCGGTGAAGCCACCGGGCACCGGTGCCCAATCGAAAGCGGCGTTGCCGTTCCAGGTCTGGCTGATGTAGGCAGGCGCACTGTTATCGGAAAGGCGGGCTTCTAAGCGGCAGCGTGCGCCTTCAATGGCACCCACGTAGACTTTGAGCATGCGCTCGGTGGTATCCGCCGGGGCCGAGAACTCGTAGCCATGTCCCACGTTGTTGAGCCAATAACTGGCGTGGCTATCATTCACCCTCGCCAGGGGAGTGCCATCGCTCCATTTAACGCTCATACCAAAACCAGGCGTTGCATCGCGGTAGCCGTCACCCACTTTGGTGATGTCGCTAATCTGATGGCCACCCGTCGCCTTGCGCGTCACGGAATCTTTGCCCGCCTGTCCCCAGTGAATCCAGTCGAGCGTGCCTTCGCGGGTTAAGTCCACTTGCCCCCGCGCACTATAAGTTTCGCCCAGCAGCAAGCCGGGTGAAGCGACATCCACCAGGAAATTGCAGTCGGCATCATTGTTCCACTTGTTGGTTTCGGTGGGCACCCGGTTCACATCGTCGAGTTGCACGCGCAACACATGGGCACCGGCGGTGGCTGTCCAACTGTTGGTGCCGTGTGGCCCGCCGTTGGCGGTAAAGACGCGCGTTTCGCCGGGGGCAATCGGGCCATCCAAAACCGACCAGGAGGTGAACTGCCCGTCCACAAAAAACGAAACGCCTACCCCCGTGCCCTGCATGGTTGCTCCATTGCCCGCATTGCGCACGGTAGCTTTGAAGACCACATCCTCGCCGTTTCTGGCACGCGGCGCTTCAATGCTTTCAATCACCAGATCGGGAAAGCGCGGCGCGGTCTGCACCACCTGCTCAGCGCGGGGCGACAGATAGCCGAACGAGTCGTAGCTTTGAATCGCGTAGGTGTAACCCAGACCCGGACGCAGCCACGCCGAGCGGTCTTCGTAGTCGGTGCTGCGCGTCGCGCCAATGCACCAGTTATTGCGCCACACAAAATAGCCAGCGGCACGGGGCACCGCGTTCCAGCGCAAATGCACGCTGTTTTCCGTAGCGGTGCTTTGGATGTTGGCAGGAGCCGCCACAGTGCCCCCCAACGCGCCCCCGCTCACAGCGGTCATAACCCTGCTACTGAGGGGAACCGGACGCAGTTTGACAATCATCACCGAGGACGGCACTTTTAAAGCCAGAACACCATTAGTGAAGGTGGTCGTCGCGCTATCGTAAGCCCCCGCATCATTTTGGGTCAGCAGGGTCGCGCTGGTTTGCATCAGGTTTTGGAAGCGCAGGGTGACGGGAACTGGCGGGTTGAGGATGTCTTTCTTGCTGCCCTCGTCCAAGTTCTTGATTTCGTTCCAGCTCAGCAGATCGTATTCGCCCGATGACTTTTGCAGGGTGAGCGTATGCACGGTGGGCGGCGCACCTTCAAGGGTAAAGAGCAGGGCGCGCGGCGTCACCACGCCACCTTCCCAGCGATGCGTCTGCGGGTTCCACTTCGCGTCGCGCAACTGGTCGAGGAAGTTCTTGAGGGCAAAGTAAGAGGGCCGCTTCGTCTTGAGGTCGCTTTCCAAAAGGCCATAGCCATCGGCGTTGTGAATGGCGAACAAATAGGTGCGCCGGATGCCGTGCCGGAAGTATTCGGCAAAGAGCATGGGAATGTTCAATGCCTGGGCGCGCAGGCTGCCCGTTTTAAAGGTGCCATTGGCCACATCCGCTTCCACGTTGTAGCCCGTCTCGGTGGGCACGAATGGTTTGGTGGCGGCCCCGGTGGGATAGATGTTGTCCCAGCGCGTCATGTTCATTTGCAGACTCGAACTGGGCACGCCATAGCCCTGATACGAGTGCATATTGGCAAAGTCGAAACTCGTGCAGCCTTTGGCGAGGCGATAATCGGTGAAGATGGCGGTGTAGCCCACGACGGGGATGGGGCGCGTTTGCGGATCGGCTTTGAGCAGGCGGTAGACATCGTTCATGTAAGCCGCACCCGCCGCCTCATCGGTTTTGCCGCCGTATTTGATGTTGAGTTCCTGGGGCGGGAATTTGTTGTTGACCTCGTTTGGCCCCTCGATTTCGGCCACCGTGGCCGGGTCATATTGCTTGATGAGACCCACCACGTCTTCCGGCTTATTCTTGTTGTGGCTGAGCAAAAACATGGGCCGCGCCCCCGACTTTTCCCATGCCGCCTTCACCTGCGCCGGTTGATCGGGTAGGGTTAAATCGTCTTTCAAGCCCACGCGATAGTAGCGGATGCCCAGGTCATAAAACACCTGCGAGTCGTAGGTCGCGCCCGCGCCCTTGAAGGGGCCATCGGCAATCACCCGATACTGCAACGGGCTGCCATTGATGCCCACCGATTCCAGAAAATCTTCGGCCCGAAAAGCCGGCTGCGGCTGCGGTTGCGGTGGCGTGCCCGGCCACTGCGCGAGGGCTGGCGCAGCGCCAAAACTCAAGGCAAGACTCAGCCATAAACGAACTGGTTTCATAAATCCACTCGCTACTCCTTTGCTACTCCTGGCAGCACAGCCCGTTTTGGAATGGGTTGAATGGGCGTGCTTCAACCTCCTGGTCGTAACAAGGATTGGACATGATATAAAAATCAGTTTATACAAACCTCCCGGGTCTACGCTTCTTCTATGGACTATGACTGGACACTGCTTATTGGTTATTCTTGATTCCATACTGATGTCGGTTTTCGGCAAAACACCGTTACGCCATGTTAGACAGCGCAAGCTGACGCTATTTTATTTGGTAGCGTCTCAAATAACACATAAAACTAGCGTGGCGAAGCTTTGCGTCCGGTTCTAGACACAAGCAAGGAAATCTTAACAATTCTTTAGAAACTATTCCCAGACTTAAAACGTCAATAAACGCAAGTTACCATAGACGAGTTCATTATTATGAAAACAAAAAAGTTCGATCGTTTGGCGGGTATGCCATTGCCGACGCTGGGTCTCTTGAGTCTGGTTGTAGGTGGAGGAGCGGCTGTGCAAGCTGATGAGGTGCCTTATACGCCTTCTAAATATCCAGGTGTCATGGTGCGTAATGTGCCCCAACCCGCTACCCCCAAAAGTGCTGCCCCTAAAATTGCTGCCGGGGCCGGGATGCACAAAGGTTGGCTTTATGTTAAGCCGGGCGCAGCCAAACCTCGCTTTGGTGCCAAGTATGGCACACGCGGGGCGGGCATCTGGTATGAGCCTGGCAAAACCAAAGCAGGCGGCACAATAGCGCATGTAGACCGCAGCTTTTATCCTTACGTCACGGCCAAGATCGTTCATCCAACTCAAAAAGGCCAAAAGAGCAAGGTCGCTTTAGAATGCATTGATGGCGCTAATGCAGCGCATCACGAAACCCTCCAGAACGGCCATCCTGTTACGGCTAAGCAAGTTGCTCACCAGCGCTCTCAAGCCCATTCCTCGCCCACCAAAATACACCAGACAAAAACGCAAATTAGATATTAAATCAGTGATTCTGAACGGTCTTCAGTTGCCGTTATATCATTTTAAGCCTTTGTCCCATCGCGGACGGGGCGCGGCTCTATATAGCAGCTATATCCACAAGGTCAGATCAATGTCATTAACACCTCTATTCCCTTCGCAAACACAAAATAAGCACGCGAACCATTTGCCATTTTCTGTCAGGCCAATGGCAACTGCCGTTATATTGGGCATCATGCTGGCCTTGCTTTTGAGTGGAGCAACCGACCGGGTGGCTCAGGCTGTTCCGATTCAAGTTACTTATACCGATAGCCCCGGCGAGGGGTTTTTTGACCCCAATTTAGGCGCGGCGCGGCGCAATGCTTTTGAAGCCGCTGCGAGTCAATGGTCGCAACTCTTGCCGGGAAATATCCCCGTGGTGATTGATGCTTCGATGGATCCTTTAGATGGCGACTCACAATCCGCTGTCTTAGGTTCGGCTGGCCCTCGTGATTTCGAGGTTGATGCGGCGGGCTTGCCGCTGCCGCACGTTTATTATCCAGTGGCCTTAGCGAACGAGCTAACAGGGGAAGACCTGAATCAAGGTAGCCCTGAAATAGACGCGCAATTTAACAGCAGGCTTGATAGTGGCCAATTGCTCGGCGGCGAGAAGTTCTATTATGGGCTGGATGGCAACCCGCCGGGTGATGACATTGATTTTTACTCGGTCATTTTGCATGAATTATGTCATGGCCTGGGCTTTATAGACTCAACTAATGAGGACGGCTCCTATGGTTTCAACAATCAACCTGATGTTTTTGATACCTTCGTGGCGACGGGGCCTGCCCTAAATGCGACTCGCGTGCCTACGCTCAGCCAATCCGACCGCGCTGTGGCCTTCGCGAGTAACTCGCTTTACTTTGCCGGGCCAAACACCAATGCGGTTGGGGGTGGCGTGAACGCACGGCTCTATGCGCCTAATCCCTATGAACCAGGCTCCAGTGTCGGTCACCTGGATGAAAATACCTATCATGGCGTTAACGAATTAATGACGCCTGTTATGACCGAGGTTAGCCACGTTCCGGGGCCAGTCACCCTCGCCATCATGCATGACCTTGGCTGGGGCAATAATAACACGACACCGACGCCCACTCCAACTCCCATTGTGAGCGGCCCCACGCCGACGCCGCTACCAGTAAATAGGCCCGCTAATGATAACTTTGTCAATGCGCAGGCTATTAGTGGCAACTCCGGCAAAGTCACGGGCACCAATGTGAATGCCACCAAGGAGACGGGGGAGCCTTCACATTCACCCGATAATAATGCGGGTGGAGCATCCGTCTGGTATCGCTGGACGGCTCCGGCCAATGGCAAAGTGACTTTTACCACCGCAGGCAGTAATTTCGATACGGTGTTAGCTGTATATACGGGGAGTAGCGTGGGCGCATTGACCCGCGTTGGCACCGCTAATGATGATGTCTCTTCCACCGTGCATACCAGCAGCGTTACCATCAGTGTGGCTGGCGGCACGGTTTACAGAATCGCCGTAGATGGCTATAAAGAACCTATCGTAGATATGGGGTCGGTGGTGCTGAACTGGACATTTACGGCCACTGCTCCCACCAGCCCACTCAACAATAATTTCGCAGCCGCGCAGGTGCTCAGCGGTAATTCCGGCAGTGTGCGGGGCACCAATGGCAATGCCACCAAGGAAACGGGTGAGATTAATCACGCTGGGAATCTTGGTGGCAAATCAGTCTGGTATCGCTGGACAGCCCCCGCTAATGGCAAAGTGACTTTCAGCACGGTCGGCAGCAATTTTAATACGCTACTTGGGGTCTATACCGGAACGGCGGTGAATGCTCTCAAGTTCGTGGCATCTAATAATGATGTCAGTAGCACCAATAAAGCGAGTAGTGTCACCTTCAACGTGGTCGCTGGCACGATTTATAGAATTGCCGTAGATGGGTTTAATAGCACCACTACAATGGCTAATGCGGCGTCTGGCAATATCATCCTAAATTGGATCTTTACAGTCGCTGCTCCCACGGCCCCGGCTAACAATAACTTTGCCAATGCGCAGGTTCTTAGTGGCAAGGCGGGCAAAGTGACGGGCACTAGTGTCAATGCCACGAAGGAAACTGGCGAGCCAACGAACCCACTGAATGCAGGTGGCAAGTCGGTGTGGTATCGCTGGACGGCACCAGCCAACGGCACTGCCACTTTTAATACTCTTGGCAGCAACTTCGATACGATCATGGCTGTTTACACCGGTTCCAGCCTGAATGCGTTGGCCCTCATTGACAAGAATGATGATGCGGCTGGTCAAACCAGCAGCGTTACCATTAAAGTCGTGGCGGGTAAAATTTATCAGATTGCGGTGGATGGCTTTAACGCGACTATTGTTCCCACCAATGCCGCGAGTGGCAGCATCGTGCTGAACTGGTCATTCACCCCCTCGGCTACACTCACGGCCAGTAATAATTCAGCGGTGCGCTTGTCCACTGCGGGGGCAGAAGCCGCAACCGGATTAATCCATCTGCGCTTTAGTGGTGCCATAGATGCTACAATTGCTGCCGATCCGGGTAGCTACTCTGTGACGGTTAATGGCGTGGCGGTGCCAGTGGAGAGCGCCGCTTATGCCAGCAACAATCAGACTGTCAGCCTCGCCCTGCCTGAATCCGCTTTGCGCTTGGGTGATGCCGTCGTGGTGCATTGGAATTTGCGCGATGCCCAAGACGGAGTATTAGTGGGTCAAGTTGGGCCAGTGGCGGCTCGGTAGAAGAGTTGGCTCAGAGTTGTAAATGAACTTTAGCACACTAACCGCGCTCTACAGGAGACGTGGTTAGTGTGCTCTTTAGGGACTGGATTCTTCTATAATCCAACGGAATTGCAGCGGGAGTCGAGATTTGATTCACTTAGCGCATCCTAAACACGTTTCTTTGGAGGCCGCTTAATTCATGCAATCTACTCTATTCGTGGTACCGGGTCTGATAGCGTTAGCCGGGCTGATGACTCTCACTGGCACCGCCGAAAGTGCGACTACGGCGCACAGCCGCATTACCAGGAAATCCTTCGGCAAAGCCCCCGATGGACATCCGATTAGCTTATACACCTTGACCAACGCGCATGGTATGGAAGCCAGGATCACCAATTATGGTGGTATTGTGGTTTCCCTCACCGCCCCGGATCGGAATGGCAAATTCGGCGATGTCGTGCTGGGCTACTCAACGATAGATGGCTACATTAAGAACAGCCCCTATTTTGGCGCTCTTATCGGACGTTATGGCAACCGCATCGCTAAAGGCCACTTCACGTTAGATGGTCACACTTATAAGCTGGCCGTCAATAATGGGCCAAATAGCTTGCATGGTGGCAAGAAGGGTTTTGATAAGGTGGTGTGGCAAGCGCACGAAGTGCGTGCCCGCAATGGCGTTGGGCTGGCTCTGCATTACCTGAGCAAAGATGGTGAAGAGGGTTATCCCGGCAACCTGTCGGTGGATGTGCTCTATACGCTCACCAATAACAACGAGTTGCGCATTGATTATAAGGCCACCACCGATAAGGATACGGTGCTCAACCTGACCAATCACTCTTATTTCAACCTGGCGGGTCAGGGCAACGGTGATGTGCTGGGGCACCTGATGATGATTAATGCGGACAAATTTACTCCTATTGATAAGACCTCCATTCCCCTGGGCGATCTGAAGCCCGTGCAGGTCACGCCCTTTGACTTCCGCAAGCCCACCGCGATTGGGGCGCGCATCAACGAGCAGGATCAACAGCTCAAGTTTGGCACGGGCTACGACCATAACTTCGTGCTGAATCGTAAAGGAACTGGCCTTTCCCTGGCCGCGCGAGCTTATGAACCCAAGACGGGCAGAGTGTTGGAAGCCTACACCACCCAACCGGGAGTACAGTTCTATACAGGCAACTTCTTGGATGGTACGATCAAAGGCAAGGGTGGCAAAGTGTACAAGCAGCGTTACGCTTTCTGCCTGGAAACTCAGCATTACCCCGATTCACCCAATCGCCCGGATTTTCCCACTACGGTCTTGAAGCCGGGGCAGACGTATAAGCAGACAACCGTTTACAAGTTCTCCGCTCGATAACTGTTGCCGCAAGCCGTGGATGTCAAAACAAACGAGCCAGATAATCGCATCTCCTGCGGCTATCTGGCTCGTTACATTTAACTGGTTTTGTCGGATGCCAGGCGGCTCAAGCCGCAGGCAACAACGGCGCAAAGCCTGCCTGCGCAGGCTCACTCAAAGGATAGACTTCATGTTCCACTGAGAGTCCGCGCAGGCGGACTTCGCGCTGTTGTTGCCGCGAATTGATTCGCCCGCATCTTCTATTAATCTAAGTCAATTGTCTTTAAACGAGTAAGCATGAATACTTCTAAAGATAGCATCTCTCCCTTTCTCCTTAGCACCATTCTTAGTATCGCTTTGTCGTCGCCGCTACTGGCGCAGGGCACTGCTACCGAGTCGAATACAACGTCTGCACCTCCTGTTTCGGCAACACGCCAGTTATTCAACTATCACCGAGATGATGCTACAGCCGGGCATATCACCAACATCCAGATCAATGCTGCGCACACGGCCACCGCGCCCGTGCAGCAGAATGTGTTTGGTAACTTCTTAGAGCATCTGGGCGGAGTGGTGTATGAAGGCGTGTGGGCCGAAGTACTGCTCAATCCTAATCTGGAGCGCATTGAACCGCAGGAAACCGCGCCCCAATCCTGGGACTTCAATGGAGCCGCCACCTGGCAGGACAACGGCTATTTGTCCCCGCGCTGTGTGCGTCTCTCCGGGACGGATGGCACCCTGAGTCAGCGCGTGTTTTTGCCGACTCACCG
>Ga0213875_10000202_pt1 | contig 60869 bp, 61 predicted proteins | sample BarmaccomBMRX_R8_FD_160105 | JGI IMG/M metagenome (GOLD analysis project Ga0213875, IMG submission 160105) | Root-associated microbial communities from Barbacenia macrantha in rupestrian grasslands, the National Park of Serra do Cipo, Brazil - RX_R8 | ecosystem: Host-associated > Plants > Roots...
GCCATGGCCGAGCGCCTATCGCGGCGCGATGCCAACCGAAAGACTTGGGCCAACCGAAAGACTTGGGCCGACCGAAATCCTTGCGCCGATCGAAACACGCGGGGTCGCCGAGCCGCCGCGCGATTGCCCGCTCTGCCCGCGCCTCGCCGCTTTCCGCGAAGAGCAGCGCGCCGCGCATCCCGACTGGTTCAACGCGCCGGTGCCGAGCTTCGGAGATCCCAATGCGTGGCTCGCGATCGTCGGCCTCGCGCCGGGGCTGCAGGGCGCCAATCGCACGGGGCGGCCGTTCACCGGCGATTTCGCCGGCGTGCTGCTCTACGCGACGCTCGCGCGCTTCGGGCTGGCGAAGGGCGACTATGCGGCGCATCGCGAGGACGGGCTGACGCTCAATGGCGCGATCATCGTCAACGCGGTGCGCTGCGTGCCGCCGCAGAACAAGCCGACGCCAGCCGAGATCCACACCTGCCGCGAGTTCCTGGCGCCTGCGCTCGCGGCGCTGCCCCATCTTCGCATCGTGATCGCGCTCGGCCAGATCGCGCACCAATCGGCCGTGAAGGCGCTCGGCGGCAAATTGCCGAAATGCCGCTTCGGCCACGGCGCCGAGCATCGCATGCCGTCGGGGCTCCTGCTGATCGATAGCTATCATTGCTCGCGCTACAACCAGAACACGCGCGTGCTGAGCGCCGAGATGTTCGAAGCGGTGTTCGCGCGCGCACAGGCCTTCGCGCCCTGAACATACTTGTTTTCCCGTGCGTTTATCGTAGCGGAGGGGCTGCAACGAAACTGTCATAAAACAGGGAGGGGTGCCGTCCGACAGATTGCTGCCCTGCCGTATCGCACCGAGGCCGACGGGGCGCTTTCGGTGCTGCTTATCACGTCGCGCGAAACGCGGCGCTGGGTATTGCCCAAGGGCAATGTGATCCGCGGCCTCGCCGCTCATGAGGCGGCGGCGCACGAGGCGTTCGAGGAAGCCGGCGTGATCGGCGTGCCGTGCCCGACGCCGATCGGCTTCTATCGCTACGCGAAGCGGCGCAAGAACGGCGTGCTGCGGACGATGACCGTCGACGTGTTCCCGTTCGCGGTGACCGATCAGGCCGAGGATTGGCCGGAGCAGGACGAGCGCGAGCTGCGCTGGTTCGCGCCGCAGGAGGCGGCCGGCGCGGTGGAGGAAAGCGAGCTCAAGGCGCTGCTAGCCAACTTCCGCGCGCCGGCGCCGGCGCCGGGGCTCGCACGCCGCGTCGTGCCCGCGGTGCGGAGCAGCGCCGCCAACCGGCTGCCCTTCCTGCGCTGGTTTCAGGCGCTGCTGCCCTCGGAAGGGCGGTTCTTCGAGCTGTTCGAAGCGCATGCCGCGACGCTCGTCGCCGGCGCCGACGCGCTCGCGCGGCTGTTCCATGACGACGGCGTGATCGAACCGCATGTCCGCGAGATCATGGTCCGCGAGCAGGAGGCGGACGACGTTACCCGTGCCGTGCTGCAGGACGTTCGCCGCATCTTCGTGACGCCGTTCGATCGCAGCGCGATCACCAGCCTGATCGGCGTGATGGACGATGCCATCGACCAGATGAACGCGACCGCCAAGGCGGTGACGCTGTTCGGCGTCCACGAGTTCGAGCCGGCGATGCGCGACTTGTCCGGCATCATCGTCGAGGCCGCCCGCGTCACCGCCGAGGCGATCCCGCTGCTGCGCTCGGTCAACGCCAATGCCGGCGAGCTCAATCGTCTCACCGAGCGCATCATCGAGATCGAGGGCGATGCCGACGAGATCAGCGATTTCGGTATCAAGATGCTGTTCGAGAAAAGCCAGGATCAGCCGATGCGCTTCATCGTCGGCAAGGATCTCTATGAACATCTCGAAGCGATCGTCGACCGCTTCGAGGATCTCGCCAACGAGATCCAGGGCCTCGTGATCGATCACGCCTGATGGCGGCGATGCTCGGCCAACCGCTGCTCTGGGGGCTGATCGCGATCGCGCTCGGCTTCGACTTCCTCAACGGCCTCCACGACGCCGCCAACTCGATCGCGACGGTGGTGTCGACGCGCGTGCTGAAGCCGCATCATGCCGTCGTCTGGGCGGCGTTCTTCAACTTCATTGCCTTCCTGTTCTTCGGGCTCCATGTCGCCAACACGGTCGGCACCGGGATCGTCGCGCCGGGCGTGATCGATGCCTCGCTGATCTTCGGCGCGCTGATGGGCGCGATCGCCTGGAACCTCGTCACCTGGCTGTTCGGCATCCCGTCCTCGTCGAGCCATGCGCTGATCGGCGGGCTGCTCGGCGCCGGGCTCGCCAAGGCGGGCATCCATGCGATCGTCTGGACAGGTGTCGGCAAGACCGCCGCGGCGATCCTGCTCTCGCCGACGCTCGGGCTGATCCTCGCGATGCTGCTCGTGCTCGCGGTCGCCTGGGCATCGCTGCGCACCACGCCGAGCGCGGTCGATCGCCGCTTCCGGCGGCTCCAGCTCGTCTCGGCTTCGCTCTATTCGCTCGGCCATGGCGGCAACGACGCGCAGAAGACGATGGGCATCATCGCCGTGCTGCTCTTCTCGCAGGGGCTGCTCGGCCCGACCTTCCACGTGCCGCTGTGGGTGGTGCTCGCCTGCCAGAGCGCGATGGGGCTCGGCACGCTGCTCGGCGGCTGGCGCATCGTCCACACCATGGGCAGCCGCATCACCCGGCTGATGCGCCGAGACCGGCGGCGCGATCACGCTGTTCATGGCGACGGCGGCGGGAATCCCGGTCTCGACGACGCACACCATCACCGGCGCGATCGTCGGCGTCGGCGCGTCGCGGCGGCTCTCGGCGGTGCGCTGGAACGTCGCGGCGAACATCGTCGTCGCCTGGGTGCTGACGCTGCCGGCGTCGGCTGCGGCGGGTGCGATCTTCTACTGGGCGGCGCGATTGGGGAGCCATCTTCTTCAATAGCGATCCGTTCGGTTCGAGCTTGTCGAGAACCGATCGCGTGCGTGGCGTTCGAAGCCGCTTCTCGACAGGCTCGAAGCGAACGGAGGAGAGGCAGGCTCTAGCGCCGCCGCGGCCGCTCGAAGGCCGAGAGGATGCCGCGCAGCGTGCGCACCTCCTGCGCGTTCCAGCCCGGCTTGGTCAGCACCGAGCGCAGCGTCCGGCGCGTCGCCGGCACGCGATCGGGCGGGAAATAATAGCCCGCCGCCTCGAGCATGCGGTCGAAATGGTCGACCAGACCGTCGAGCTCTTCCTGCTCGGCCGGCGGATCGAGCTCGATCGCCGGTGGTTGCGCGAGCGCTACCTGCTTCGACCATTCATAGGCGCACAGGATCACCGCCTGCGCGAGGTTGAGCGAGCCGAACTCCGGATTGATCGGCACCGTCAGGATCGTGCGTGCGATCGCGACATCGTCGGTCTCGAGCCCCGAGCGCTCGGGGCCGAACAGCAGCGCCGAGCGCCCCGGCTCGGCATGGATCGCGCGCGCCGCCTCCTCCGGCGTGACCACCGGCTTGACGAGGCCGCGCCGCCGCACCGTCGTCGCATAGACATGCGCGCAATCGGCGATCGCGTCGGCGACCGTCTCGAAGACCTGCGCGCGTTCGAGCACGAGATCCGCGCCGCTCGCCGCCGGCCCGGCATCGGGATTCGGCCAGCCGTCGCGCGGGCTCACCAGCCGCATCTCGGTGAGCCCGAAATTCAACATCGCCCGCGCCGCTTTGCCGATATTCTCCGCAAGCTGCGGCCGCACCAGCACGATGACGGGGGGAGGGGGGGCTACGTCGTGGCTTGGATGAGCGCGCATGGGGGCCCGAGAGGGCGTGGCTGTGCTTCGACTTCGCTCAGCACGAACGGAGGGAGGCGTTTCGGTGCCCGTCGCGTCCTCCGTTCGCCCTGAGCGAAGTCGAAGGGCACGCGTCTCTCGTTCGGCAGGCGGTACAGACGCAGCTTTGAGACTTTGCCAGTCGCTCGCGATGAGCGCCTCCTTCTTCTTACGCGTCCAGCCCTTGATTTGGAGTTCCGCAGCGAGCGCTTCTTCGCGTGTAACGAAATTCTCGCTCCAAACGAGCTCGAGAGGACGTCGATCGAAGGTGTAGCCCGGAGTGCCATGATGATGCTCGGCAATCCGCGGTTCGAGGTCGTCGGTGTGGCCGGTATAGTAGCTGCCGTCCGCGCAGCGCAGGATGTACATCCAGAAGCTCATATTCGGCCGATGCCCGTGTGGCCGGTTCTCGACAAGCGCGAACCGAACGGAGAGCGAGATCAGTCCGTGCTTCCCGCCACTTCGCCGGCGATCTCCTCGAAATCGCGGGCTTCGGCGAAATCCTTGTAGACGCTTGCGAACCTTATGTAGGCGACGCCGTCGAGGCCCTTCAGCCCTGCCATCACCAGCTCGCCGATCTGCTTGGATGCGACTTCGGTTTCGCCGCTGGTCTCGATCTGGCGCTGGACGCCGGATATCAGCCGCTCGATCCGCGCCGGATCGATGTTGCGCTTGCGCACCGCGACCGCGATCGAGCGCGCGATCTTCTCGCGATCGAAGGCGTCTCGCCGGCCGTCGCTCTTCACGACGACGAGATCGCGCAGCTGGACGCGCTCGAACGTCGTAAAGCGCGCGCCACAGCCCTCGCACTGGCGGCGCCGCCGGATCGAGGCGCCGTCCTCGGAAGGACGGCTGTCCTTCACCTGGCTATCCTCATGCGCGCAGAAGGGGCAGCGCATATCCTGCGCTAAACCCGGAACCCGTTCGTGCTGAGCGCAGTCGAAGCAGGTGCCTCAAGCGGCGCGCGCGCAGCACGCCCTTCGACTTCGCTCAGGGCGAACGGCGAGCTTGGAAGAACGCTCAATAGATCGGGAACCGCTCGCACAGCGCACGCACGCGGCCGCGGACATCCGCCTCCACCTCCGGATCGCCCGCTTCGCCCTTGTTCGCGAGCGCATCGAGCACGTCCGCGACCATGTCGCCGATCGCGCGGAACTCCTGCACGCCGAACCCGCGCGTGGTGCCCGCGGGCGAGCCGACGCGGATGCCGCTGGTCTTGACCGGCGGCAGCGGATCGAACGGCACGCCGTTCTTGTTGCAGGTGATCGCGGCGCGTTCGAGTGCCTCGTCCGCATCCTTGCCGGTGATGCCGAGCGGGCGCAGGTCGACCAGCGCGAGGTGCGTGTCGGTGCCGCCGGCGACAAGATCCGCGCCGCGCTCCTGCAGCCGCCCGGCGAGCGCCTTCGCATTTTCGATCACGGCCTTGGCGTAGCTCTTGAACGCAGGCTCTAGCGCCTCGCCGAACGCAACTGCCTTGGCGGCGATGACGTGCATCAGCGGGCCGCCCTGGAGGCCAGGGAACACCGCCGAGTTGATCTTCTTGGCGATCGCTTCGTCGTCGGACAGGATCATGCCGCCGCGGGGTCCGCGCAGCGTCTTGTGCGTGGTCGTCGTGACGACATGCGCGTGACCGAACGGCGTCGGGTGGACTTGCGCCGCGACGAGGCCGGCAAAGTGCGCCATGTCGACCATGAACAGCGCGCCGACCTCGTCCGCGATCGCGCGGAAGCGGGCGAAATCGATGTGGCGCGGATAGGCCGAGCCGCCGGTGATGATGAGCTTGGGCTTGTGCTCGCGGGCCAGCGTCTCGACCTGATCGAAGTCGATGCGGTGATCGTCCTTCTTCACGCCATATTGCACGGCGTTGAACCATTTGCCCGACATCGCCGCCTTGGCGCCGTGGGTGAGGTGGCCGCCGGCGTCGAGCGACAGGCCCATCACCGTCTCGCCGGGCTTGACCAGCGCCAGCATCACCGCGCCGTTCGCCTGCGCGCCCGAATGCGGCTGCACGTTGGCGAAGCCGCAGCCGAACAGCTGCTTGGCCCGATCGATCGCGAGCTGCTCGACCTCGTCCGACGGATGGCAGCCCTGATAATAGCGCTTGCCGGGATAGCCCTCGGCATATTTGTTCGTGAACACCGAGCCCTGCGCTTCGAGCACCGCCTTGGAGACGATGTTCTCGGACGCGATCAGCTCGATCTGGTGCCGCTCGCGCTGCAGCTCATGCGCGACGCCGGCGAAGACCGCCGGATCGGCTTCGGCAAGGCCACGGGTGAAGAAGCCGTCGGGCTGGACGTCCGCGAGCGTGTGGGCGGGCTGCGTGCTCATGCGGGCTGCTCCTCGAGCGCGGGATGGGAGAGTTTGTCGACGCGCCGCTGGTGGCGGCCGCCGAGAAAATCGGTGGTGAGAAACGCGTCGACGCACGCCTTCGCCATCTCCTCGCCGACGAGCCGCGCGCCCATCGCGATGATGTTGGCGTCGTTATGCTCGCGCGCAAGACGTGCCGAGAGCGGCTCCGCGACCAGCGCACAGCGTACGGCGGGGTTGCGGTTGACCGCGATCGAGATGCCGATGCCGGAGCCGCATAGCGCGACGCCGCGATCGGCGCGGCCTTCGGAGACGGCGCGAGCGAGCTTGTAGCCATAATCGGGATAGTCGACCGAGGCCGGGTCCACCGGGCCGAGGTCGATCACCTCATAGCCTTCGTCGCGCAGCCAGCCGGCAAGCGCGGCCTTGAGGTCGATGGCGGCATGATCGGATGCGATGGCGATGCGCGCAACCACGGCGGCATGGGCTCCTGCGGACTCGAATGCCGCGCTCTCTAGGGGAGGGACGGCGCGATTGCCACAGCGTTTGGCTTGGGTCTGGGCAAGGTGATATGGTGGCGGCATGAACGAGCAGGTGCGCATCATAGCGGAGCAGCCCGATCTCAAGGCGCGGTTCACCGCGGCCGAGTTCCTGCGCATGGCTGATGCTGGCGCATTCGACGATATGAAGGTCGAGCTGATCGGGGGAGAGCTTTACCGGATGACGCCTCCCATGACCAAGCACGCGCGGCTACAAGCCGCAGTCGGCTTCGCACTGATGACCCTACTCCGTGAGCACAGCGATATCGTAACGCTTGGAGAGATCGGAATCATCCTGAACGATGATACCGTCGTCGGCGCGGATGCCGCCGTGGCACGCATCTCAAGCGACGATAACCGACGCCTCGTTCCCGAAGACGTCCTGCTTGTCGTAGAGGTGGCGGTCACGACGGTGACGAAGGACAGCGGCATCAAGCGTCTTGCCTATGCCGCAGCCGAAATCCCGGAATATTGGATCGTCGATGGCAAGCGCGACGTGATTCACATTCACACTGAGCCGAACGACGGTGATTACGCGATAGTGCGCACCGTCCGTTTTGGTGAACCGTTCGCTGTCCTCGATCTGCCGGACACGATCACGATCGACTGACGGCGCTCACGCCGCCAGCTTCATCTCCAGCCGGCTCCAGATCTCGACGAGCGCCTGCGTCAGCTCGCGCATCATCGCCTCGTCATGCGCGGGGCCGGGGGTGAAGCGCAGCCGCTCGGTGCCGCGCGGCACAGTGGGGTAGTTGATCGGCTGGACGTAGACGCCATATTCGGCGAGCAGGATGTCGCTGATCTTCTTGGCCTTGACCGGATCGCCGACCATCAGCGGCACGATGTGCGTCGTCGACGGCATCACCGGCAGCCCGGCATCCGCGAACATCGCCTTGAGCAGCGCGGCGGACGCCTGCTGGCCCTCGCGCTCCCCGGTCGATCCTTTCAGGTGCCGCACGCTCGCCAGCGCACCGGCTACCAGCACGGGCGAGAGCGAGGTCGTGAAGATGAAGCCCGGCGCGTAGCTGCGGATGACGTCGATAATCATCGTGTCGGCGGCGATGTAGCCGCCCATCACGCCGAACGCCTTACCGAGCGTGCCTTCGATGATCGTGAGGCGCGATGCCGCCTCGTCGCGATCCGAGATGCCGCCGCCGCGCGGGCCGTACATGCCGACGGCGTGGACCTCGTCGAGATAGGTAAGCGCGTTATATTTGTCGGCGAGGTCGCAGATCGCATGGATGGGTGCGACGTCGCCGTCCATCGAATAGACGCTCTCGAACGCGATCAGCTTCGGTGCGTCGGGATCGGCGCCGGCGAGCAGTTCCTCGAGATGCTCGAGATCATTGTGCCGGAAGACCTGCTTCTCGCAGCCCGAATTGCGGATGCCCGCGATCATCGAGGCGTGGTTGAGCTCGTCCGAGAAGATGATGCAGCCGGGCAGGATCTTGGCGAGCGTGGAGAGCGTCGCCTCGTTCGAGACGTAGCCCGAGGTGAAGAGCAGCGCGCCTTCCTTGCCGTGCAGGTCGGCGAGTTCCCACTCGAGATCGACATGATAATGGGTGTTGCCGCCGATGTTGCGCGTACCGCCCGAGCCGGCACCGACATCGTGGAGCGCTTCCTCCATCGCGGCGATCACCTTGGGGTGCTGCCCCATCGCGAGATAGTCGTTCGAGCACCAGACGGTGATCGGCTTCGGCCCATTGTGGCCGGCGAAGCAGCGCGCATTCGGGAACATGCCCTTGTTGCGCAGGATGTCGATGAACACGCGATAGCGGCCCTCGGCATGGAGCCGATCGATCGCCTGAGCGAAAACGCGCTGATAATCCAAGGCAGACTCTCCCCCGCGAGCGGGCGCTTTTATCCACAGACGGCGCGCTTTTCCAGTCGCCGGCTACAGGAAATGATCCACCTGTTGATTGATTACAACGCTTCGATCCTGTGGAGGCCAAACCGCGCGAGCGCGGGCGCCAGCGCCTTCTCGCCGGCGCCCAGCGCGGTGAACACGGCGATGCCCGATGTCGGCGCCTCGGGCCAGCTCTGCCCCTGCGTGAGATGCGCGACGCGCCGCGCGATACCGTCGCCGCCATGGACGAAGGCGAGCGGGCGCGGACTCGCCGCGGCCAGCTCCTCCCCGACGAGCGGGAAATGCGTGCAGGCGAGCACCACCGTATCCATGCGGCTGCCGCCTTCGAGATCGGTGAGGCCGGCGAGCGCGTGCGCGAAATCGGCGGCCGGCGTCGGCTGGCCACGCAGCTTCATCTCGGCAAGCTCGACGAGTCGCGCCGAGCCGTGGCGCAGCACGAGGCAATCGGCCGCGAACTCTGCGGAGAGATTGTCGACATAGCGCTGCCGCACCGTCGCCTCGGTGCCAAGCACGCCGATCACGCGGGCCTTCGACATCGCCGCGGCGGGCTTGATCGCCGGCACCGTGCCGACCACCGGCAGATCGAGCGCGGCGCGGACATGCGCGAGCGCGATCGTGGAGGCGGTGTTGCAGGCGATCACCACCAGCCGCGGGCGATAGCGCTCGACGAGCCTGCCCAGCAGCGCCGGCACGCGGGCCGCGATCTCGGCCTCGCTCTTGGTGCCGTAGGGGAAGCCCGCGCTGTCCGCGACGTAGACGATCGGCGCGTTCGGTAGCAGCCGCTCGATCGGGCCGAGCACCGACAGCCCGCCGACTCCGGAATCGAACACAAGCAGTGGGCGAGCATCGCTCATCGCGCCCATGTAGCGCGGGCGTCGCGGCGCGCAACGCGAGGGCGTTGATGCAAGTCGTTGCAGACGGCGTTTCCCCCGCTTACATTTCGCTCGGGCAGGGGAGGGCGATGAGCGGACAGGGCTGGCCCGCGCTGCTCGTCGCGGCGGTGATCGGGTATTTTCTGGGATCGATCCCCTTCGGCCTGCTGCTGACGCGCGCGGCCGGGGCCGGCGATCTGCGCGCGATCGGCTCCGGCAATATCGGCGCGACCAACGTGTTGCGCACCGGCCGCAAGGAATTGGCGGCGGCGACGCTGATCCTCGATGCCTTGAAGGGGGCGGCCGCGGTGCTGATCGTGCGTGCGCTGTTCGGCGGGCAGGGCGTGGCGGTCGCGCCGGCGCTGATCGCCGGCGGCGCGGCGTTCCTCGGCCATCTCTTCCCGGTCTGGCTCGGCTTCCGCGGCGGCAAGGGCGTCGCAACCTATCTAGGGATTGTCTGCGCGCTGCACTGGCCGTCCGCGCTGGTGTTCGCGGTCGTCTGGCTGCTGGCGATGCTCGTCACGCGCTACTCGTCGGTGGGCGGCATGAGCGCGGCGGTCGCGACGCCGGTCGTGAGCGCCGCCTGCGGCCATTTCGATCTCGTCGTGCTGCTCCTGCCGCTGACGCTGCTCGTCCTCTTCAAGCACCGCGCGAATATCGAGCGGCTGCTCGAGGGCACCGAGCCGCGCATCGGGTCGCGCGGCGCCTAGCATGGCACGCGGCACCAATTCGGACGGCGACGAGGAGGCGGTCGCCCGATTGCGGCTGATGCGCAGCGCGCGGATCGGGCCGGTCACCTATCGCCAGCTCGTCGCGCGCTTCGGCGATGCCGCGACCGCGCTCGACGCCTTGCCCGATCTTGCGCGACGCGGCGGCGGTCCGGCGCCGGCGATCGCCGCACGCGCCGTCGCGGAGCGCGAGCTGGAAGCGGTCGCGCGGCTCGGCGCGCGGCACCTCTTCCTCGGCGGCGCGGGCTATCCGATGCTGCTCGCGCAGATCGCGACCGCGCCGCCGGCGCTGATCGTCAAGGGCGAGGCCGCGCTGCTCGACCGCGTCGCGGTGGCGATGGTCGGTGCGCGCAACGCGTCCGCCGCCGCCTGCCGGTTCGCGCGCCAGCTCGCGCACGATCTCGGCCAGGCCGATGTCGTCATCGTCTCGGGCCTGGCACGTGGGATCGACGCGGCCGCACATCGCGGCGCCCTCAGTGGCGGCACGATTGGCGTCGTCGCCGGCGGGATCGACGTCTATTATCCGCCCGAGAACGCGCCGCTCCAGCGCGAGATGGAGGAGGGCGGCCTCGTCGTCGCCGAGATGTCGCCGGGCACGGAGCCGCGCGCCCGCCACTTCCCCTATCGCAACCGCATCATCGCCGGCCTGGCGCAGGCCACCGTGGTGGTCGAGGCGGCGCCCAAGTCGGGTTCGCTGATCACCGCGCGCCAGGCCGCCGAGTTCGGCCGCGACGTGATGGCGGTGCCGGGCTCGCCGCTCGATCCCCGCGCGCAGGGCTGCAACCTGCTGATCCGCGAGGGCGCGACGCTGATCCAGTCCGCCGCCGACGTGCTCGAGATGCTGCGCCCGATCGGCGGCATCGCCGAGCCGCGCCGCTCCTATGACGAACCGCCGCCGCCGCTCGACGCCGAGGACGGCGATCGCCGCGCCGTGACGGCGCTGCTCGGCCCGGTGCCGGTCGCGGTCGACGAGCTCGTCCGCCAATCCGCCCGCCCGCCGGCGGTCATCCAGACCGTGCTGTTCGAGCTCGAGCTGGCGGGGCGGCTGGAGCGCCATGCCGGCGGCCGCGTCAGCCTCGCCTGATCCGTCCATCATGACCATGCTCGCCGCTTGACGGCCCCGCCACCGCCTCGCCACCCTCGTACGCGTACGCGTGAAAGGACTCTGCGTTTCCCATGAAGCTGGTTGTTGTCGAGTCGCCGGCGAAGGCGAAGACCATCGAGAAGTATCTCGGCCCCGGCTACCGGGTGCTCGCCTCCTACGGCCATGTCCGCGATCTGCCGGCCAAGGACGGCTCGGTCGATCCAGACAACGGCTTCGCGATGGAGTGGGAAGCCTATGGCGACAAGCAGCGCCAGCTGAAGGCGATCACCGACGAGGCCAAGGATGCCGACGCGCTGATCCTCGCTACCGACCCCGATCGCGAGGGCGAGGCGATCTCGTGGCACGTCCAGGAGGTGCTGCGGAAGCGCCGCGCGCTCCCCGCCCATGTCGAGCGGGTGACGTTCAACGCGATCACCAAGCCCGCCGTCACCAAGGCGATGGCCGAGCCGCGCGCCCTCGACGAGGATCTGATCGACGCCTATCGGGCGCGGCGCGCGCTCGATTATCTCGTCGGCTTCACGCTCTCGCCGGTGCTGTGGCGCAAGCTGCCCGGCGCCAAGTCGGCCGGCCGCGTGCAGTCGGTGGCGCTGCGGCTGATCGTCGACCGCGAGCGCGAGATCGAGGTCTTCAAGCCCCAGGAATATTGGTCGGTCACCGCGCGCATGGAGCATGACGGGGTGCCGTTCACGAGCCGCCTCGTCCGGTGGAAGGGCGAGAAGCTCGATCGGCTCTCGATCGGCAAAGAGGGTGATGCGCAGGCCGCCAAGGCCGATGTCGAGGCTGGCCGTTTCGCGGTGGCGATCGTCGAGACCAAGCCGGTCACGCGTAACCCCGCGCCGCCGTTCACCACCTCGACGCTGCAGCAGGAGGCGGCGCGCAAGCTCGGCTACTCGGCCAGCCACACGATGCGCCTCGCCCAATCGCTCTACGAGGAGGGCGCGATCACCTACATGCGGACCGACGGCGTGCAGATGGACGAGAGCGCCATCTCGGCCGCGCGCAAGGCCGTCGCCGATCGCTACGATGCGAGCTACGTGCCGGACAAGCCGCGCCACTACACCGCCAAGGCCAAGAACGCGCAGGAAGCGCACGAGGCGATCCGTCCGACCGATTTCGGCCGGGACCGCGCGGGCTCGGGCGATCATGCCCGGCTCTACGAGCTGATCTGGAAGCGCGCGCTGGCGAGCCAGATGGCCTCCGCGCGGCTGGAGCGCACCACCGTCGACATGGCCGACGCGACGGGGCAGCACGGCCTGCGCGCCACCGGCCAGGTCGTGCTTTTCCCGGGCTATCTCGCGCTCTACGAGGAAGGCCGCGACGACGTGTCGGCAGGCCGCTCCGGACAACAGCCCGACGGTGGCGAGGATGAGGACGGCCGCCGCCTGCCACGCCTGCGCGAGGGCGATGCGCCGGCCAAGAAGGGCGTCGACGCCGAGCAGCACTTCACCCAGCCGCCGCCGCGCTATTCCGAGGCGAGCCTGGTCAAGCGGCTGGAAGAGCTCGGCATCGGCCGCCCCTCGACCTATGCCTCGATCATCCAGACGCTCAAGGACCGCGATTATGTCTCGGTCGAGCGTAACCGCTTCACCGCCAACGAGAGCGGGCGGCTCGTCACCGCCTTTCTCGAACGCTTCTTCGCCAAATATGTGAGCTATGATTTCACCGCCGGGCTCGAGGAGGAGCTCGACGATGTCTCGGGCGGCCGCGCCCAGTGGCAGGCAGTGCTCGAGGCGTTCTGGCGCGACTTCAAGCCCAAGACCGCCGAGGTGATGGAGCAGAAGCCGTCCGAGGTGACGGCGGCGCTCGACGAATTCCTCGCGCCGTTCCTGTTTCCCGACAAGGGCGACGGCAGCGACCCGCGGCTCTGCCCCAATTGCGGCAACGGCCGGCTAGGCCTGCGCGGCGGGCGGTTCGGCGCGTTCGTCGCCTGCTCCAACTACCCGGAGTGCAAATATACCCGCCGCTTCGCGCAGGGCGGCGAGGCCGCCAATGACGACTCCGGTCCGGCGGTGCTCGGCGCCGATGAGAACGGCGTCGAGGTGACGAAGCGTTCCGGACGGTTCGGCGCCTATGTCCAGCTCGGCGACGGCAAGGAAGCCAAGCGCGCCTCGATCCCCAAGGACGCCGGCGAGCTCGATCTCGATCTCGCGCTCCGGCTGCTGTCGCTGCCGCGCGAGGTCGGACCGCATCCCGAGACCGGCAAGCCGATCACCGCCTCGATCGGGCGCTATGGCCCCTATCTCGCGCATGACGGAAAATATGCGCGGCTGTCGTCGACCGCCGAGGTGTTCGAGACCGGCATGAACGCCGCGGTCGTCAAGCTCGCCGAGGCGGCGAGCGGGGCGGGGCGTCGCAACGGCGGCACGCGCGAGCCGCTGAAGGCGCTCGGCGCGCATCCGGAGAGCGGCGCCGAGGTGAAGGTGATGGAGGGCCGCTACGGTCCCTATGTCTCCGACGGCACGACGCATGCGACGCTGCCCAAGGGCAAGAGCCCGCAGGAGGTGACGCTCGAGGAGGCGGTCGCGCTGATCGCCGAGCGCGCGGCCAAGGCGCCGGCAAAGGGCAAGAAGAAGGCGGCGCCGAAGAAGGCCGCCGCCGCCAAGCCTGCGGCGAAGAAGAAGGCGCCGGCGAAGAAGGCTACGAAGGCGTAAGCAAGCAATAACCGAGTGCGCACTAACTTCGCTTACTCAATCCGTTCGTGCTGAGCCTGTCGAAGCACTGTTCTCTCTTGCCCACGAAGAAGAACAGCCCCCTTCGACGCTGCCTGCGGCGTCGCTCAGGACAGGCTCGACAGGCTCAGGGTGAACGGTTGTTCTAGTCCGCCGTCACCGCTAGGCGATCGTCAGACGGTCGCCGTCGAGACTGGTGACGATGCCGACGAGCCCGCCGGTTTCGATGCGCGGATCGAGGCTATCGGCGTGGATGCCGACGAGCGCGAGGCCCGACTGGCAGACGATCAGCCTCACGCCGAGCGCCAGCGCCTCCTCCTGTAGTTGCGCGAGCGTCGGCAGCCCAGCGCTCGCGAAGCCGACATCGTCGAGCGGGGCGGGTGCGCCGAGCAGGCTCGCGGCGCGCTCGTTGAGGAACAGCCGCGCGGTGCCGCCCGCCGCCGCCTGCGCCGCCGCGAGGCTGAGCGCGGTGCGATAGCGATCGACCTGCTCGGTCGCGACGACGATCGTCAGCCCGCGCATGGCGGGCCGGCGCAGCGGCAACCGGGATCCTTGGGCAGCGCGATGGTGCGGAAGCGGAAGCCGAGCGCATCGACGAGCAGCAGCGTGCCAGCAGGATCGGCGCCGAACGGCACCAGCACGCGGATCGCTTCGAGCGCGGCGAGATGGCCCATCACGCCGGTGAGCGCGCCGAGCACGCCCTGATCGGCGCAACTCGCCTCCGGCCGCTCGGGGGCATCGCCGACGAGGCAGCGATAGCAGGGCAACCCCGCCTCCCAGCCGCGGTAGACCGCGAGCTGCCCGTCGAACTGGCCGACCGCCGCCGAGACGAGTGGGATGCGCAGCGCCTGCGCCGCATCCGCGACCGCCAGCCGCGTCGCGAAATTGTCCGAACCGTCGATGACGACGTCGGCGCCGGCGAGCAGCGCTTCGGCATTGCCGCCGTCGATGCGGAGCTGCCGCGGTTCGACAGTCACGTCCGGATTGAGCGCCTCGACCGCGTCGCGCGCCGCCTCGACCTTCGCCGCGCCAACCGCATCAGTCGTGAACAGCGTCTGGCGCTGCAGGTTGGAAAGCGCGACGGTATCGTCATCAATCACGCGCAGCGTGCCGACGCCTGCGGCCGCCAGCGCCTGGATCAGCGGCGAGCCGATGCCGCCGGCGCCGACGATCGCCGCCACTCCGCGCAGCAACCGCTTCTGCCCGTCGCCACCGACCTCGCGTAGCACGATGTGGCGGGCATAGCGCTCGAGCTGCGCGTCGCTCAGCGCAGGCTCGGCCGCCATCACTCCTGCCAGCCGGCGAGGAAGCGGCTGTAGCGCCACAGCGGCGGTGTGCCCTGCGGCGGCATGATCTGGCGCGGCCCGAGATCCCGGGCGAACTGCTCGACGATCGTCGCCAGCGCTGGACAGTCGGGGCGGTCGGCATGTGCATCGATGATCGTGCCGCGGCCGGAGAACAGCACGACGAACGGCACCGCCAACCGCACGATGCCCTTGGCGTCGGGCTTGAACGCGCAGCCATCCTTGCCGTCGAGCGCCTTGATCTTGGCGTACCAGATTTCGCGGGGCTTGTAGTCTGGCGCATAGGTGAGGTGCGGCAGCGTCGCCCAACGGCTCACCGGCGGCGCGGGGATGGCCGCGCCGCGCGTCGGCGCGATCGAGGTCGTGCCGCCGAGCAGCGCCAGATCGGGCAACTGGATCGCGACGACAGGAGGCGGCGCGCCGCTCGCAGGCGACGGTGTGGCCGCCGAGTCCGCCGCGGCGGCATCCGCTCCGCTCGGGCGAGGCGCAGCCTCGCTGTCGGCGTGTTCGCCGGCGGGCCGGTCGAGCGACGCAGGCATTCCCCTCGGCGCGGCCGCCTTGCGCGATCGCTGCGCACCGCGGCGAACCGGATGCGGCGCGGCGGCCTTGTCCGCCTCTTCGCTGCCTGCGGCGGTGACGGCGTCTCCCGGAGCAGCGGCTGCATCCGGCGAGGCGCTCGACGTTGCAGGCGGGGTGGGCATGTCGCTCGGTGCGGCGGGCGTCGTGTCCGTCGGTGCGGCGGCAGGCGGCGTATGCGACTCTTCGGCCTTGTGCGAACCCGGCGATCGCTTGCCGCCGTGGCGGCCGGAGCGAGACGGTGTCGCGCGCTTCTCGATGTCGGCGGCGGGCGGCTGCTCGGCATCGGTAGCAGTCGCTTTCGGCGCGTCCGCGTTGGCCGGCGCGGCGTTGCCCGGAGCTTCGGCGGCTGCGGGCACGTCGGTCGGTGCGGCGGGCGGAGCCTCGGTCGGCATAGCGACAGGCGGCGTACGCGCCGCTGCGCCCTTGTGGGGAGCCGGTGCTCGCTTGCCGCCGTGGCGGGCGGAGCGGGACGGCGTCGCGCGCTTCTCGACGTCGGCGGCGGGCGGCTGCGTGTTTTCCGGCGCGGCTGCTGTAGCGGGCGCGACATCGCTCGTTGACCCGTCGCCCTGCGCTTCCGCAGGGGAAGATGCATCGCTCGGAGCGATGCCGGCATCGGCGGGCGCGAGCTTGGATGGCACCTGATCGTTGGCCGCGTGGTGCGATGCGGTCGCGCGCGCGGGGCCGTGCAGGCCTGGATGGTGCGAGACCGTCGCCTTCTTGCCGGCCGCGGCCGGGGCGGCAGCCTCGACATGATCGGGTGCGGTCGCCTCCGGCGCCGGTCCGTCGTTGGCTTGCTGAGCGGGCGCGGCTGCATCGCCGGGAGCAGCCATCGGCGCACCGGTGGGGGCTGGCGTTGCGGCGGCTTTGGCTCTCGCCGCGCCTTTGCCCGCAGCCGCGTGGTGACCCGGCCTGTGCGGTACCGGGCGCGGTGCGGGCGCGACGCCGATCGCTGCCGCCGCGCTCGCCCCCGCCGTCGTCGGCGCGTCGGGGGCGGCGTCGCTCGCCGCTGCGACCGGCGCGTCGGGCGTCGCCGCTGGAGAGGCGGCCGCGTTCCCATCGGGTCGGGCGGCGGCGCGCTTGGCGGCAACCACTCCGCGCCGGCTCCCGCGATATCTGCCGCGTCGCGCCGTCGTGCGCCTCGACTCGGTCGGCGCGGCCGCCGGCGTCGCGGCCGGCTTCGCCTGCTCCGTGGAGACGTCGGTGGCAGGTTTATCCGGTGCCGCGGCGTCGCCGGCGGGCACTGCGTCCTGCGCGGCGAGCGGCGCGGCAGCGAGCAACAGCAGCGGGAGCAGCGCGCGCCGCGCCCAGTTGCGCGTCATCGCCCGGTCGATCCAAAGCCGCCGCTGCCGCGCGCGGTGTCGTCGAGCGAATCGGTCTCCGTGAAGGCGGCGTGCGTCACCACCGCCGGCACGAGCTGCGCGATACGCTCGCCACGCACCACCTCGAACGGCTCGGCGCCGAGATTGGCGAGGATCACCTTCACCTCGCCACGATAGTCGGCGTCGATCGTGCCGGGGGTGTTGAGGCAGGTGATGCCGTGCTTGAGCGCCAGACCCGAGCGCGGGCGCACCTGCACCTCATGGCCCTGGGGGATGGCGATCGCGAAGCCGGTGGCGACGGCATGGCGGGCCCCCGGCGCAAGCGTCACGCTTTCGGCGGCGACGACGTCGAGCCCCGCGGCGTGCGCGGTGGCGTAGGCGGGCAGCGGCAGCCCCGCGCCATGGGGAAGGCGCTTCAGCCGGATCTCGATCATGCGCGCCCGTCTTCCGATGCGCCGGCGAGCGCGGCGGCGACGCGCGCGGCGAGACGGTCGGCGACCGCATCCTTGCCGAGCCGGTCCCAGCTTTCGACGCCGGCGGCGGTGACGATGTGGACGCTGTTCTCCGCGCCGCCCATCACGTCGCCGGAGACATCGTTGGCGACGATCCAGTCGGCGCGCTTCGCGGCGAGCTTGGCCTGCGCGTTGGCGATGAGGTCGTTGGTTTCGGCGGCGAAGCCGATCAGCAGCCGCGGCCGCCGGTCGGAGCGGCCGAGGCCAGCGAGGATGTCGGGGTTCTCGACCAGCGCGAGCGGCGCCGGCGGCGCGCCGGCGCGCTTCTTGAGCTTGGCGGTGGCGGGTTCAGCGCGCCAATCGGCGACGGCGGCGACGAGGATCGCGGCGTCGGCGGGCAGCGCGGCGTCGACCGCGGCGGCCATCTCGCGCGCCGTCTCGACGTCGATGCGCTCGACCTGCGGCGGCGTCGCCAGCGCCACCGGACCGGCGACGAGCGTGACCCGCGCGCCGAGCCTTGCGAGCGCCGCGGCGATGGCGAACCCCTGCTTGCCCGACGACCGGTTGGCGAGATAGCGGACCGGATCGATCGGCTCATGCGTCGGGCCGGCGGTGACGAGGACGTGCCGGCCGACTAGCGCTCCCGCACCTGGCTCGGCTCCGTTCGTCCCGAGGCCTTCGAGGGCCTGCCAAGGCAGGCGCTCAGGATGAACTTCATCCTTCCGAGATGGCGTCGAGGGGCGTGAGGCAGACGGAGCGTTCGCGCCACCTGCCTCTACTTCGCTCGGCACGAACGGACGTTTGAAGCGCGCGATCGCGTCGACGATCGCCTGCGGTTCCAGCAGGCGACCGGGGCCATATTCGCCGCAGGCCATCGGCCCTTCGTCGGGATCGAGCACGGTGACGCCGTCGGCGCGCAGCTGCGCGACGTTGCGGCGGGTGGCGGCGTGGCCCCACATGCGGACGTTCATCGCGGGGACGGCGAGCACCGGCTTGTCGGTCGCGAGCAGCAGCGTGGTGGCGAGGTCGTCAGCGATGCCGGCCGCCATCCTGGCGAGCAGGTCGGCGGTGGCGGGGGCGACGACGACGAGATCGGCTTCGCGGCTCAACTGGATATGGCCCATCTCGGCCTCGTCCTTGAGATCCCAGAGGCTGGTGTGGACCGGCTGCTCTGACAGCGCCGCGAGCGTCATCGGCGTGACGAACTGGGCGCCGCCCGCGGTGAGCACGCAGCGCACCGAGCCGCCCTGCTTGCGCAGCAGCCGGATCAGCTCGCACGCTTTGTAGGCCGCGATGCCGCCGCCGACGATCAGCAGGATGCGCTTGGCCACCATCGGCGGATCACATGGCGCGCGGCGGCCCCCAAGTCGAGTCCGCCGCTAGAGCGATTTCGGGTCGGATCTGCTCGCCCTCTCTTCCGTTCGTGCTGAGCCTGTCGAAGCACCGTTCTTTCCTGCCTGCCGAAGAAGGACAGCCCTTCGACAGGCTCAGGGCGAACGGTGATTCAAGTCGGGCCCGCTTCGCTCTAAGGTCACAGTCCACCTGTCTCAAAGGTCACGCCGAAGGTCACAGGGTTTCGTGACCTTCGCAGCCTCGTTCAGTAACGGCGCAGCAGCCCCGCGAGCTTGCCCTGGACGCGGACCTGATCGGGGCGATAGCGCTGCGGATCGTAGCGGCGGTTGGCCGGATCGAGCCGGACCATGCCGCCCTCCTTGCGGAAATATTTGAGCGTCGCCTCGCTCTCGTCGATCAGCGCGACGACGATCTCGCCGTCGCGTGCGTTCTCGGCACGACGGATCAGCGCATAGTCGCCATCGAGGATGCCGGCCTCCACCATCGAATCGCCCGCCACCTCGAGCGCGAAGTGCTCGCCCGGGCCGAGCAGCGCGGCGGGCACCGACAGGCTGCTTTGCCCCTCGAGCGCCTCGATCGGGAGGCCCGCGGCGATGCGGCCGTGCAGTGGCAGCTCGATCACGTCGTTGCTGTTCGCGGCGAGCGGCGGCGCGACCTTGCGCCCGGCCGTGCCGACAGGCGCCGCCACGGCGGGCTTCGCTTCGGCGGCCTTGGGCGAGACAAGCTCGGGCACGCGCAGCACTTCGAGCGCGCGCGCGCGATTGGGCAGGCGACGGATGAAGTTGCGCTCCTCGAGCGCGCTGATCAGCCGGTGCACGCCCGACTTCGATTTGAGCGCCAGCGCCTCCTTCATCTCCTCGAACGACGGCGACACGCCGCTCTCGGCGAGCCGATCGTGAATGAAGCAGAGCAGCTCATGTTGCTTGCGGGTCAGCATGCCGCCGGGCACTCCACGTGAACGAACGCGGAACTTATGGGCAACAACGGCGGTGCTGTCAAGCGCCGGGATGCGGCACCGAAAGGATCTCGACGATATCGCCCGCGGCGGCTGCCGGCGCCGCCGCCGGCCGGCGAATCAGCAGCTCGACCTGCGCCAGCGCGGCCAGCCCGGAACTGTCCTGCCCGTCGAGCGCGGCGACGCCGTCTTCGTGCCAGCGCCCGCGCAGATAGGCGTCGCGATTGCCGACCGGCGAGACCGGTGCGGCGAGGCGGGCGCGCCGCACGGCCGGCAGCGGATCGGCGGCGCCGGCCAGCGCGGCGGCGAGCGGCAGCAGGAACAGCATCGCGGTAACGAACGCCGAGACCGGATTGCCGGGCAGCCCGACGACCAGCGCGTCGCCGAGGCGGCCGGCCATGATCGGCTTGCCCGGCCGCATCGCCACCTTCCAGAAATCGAGCGTCGCGCCGGCATCGGCAAGCGCGGGGCGGACGAGATCATGATCGCCGACCGAGGCGCCGCCGGTGGTGACGAGGATGTCCGCCCCCGCCGCGGCCGCTGCGAACGTCTGCGCCAGCGCGGGCCGATCGTCGCGGACGATGCCGTGGTCGATCGTGTCGGCGCGGCCCGCGAGCAGCGCCGCGAGCATCGGCGCGTTCGACGAGGGCAGCGTGGCGCCCGGCGTCGCGGCGCCCGGCGGGACGAGTTCGTCGCCGGTCGAGACGATCGCGACGCGCGGGCGGCGGCGGACCGGCAGCGTGGCGTGGCCGCCCGCCGCCGCGAGCGCAATGCGCGCCGGCGTGAGCGCCACGCCGGGTGCGATGAGTACATCGCCCGCGGCGAAATCGTACCCCCGCCGCCGCACCGAATGGCCGACGCAGCGCGGCCCTTCGCCGGCGAGTGCCAGCCGATCGCCGTCGCGCCTTGCCTCTTCCTGGATCAGGATGGTGTCGGCGCCGGGCGGCAGCGGCGCGCCGGTGAAGATGCGCACCGCCTCATGCGCGCCGATCGCCGCGCCCGGCAGCCCGCCGGCAGCGATCTCGCGCACCACCCGCCACGGGCCAGGCAGGTTCGCGAAGGCGAGCGCATAGCCGTCCATTGCCGAGAGATCGAAGGCGGGCTGCGTGCGCGTCGCGATCACCGGCTCGGCCGTCCAGCGCCCGAGTGCGTCCAGCAGCGGCACGCGCTCGATCGGTAGCGGCCGCCCGAGCGCGAGGAGCCGCGCCTGCGCCTCGGCGACGGGGAGCATGGTCATGCCGGTGGCGGTCCGCCCGACGCATCGTCCGCGCGCCAGTCGCCCGAGCGGCCGCCGGACTTGGCGACGAGGCGCACGCCTGCGATCGTCATGCCCCGATCGAGGCTCTTGGCCATGTCGTAGACGGTGAGCAGCGCCACCGAGACGGCGGTGAGCGCCTCCATCTCGACTCCGGTGGAGTGGGTGGTGCGTACCGTCGCGGTGGCGGCGACCCCGTCTGCCTCGACCGCGAGATCGAGCGTGACGCCGGCGATCGGCAGCGGGTGGCAGAGCGGGATCAGCTCGGCCGTACGCTTGGCGGCCATGATGCCGGCGACGCGCGCCACCGCGAGCACGTCGCCCTTGGCGATCGCGCCGTCGCGGATGGCGGCGGCGGCGGCGGCACTCATCGCGATGCGGCCGGCGGCGGTCGCTTCGCGCGCCGTGGCGGGCTTGGCGGAGACGTCGACCATGCGCGCGGCGCCGGCCTCGTCGAGATGGGTGAGGCCGATCATGCGCCTTCGAGCAGCGCGCGCGTCGCGGCAGCGACGTCGGGCTGGCGCATCAGCGATTCGCCGACCAGGAAGCACGTTACGTCGTGCGCGGCGAGGCGATGCAGATCGGCCTTCTTGGCGAGGCCGCTCTCGGCGACGAGCGTGCAGCCTTCCGGCGCCGACTTGGCGAGCGCCTCGCTGCGGGCGATGTCGACCGAGAAGTCGCGCAAGTCGCGATTGTTGATGCCGATGAGGCGCGAACGCAGGCGGTGGGCGCGTTCCATCTCGGCCTCGTCATGGACCTCGACGAGCACATCCATGCCGAGATCGATCGCGGCAGCCTCGATCTCGTGCATCGCGCCGTCGTCGAGCGCGGCGACGATGATCAGGATCGCGTCGGCGCCGAGCGCGCGGCTCTCGATCGCCTGCCACGGATCGACCATGAAGTCCTTGCGCAGCGCCGGCAGATCGCAGGCCGCGCGCGCCGCGACGAGATAATCGTCGTGGCCCTGGAAATAGGGCACGTCGGTCAGCACCGAGAGGCAGGCGGCGCCGCCCTCCTCATAGGCGCGGGCGTGCGCGGGCGGATCGAAGTCGGCGCGGATCAGCCCCTTGGACGGGCTCGCCTTCTTGATCTCGGCGATGAGGCCGTAGCCGCCGGCGGCACGCTTCGCCTCCAGCGCGGCGCGGAAGCCGCGGGGCGGCGGCGCGGCCTTCGCGCGCGCCTCCATCTCCGCCAGCGGCACCTCGATCTTCAACCCGGCGACATGGCCGCGCTTATAGGCGAGGATCTCTTCGAGGCGGTTGGACATGGGGGGCGTTTAGCGGGAGCGATGCCGTGGGCAAAGCGCTCGATCGCTTTCGCTCCCAAAGGCAGCTTACACCTAGAGCCGGTCGTTCGCGCGATACTGCTGCTTGCCCGAGACCGGCGGATCATTCACCGCTGCATAATCGCCATCACAGTTTGCGGGAGAGAGAGATGAAGCTCGCCATCCTTTCGTGCGCGCTGGCTTTGACGCTGGTCACTTCGAGCGCTGAGGCAGCTCAATCTGCGCTTTCGAGAAAGGTCCAACGCATCGAACATGCCTGTAATCTCCCGGCAGGAACGATTACTGCGGTTGCCGATGAGGTCCATTTTGCACCCTCGCCAAACGAGAAATACGAGAATGTTGATTGCGCTCTAGCAAAGCTTAAGAAGGGCCACGTTGAGAAGTTGGGTTTCGTAGGCAACGAGGCCGATCCCAATGCGGTTCTCGATGAGCCCTACCAGTATATCGTTGAGGGTTCTGCACCTCAGATAGCTGCTTTGACCGCTGCGGTACGATCGGATGGTTCGATCATTGTGAAGGCGGCAAAGGCGGACGACGGGACCTCCTTCCTCGTGTTCAAGACACACCAAGGCGAGACGTGGGGCGGCGCGGATCACCTGATGCAACGTATTTGGAAGAAGGAGTTTGGTGACATCCTGCTGGGCCGCGCGCCAGAGCCGCTCGTGAACGCCGGCGCGGCTGAAAACTAGACGAGGCCCATCGTAAGCAGACCGTCGCGTAACCACCATTCTTGCAGCTTAGCGGCTAAAAGCGATCCAGCGATCGAGAAGGCGCAGCGCGACGCCGCTGTCGATCGCCTCGGCCGCGATGCTAGCGCCCTCGCGCCAGTCGCCCGCCCGCTCGGCGACGATCAGCGCGGCGGCGGCGTTGAGGAGGACGGCGTCGCGATAGGCGCCGGGCTCGCCGGCGAGCAGGCGGCGGAGCGCGCCAGCGTTGTGCGCGGCATCGTCGCCGCGGAGCGCGGTGAGCGGGTGGCGGGGGAGGGTAGCGTCCTCGGGCGTGACGTGCTCGCTGCGTTCGCCGCACGCGCCGATCCGCACCGCGCGGCTGCCGCCGGCGATCGAGAGCTCGTCGAGACCCTCGTCGCCGGAGACGACCATCGCGCTCTGCGTGCCGAGCTGGCTAAGCGCTTCGGCATAGACGTCGACATAGTCGGTGCGCGCGACGCCGATCAGCTGGCGGGTAACGCCGGCCGGATTGGCGATCGGGCCGATCAGGTTGAGGATGGTGCGCCGCCCGATCGCCTTGCGGATCGGCGCGAGCCGGGCGAGCGCGGGGTGGTGGGTCTGCGCGAACAGGAATGCGAGGCCGAGTTCGGCGAGGCTCTCCTCCGCGCGCACCGACGCTCTGTCGAGATCGAGCCCGAGCGCTTCCAGTGTGTCGGCGGCGCCGGCCTTGGACGAGGCGGCGCGGTTGCCGTGCTTGGCGACGGGGACGCCGCAGGCGGCGACGACGATCGCCACCGCGGTCGAGATATTCAGGCTGTGCGCGTCGTCACCGCCGGTGCCGCAGACGTCGATCGCGTCGGCGGGCGCGCGGATCGGGATCATGCGCTTGCGATAGGCGCGCGCAGCCGCCGCGATCTCGACGCTGGTCTCGTCGCGCAGCGCCATCGTCGTGAGGAAGGCGGCGACATGCTCGTGCGCCACCTTGCCGTCGAGGATGTCGTCGAACGCCGCCTCGGCGCTTTCCGACGACAGGGGTGTCGCCGGATCGGGCAGCAGCGCGAGCGTCGTCATGCGCGCGCGGGCATCTTGGCCGTCACCTTCATCCCGGCGAGCGCCATGAAGTTGGCGAGCAGCGCGTGGCCATGTTCGGTGGCGATGCTTTCGGGATGGAATTGCAGCCCGTGGATCGGCAGGCTTTCGTGGCGGAAGCCCATGATCGTGCCATCCTCCGCGTGCGCGTTGACGATCAGCGCCGGCGGCAGGTCCGCCTCGGCGACGATCAGCGAATGGTAACGCGTCGCGGTGAAGGGCGAGGGGATGCCGGCGAAGAGCCCGCTGCCGTCATGCGTGATCGCGCTGGTCTTGCCGTGCATCAGCGTCTTGGCGCGCGCGACCGTGCCGCCGAAGCTCTGGCCGATCGCCTGGTGGCCGAGGCAGACGCCGAGCAGCGGCTTGCCCGCTGCCGCGCACGCTGCGACGAGATCGAGGCTGACGCCGGCCTCGTTGGGGGTGCAGGGCCCCGGCGAGATCAGGAACGCCTCGGCACCGGAGGAGAGCGCCTGGCCGGCGCCTACGCAATCGTTGCGCACGACCTCGACCGCGGCGCCCAGCTCCTGGAGATAATGAACGAGGTTCCAGGTGAAGCTGTCGTAATTGTCGATGACGAGGATCATGTGCGCGGTGCGTCCGAAGCCAACCCATTCCGTTCGTGCTGAGCCTGTCGAAGCACCGTTGTTTTCCTGCTCGGCGTGGAGAAGGAAGAACAATCCTTCGACAAGCTCAGGACGAACGGGGCTTACCTAGGCAAGCGGCCTACCCCTGACAAGCGAAGGGCCGCCGGATCGCTCCGGCGGCCCCTGCGATGGTCGTGCGCCCCGGCTCAGTAGCCGTAATAATAGCCGCGCGGGTAGCCGTAGCCATAGCCGTAATAGCCCGGCGGAGGCGGCGGCGGGGCGTAATAATAGCCGTCATAATAGGGACGGTCCGCCAGCGCCGCGCCGACCGCGAGGCCGGCGATGCCGAGGCCGACCGCCGCACCCGGGCCCCAGCCGCCGCGATAATAGCCGCGACCGCCCCAACCGCCATGATAGCCGCCGTGCCAACCGCCATGATAACCGCCGCCCCAGCCGCGCGCCTCGGCGGGCGCCGCGGCGACGGCGCCGAGAAGCGCGGAACCGGCGACGAGCCCGGTCACGACCTTCTTCACGATGCTGTTCATCTCTAGTCTCCTGTCGGAGCCTCCGCGGGCCATCCCGCCGCTCCTACGCTGATCCGTCTACGTCCGCCTGCCTGAACCGGCAGGGAACGGGCCGTTCATCGATCATTATGCTGAACGGCACGCTGACCGATATGGGGCGTCAACAAGGCGCGCGCCAACCTGTTCCCGGGAATTTCATACCGAGCGTTCGGGACGGCTCAAGCCCCTCCCTAGAAGGGAGGGGTTGGGGTGGGTGGATATGCGGCAGTGCCGTTCCGATCGACAGCGACCCACCCCTCATCCCCTCCCTTCCAGGGAGGGGAGAAAAGCTACTGCCCGAAGCCGGCCTCACCCGCCCTCATCATCGCTTCGCGGGCGGCGGCGATGAGGGCGCCCGCCTTTGCCTCGCATTCGCGCTGCTCGGAGGCGGGGTCCGAGTCGGCGACGATGCCGGCGCCCGCCTGGACGTGCATCGTGCCGTCCTTCACCACCGCGGTGCGCAGCACGATGCAGCTGTCCATCGATCCGTCGGGCGAGAAATAGCCGACGCCGCCGCCATAGGGCCCGCGCGTCTCGGGCTCGAGCTCGGCGATGATCTCGCAGGCGCGGACCTTGGGCGCGCCCGACACCGTTCCCGCCGGGAAGCCGCCGAGCAGCGCGTCGATCGCATCCTTGGCGGGATCGAGCGCGCCGACGACGTTCGAGACGATGTGCATCACGTGGCTGTAGAACTCGACCATGTAGCTGTCGGTGACGCGGACGCTGCCCGGCGCGGCGACGCGGCCGACGTCGTTGCGGCCGAGATCGAGCAGCATGAGGTGCTCGGCGCGCTCCTTGGGATCGGCGAGCAGGCTGGCGCGGTTCTCCTCGTCCTCGTGCGCCGTCAGCCCACGCGGCCGCGTGCCCGCAATCGGGCGGATCGTGACCTCGCCGTCGCGCGCGCGGACGAGGATCTCGGGCGACGAGCCGATCAGCGCGAAGCCCGGCAGATCGAGGAAATAGAGGAAGGGCGAGGGATTGATCCGCCGGAGCGCGCGATAGAGATCGAACGGCGGCAGCGGGAAGGGCAGCGTGAAGCGCTGCGCGAGCACCACCTGGAAGATGTCGCCAGCGGCGATATAGTCCTTCGCGGCGAGCACCATCTCGCGATAGCGGGCGGGTGGGAGCTGCGGCTCAGGACTGCCGTCCGCCTGCGGGCAGATCGGGCGTGACGACGGCAACGACCGGCGTGATGTGGAAGCCGGAAGCAGGAGAGCACCATCCTCACCATCGGGCGCTCCCGCTTTCGCAGGAGCATAGGGGACGGTGGCGGAGGCGAGCCGCGCTTGCGCCGCTTCGATGCGCTCGACTGCGGCAGCGATCGAGCCGCCGTCCGGCCACACCGGCGCGACCCAATAGAGCGCATCGCTCAGCCGATCGAAGACGAGCAGCAATGTCGGCCGCACGAACAGCATGTCGGGCAGATCGAGCGGGTTGGGCGCCGGGCGCGGCAGCCGCTCGACGAGGCCGACCGTCTCGTAGGCGAAATAGCCGACCAGCGTTGCTAGCGCGCGCGGCAGCTCGGGTGGCACTTCCATCCGGCAGGCTGCGACGAGGCCGCGCAACGCATCGAGCGCGCCGCCCTCGACCGGCGCGAACGCGGTTCGATCGGTGAGCCAGCGCGGGTTGATCTCGGCATCGTTGCCACGCGCGCGGAAGACGAGATCGGGCGCGAGGCCGAGCAAGGTGTGCCGCCCGCGCACCGCTCCGCCCTCGACCGATTCGAGCAGATAGTCGCCGCGGCCGGGCTCGATCAGCTTGAGCGCGGCGGCGACCGGCGTCTCGGTGTCGGCGATCGTGCGCCGCCAGACGAGCGCGGGGTGGCCGGCGGCGAGCGCCGTTGCGGCGGCGGCGTCATGCTCCGCGCCGTCCCGGGGCGTCGCGTCCTCCGCGGTAACGGCTTCGTCGGATGGGTTCACTGGGCGGGCGCGATGCCGAGCAGCTTCGCGCGCAACTTGCCGATCGCGTTCTCGTCGCGCTTGACGCCGACCTCGGCCTGCGCGGCATTGGCGAACTGCTCGGCATATTCCTCGCCGATGAGCTGCGCGAACTGGCCACGCGCCGACTGGACGAGGCCGGGCGCGGTCTTGGCGTCGCCGGGGGTGATGGTGTCGAGCTTGACGATGAACCAGCCGACGCCGTTCGGCGCGGCGATCGCGCGTGCACCGGGCTTCGTCATGTCGAACAGCGCGGCGAGGCCCGCCGGGATCTGCCCCTGCGACTGCGCGAGCTGAATGCGCTTGACCTCGATCTTCTTGGGGTCCGGCAGCGCCACGCCGGCGCCCTTGACCGCCTCGGAAAGCGTGCTGCCGGCGTTGACCTTCGCCGCGATCGCCTCGGCGATCGCCTGCGCGCGCTTGGCGGCACGATCCGCAGAGAAATCCCTGGCGACCTTGTCGTGCGCCTTGTCGAGCGGCTGCGGCGTCGGCGGCAGTACCTGCGTCACGGCGAGCAGCGCGTAGCGCTCGCCATTGCCGATCGTCTGGACAGTCGGCTTCTCGTCGGGGCTGGTCTGGAAGGCGGGCTTGGCGAGCACCGCGAACTCGGCCGGCGCCTTGTAATCGGGCTGATCGGGGGCGCTGCCGTTGGGCAGCACGGCCGGCGTGGTCGTCACCGCGAGGCCGCGCTTCTTGACGATGTCGTCGAAGCTCGTGCCGTCGCCGAGCTGGTCCTCGATGCCGTTGACGAGATCGGCGAGCGCCTCGTCCTGCTTCTGCTTGGCGAGGCTGGCGGCGATCTCCGGACGCGCGTCCTCGAGCGTCTTGGCGGGCGTGCGCGTGATCTTGTCGACATGGACGACGTTCCAGCCGAAGTCCGATTTGGCGGGCGCGGTGGTGCTGTCCTCCTTCGCGGCGAAGGCGGCGGCGGCGACGGCGGGGGAGGCGAGGCCGGCGAACTGCGCCTGCGTCTTCTCGCCGACGGCGATGTCGTTGGCGCCGAAACCCGCGGCCTTGGCGGCGCCGGCGAAGCTGGTGCCGGACTTGACCTTGTCGGCGAAGGCCTGCGCCTTGGCCTGGCTGTCGAGGATCACCTGGCGGAGCGTGCGCGTTTCCTTGGCGGCGTAGCTCGCGGCGTTGGCCTTGTAGAAATTGGCGATGTCCGCCTCGGTCGGGATCGCGCCGCCCGCGACCTGATCGCGGCCGATCAGCGCATATTTGAGCACGCGGCGCTCGGGCAGCGTGTAGGCGGGCAGGTGGCTCTTGTACCAGGCGGCAAGCTCCGCGTCGGTCGGGTCCTTGCCGCCGGCCATCGCCTGCGTCGGGACGACCGCGACGGCGCCGGCGCGGCTCTCGAGCAGCAGCGAGGCGAACGGCGTCGCGACGCCGAGCGGCACGCGCGCCGCACCGGCGATCGGCAGCAGCAGTTGCTGCCGGATCGCGTCGCCGGCGAGCTCGCTGCGCAGCTGCTGCTCGGAGATATGCTGCTGCGCGAGCACCGCGCGGAACGTGCTCTCGTCGAACTTGCCTGTCGGACCCTTGAACGCCTGGATGCCGGCGATCGCACCATCGACCAGCTTCTTGCTCGCGACGAGTCCATGATCGCGGCCGAACACCTCCATCGCGGCCGCCGCGAGCAGTTGGCGCACCGCCTGATCGAAACCCCCGCCGGCGACGAACACCGGCATGGTCAGCCCCGGCTGCTGCTGGCTGTCGGCGGCGAGCTCGCGACGGGCGCGATCCTCCGCTTCTGACGCGTAGACCTTGTGGTCGCCGACCTTGGCGATGCTGTCGCCGCTGCCGCGCGCGCCCCCCCCGGCGTCGCTCATCGAGCGCGACGTCACCCCGGTGATGATGAAGGCGAGCATCACGACCGCGAGCAGGCCGAGCGCCAGCTGGGAGCCGAGCGTGCGGCGGAAGAAGGAAAGCATCGCGCGTCCTGATAACGTGGCCGGAACCCTGGGGCCGCCCGCCATAGAGACGGGCGAGGGCGCCATCAAGCTGGGCTCTCGGCAACCCGCCTGCGCTCACGCGACCAACCACCGTTCGGCCTGAGCGCAGTCGAAGGCCACGCGCTGACGATGGCTGCACTTCGACAAGCTCAGTGCAAACGGGGTCGGGGGATGGGACAGTCGTAAGGCTTCTGCCCTAGGCGCACCCTTGGCCGCTTGCTATCGCGCGATCGGGTCCAAGGGGAGACGGGTGGCATGCGGCGCAAGCTGGTGGCGGGCAACTGGAAGATGAACGGCTCGCTCGCGGCGCTTGCCGAACTCGATGCGATCGCTGCCGCGGCGGCGGAGCACGGCGAGGTCGACGTCGTGGTCTGCCCGCCGTTCACGCTGATCGCGCCGGCGGCGGCGCGGACGCCGGCGCTGCCGATCGGCGGCCAGGATTGCCACGGCGCGGCGAAGGGCGCGCACACGGGCTGCATCTCAGCGGCGATGCTGGTCGAGGCGGGCGCCGGGCTCGTCATCGTCGGCCATAGCGAGCGCCGTGCCGACCAGCACGAGACCGACGCGCAGGTCCGCGCGAAGGCCGAGGCGGCGATCGGCGCCGGCTTGCGCGCGATAGTCTGCGTCGGCGAGACCGAGGCCGAGCGCGATGCCGGCAAGGCGGTCGCGATCGTCGACGGACAGCTCGACGGTTCGGTGCCGCGGGCCGGCACCGGCGAGACGCTCGTCGTCGCCTATGAGCCGGTGTGGGCGATCGGCACCGGCCGCACGCCTTCGGTGGCCGATGTCGCCGCGATGCATGGCGCGATCCGCCGGAAGCTCGTCGCGCTGCTCGGTGGCGAGGGCGACAAGGTCCGCATCCTCTACGGCGGCTCGGTCAAGCCCGACAACGCCACGGAGCTGCTCGGCGTGGAGGATGTCGACGGCGCGCTAGTCGGCGGCGCCAGCCTCACCGCCGCGCAGTTCGTGCCGATCGTCGCGGCGGCGGCAACGCTCTGATTTGACGGGCTTCCCAGGCGGTCCTGGCCCTTTGTGACAGTCTCGCAACGAGCCGTGCTTCGCGGCTAGGTCGCACTATGAAGGCGTGCCTCAGCCAGCGTTAACTTCGCCTTCGCCATCCTCATGCCACGATTGCGGCTCACCGCGCTGCGGTGTAACGTGCAAATGCGGCGCCGAGCTGTTTTGCGGTGCTGCTGTTGCGTGGCGGGGGAAGGTGCGTGTTTCAGGACAAGACGCTGGGGCGGGGCGATTCGGCGCGGCTCGATCTCGTCGGCGATTATCGCCGTGACGGCTATGCGATCATCCGCGGCCTGTTCTCGCGCCACGAGATCGCCGCGATCGCGCAGGCGAGCGAACAGATCTTCGCCGAGGGCGTCGCGCACGGCCGCAGCTTTCGCCATGGCAACCTCTTCTACAACGTCGGCGAGGAGACCGCCGGCGCGCCGTTCGTGCGCATGGCGCAATGGTTCGCCTATCATCAGCCGGTGCTGAACGGCGTCCGCCTCAATCGCCGCATCGCGCGGCTGCTGGCGCCGCTGATCGGCCGCGACCTCAAGCAGATCATCAACCAGATCCATTGGAAGGGGCAGGGCGGCTCCAGCGATTTCGCCTGGCATCAGGATTCGCGCTTCCGCCGTCCGGCGCCGGCCTATCGCAACCTCGGCACCTCCTATGTGCAGACCGGGCTCGCGATCGATTTGCACAACCCGGAATCGGGCGGCATGCGCTTCGTGCGCGGCAGTCATCGGCGCGGCGCGCTGCCGCTCGACGAGGTGACGCCGGTGCTCGGCAACGCGATGTCGGATGCCGCGCTCGAGCGCGTCGGCCTCGATCCCGCCGACATCGTCGATCTCGTGCTCGCGCCGGGCGATTTCGCGATCTGGAGCCCGTATCTCGTCCACGGCTCGGGCGCGAACCGTTCGGGGCATCGCCGCCGCTTCTACATCAACGGCTATGTCCGCGCGCTCGATTGCGATCGCGGCGAATGGGCGTTCCGCGACGGCACGCCGGTGCCGTTCGGCGAGCGGCCGGCGCTCGTCCACTATGAGGAACTCCGCGAGCGCGGCGAACCGCATTACGTATAAGCGGCGCGTGTGACCATGCGCTCCCCGCTTTCAGGACTTCCGTTCGTGCTGAGCGAAGTCGAAGCACGTGCCACAGATGCATTGCTCCGTTCGGCCTGAGCGCAGTCGAAGGCCGCGCGATGGCTGCGCTTCGACTACGCTCAGCGCGAACGGCTGTCGCGTTGAGATGACACGTCCGCCGACTTCGATCCCAAGGATCGAAGCTTACCATGAGCGCCTGCCTTGGCAGGCAGTCGAGGGGCTCAATACGAACGGGGAGGGACCGGCGGACAGGTGAGGAAAGCAAGCAGGCTGACCCCGAGGTTGCCCGTGGCGCGCCGATACCCTAGATCGCCCCGTCCCGCGCGCAAGCGTCCCGTTCGTTAGAGTCGCCGATGTTCACCTTCCTCCTCGTCGTCCATGCGCTGATCGCGGCTTCGCTCGTCGCCGTGATCCTGATGCAGCGTTCGGAAGGTGGCGGCCTCGGCACCGGCAGCGGCAATGCCGGCCTGATGACCGCGCGCGGCGCGGCGGATTTCCTCACGCGCACCACCGCGATCCTCGCCGTGCTGTTCGTCGGCATGAGCATCGTGCTCGCCGCCGTCGCCGGGGTCGGACGCGCGCCGAGTGCGATCGATACCAGCTTCGCCAGGCAGGCGCAGCCGCTCGCGCCGGTGACCGGCGGTGTCGCGGGCGGCGCGGCGGGTGCGCTGCCCGGCGTCCTCCCGTCGGGCGTTCCCGGCGTTCCGGCGCCGGGTGCGCCAGGCGTTCCCGCGCCGTCGCTGGCGCCGCTGCCAACCGCGCCTGGAAGCGCCGGTGCGGGCGATCAGAAGAGCGACCACAAGAAGGGCGACAAGGATCAGGCCGGCACGTCGTCCAACGCCACGTCGGACAGCGGCAAGAAATCGGAGAAATCGTCGGACAAGAAGGACGAGGGCTCGAAGAAGAGCGAGACGACGAAGCCCTCGAGCTCGCTGCCGGAGCCGGTGCAGCTGCGCGCGACGCCGAAGATCGGCGTGTCCGGGTCGGGCGGCTCGATCTCGTCAACCTCCGCCAGCGCGCCATCGTCCGGCGGCAGCGCCGCGCCCAAGCCGAGCGCGGCACCCGCGCCGGTGACGATCCCGGCGCCGTCCGCGCCCGCGTCCTCGGCACCGGCCTCGAGCGGATCGGGTAACGGCCAGTAAGCCTGCTTCGCCCCTCCCTTCGAGGGAGGAGAGAGTTTGCCCCCGCTCTTCCACAACTTTCTCGCCCAACGCGGATTCGCCGCCTTGCGGTCTCCGCCCTGCACGGCTTAAGCCCATAATCCCATGGCGCGGTTCATCTTCATAACCGGCGGCGTGGTCTCCTCGCTCGGCAAGGGTCTCATGGCGGCGAGCCTCGCGGCGCTGCTGCAAGCGCGCGGGTATCGGGTCCGCATCCGCAAGTTCGATCCCTATCTGAACGTCGATCCGGGGACGATGAGCCCCTATCAGCACGGCGAGGTCTACGTCACCGACGACGGCGCCGAGACCGATCTCGATCTCGGACATTATGAGCGCTTCACCGGCGTGCCCTCGCGCCAGAGCGACAACGTCACCTCTGGGCGAATCTACCAGCAGATCATCGCGCGCGAGCGGAAGGGCGACTATCTCGGTGCCACCGTCCAGGTGATCCCGCACGTCACCGACGCGATCAAGGCGTTCGCGCGCACCGATACCGAAGATCTCGATTTCGTGCTGTGCGAGATCGGCGGCACCGTCGGCGACATCGAGTCGCTGCCGTTCATCGAGGCGATCCGCCAGCTCAGGAACGATCTCGGGCGCGGCCAGAGCTGCTTCGTCCACGTCACGCTGGTGCCGTACATCGCGGCGGCCGGCGAGCTGAAGACGAAGCCGACGCAGCATTCGGTGCGCGACCTGACCGCGCTGGGCATCCAGCCCGACGTGCTCGTCTGCCGCTGCGAGCGCGAGCTGCCGCAGTCGGAGCGCGCCAAGATCGCCTTGTTCTGCAACGTGCGGCCGGAGGCGGTCATCCCGGCGCTCGACGCCAGGTCGATCTACGGCGTGCCGCTGCAATATCATGCCGAGGGGCTGGACGAGGAGGTGCTGCTCGCCTTCGGGATCGAGCCCGGCGCCAAGCCCGATCTCGCGCGCTGGAGCCGCATCATCGAGCGGCTCGGAAACCCCGAGGGCGACGTCACCATCGGCGTCGTCGGCAAATATGTCGGCTTGCCGGACGCCTACAAGTCGCTGCACGAGGCGCTCGTCCATGGCGGCATCGCCAACCAGGTCAAGGTCAATATCCGCTGGCTCGACGCCGAGCTGTTCGAGGGCAGCGAGGGCGACGTCGTCTCGAACCTCGAGCCGCTGCACGGCATCCTCGTTCCCGGCGGCTTCGGCGAGCGCGGCTCAGAGGGCAAGATCGCCAGCGTCAAGTTCGCGCGCGAGCGCGGCGTGCCCTATTTCGGCATCTGCCTCGGCATGCAGATGGCGTGCATCGAAGGCGCGCGGAACACGGCGGGCATCGCGGCGGCGTCCACCACCGAGTTCGGCCCGACCGACGAACCCGTCGTCGGCCTGATCACCGAGTGGATGACGGCGGAGGGGCTGCAGCAGCGCGAGGCCGGCGGCGATCTCGGCGGCACGATGCGCTTGGGTGCCTATCCCGCGACGCTGGCCGGCAACAGCCGCGCCGCCTCGATCTACGGCGCGACGCACATCTCCGAGCGCCACCGTCACCGCTACGAGGTCAACACCCATTATCGCGACGCCCTCGAGAGGGGCGGCCTCTATTTCTCCGGCACCTCGCCCGACGGCACGCTGCCCGAGATCGTCGAGCGGCCCGATCATCCCTGGTTCGTCGGCGTCCAGTTCCACCCGGAGCTGAAGTCGAAACCCTTCGATCCCCACCCGCTGTTCGCGAGCTTCATCGAGGCGGCGGTAAGGCAGAGCAGGTTGGTTTAGGTTCGCCTCGCAATCCTGGGATCGCATCTTTGGCGTCTTCCCGCGCTCCCGATCGTTGCTGGGGCGGCAGCGGTGCGAGGAGAGGGCCCGTGATCGGCACAAAGCGAACCATCAAACCCAAGATATTGTATTTCGGTACGCCGGTGGCGCTCGTCACATCGCTGAACGAGGACGGTACGACCAATCTCGCGCCGATCTCGTCATTCTGGGCGTTGGGTTGGACGATGACGCTCGGGCTGCTCGACGAGACGCAGACCGCCGACAATCTTCAGCGGCATGCCGAATGCGTGATCAATCTGCCGTCCCCCGGGATGTGGCGCCAGGTCGAGAAGCTGGCGCCGCTCACGGCCAAGGATCCGGTGCCCGATCTCAAGGCGGACCAATTCCATACCGAGCGCGACAAGTTTGGCGTCTCCGGTCTGTCCCGGGAGCCGAGCGAACTGGTGAAGCCGGACAGCGTTCGCGAATGTCCGATTCAGATGGAGGCGAGGGTGTTGGGCTGCGATCGCCTCGGCGGCGAGAAGCTCGACAAGCTCGGCGGCGGCCTTTCCGCGCGCATCGAGATATTGCGCGTCCGTGCTGCGGAGGAATTCGTCTCCGGCGAACGGCACATCGACCCCGCCAGCTGGTCGCCGTTGATCTACAATTTCCGTCACTATTTCCGCTTGGGTGAGCGGGAACTCGGCAAGACGTTCCGCGCCGAGACCTGAACGAGCCGCCGCGGATTGCGCGATAGCGGGCGCGCGCAATCCGATCCCCGCGCCGCCTCGTCTGGTCGCGCGTGCGATTCGCGCTTATGCATGCCGCCGGGGATTTCGGGGGAGACGGCATCATGAACGCTGATCAGGTCGCGGCGATTTTGCCCGAGACGTCGATGCTGGCGGCGTGCAGCCGGGAGGAGCTCGCCGAGCTCATCGGCAAGGCGAGCATCCAGCCGGTCCGCGTCGGCGACGTGCTGCTCGAGCAGGGCGAGGAGGGCGATTCGATCGTGCTGCTGCTCGACGGCGTCGCGCGCGTCAGCATGGTCGCCGCCAACGGCCGCGAGATCATCCTGGACTATGCCGAGAGCGGCGCCGTGCTCGGCGAGATCGGCATGCTCGACGGCGAGCCGCGCACCGCGTCGGTGACGACGATCGCGCCGGGGCGGATCATGCGGCTCAGCCGGGCGGCGTTCGAAGGGTTCATCGAGGCGCATCCGCGCGTCGCGATGCGGATGATGCGGGAGATGGCGCGGCGGCTGCGCCAGGCCAACGACACGATCGAGGCGGATCGCGCCTGCTCGGCCGGCCAGCGGCTCGCACGCGCGCTCCGCCGGCTGATGCGGCCACCAGTCGAGAATACGCGGCTGCGCCACGATCTCAGCCAGAGCGAGCTCGGCAGCTTCGTCGGCATCAGCCGCGAGAACGTCAACCGCCAGCTCTCGGCCTGGGCCGACGTCGGCGCGATCGAGATGCGCCAGGGCCGCATCCGCATCCTCGACCGCACCTATATCGAGGAAGTGGCGGATACAGGGATCTAGCGGTCGCGCTGCCTCCCCCTCCGTTCGCTTGGGCTCTGCCTGGCCGGTTCTCGACAGGCTCGAACCGCACGGGAGTGCCGGGCTATTGCGGCACGGGCGGATCGTTGGGGCTGGCGGGCGGAAGATCGCTCGGCGTCGGCACCGGCGGATCGCGCGGCTCGGGGACGGGCACGTCGATCGGCGTCGGGATCGGGTTGGCGGGCTGGGTGGCCATGCACGGCTCCTGCGGTTCGCAGCATCAACGCATCGATCGCCTGCCTGTTCAGGCTGGCCCTCGATTTAAGCGCATCGCGGTTTTTGGCGGCATGGGCAGCAACCAACCTTCCCGCAAAGGCGGGAACCCACCGGGTTGACCTAGCCCGCTATTCGATCGGCCTGAATTGCCTCAGCCGTTCGGGCTGAGCCCTTCGACAGTCTGCCAAGGCGGGCGCTCAGGCTGAATTTCGATCCTGCGGATCGAAGTCGAAGCCCATGCGCCGTCGCTGCCCTTCGACTGGCCCAAAGGGCCAGCCTGTCCTGAGCGCCCGCCCTGCGGGCAGTCGAAGGGCTCAAGGCGAACGGGGAATGGTGGATCAGTCAGGTCGAAGAGGGCTCTAGCGGTCCGTCGCGGCAGCCGGTTATGATCCCCGGCCTTCGCGGGAATGACGACCACCGTTGCGGCAGCCACGGTAAAAGGCAATCGCGCGGTCGTCTCGGATCGCCGAGGCAGATGCGCCACAAACACGAACGCCCGGGTCGTTTTTTCGACCCGGGCGCCGCGTGACGATCGCTCGTCAGCCCCCTTGCTGAGCGGCCCTCGCGCATCGCACCCCTTATTCGCGACGCGGGGCCAAGCCCTCCCCGAACCAAGGCCAGGCCGAAGTCCGTGTGACTCTCGGTAGCGGGTCGACTTGCGATTGTCATGAATCTGCTTCGTTCAGCGCAACGAAAGGTCGGCGGCTGTGGCGCGCGCGCAACAGGCACGCTTGCTCCGGCTACGGCCGCGCAATAGAGCGCATCGGACCCGGCGCGCGTCCGCGCTGAGCCAAGGTCCGGAATCCCGATGCGTCTCTCCCGTTATTTCATGCCCGTCGCCAAGGAAACGCCGGCCGACGCGCAGATCGTGAGCCATAAGCTGATGCTGCGCGCCGGGCTGATCCGCCAGACCGCCGCCGGCATCTACGCCTGGCTGCCGCTCGGCCAACGAGTGCTGCGCAACATCGAGCAGATCGTCCGCGAGGAGCAGGACCGGGCCGGCGCGATCGAGCTCTTGATGCCGACCTTGCAGTCTGCCGATCTCTGGCGCCAGTCGGGCCGCTACGACGCCTATGGCCCCGAAATGCTGCGCATCAAGGATCGCCACGAGCGCGAGCTGCTCTACGGGCCGACCAACGAGGAGATGATCACCGCGATCTTCCGGGATTCGGCGCGCAGCTATCGCGACCTGCCGCGCACGCTCTACCATATCCAGTGGAAGTTCCGCGACGAGATCCGGCCGCGCTTCGGGGTGATGCGCGGCCGCGAGTTCCTGATGAAGGACGCCTATTCGTTCGACATGGACGAGGCCGGCGCGCGGCACAGCTATTTCGAGCAGCTCCAGGCCTATATCCGCACCTTTCGGCGCCTCGGCGTGCAGGCGGTGCCGATGAAGGCGGCGAGCGGCCCGATCGGCGGCGACCTCAGCCACGAGTTCATCGTGCTCGCGCCGACCGGCGAGAGCGAGGTGTTCTACGATGCCGCGTTCGAGGCGGAAGATTGGAGCAGCCACCGGTTCGAGCGCGGCGATACCGCCGGGCTCAACGCCTTCTTCAAGCGGCTGACGAGCGTCTACGCCGCCACCGACGAGACTCACGACGAAGCGCGCTGGGCGGAGGTGCCCGCCGATCGCCAGCGGCAGGGCAGGGGCATCGAGGTCGGCCACATCTTCTATTTCGGCACCAAATATTCGGCGTCGATGGGGATGAAGGTGCAGGGGCGGGACGGAGCGGAAGTGGTGCCGCAGATGGGCAGCTACGGCATCGGCGTCTCGCGCCTGATGGGCGCGATCATCGAGGCGAGCCATGACGATGCCGGCATCATCTGGCCGGAGGCGGTCGCGCCCTACCAGGTCGGCCTGATCAACATGCGCGCCGATCATGCCGGCTGCGTCGCGGCGGCGGACGATATCTACGCCAAGCTCGGCGGCCTCGCGGGCGGCCGCGTGCTCTACGACGATCGCGACGAGCGCGGTGGCGCCAAGTTCGCGACGATGGACCTGATCGGGCTGCCCTGGCAGGTCGTGATCGGCCCAAAGGGGCTGGAGCGCGGCGTCGTCGAACTGAAGCAGCGCCGCACCGGCGAGAAGCAGGAGCTGAGCGTCGAAAGCGCGCTGGCAAGGTTGGCAGGGTGAACCGCGGATCCGGGCCTCCGTTCGCCCTGAGCGAAGTCGAAGGGCAAGCGCTGATGGCGGCTGTGCTTCGACTGCGCTCAGCACGAACGGATGTTGTTGAGCCGGGGCGCCTACCGTGATCCTCAATTCCTACGAGCGGATGATCGCCAGGCGCTATCTGCTGCCGGGCAAGGGCGAGGGGTTCATCTTCCTCGTCGCCACGATCAGCCTCGGCGCGGTGACGCTCGGCGTCGCGGCGCTGATCATCGTGATGAGCGTGATGAACGGCTTCCGCGCCGAGCTGTTCGACAAGATCATCGGGCTGAACGGCCACGCCGTCGTGCAGGGCTATGACGGCCGGCTGCCGGGGTGGCGCGCGGTCGAGCAGGATGCGCTCGCGACGCCGGGCGTCACCTCGGCGACGCCGCTGATCGAGAATCCGTTGATGGCGAGCTTCGGCGGCCGCGTCGAAGGCGTGCTGGTGCGCGGCATGCGTGTCGAGGACATTCGCGGCAACACCGCGATCGCGAGCCACATCAAGGCGGGCAAGCTCGCCCAGCTAACGCCGGGATCCGGCAACGTCGCGATCGGCTCGGCGCTCGCGCAGGCGCTCGGCGCCGACGTCGGGGACCAGATCAGCCTGATCAGCCCGGCCGGCCAGACGACGCCGTTCGGCACGGTGCCGCGCATCGTCAGCTATCGCGTCGCGGCGATCTTCGAGGTCGGCGTCTATGACTACGACAAGGCGTTCGTGGTGATGCCGCTGTCGGACGCGCAGACGCTGCTGATGCTCGGCGACGCGGTCGGCATGGTCGAGGTGCAGACCGTCGATGCCGACAAGGTCGGCAAGATCCTCGCGCCGCTCGCGGCCAAGACAGCGGGCATCGGCGTGGTGCAGGACTGGCGGCAGATGAACGCCTCGCTGTTCGAGGCGCTGGAGGTCGAGCGGGTGGCGATGTTCGTCGTGCTCTCGCTGATCATACTCGTCGCGGTGTTCAACATCCTTTCCTCGCTGATCATGCTGGTCCGCGCCAAGACGCGCGACATCGCGATCCTGCGGACGATGGGCGCGACGCGCCGCGCGCTGATGAAGGTGTTCGTGACGGTCGGCCTCACGATCGGCACGCTGGGGACGGGGCTGGGGCTGATCGTCGGGGCGATCTTCCTGTTCTTCCGCCAGGATGTCGTCGATGCGGTGCAGGCGATCACCGGCCAGAACCTCTGGGATCCCTCGATCCGCTTCCTCACCGAGCTGCCGTCGCGCACCGATCCGTTCGAGGTGATCGCGATCACCGCGATGGCGATCGGCCTTTCCTTCCTTGCGACGCTCTATCCGGCGTGGAAAGCGGCGAGCACCGATCCGGTGCAGGTGCTGCGGTATGAGTGAGGCACGGATTCTCCCTCTCCCCTTTGGGGAGAGGGTCGGGGTGAGGGGGGGCGACCTCTCGATAGCGCATCCCCCCCTCACCCAACCCTCTCCCCCGAGGGGAGAGGGCTAATGGCGATGGACCCCCTCCTCCACGTCACCGACCTGCGCCGCACCTTCCGTCAGGGCGAGGCGGTGATCGAGGTGCTGCGTGGTGTCGCGCTTGCGATCGCGCCGGGCGAGATCGTCGCGCTGCTCGGGCCGTCGGGCTCGGGCAAGTCGACCTTGCTGCAGGCGGTCGGCCTGCTCGAGGGCGGGTTCGAGGGCTCGATCCGGCTGGCGGGTCGCGAGGCGGCGAAGCTCGACGATGCCGGGCGCACCGAGCTTCGGCGCGATCATCTCGGCTTCGTCTACCAGTTCCACCATCTGCTGCCGGATTTCTCGGCGGTCGAGAACGTCGTGCTGCCGCAGCTCGTGCGCGGCGCGTCCCCCGCGGACGCGAAGGCGCACGCCGAATCGCTGCTCACCAGCCTCGGCCTCGCCGACCGGCTGACGCACCGGCCAAGCGCGCTTTCGGGCGGCGAGCAGCAGCGCGTCGCGGTCGCCCGCGCGCTCGCCAACAAGCCCGCGCTGGTGCTCGCCGACGAACCTACGGGCAATCTCGACGAGGCGACCGCGGACATCGTGCTGGCCGAGTTCCTCAGCCTCGTGCGCGGCCAGGGCTCGGCGGCGCTGGTCGCGACCCACAATGAGCGGCTCGCGGCGCGGATGGACCGCGTCGTGCGGCTGCATGATGGCATCCTCAGCTAACCACGTTCAAAAGACAGCCGTTCGCGCTGAGCGAAGTCGAAGTGCGTGCCGAGAGAACGAACGCCTGTGGCACGTCCTTCGAATTCGCTCAGGACGACCGGGGAAAGCTTGGCGAACGTAGCTCGCCGCTCAGATCGCGCTCGGCTCACGCGCCGCCGCCGCGGCAACCCGCCCGCGCATCGGCGCGCTCTTCACCGCGAGCTTGAGGATGTTGGCGCGGCTGCGGCAGGCTTCCTGCGTGCGGCCCATGGCGTGCGCGATGTCGCGCAGAAATTCGCCGTCGACGATGCGGCGGCGGAGCTCCGCATCGTCTTCCTCTTCCCAGCGCCGGCGATGCCCCGGCGGATGTCCAACGATCACCATGACCCGATCCTCCTCGTTGCAGCGGAGGTAGCGCGGTCGCTCTGAACGATTTTCGAATGCGCTTGTAAGCTGGCGGCAAGGTTGATCCTCGCCTTGACGGCTTCGGGGCCTCGACCCTATGAGGCGCGGCCTCGCAGGCGTGGCGATCGTAGCTCAATTGGTTAGAGCGCCGGTTTGTGGTACCGGAGGTTGCGGGTTCAATCCCCGTCGATCGCCCCATCCGCCATCATTCGTCATTCCCGCGAAGGCGGGAATCCATAGTGGCTGGACGCGCGTTCTTGCCCCGCCGGCAGAGAATATGGGTCCCCGCCTTCGCGGGGATGACGAGCGGCTGATAAAGAAGGCAATCCATGGCGCCCTGGCAGTTCCCCGATTTCGACGATCATGAGGCGGTCCATTTCTTTGCGGACGCGACCTCGGGCCTGCGCGCGATCATCGCGGTCCATTCGACGCATCTCGGCCCGGCGGCGGGCGGCTGCCGCTTCTGGCACTATGCGCAAGACGACGCCGCGATCACCGACGCGCTGCGCCTCTCGCGCGGGATGAGCTACAAGAACGCGATGGCGGGGTTGCCGCTCGGCGGCGGCAAGGGCGTGATCCTCGCGCCGGCCGATCGCGTCAAGACGCCGGCGCTGCTCGCCGCCTTCGGCCGCGCGATCGAGTCGCTCGGCGGCCGCTACGTCACGGCGGAAGATGTCGGCATGGGCGAGGCCGATCTCGTCGCGATCGGCCGCGAGACGCGCTACGTCTCTGGGCTACCGGTGGCGGGAGCGGATGCGGCGGGCGGCGATCCCGGCCCGTTCACCGCCGACGGCGTGTTCCTGGGCGTCAAGGCCGCGATCCGGCGCGGGCTGGGCAAGGACGATGCCGCCGGCGTGCACGTCGCGATCCAGGGCGTCGGCTCGGTCGGCGGCGGGCTCGCGCGGCGGCTGGCGGCGCAGGGCGCGCGGCTGACACTCGCCGATGTCGATGCCGGTCGCGCGGAACGGCTCGCCGCCGAACTGGGCGCTGCCACGGTCGCGGCCGACGCGATCCTGTCGATCGAGGCGGACGTGCTCAGCCCCTGCGCGCTCGGCGCGATCCTCACCGCCGAGACCATCGGCGCGCTGCGTGTGCCGGTCGTCGCGGGCGGCGCCAACAACCAGCTCGCGACGCCGGAAGACGGCGCCCGGCTGCGCGATCGCGGCGTCCTCTACGCGCCCGATTACGTTATCAACGCCGGCGGCATCATCAACGTCGGCCTCGAATATCTCGGCGCGGGCAGCGACGAGGTCGCGCGCCGCGTCGCCGCGATTCCCGAGCGATTGAACGCGATCTGGGACGAGGCGGAGGCTACCGCCACGCCGCCGAGCGCCGTTGCCGACCGCATGGCGCAGCGCCTGATCGGGCGAGGGTGAGGCGACCCTTCTCCTCGAACCGTTCGTGCTGAGCCTGTCGAAGCACTGTCCTTCTCTATTTTGTCCATGGAAAAGAAGAACAGCCCTTCGACAAGCTCAGGGCGAACGGAAGTGGTAGGTGCGGCTGACCGCCGGCATCCTGCGCACGGAACGCTGCACTCCAATCTCAATTGATCGCGGGGTCGGCAGGCATACGCTCATACCAATCAGAACCCGCTCGTGCTGAGCGAAGTCGAAGTACGTGCGGCACGCGCTCAAATTTGTTCTGCTTGAGCGAAGTCGAAGGTCACACCATCGCTGCAGTGGGATGGCGTGCAATGTGGATAGCCGTTCTACCTGTCACGTCCTTCGACTTCGCTCAGGACGACCGGGGATGGAGAGCTGGTGGTGTGGCAGAGAGGTGTTGCAGCGGCACAGCAACGTGCGGCCCGTGTTCAGGAGCGCTCTTTCCGCCACCTTCAAGCTGCTTTAGAGAGCGGCTCCAGCCATGCATATTTTCGCCAATCCCGGCCGTTTTCTCAGCATCGCGAAGCCGCTCACGCCGTGGCTCGGCTGGAGCGGCGCGGGCCTGATCGCTGTGGCGCTGACGGGCGGGCTGTTGGTGACGCCGCCTGACTATCTCCAGGGCGAGACGGTGCGGATCATGTACATCCATGTGCCGTCCGCATGGCTCGGCATGGCCGGCTGGATGGGCATCGCGGTGGCGAGCCTGATGCAGCTGGTCTGGCGGCATCCGCTCGCCGGCGTCGCGGCGCGTGCCTGCGCCGCGCCCGGCGCGGTGTTCGCCGCGGTCTGTCTTGCGACCGGATCGATCTGGGGGCGGCCGACCTGGGGCACCTGGTGGGAGTGGGACGGGCGGCTGACCTCGATGCTCGTGCTGTTCTTCCTCTATCTCGGCTATATCGCGCTGGCCGCGGCGGCGGACGAGCGCGGCGGTGAAGGGGCAGATCGTGCCGCCGCGATCTTTGGGCTCGTCGGCGCGATCAACCTGCCGATCATCCATTATTCGGTGCTGTGGTGGCGCACGCTGCATCAGGGCGAGAGCATCTCGCTCGGCGGCACGACGATCGCGCCCGCGCTGCTCTGGCCGCTGCCGCTCTCGGCGCTGGGCTTCACGCTGCTGTTCGGCGCGATCGTGCTGATGCGGATGCGCGCCGCGCTCGCCCATATCCGCGTCGAGGCGCGGCTGCGGAGGCTCGCCGAGGCATGAACCAGTGGGCGTTCGTGATCGCCGCCTATGGGGTCGCCGGCGTGGCGACGTTCGGCCTGACTATCGTCAGCTACGTCCGGATGCGCCGCGCCGAGGCCGCCGCCGACGCGCTGCGAAGGCGCTGACGCAAATGGCGGGGGTCAAGGCAAAGCATCAGCGTCTGACGCTCACGCTGCTCGCGATCGTCGCGGTGGTCGGCGCGACGTTGCTTGCGATGTCCGCGCTCAAGGATCAGGCGGCCTATTTCTACACGCCCGGCGACGTCGTGAAGGATGGCGTGCCGATGGGCAAGGCGATCCGGCTCGGCGGCATGGTCGTCGATCATTCGATCGTCCACGCGCCCGATGGCGTGACGATCGATTTCAAGGTGACCGACGGCAGCGACACGGTGCCGGTTCAGTTCAAGGGCATAGTCCCCGATCTCTTCCGCGAGAAGTCGGGCGTGGTGGCGGAAGGCCGCTTCGTCTCGTCGACGCTCTTCCTCGCCGACACCATCCTCGCCAAGCACGATGAGAACTATATGCCGCCGCAGATGGCCGGCAAGATGCACGAGAGCGCCAGCCTCGATACCAGCGCCAAAACGAAGGCGCTGCAGTGAGCGGCAGTCCCACAGCCAAGAGCCCGTTCGTGCTGAGCGAAGTCGAAGCACGTGCCGCTGCCGCCACCGTGTGTTGCACGTCCTTCGACTGCGCTCAGGACGAACGGTGGTTTGCCGATAAGGCGGTCACCAGGCTGGCCATCGCATGATCGCCGAATTCGGGCTTGCCGCGCTGTGGCTTGCCGCGGCGCTGTCGGCGCTGCAGCTGGCGCTCGGCTGGATGGCGCTCAGGCCGGGCGGCGAGGCGCTAATGCCTTCGGTGCGGCCGATCGCGCTCGCGCAGGCGCTGCTCACCGCGCTGGCGTTCGGGGCGCTGATCCTCTGCTTCGCGCGCACCGATCTCTCGGTCGCGCTGGTCGTCGAGAACTCGGCCTCGGCCAAGCCGATGATGTACAAGATCGCCGGCACCTGGGGGAACCACGAAGGCTCGATGCTGCTCTGGGTGACGATCCTCGGGCTGGCGGGCGGCGCGGTCGCGATCCTCGAGCGGCGGCTGCCGGAGCGGACGCTGATCGCCACGCTTGCCGCGCAGGCGGCGATCGCGCTCGGCTTCTTCGCCTTCCTGCTGTTCGCGTCCAACCCGTTCGCGCGCCTTGCGCTGCCGCCGCTCGACGGCAACGGCTTGAACCCGCTGCTGCAGGACCCAGGTTTGGCGTTCCATCCGCCGACGCTCTACATCGGCTATGTCGGCCTGTCGGTCGCCTTCTCCTTCGCGGTCGGCGCGCTGGTGACGCGCGACGTCGGCCCCGCCTTCGCACGCGCGATGCGGCCCTGGGTGCTCGGCGCCTGGATCTTCCTGACGCTCGGCATCACCGCCGGCAGCTACTGGGCCTATTACGAGCTCGGCTGGGGCGGCTGGTGGTTCTGGGACCCGGTCGAGAACGCCAGCCTGATGCCGTGGTTGGCCGCGACCGCACTGCTCCACTCGGTGACGGTGCTGGCGACGCGCGACGGCCTGCGCGCCTGGACGGTGATGCTGGCGGTGGTCGCCTTCTCGATGTCGATGATCGGCACCTTCCTGGTCCGCTCCGGCATCCTCACCTCGGTGCACGCCTTCGCGATCGATCCGAAGCGCGGCACCTTCATCCTCGGGCTGCTCGTCGTCTATATCGGCGGCGCGCTCGCCCTGTTCGCGCTACGCGTGTCGACCGTGAAGGAAGGTTCGCAGTTCGATCCGGTCAGCCGCGAAGGCGCGCTCGTCGCCAACAACCTGCTGCTTTCCGCCGTGCTCGGCATCGTCTTCACCGGCACGCTGTATCCGCTGTTCGTCGAGGCGACCACCGGCGAGAAGCTCTCTGTCGGCCATCCCTATTTCGACAAGACCGCCGGGCCGCTCGCGCTCCTTCTCGTGGCGATCATGGTGGCAGGGCCGCTGATGCGTTGGCGGCGCGACGAGATCGCCGCGGTCGTGCAGCGGATCGCGCTGCCGGTGCTGGTCACGGCGATCGCGCTGCTCGCGCTGATCCTGTTCGTTCCGGGCATCCGCGTGCTGCCGCTCCTCGGGCTGATGCTCGCGATCGGGGTTGGGGCGGGGAGCGTCGCGCCGCTGTGGAAGCGCAATCTGCGGCGCACGCCGCTCTTCACCTATGGGATGGTGATCAGCCATCTCGGCATCGCCGTCGCGCTCGCCGGCATGGCCTGCGAGAGCGCCTTCACCAAGGAGACGCTGGTCGCCGCCGCGCCGGGCGCGGTCGAGATCGTCGGGCCATATCAGGTGAAGTTTGCCGCGATCGATCCGATTGCCGGGCCGAATTGGACCGCGATCGAGGCGACGCTTGTCGCAACACGGCCCGGCCGCGCCGCGATCACGCTGCACCCGCAGGCGCGGATGTTCGCGCAGCCGCCGACCGAAACCAGCGAGACCGCGATCGCGACGCTGTGGGACGGCCAGCTCTACACCGTGCTCGGCAAGGACGACGAGAGCGGGCGCTGGCAGCTCCGGCTGTGGTGGAAGCCGTTCGTGACGCTGATCTGGGCGGGCGGCGCGCTCGTCGCGATCGGCGGCGCGCTGGCGCTGCTCGGGCGGCTGCGGCGCGAGCTCTTCCCGCGCGGCCGGCCGACGGGCTTCCTCGCGACGTGAAGACCGTGCGTATCATTCTATGGCTGCCACTGATCGCGTTCGTGGTCTTCGTCGGCTTCGTCGCCGCCGGACTGATCAAGCCCGACGATATGACGCATCCGTCGAAGCTGGTCGGACAGCCACTGCCCGAGTTCAGCCTGCCCGCTTCGCAGCAAGGCAAGCCCGGCCTCGCCACCGCCGACCTGCGCGACGGCAAACCGCATCTCGTCAATATCTTCGCGAGCTGGTGCGTGCCCTGCGCGGCGGAGGCGCCGCAGCTCGACCAACTGGCGCAGGCGGGCGTCGATGTCGTCGGCATCGCGGTGCGCGACCGGCCCGACGACACCGCCGACTTCCTCCAGCGCTATGGCGATCCCTATAAGCGCTTGGGCGCCGACGATCGCAGCCAGGTCCAGCTCGCGCTCGGCTCGTCGGGCGTGCCCGAGAGCTTCATCGTCGACGGCAAGGGGATCATCCGCCAGCAGCATATCGGCGACATCCGGCCCGAAGAGCTGCCGGCGATCCTCAGCACGGTGCAGGAGGCGAAGTGAGCAGGTGCTCCTCTCAAGCCGTCATCCCGGCGCAGGGCGGGGTCCGGGGACTCGCTCGCGGCAGGCGCTGGGAGCATTCGAGAGCGCGGGCCTGGATCCCGGCTTTCGCCGGGATAACGATGATCCTGTGCGCGACCCCGCTCCACGCCGATTCGGACATGCCGGCGGCGCCGCTCAGCTACACGCAGCTGCCCGATCCCAAGCAGGAGGCCGAGGCGAAGGCGCTGATGGGGACGCTGCGCTGCCTCGTGTGCCAGGGCCAGTCGATCGCCGACTCCGATGCCGAACTCGCCGGCGACATGCGTGCGATGGTGCGCGAGCGCATCCAGCAGGGCGAGAAGCCGGAGGCGATCCGCGCCTGGCTGATCCGGCGTTACGGCAATTGGGTGAGCTACGAGCCCCCGTTCGAGCCAGCGACATGGCTGCTCTGGGCGATGCCGCTGCTGCTGATCCTCGCCGGCATCTTCCTCGCGCGCAACCGCTTCCGCCGGCACGGAGGGACAATGGAGCGCCGGGCAGGGGAGCCGCGGGAAAGCTGATGGCGAGCTGGCTGATCCTGTTCCTTCTGGCCGCGCTCGTGCTGCTCGCCTTGTGGCGGATCGGCCGCGTCCGCGGGCCTGCGCTGCAGTTCAGCGCGGCGGCGCTGTTCCTCGGCATCGCCGGCTATGCCTGGCAGGGCACGCCCGGCGAGCCCGGCGATCCGTCGCCGCCCAAGACCGACGCGATGCAGCCCGACAGCGATTTCGCCAAGGAGCGCAGCCAGTTCATGGGCCGCTTCGGCTCGAGCGCGCAGTGGCTCGATTTCGCCGACGCGCTGCACCGCGCCAACCGTGATCGTGCCGCCGTCACCGCGATGCAGACGGCGCTCGCGCAGAACCCGAAGGATCCCGATCTCTGGGTCGGCCTCGGCAACGCGCTCGTCATCCAGGGCGGCGGGCTGGTCTCGCCGGCGGCGCGGCTGGCGTTCGAGCGTGCGGCGCGGATCTCGCCCGATCATCCCGGGCCGCGCTTCTTCATGGGGCTCGCCTATGCCCAGTCCGGCCAGCCCGACAAGGCGCAGGCGCTGTGGCAGGAGCTCCTCGCCAAGTCGCCGCCCGACGCGCCCTGGCGCAAGGATCTCGAGCAGCGGCTCGCCGAGCTTCAGGGCCAGATGGGTGGCAGCGCCGCGACGACCCCGGGGCTGCCGCAGCCGTAGTGCGAAGCCTGTCCCCCTCCCTGGAAGAAAGGGGCTAGGGTGGGTTGCTATCGAGAGCGCGCCTCGCTCCGTCCCTCCTCGGTTCCACCTTGCAGGACGGAGGAGAAACCGCCGGCCGTCCGGCTGTCATCTACCTTGACCGCTTGTTAACCATGCTCGGTTTATCCTCGCCTCATAAGAAAATGAGGGGGCGAGGATGCTCTTCGTGAATTCGGTCCTGATGGTGTTCATGATCCTGCTCGCCATCGACGAGACCAAGGATGCCTTCCGCGAGCATGCGGAGCGCATGCGGGGTTATTGAGCCGGCGATCGGTATGCTACGTCGTCGTTGCGAGCGGCGTAGCCGCAATCCAATTACCGTACGTTGGACTGGATTGCTTCGCTTTGCTCGCAATGACGAAGCATCGGCACGCGCGGCACCCTAATTCAACGGCACCCCAAGCGCTTCGGCGACCGCGGCATGACGGACTTTCCCGGCCGAGACGTTGAGTCCGTTGGCGAGATGGGGGTCTGCCTTCATCGCTGCTTCCGCGCCCAGGTTAGCGAGCTTGAGTGCGAAGGGCAGCGTCGCGTTGTTGAGCGCGAAGGCCGAGGTGCGCGCGACCGCGCCCGGCATGTTGGCGACGCAATAGTGGATCACGCCATCGACCTCGAACACCGGATCGGCATGTGTCGTCGCATGGCTGGTCTCGAAGCAGCCGCCCTGATCGATCGCGATGTCGACGAGCACCGAGCCGCGCTTCATCGTCCGCACCATCTCGCGCGTCACCAGCTTCGGCGCCGCCGCGCCCGGCACCAGCACCGCGCCGATCACCAGGCTGGCGCTGCGCACCGCCGCGGCGATCGCCGCCTTGGAGGCATAGGCGGTCTTGATCTGGCTCGAGAAGAACATGTCAAGCTCGGCGAGGCGATCGTTGTTGATGTCGTAGATCGTCACGTCGGCGCGCATGCCGACCGCCATCTGCGCGGCGTTGACGCCGGCGATGCCGCCGCCGAGGATCGCGACGCGCGCCGGCGCCACGCCCGGCACGCCGCCGAGCAGCACGCCGCGCCCGCCTTGCTCCTTCTCGAGATAGTGCGCGCCGACCTGGATCGACATGCGCCCGGCGACTTCGCTCATCGGCTTGAGCAGGGGGAGGCCGCCCCTCGCGGCGGTGACCGTCTCGTAGGCGATGCACGTCGCGCCGGATTTCATCAGCCCCTCCGCCTGCGGCTTGTCGGCGGCGAGGTGGAGGTAGGTGAAGAGCAGGTGGCGAGCTTCGAGCAGCGCGATCTCCTGCGGCTGCGGCTCCTTGACCTTCACGATCATGTCGCTCTGCGCGAAGACCTCGGCAGCGCCGGCGACGATCCGCGCGCCGGCATCGAGATAATCCTGGTCCGAGAAGTCGATGCCATTGCCGGCGCGGGTCTCGACCACCACATCATGGCCGGCGGCGACCAGTTCCGCCACCGAGGGCGGCGTCAGTCCGACGCGATATTCATGGTTCTTGATCTCCTTTGGAACACCGATGCGCACCGCGGGTCTCCTGCTGGTCGAGCGTCCATCATAGAGGCGAGTTCGGCAAAGCTGAACAGGATGCTACATCTGCATCATTCGAAGCGTCATGCCATCGGAACGCGTCCCGCTGCGCGACGTTGCAGCACGTTGCGGTGCGGAAACGCCCATGCTAGGCGCCACGCCGCATTCGCCCGGGGGCTTCGTGGGCGATGAGGATAGGTACGGCAATGCAGGCCGCTGACGGGTTGCCCAGGTGATTGCTGCCGCCGATGCGGTTCCCGAGGGATTGCCGCCCGCTCCCGGAGTCGAGACGCTCGCGCCGCAGCATGTGCTCCACGGCCATGGCGGCCAATCCACCGGCACGCTCGCGGTCGGTGCGATCGGCGTCGTGTTCGGCGATATCGGTACCAGCCCGATCTACTCGCTCAAGGAAGTGTTCGTCGGCCATCATCCGCTGACGGTGGACAAGCTCCATTTGTTCGGCGTGCTCAGCCTCGTCTTCTGGACGCTGACGCTGATCGTCACGATCAAATATGTCACGCTGATCATGCGGGCCGACAACAAGGGCGAGGGCGGCAGCCTCGCGCTGCTGGCGCTCGTCACGCGCATGCGCGGCAACAAGCGCTGGACCTCGTCCCTGGTCATGCTCGGGGTGCTTGCGACGGCGCTGTTCTTCGGCGATTGCATCATCACGCCGGCGATCTCGGTGCTGTCGGCGGTCGAGGGTCTCAGCTCGGTCGAGATCGGGCTGACGCCGTTGGTGCTGCCGATCGCGATCGTCATCCTCGTCGGCCTGTTCCTGATCCAGGCGCGCGGCACCGCGACGGTCGGCAAGCTGTTCGGGCCGATCATGCTGGTCTATTTCGCGGCGCTGGCCGCGCTCGGCGCCTATCACATCTTCGACGATCCGGTGATCCTGTGGGCGCTGAACCCGCTCTGGGCGGTGCGCTTCTTCGCCGCCGACGTGCCGCTCGCCTTCCTGGCGCTCGGCTCGGTCGTGCTCGCGGTGACGGGCGCCGAGGCGCTCTATGCGGACATGGGCCATTTCGGGCGCCGGCCGATCACGATCGCGTGGCTGTGGATCGTGTTCCCCGCGCTGATGCTCAACTATCTCGGCCAATCCGCCTTCCTGCTCGCGAATCCGCACGCCGCGCAGAGCCCGTTCTTCCTGATGGCGCCGACGCCGGTGCGGCTGCCGCTCGTCATCCTCTCGATGCTGGCGACGGTGATCGCGAGCCAGGCGGTGATCACCGGCGCCTATTCGGTCGTCCAGCAGGCGGTGCAGCTCGGGCTCATGCCGCGATTGCGGATCGACCACACGAGCGCGTCCGCCGCGGGACAGATCTACGTGCCGTCGATGAACTGGGCGCTGATGGTGCTCGTCATCATGCTGGTGCTCGGCTTCAAGAACTCGACCAACCTGGCCGCCGCCTACGGCATCGCGGTGACGGGCACGATGTTCATCACCACCTGCATGCTCGCGGTGCTGACGCGCGCGGTGTGGAAGTGGCCGGTCTGGGCGTCGGCGGCGATCACGCTGCTGTTCGTGGTCGTCGATGGCGCCTATTTCGCATCGAACCTCACCAAGATACCGGACGGTGGCTGGTTCCCGCTGCTGATCGGCTCGCTCGCCTTCATCCTGTTGACGACCTGGGCGCGAGGACGCCAGCTCATGATCGCGCGGCTGAGCGAGGCGGCGATTCCCGTGAAGGTGTTCGTCAAGTCCGCCATCGGCTCCGCGACCCGGGTGCCGGGCACCGCCGTGTTCATGACCACCTCGCGGGACGGCGTGCCGCACGCGCTGCTCCACAACCTCAAGCACAACAAGGTGCTGCACGAGCGCGTGATCCTGCTCACCGTGTCGATCGAGGACGTGCCCTTCGTCGTCGCGAACAAGCGGATCGAGTTCGAGGAGATGGGGCAGGGCTTCTTCCGCGTCGTCGTCCACTATGGCTTCATGCAGGAGCCCGATGTGCCGGCGGCGCTCGCCGCGGTGACGCAGTGCGGGCCCCAGTTCAAGATGATGGATACGAGCTTCTTCCTCGCCCGCCAGACGCTGCTCGCGTCGTCACGGCCGGGGATGGCGATCTGGCGCGAGAAGCTCTTCTCGTGGATGCTGCGCAACGCGGAAAGCGCGATGGAATTCTTCAAGCTGCCGACCAACCGGGTCGTCGAGCTCGGCAGCCAGGTCGAGATCTAGCCAAGCCGATCCTCTCCCCCTCAAGGCGGGGAGAAATCGACGATCTGCCACGTTACTCCTCCGCAACAGGGGAGGACGCATGGAATCGATAGCGGCGTGGGTCGCGCCCGCGGCGACGATCGTCGCGGCGATGATGGTGGCGGCCAACCTCGGCACGCGCGTCACCGGCTGGGGCTTCGTCGTCTACACGGTCGGCGCGATCGCATGGTGCGCGCAGGGCGTCGCCACCCATCAGTATAACCTGCTCTGGGCGAACGGCTTCCTGCTCGTCGTCGACGTGATCGGCGTCTACCGCTGGCTGTTCCAGCGCGCCGCGCTCGACGAGGGCGCCGAGGCGGCGGTCGTGCAAAGCGAACGCGAGGAGACCGATCCACTGTTCCCGCTGAGCCATCTCGTCGAGGCGCCGCTGTGCGGGCCGGACGGCAGCAAGGTTGCGCATATCCTCGATGCGATGGCGGAATGCGGCAGCGGCCGTATCAGCTACCTCATGCTGCGCGAGGGCGGTGCCGGCGGCATCGGCGAGCGCTTCCACGCACTGCCCTGGGCCGACGTGACGCCTTGCGACAAGCGCTTCACCACCGCGCTCGACGGCGCTGCGATCCGGGCGCTGCCGCAGGTCGATCCGCGCGACTGGCCGGCGGCCGCGCCGGCGCCATGACGCCGACGCCGGTCGCGCCCGCGCCGATCATCGTCGCGGCGACGTTCGGCGCCGAGGACTTCGCGATGCTCGATGCGCTGCGCCGCGCCCATTTTCCGCCGGAGCGCAACCGCCTGCCCGCGCACCTCACGCTCTTCCACCATCTGCCGCCGAGCGTCGCGCCCGAGCTCGACCGGCGCCTGGCGCAGCTCGCAACCGAGCCGCCGCCGCCGGCGCGGCTCGAGCGGGTGATGTTGCTGGGTGGAGGCGTCGCGCTCGCGATCGGCTCGCCGGCGCTGGAGGCGATGCGCGCCGAACTGGCAGAAGCGTTCAAAGGCCTGCTGGTGCCGCAGGACGCCGCGCGGTGGCGACCCCATGTCACCGTCCAGAACAAGGTCGGGCTCAAGGCAGCGGAGGCGCTCCACGACGAACTCGTGGCCACGTTCGCGCCGCGCCCGGTGGCGATCGCGGGGCTCGCCAGCCACTTGTACCGCGGCGGCGACTGGGAGCCGATCGCCGCGCACGCCTTTCGCGGCGTCAGTCGATCTGGCCGACACCCTCGCAGCTGAGATCGAAGGCGGCGAGCCCGGAATCGAGGTAGCCGGCGAGCATCGGCATATCCATCAGCTGCTCGACCGGGTCGTCGCCGCCACCGTCAGACGCTTCCGTGATCGCGTCGTCCCACTCGGAGGGATCGTAGGTGCCGCGGCCGACCCAGGCGAGCGCCAGCACCTCGGCGATCTGATCCTCGGCGAGATCGTCGAGCAGCGTGCGCACTTCTTCCTCGACCGACTCGTTGGTCTCGTCCTCGAGCACGTCGTACATGTCGTCCGAATCGTCGGGCGGATCATCGTTGTCGGGATCGATCGCGGGCACCTGCGCCTCGAGCTCGCGCGCGCGCACGATCAATCGGCAGATCGTTTCGAGCGGCGTATTCAGATCCATGGGGGTCCTCGTGATCCTTCGCGATATGGCCTCGAAACGACAGGACGCGCGCACGGTTCCGGACGAGGGGCGCAGAGGCGGGGGAGGGCGTTGACCGCGCCTGCGGCTTGCGTCATAGCGCCGCCCTTGCCGCGCGGCGGCCCCGATGGGGCGGAGTAGCTCAGCTGGTTAGAGCAGCGGAATCATAATCCGCGTGTCGGGGGTTCAAGTCCCTCCTCCGCTACCATCCCGTACGATCCCTGATGGCGCTCGCGGCGAAACCCGAGCCCGAAGCGACATTAGCTCGCTGCTGCGGCGGCCTGCTTGAAGGGCGTGGGATCGAAGTAATCGGACCAGCGCAGGATCCTGCCGTCGTCGCCAACCTCGAAGATCCCCATCACCGCGACCTGACCCGTCGTGTTGCCGCCGGCATCGAGCATGTGATCGACCCGTTCGGTGAGAACCTTGGAGCCCTGCGCCGCGATCGCGAGCGTTTCGACGCGCAGGCTGTGCAATCCCGATGCGCCGAAGCCCTGCCAGGCCGCGATCGCCTCGTCGGCGCCGATGGTGGTCAGCAAGCCGACATTGTCCCAAACCGTTTCGGGCGTGAACCAGCGCCGAACCGCATTGGCGAAGGCGTTTTCGTGACTGCCGCTGATCGCTGTCAGAAATTCGGTCACGACGGCAAGCGGATCGCGCATCATGTTCTCCTGTTCATTGCCGTTGATCTGCGTGTCAGGCTTGTCCGCCGCCTTCCAGCTCGACGTCGAAATGGCGGATGTAGCGGGCGAAACGTTCGTGGACCTCGGTCTGGCTGAAGCCGAAATCGGCAAGCTTGTAAACGTGCTTGCCATGCTTGCCCTTGCGGTTCCGCCGCGCGAAATCCTCCATCCGCAAGATCGCGCCTTCCGAGACGGCGAGACCGAAACGGTCGTGGATCCCGCGCACCACGGCGATCGGATCGCGCTCGAGATCGAGATAGCGGATGTCGTGAAAATGGCTGTTCACCGCCGGATCCTGCCGCAGTTCGATCATCCGCTCCATCGAGGCGGCAAAATTATCGAGAAACGCCGACATGAAGCTGCGGTCCATCTCCAGGGGCGTGTCGCTGTACTGCATGTGGTGCGCCGCGAGCAGGCTGAGCACCGAAGCCACGACCTTGGACGGATCGCGGTGGTGGATGACGAAATTGGCGTCGGGATACACCTCCAGGAAGTCGCGCAGATAGATGATGTGCTCGGGCGACTTCAGCGTCCAGCGGCGGATGTCTGAGCCGAGCTGGAGCGCCTGGAGCAGGCGCCGGTGCATGCGATAATTGGGCAGGTAGCGCTGCCCGGCGAGATATTTCGAATAGGAGGGCACGCTCCAGAAGGCGGGGAAGTTGATCGAGAGGAATTGATATTCGCCGAGCCAGCCATCCTCCTCGGCATTGAGCGCGCCATATTCGTGGCGGAGCTGGATCTCAGGCGCGAGGAAGCCTTCCTCCTCGAGCTGGCGATGCGCGGCGGCCATTTGCGGCTCGTGATCGATGGCGGGGTCGTTGGGCGGCGGCGAGGGCCGGAGCATCTGCCAGCCGCGCGGCGAGAGATTGCCGGGATCCTGAGCCATCAGCGAATTGAGGAAGGAGGTGCCGGCACGCGGCAGCCCGGTCATTACCAGCGGCGCGCGAATCGCCTGCGCGGCGATCTCCGGCCGGCGCGCGCGATCGTGATACACGCGCAGGCGCTGGCGCAGGAGATTGTCGAGCCGCAGCCGCGCGCGGGCCGCACCGCGGTCGCTGAGGCTGGTCTCGCGATCGAGCGAGCGAACAAGAATGGTGAGCGGCTCGCGAAAATCCTCGTCGCCCCAATCCGAAAGGCCGGTATCGCGCTCGGCCGCAGTCATCATGTCCCGCAGGTCGAATCCCGCCATCCGCCCCTGATCCTCTCGCCGATCGCGTCCCCGCGCGAATCATCTCTCGGCAGCACCCGTCATCGCGCGCGGCGGCGGACGGCGGCAATGCGACGCACGCTCACAAGGGGTGCGCCAAGGCCGAAGCCGCCGGCTCGTCTAGGCGTCGCGGTCAGCCCAGTAGCCGGCCGAGGCGGTCGACCGCGTCGTCCAGTACGGGATCGGGCTTGGCGAAGCAGAGGCGTATGATGCCGCTCGCCGCCGCATCGGCGTAGAAGCTCGAGACCGGAATGGCGGCGACGCCTGCTTCACGCACGGCGCGTAGGCAGAAGGCGCGATACGGTATGGCGACGCCGGAGCGGGCGAGATCGACGCAAAGGAAATAGGTGCCCTCGCTTTCGAGCGGATGATAGCCGGCCGACCGCAGACGGTCGGCGAGGTGGTCGCGCGAGCGCGCGTAGCCAGCGCGCATCTCCCGGAAATAGGCATCGGGCTTGGCGAGGCCGTAGGCGACCGCCGCCTGCAGTGCGGGCAGGGTCGTGAAAGTGAGGAACTGATGCGCCCGCGCGATCGGACCCAGCAGCGCCGGTGCGGCGAAGACGAAGCCGACCTTCCAGCCGGTCATCGAGAAGATCTTGCCCGCCGAACCGATCTTCACCGCGCGATCGGCCATGCCCGGCTCGGCGATGAGCGGGCGGTGGGTGCGATCGTCGAACAGGACATGCTCCCAGACCTCGTCGCAGATCGCGATCGTGCCGTGCGAACGGCAGGCGTCGGCGAGCAGCGCAACCTCCTCGGCATCGAACACGCGTGCGGCCGGATTGAGCGGATTGTTGAAGATGACGAGCTTCGGACGGCCGGCGAAGGCGCGCGCGACCGCGTCGGCCTCCAGCCGCCAGCCGGGTGGCCGCAGCGTGAGATAGCGCGGCACGCCGCCGGCGCGCAGCACCAGCGGCAGATAGGCATCGTACATCGGCTGGATCAGCAGCACCTCGTCGCCGGGAGACACGAGCGCGAAAATCGCGGCGGCCAGCGCCTCGGTGGCGCCCGAGGTGACGAGCACGTCCTCCGCGGTGAAGTCGAGCGCCTGGTGACGGCGATAATGATCGGCGACGGCGCCGCGCAGCGCGGGCACGCCCATCATCGGCGGATATTGGTTCGGCCCTGCGAGGAGCGCCTCCGCGGCGGCACGGCGAATGTCCTCCGGCCCCTCCGTTTCGGGAAAGCCCTGGCCGAGGTTGATCGCGCCGTGCGCGCGAGCGAGCGCCGACATCTCCTCGAAGATGGTGGTGCCGAGGCCAGCGAAGATCGGGTTCATGGCGCGCGGTAATCCTGCTTCGCGGTTCTAAAGCAAATCTGGCGTGTCATAGCCGAGTGGCGGACTAGGGTAGCCGGTCAGCAAGGAGATCGCTCATGGCGCTCAATCTCGGCGATACCGCTCCCGATTTCACGCAGGATTCCACCGAAGGTCCGCTCAGCTTCCACGCCTGGGCCGGCGATAGCTGGGTCGTGCTCTTCTCGCACCCGAAGGATTTCACGCCGGTCTGCACCACCGAGCTCGGCGCGGTGGCGAAGCTCAAGCCGGAGTTCGACAAGCGCAACGTCAAGGTGATCGGCCTCTCGGTCGATCCGGCGACCAGCCACGCCGAATGGGCGAAGGACATCGCCGACACGCAGGGCCATGCGCTCAACTTCCCGCTGATCGCCGATCACGACCGCAAGGTCGCCGATCTCTACGGCATGATCCACCCCAACGCATCGGACACCCTGACCGTGCGCTCGGTTTTCGTGATCGATCCGGCCAAGAAGCTGCGGCTGTCGCTCACCTATCCGGCCTCGACCGGGCGCAACTTCGACGAGCTGCTGCGGGTGATCGACAGCCTCCAGCTGACCGATCGCCACAAGGTCGCGACCCCGGCCGATTGGAAGCAGGGCGAGGACGTCATCATCGTGCCGTCGGTCTCGGACGAGGATGCGCGCAAACTGTTTCCGCAAGGCTGGAAGGCGGAGCGGCCCTACCTGCGCAAAATCGCGCAGCCGAGCTGAGGCTCCGGTCGTCTTGCCGGGCGCCGGCAAGCTGCGGAGACCATAGTGGGGCGAGGGATCGGCGGCGGCGCTTCGAGGGGGAGGCTTTGCAGGCGGGCGGGGCGCGCCTATCTCGATCCGACAATCACGTTAGGGACCGCGAATGACCGCCACGCACAGCACGCGCATGCTTATCCTCGGCTCAGGTCCGGCCGGGCTGTCGGCGGCGATCTATGCGGCGCGTGCCGGCATGGCGCCGATCGTCGTGCAGGGGATCCAGCCCGGCGGCCAGCTCACCACCACCACCGACGTCGAGAATTATCCCGGCTTTCGCCACGTCATCCAGGGGCCGTGGCTGATGGAGGAGATGCAGGCGCAGGCCGAGCATGTCGGCGCGCAGATGATGTGGGACACGATTGTCGAGGTCGACCTCTCCGACCGCCCATTCCGGCTGATCGGCGATGGCGGCACCAAATATATCGCCGATACGCTCGTCATCGCCACCGGCGCGCAGGCGAAGTGGCTGGGGCTGGAGAGCGAGACGCGGCTGCGCGGCCAGGGCGTCTCGGCCTGCGCCACCTGTGACGGCTTCTTCTTCCGCGGCAAGAAGGTGGCCGTGATCGGCGGCGGCAACACCGCGGTCGAGGAGGCGCTGTACCTCACCAACCACAGCCACGACGTGACGCTGATCCATCGCCGCGATTCGCTTCGCGCGGAGAAGATCCTGCAGGAGCGGCTGTTCAAGCATCGCGGCATCAAGGTGCTGTGGAACAAGGCGGTCGACGAGTTCGTCGGCGGCGAGGGCAATCAGGGGCTGGTCGGCCTCAAGCTCAAGGACACGCGCACCGGCGAGACCAGCACGCTCGACGTCGAAGGCGGGTTCGTCGCGATCGGGCATCATCCGGCGACCGAGCTGTTCGCCGGCCATCTCGAGCTCGACGAGGATCATTATATCAAGGTCACCCCAGGCACGACGCACACCAGCGTGCCCGGCGTGTTCGCCTGCGGCGACGTCATGGACAAGGTCTATCGCCAGGCGATCACTGCCGCGGGCACCGGCTGCATGGCCGCGCTCGATGCTGAGCGGTTCCTCGCGGAGGAGGATTTCGAGGTCGAGGCGCAAGCGGCGGAGTGATCCGCACCTGCGATCAACCTACTTCCGTTCGCCCTGAGGAGCCATTGAGCTTGTCGAAATGGCGTCTCGAAGGGCGCCTTTCGAGACGGGGCTTCGACTGCGCTCACCCCCTCCTCAGGACGAACGGGTCCTTTGTTGGCCGAGAGCATGCAAGACCGCCTCCACCAGCGCCGCGAAAGCGTCCTCGCCCGCGAAACTGTGCGAGGCGCTCTCGATCCGGGTGATCGGCAGCCGATCCTCGAGGAAGGGAAGCGCAGCGATCGCGGTCGCGTCGCCAGTCGCGATGATCGCCGTCGCCGGCTTCCCGGCGAGCGCCTGCGCGACGCGCTGCCCCAGGGCGCCGGCCTCCCGCCGGCCGATCCGCACGAGACCGCGTGCGGCCTTCGCATAGTCGATCCGGCCGGTCAGCGCGCGCCGCCATGCCGAGGCGCTGGTCAGGCGAGCGCGGTAACGGTGGCGGATCGCGGCGGCGGGAGGCAGGTCGTCGCTCGGTTCCGTCAGCCAGGGGTTAGCGAGGATGAGGCCATCGAGCTGCGGCGCGAAGAGCGCGAGCGCGGTGGCGCCATCGCAGAGGCCGAAGCCGGTCACGCGGTCGACCCGCGGGCAGAGCCGCCGGAATTCGGCGAGCGCGGCGGCGATGTCCGGCCCGCTCGCTGTATAGCCCGCATCCTCGCCGTCGCTGTCGCCGACGCCGCGGCGATCGAAACGGAAGACCGGATAGCCGCGCGCCGCGAGCGCCTGTGCGAGCCGTGCGAACAGGCGGTGCGAGCCCCAGCGCACGTCGCTGCCGCCGCCGACGATCAGCAGGCCGTGCGCGCCGTCAGCCTCGTCGAGCGCGCCGACCAGCGCCTCACCCGCACAATCGAAGGTGATCGGGCGCCTCATCGGCCGAGCCAGCCGGCGATATCATCGACCAGCGCGGCGGCGAGCGCGGCATCGCGCACCGGCTCGCTGCGTCGCCACGGCGGCGAGGCGCCGATCAGCCGGTCGGCCTCACCGGCGTTCAGCCGGATCGTGCGCGCCGCGCCGAGCGGCACGGCACCCGAGAGTGCGGCGATAAGCGCAGCATCAGCGGCATAGCCGGCGAGCGGCACGCGCGTTTCGCCGGTCTCACGCTCGAGATCGCGGACCACCGCCGCGCCCGCAACCGGGGATAGCCGCCAGCGCGGCGCCGCGATCGCATCGTCGAGCAAGCAGCCGCCGCGCAGGGCGACGACGCCGTCGATCGCGCCGACCGCCACAGCCGCATCCTGCGCCGCGCGGCGCCAGTCGATGAAGCGCACCGTCTCCAGTGCGCGCTCGCTTTCGCCGGTGCCGGGCAGATCGACGAGGAAGCTGGCGATGCCGGCGTCGGCGAGGCCGCGCTGAAGATCGGCAAGGAGCGCGCGCGTGCGGTTCATCTCCTCGAACAGCGGCTGCAGGATCAGGAGGCGGGCCACGTTCTCGGCGGGACCTCGGGCCAGCATCCATTCGCGCGCGCCGCCTGTTTCGTAGGCGACGAAGCGCGGTGCGCTCACGCCTGCGCCTTGCTTCGCACGAATCCGAGCAGATGGCCGAACGTGTCGAGCATCGAGCCGTCGACCTCGTCGTCCTCGATGCGGATGCCGAGCCGTTCCTCGAGCTCGCCGAGCAGGTTGACGACGCTCATCGAATCGAGCTCGGGCATCGCGCCGAACAGCGGCGTCATCTCGTCGAGCGTCGCGGCACGCTCCTCGGAGAGGCCGAGCACGTCGCGCAACACCGCGCGCAGCGTCGCGTCGATGGCGACCTGATCGTCGTCGGCGGGAAGGGGAGGCTTGGTCATAGTGTCCTCGCTAGAGCCGATCTCATCAAAAAGAAAAGCCCCGTTCGTGCCGAGCGCAGTCGAGGCACGCTTGCGGCACGTCCCTCGACTGCGCTCGGGACGAACGGACCGGCTCCGGCCGATCATGCATTGGAGCGAAAACGGCGGGCAAGCGCCTTGACTCCGGCGCGGGCGGCGCCGGCGAGCCCGCGCGGGGACTTGGGATCGAAGAGTTCGAGCCGGTAGAGCGGCCGGCGCCGGTCCATCCAGTCGGCCTTGTAGGCGTCGTCGCCGGTGCCATAGTCGATCAGCGTCGGGCGATCGCGATCAAGGACATGCGCGAACATCGCGGCGGAGAGTTGCGTGCCCGGCGAAATGTCGCGGGCATGCGTGTCGTAGGCGAGCTTGTGGATCGTGGCGTGGCCGTTCTCGACCAGCCAGAGCTGCGCCGCCACCGGCCGCCCTTCGTAGCGGCCGATGCCGAGCCGGAGCGTGCCCGCCGCACCTTCCTGTTCGGCGAGCGCGCGCAGGAAGGCGGGGGCGCCTTCGTCGGGCTTCCAGCTCGCGGCGTAGACGGCCTCGTAAGCGTCCCAAGCCTCCGGCTCGAAGCGATCGCAGATGGCGAGATCGAGCGGCGCACGAGCGCGGCGGCGCGCGAGGGTGCTGCGCAGCTTGCCCGGTCGGGATTGCCAATAGCGGGTGAAGTCGAGCCCGTCGGTATCGGCGATCCAGTTGCCGCTCGTCTCGCTGCGCGTTGCGATCCAGCCGGCGGCGCGGAAGGCGGTCTGCGTCGTGTCGGCATCCGCGGCCAGCATCGGTTTCAGCTCGAGCCGTGCGAACCGGCCGCGCAGCGCCCGCGCGAGCGCGATCCGGGCATCGTCGCCGGCCGCACCGGTGACGACCGGCCGGAAGGCGAGCGTGTACCAGCGCGCGAACGCTTCCGCGCTGTTGCCGCGATCGTCGAGGAACAGCCAGGCGGCGCCGTCCGCTGTGCGAGCACGGGCTATGACGGGCTTCGCGTCGGGCAGCACGTGGCGCGCGGTAAGGCGCAGCCAGTCGGCGCGGTCGTAGAGCCGCGGCTGGGCCGAACGCTCCAGCGCGTCGCCGGCATCGACGATCGCGGCATCGATGCCGTCGAACAGCGCCACATCGAACGGTTTCGCCGCGCCCGGCATCGCGCTATCTCCGCCCGCATG
>Ga0213875_10000203_pt1 | contig 60838 bp, 38 predicted proteins | sample BarmaccomBMRX_R8_FD_160105 | JGI IMG/M metagenome (GOLD analysis project Ga0213875, IMG submission 160105) | Root-associated microbial communities from Barbacenia macrantha in rupestrian grasslands, the National Park of Serra do Cipo, Brazil - RX_R8 | ecosystem: Host-associated > Plants > Roots...
TAAAATCATCTCGATCCATTGAGGCAGCCTCCTGAATAGTGGGTGTGGCAACTTGCTATTCTACAGAGACGGCCCTCAATGGATCAATCCTTATTCCTTAAACCATTAATGTGTTGCACATTAGGTAATGGTATGTAACGATATAGCCATAAGAAAATTCCTAATATAAATAAAAGAGCGCCGAAGATGAAGGCATTTCTGCTTTCACGCCTCGGCGCTCTATATGTTACTTGGCGCTCTCAACAATATGCTTGGCTATTTCAAGCGAATAAAACGGCCTGTAAAGGACGTTTAATAACATAAACATCCGATTTAATCTTATCCAATTCTTTGGAATTTAACAACTTACAAGACTACTGCCTTAGATTTTCTCGTCGCGCTTCTAATTCGTGCCTTGTGAATTGATGTGTGGCTTGTGCTTGCATTTCCTTGACCCATCGCCGCCTGCGGTTAATGTCAGCAACTTCTTCTTTATGGTCATAGTAATAAGAAAGAGCAGCATGAATCTGCGCTAATGACCAGTGAGGATGCTCTTCATGCATGTCTTCAGGAGATAAGCCAAGTGCAATCTTATCTAACACAACCTCAATGACCTTGATACCAGTACCTTCAATCCAAGCCACTCCATCATCATCTATATAAATTGGCTTTGTCACAACTGTTGGCATTACTTATCACCCTGAAACAGTTTACCATCAACCAATTGCCCTGTTGCACCAGATGCAGTTCTAGAAGTTTGGAATAACAGGTCACTATTTTGATTCATTGACATCGCCCGCCAGTAAACTGAGGCTGCGCTGGGCCGCGTTGGTATACAGTGGCTCAATCACTTCCTGAAACCGCTGGTTGCCACGCCAGAAAGGGAAGTTCCCCAGTCGTTTGGGGAGTGCCGCCGTGAAGGGAGGCAGTTGCACTGCACCTAAGAAATCATCGGGCAAGCTGGCCCCTTGCCAGAAGGCGGTCAAGTCGCAACTGAGTGGTTCTCCCACAGGCGTGAGTTCATCCTGCTTTGAACCCCGCTGCGATGTTTTGGCTGTGCGCTTTCGTGTTGGTGGAGCCGATGCCTTGCGCTTGTTTGTTGCCTTAATAGCTGGCGCAGCGAGATTATCAGCAGGGGAAAGCTCTTCCGGCTCGTTCTCCTCGTGGAGCAAGGTCAACAACTGTTCTCGGTCAATGCCACGCAACTTAAAAAGGAGAAAGGGGTCGCGGTCAAATTCCTCGCCCAACAGGTAATAGACGGCGGCTACATGCTTACAGGGATTCGACCAGTCGGGACAAGAGCATTCTGTTTCCAGATCACCGCTACTTTGGGGAAAGAGTGACAAACCTGCCGCGATGAAAGTCTGCTCAACGTCTTGGGGCATTTCTCCTGCCAGGAGTTTGGCGGTGTATAAAACCTGACTGGACAAGGCTGCGGCCAATTTGTGGCAGTCCTCGCGCGACAGGGTTGCCACGCGCAAACGCACATTATAAGGTTGAGGGCGCGAACCCTGCACCTTAGCGGTAACTTTACCCGGTTCAATATCAATCGAGAGCACCTGGCCCCGTCGCGCATAGGAGCGTCCGCGATCTAAGCGCGAGCCGATGTTAAAGCTTTCCAACGCCCCAATCCATCGTTTGGCCCACCAACTTTGACCAAAAGCCCCGCGTTGCGTTTGCGCCTTAATGCCTCCTTTCGCCTGACGCGGCGTTGAAGCCGGAAAATGTCTTTCATAGTAGTCCCAGGCCATAGTGTTGCCTCCTGCTCACGCAAGGAATCCGAGGAGCGAGGATGAAAGATCGAAGATCGAGAATCGCCAGCACTACTTCCACGACTTCTTACCTGCTATCTTCGATCCTCCATCCTCCATCTTCGCTCCCCTATCCTCCATCCTCGCTAACGGCTCCTGAGCGCAAAGCAAAAATTCCCTTGAGTTCCGTAGTGGATAGCTCAGTAAGCCAACTCTCCCCGGTGCCGACAATTTGGGACGCTACGGATTGCTTGCGTTCAATCATTTCATCAATCTTTTCTTCGAGGGTGCCTGCGCAGAGGAATTTATGCACCTGCACATTTTTTACCTGACCGATGCGAAAAGCCCTGTCGGTCGCCTGGTTTTCCACAGCGGGGTTCCACCAACGGTCGAAGTGAAAGACGTGATTGGCACGGGTGAGATTCAGCCCTACTCCGCCCGCTTTCAAAGATAAGATAAAAATGCGGGGAGTGCCGCCGGACCCATTAGCTTTGCCCTGAAACCGTTCAACCATCCGGTCACGCGCCTTTTTAGAGGCGCCGCCATGCAAGAAAAGCGTCTCCTGGCCAAATGTTTCTTGTAGATGGCGTTGGATAAGGTCGCCCATCTCGCGGAATTGGGTAAAGATTAAGACGTTATCCTCACTGGATAAAATCTCTTCCATCATTTCGCTTAACCGCGCCAACTTGCCAGAACGACCCGGTATGGCAGAGTTATCGCCCAAGAATTGCGCCGGATGATTGCACACCTGTTTGAGTTTGGAAAGCGTCGCCAGGACAATACCCTTGCGTTGGATGCCATCACTGGCTTCCAAGTCCTTGCTGGCCGCTTCGACCACCGCCGCATAAAGTGAAGCTTGCTCTTTGGTCAGCGAACAGAAAACCTTCATCTCCATTTTGTCCGGCAGGTCGGTAATGACACTTTTATCGGTCTTGAGGCGACGCAAGATGAAGGGGCCGGTGATTTGCTTCAAACGCTGGGTGGCAGCAGGGTCGTGGCTGATTTGAATGGGGGTGAAGAACCGCCGCTTAAACTCGCTTTGCCCGCCCAGTAGCCCCGGATTGAGAAACTCCATGATGCTCCACAGGTCACCAATGTTGTTTTCCACTGGAGTGCCCGTGAGCGCAATACGATAGTCAGCCCGCAACGCTCGCGCCGCTCGCGCCTGTTTGGTCTCCGGGTTCTTGATGTTCTGCGCTTCATCTAAGACGACACCGGCCCAATCCACTGCTTTCAAGATTTCCAGGTCACGGTGCAACAGGGCATAACTGGAAAGCACCAGAGCATGGCGTTTGCCCTGTTGCTTGAAGGTCGCCCCTTTGGTGCGCCCTAAGCCATGATGCACTATCACGGGTAACTCTGGCGTAAAGCGTTCAGCCTCTTTCTGCCAGTTCGAGACCACCGAGGTCGGACAGATCAACAGTGTGGGACGCCGCGCCCCCACCCCACTGGCACTCCACTCCTGTTGCAACAGGGCCAGGAACTGTATGGTTTTGCCCAATCCCATATCATCGGCTAGGCACGCGCCAAGTCCCCAGCGTTGCAAGAAGCGCAGCCACGAATAGCCGCGCACCTGGTAAGGCCGCAACTGGCCTTGCAACTCTTTGGGCTGAGGAGCCTCCTCAAACGCAACATGGCCCTGTAATTGGCTGAGTAAATCCCCCACCCACCCACTGGCCTGCACCCCTTCGATAGCCAGTGCGCTTGCTCCGGCATCCGCGCCAATGGCCATGCGCAGGAGTTCGCGCACACTGGCGCGTGTCGTAGAGCGTTCTTTCCAAAAGTTCAGGGCGGCTTGAATTTCCTCGGCACTCAGTTGCACCCATTGCCCACGAAAGCGCACCAGGGGAGATTTTAGACGAGCCAGGGCTTCTAACTCGCGGAGCGTCAGCGTTTCGCCACCTAATGCAACTTGCCATTCAAACTTGATGATTTCTTCCAAGGAAAGTCCATTGCCGCCCTGCATCTTGGGGCTTTTAACATTAGCCCGCGTCGTTAGCTGTAACTTGGTACCTTTGCGCGTCCACCACGCCGGGAGAAAGACGCCAAACCCGGCTTGTTCCAGCAACCAGGCGTGCTGGGTTAAGAAGGCGTGGGCCTGGCTGTCATCTAATGTGTAGCCGCCGGGGGCGCTCGACTTGAGACTGTCTTCAACACCCGGACAGAGAGATGCCGCCTGACCTAATGCCGCCAGCAGATATTCACGGACACGAGCCGGTTTCCACCCTAAATCCTGGCTCAGAGCTTTCGACCGTAAAGCCCTGGATAGACCCTCCTGGCTCTGCCATGCGTTTTCTGTGGGGATCAGCAGACTGGGGTCATCACACGCCTGCAACAGATAGCGCACCTGCCATGATTGGTTAATCTCAGGCTCATCAGTAGCCATGCTCGCGCCATGCCTGCTATGCCTCTTGTTCAATACTTCTATATCCGCAGAGTCTTCGTCTTCTCTTATCTCGGCTGCGGGAGCGGGCGGCTCTTCCAGACGGAAGCACAAGCGCCATGGGGTGGCAGTGGTGATGGTGACAGCCCGCTGCCACTCTTTGACTTGAGCTGATAGTTGGGCCAAGTCGGTAGGGTCGCCTACCATCTGATTGTCGGCTGCGGTCAGGGCATACAGCCACTCATCGTGGACACTGTCAAAAACTGGCCTGGCGCGGCTTGGCGCAAGAGACGGACGCGCTACGGGGCCTGCTCGCTTTGGCAAGACGGCAAGAGGTGGGTTAGGTGAGACGCGCACCAGATAATCCACCACTGCGCCCAAGAAGTGCGCCAGCACTTCTTCCGAGGCCAATCGGGGCGGCTCCTTGACACCATCACTCAGAGCGCGGCAACTATGAGGCATGGCCCTGGTCAGTTTCATCAGCCGCTCCGTATCCATCCCGGTAAAAACCGGCTGCCACCAAGCTCCATAGGAGTTATTCACGTCATTCTTGTCCAGCACTGGTAAAAACTGCTGGCGCGTCACCAGAGCGGCAGCAAAACGCAAAGCCATTGTCCAAAATGATAAGTCGGCACCTAAAAGCAGACCAGGAGCCAGCAGGGATTTACCACTAGAGAGCGTGAGAAGTTCAACCAGCGTGGCCATCGGCAGACGCAACGCTGCTAATTGCCAGGGCGATAAAGAAGATGCAGCAGCAGGAGAGTTAGCTGACTCGTTGGGAGCAATGAGCGGACTGGAAGCTAGCGGCGCACTATCGGCTGTTGGCAGCCAGATGGTTGCTTGCAATGTGCTATAGTTATCAGCATCAACCGTGAACCCAACAGTTTCCATAGCCTCTATGAGGTCAGCGGCAGGCGCGGCAAAGGGATGCGGCAGGGACTTGGTTGGCAGGGACTTCGCAGGCAACGATTGGTGGCTTCTTGGCTTCGCCTTTCCCGTCGCTGCGACTGGCATCACCCCCACTGCGGGTGCAGCTTCCGCCCAGAACAATAAGTCGCGTTCTTTAGCTGTCGCGTGCAGGATAAGCATAAAGGAATGGCCCCGAAGAACTTAATGATTTAGGGGGAATAGCAGAACATAATCCATGAGTCCGCGCCTACTGTGTGCTGGTTGTAGAGCCTGGAAAAATTATATTCTTGCTATCTGTACCAACACTAAAGTATAGCCTTTTGCAGTGACAGGCACGGACAGCTTTCAGATAGAAAAGACCAGAAAAGGGAGGTGCTTAGGAATTCCTAAGCACCTCCCTTTCCGTTACCGAGTACGTCTACTAACTGTTGAACAGCAGCCCGACTTAACGCTTGAAGGCTTGCAGTGACTTGCGGAAGTTGCGCGTTGCGCGCGAGAAACTTTGCTTGCCGGTGATCCTGATGGTGCCAGTAGCAAAGGTTGCTCCGCTCAGATCAGTGAGGCGGACGCTACCGGAGCCGGTGGAACCAGAGATTTGCAAGGCCACAGTTGCGGTGCCCTGGGTGGCGATTTGCAGAGTATAGTTTTCAAGATTCACACTGGGGAAACCACCGCCACTGGCCGAATTGTCTTGTTGCGCCAGCAGGAAGAAGTTACCCTTTTCACCATTGGTCAAGGTATAGGTGCCACTATACAAAGTGCCTGGCTCTGGCGTCGGTTGGGGGCCGGGCTTAGGCGTTGGCCCTGGTGTGGGCGTGGGGGATGGCACCAGGCGGAAGCGCGCATAAAAGCCGCTGCCAGCCTCCTGGGTGAATACACCGGAAGCGTTCAGGCTCCCAGACACGCTAAAGGAAGTGATGAGGCTGCCGGGCACTGGTGTTGGCAACGGTGTGGGTCGTGGCGTGCCAGTTGGGGTGCGCGTTGGGGTTGGCTTGGGTGTGCCTACTGGCGTCCGTGTTGGAGTCGGCTTGGGCGTGACTTTAGGCGTTGGCTTCGGTGTTCCAACCGGGGTGCGCATCGGAGTCGGCTTGGGTGTGCCAATAGGAGTCCGAGTTGGGGTTGGCCGAGGAGTGCCAAAAGGCGTCCGGGTCGGGGTGGGCCGCACCGTAGCACCAGGCAGGAGAGAGTTATTATTGTTAATAGTGTCTGAAGTCAGACCACCCCCGCTGCCACCTCCACATCCTACGACGATAAAGGCCGTTAAAAAGCCACCGACGGCTACGGTGGAAATCATCTGCCATTGACGAGCATTATCCATCTATCTAAACATTCTCCTTACAAGGTTGCTTCTGTCAAGCTAAAACTGAGATTTTATTTTGGCATGTTCGGCGACTGATGTCAAGATAATATCAAGAGACTGTAGAAGGCATATTAAACGTCGAGCATTCAGCAGCCTTTGTCAGTTATTGGCAGCTATTTCCAACTGATCTTTAAGCCAAAAAGTAGTAAAACAAATGTCAGTAGGCGACTGGTTGAAGGGACTGCGGGAAGCCAAATCCGTCTCAGGCGTAGCGGCGTTGCGCCGCGAGGTTTGGCACGTTAATGTCAATCTGGGCAAAGTTTATAAAAATAGCAATCATTAAAGTCTCATTAGACGGATTCTGCCAGTAAGGATGTTTTTCTCATGCAATTAAGGGCCATTCAAAAAACCTGTTTATTGTTACTCAGCGTTTTTACTCTGTTCGCTCATACAGCCCAAACAAAAGCAGCCGATAGTGCTTCCATCTTTAACGTGCCGCGCCTATATAACATTACGGTGGATGGCAAGGCGGATGATTGGGCGGAGCAAGGTTTTCGCCTGGATGTTCTAACGCCCGCCACAGGTCAACTGCCCCCTGCCACAGAATTCGATGCACGGGCGCGAGTGGGTTGGAATGACCAGGGTCTGCTCGTGTTGTTGCAGGTGGATGATAAAGACATCACCGAAGCCAAAGACGAGAATAAGCTGTATGAGCGAGACTCAGTCGAACTGTTTATGGCAACACAGCGCGGGGCCGCTGATCGTTATCAAATCATCCTTAGCCCTGGCCTGGAAGCAGCCCATCCGCAACTCCGCTGGCACTTGAATGACCAGCGTCAGAATGCTGATCTCAAAAAGATAAATATCTCCATCCTGGCGGCGCGTACCAAGACGGCAACGGGCTACACCCTCGAAGTGCTGCTACCGTGGGAGGGGTTAGCCATTAAGCCGGAAGTGGGACGCGAGATTGCTTTGCAGCTTGGTGTCAACGATTGGAACAATGCCGACAAACTATTTCGCGCCATGGGGTATCCCGCGCTAGGAGCGGATAGCGACTCCAATAAAATGCAGCGGGTGCGGCTTGCAGCAGAGGCCAGTTCTCCGGTGCGAGCCGTGGCAACTGGCGGTTATGAACGTTTCCGCCGCACCCGCATTGACGTGACAGCAACCGCTGACCAAGTCGGTAAACCTGTCGAAGTGCGCGAAGGTTTGCGTGCTCTGGGAGCAGGTCAGCTTACCAGTGATGGTGAGCCAGCAGCTAACGGACGAGCCAGAGCCAAAGTCCTGCTGCCGATGCCAGCGCGGGGGCAAGCCTACGGGCCATTGACAGTGAGCATCGCAGGTGAGCCTATCACCACCCTCAACCTACCCGACCCCAACGCCGCACGACGTGATGCTTTTGCCGATGCCGATTTTATTTTTCAACCTTTTACCTTTAGCGGCACGAGTTTTCCCAATGGTGACTTTCAGAACCCGTCGCTCGTCGAAGATTTAATTGGCCCCTACACCCTTAAAACAACCTTCTATGACGCAGCTTACAATGTCGTGACTTCGGCCCAGAAGCCGGGTCGTTATGGCGCGATAGTCGAAATTACTGGCGCAGATGGTCAGCCATACAAACGGTTTTACACCTTATTCCGTCAGCCCGCAGAAACGAATTGGCGACGGATGGACTTGCCCTTAACGGTAGAATTTCCCCATGAGTTGGGCGTCAATCCGACGGTTGCCAAAGAGCAAACTATTAGTGTCAGTGAAGCCTTCAGGCGGCTGTGGATGCGGGACGGATGGCGCGACCCCGACACAGCAGTTCTCCTGGCTGGACTGTATGAAACTCAGCCGGGGGCCAGCACGGTGAAGCGTACGGATGTCTGGCACCGCGACCAGCATTGGTGGTATGAACTTAAACGAAAGACCGGCGACCTCAAGCCGTATCGCTATCTGCTGTATTTACCGCCAACTTATAATGCCGAGCCTTATAAGCGTTGGCCATTGATGCTTTTTTTGCATGGCAGTGGCGAGCGCGGCGACGATTTGGAAAAAGTTAAAACGCATGGCCCACCCAAACTCACAGCGGCGGGCAAGAACTTCCCCTTTATCATTGTCTCGCCGCAGTGCCCCAATGGTGAATCCTGGCTTCCCGAAGAGCTAAATGATATGCTCACCGGCATTATCGCCCACTATCGAGTAGACACCGAGCGCCTGTATTTAACGGGCTTGAGCATGGGCGGTGGCGGCACCTGGAACATGGCGATGGAATATCCAAACCGCTTCGCAGCCATCGCGCCTATTGCCGCCTGGGGTGATGTGGCCGATGTCGCCCGCGTAAAGGCCGTGCCAGTGTGGGCCTTTCATGGCACCGACGACCCCGCCGTGCCGTTCAAGGAGGGCAAAGTTATTGTGGATGCACTTAAGGCCATCGGTGGCGATGTGAAGTTCACCGTCTATCCCGGCGTCGGTCACGATTCCTGGACAGCCTCTTATAACAACCCGGCACTCTATGAATGGTTTTTACAACACCATCGCACGACACCTGTTGAATAGGGAAGGCCCTTACCCCGGCCCCCTTCCAGCATTGGGAGCGGGGAGCACGCACTTTTACTTACTTGCTGAAATTAAAGAACCGCAGAGACGCGGAGAACGCTGAGCAATTGAAAACTCTGTGTCCTCCGCGTCTCTGCGGTTCTTTAATTTTTAACCAGCCAGTCATCCTTGGGGCACCCCTCTCCCCAAAGTTAGAAGAGGGGCCAGGGGTGAGGGCCGTCACAGCCGCAGGCGATAGAGGTCAAAGACACCTTCGATACCTTTGAGATTGCCCTGAAACCTTTGCACTTTGAGGGAGTGTTCGTAAATAAGCTCGCTGACACCAGCTTGCCGGGCGCATTCGCCACTCATCACAATATCGTTGCCCATACTGGCCCCTTCAATCCGTGAGGCGATGTTGACGGTGCGCCCAAAGTAATCCAGCCTATCGTTCGAGTTGATGGCAATGGCCGGGCCGTGATGTAAACCGATTTTAATGGCAATGCTATCACCCTCGGCTAACCTGGCGTTGAAGTCGCCCACGTCACGTTGAATCTCGAAGGCAGCACGCAGGGCATCTTCCGGGGAGTAGAAAACGGCCATCACCGCATCACCTATCGTCTTGACGATGCTGCCCGCGTTCGCTTGAATCCGCTCAAACAGGAAATCAAAGTGGTCGCGCACGCGCCGGTAAGCCGGGGCATCGCCAGCAATTTCATAAAGCACAGTCGAATCGCGCAAGTCGCTGAAGAATAGCGTCAAGTGCTCAATGCTAACGCTTTGACCAGGGGCCAGCACTTCCGAAGAGAACAGATCGCGGAACTCCTGCATGGTGGTCACTTTAGCCGCTGTCACCGCGCTTTGATCCCAGTCAATTTTTTCTAAGGCAATGGTAATATCCGTCTCGCTGCGATTGGTGATGCGGATGGGGGTGCCGGGAGGTGGCGTTTGCAGTTGCTCCTGAGACCAACCTTCATCCCGATATAATAATTCAATCGCCGCACGCGCTGGCTCATTCAAGGTTGCCTCAGCGTAAGGCTCAGTTTCAGTGCCATCAAGTTCTCCATCGTTGGCAAAGCTGACAACATGGTTAGCGCGTAAGACACGCAGCCGCAGTATGCTATCCGTCTGAGGAAATTTTATAATTCCAACTTGCCCTTTAGCCACCAACTGTTGAATCAGAATTTGCGGTGTGCGGCCTGGCCCGCCGATGCAATAAACCTGTTCTGTAGCCTGGCGAATTTGAGGATGAACCGCGAAGCGTAGCTCAACATAACGGTCAAAGCTCGCGCTATAAGTCACGCCGCACAGGTCACAGTGAAATTCGTTTTTAAGTTGGCCCAGCGACGTGTATTCGGCTTTGGGCACCCGGCAGTTGGGGCACATCATCTTCCAGCTTAAATTGAGAATGCCACTTTTGGTCGCATACAGGCAGAGTCGCAAAACTTCATCAGGAATGGCGTTCCACTGTCCAGCCAAAACATAAGGCCGTAAGCTGGCGACTTCATTATCGGCTCCTGAGCGTAGATAATCGCCTAAGAAGCGGATGTAACTTTGCTCGACGGGTTGGCGACTTAATTCTTTTAATAATCGTTCTAACTGAGTTGCATTAACCGCCGGGGGCTTGGCCGGTTGCGGCAACATATTCGCTTTATGGCTTTCGACCAGGCGTAGATAATTTTCACAATAGCGAAACGTGTTAACCAGGTTGCGCCGCATAAAAAGGCGTAGACCAGCAAGAATGGCCTGCGACCGGGGCGTGATGTCCGCAAAGACCCGCAATTGGGTGGCAAAAGAGCCATCAGCGAGTTGCGTTTGGGTATCCGACAGCTCGATACCCCCCAGCACGCTTTTCAGTGGCCCACTCTGATACAGGCGCAGCACGGTGTAGCGTTCTTCCTTAACCCACTGGAAAGGATACTCGCGCCAGCGCATCGGAATGCCCATAATGCGCGTATACGCATCTCGCACCAAACCGAGGTCATCACCAGCAACGGGAGTGAACTGCACGGGAGCTAACCCGATCACCTGGTTGAAGTGTTCGGTATTACCCAGCAGTTCCCAGACCTTGGAACGTGGCAGGGGCACTTCACGCTCCAGGCAATAGGTTTTAGTCTCGCTCGCCATACAAACTCCCCACGACCTGTGCCCGGCACCCAGTGTCGCCAGCAGAAACTTACAGTGGAATTAGTTGTACGGTGCTGCATCTTTCTTACCAAGCAGAGTAGCCCTCACCCCCGGCCCCTCTCCCGCTGCGCAGGCGAGGGGTGCCCAAAGGCATAGTTGCTGGCTAACAATTGGAATCACAGGAACGCAGAGGGCACGAAGAATAAGAGAGCAACGGTTATTTGACTCTGTGTCCTCCGCGTCTCTGTGGTTGATCATCCTAACACCAGTTAGTTATCCTGTGACCACCCCTCGCCTGCGCAGCGGGAGAGGGGCCGGGAGTGAGGGCCAATTCCACCTACTCGGATTTTTCGGATGAGTGTCCCGGAAAGATGCGACTGGTCGGGTCAATAAAGTTCTTGCAATAGTTGGCGGCAATGGCTGCTTCGCCGAATCCGGTGGCAATCAGGTTCAACTTGCCGTTATAGCGCACCACATCGCCTGCCGCATAGACGCCGGGAATGCTGGTCGCCATTGTGGAATCTACAGCGATACCTCCTTCTACAATCTCCAACCCCCAACTCCGAATCGGGCCGAGATTAGCGATAAAGCCCAAACACATCACGAGCGTGTCTATATCAAGCGTCGTTTCTTCCTTGGTTTTGTTGTTGAAGATAGTGACAGATTTGATAGCATTGTTGCCATGTTCCACATTCTTAACTTCATGAAAAACCCGCACATCTACCGAAGAGCGCAAAACCTTGTTAACAGAATCTTCATGAGCACGCCATTTATCGCGGCGGTGAATGAGGGTGATGTTCTCCGCAATCGGCTCTAAGCCCATCGCCCAGTCCATCGCGCTATCGCCGCCACCGACGATTAACAGTTTCTTGTTGCGGAAGGTTTCCAGGTCTTTTACGAAATAGAACAAGCACTCGCCTTCGAGAGCATCCAGTTCGGGGGCATCGGGCAACTTGCGTGGCGCGAAAGCTCCCACCCCGGCGGCGATAATGACTGTCTTGGTGCGATGCTGGTACTTATCGGTAGTTAAAAGGAAGGTGCCGTCTGCTTGCTTTTCCAGCCCCTCAACTTTTTCACCCAGGCAAACGGTGGGGCCAAACTGCAAGCCTTGTTCGACACAGCCCACAATAAAATCTTTACCCTTAATTTTGGGGAATCCAGCCACATCGAAAATAAACTTTTCAGGATAAAGCGCACTCACCTGCCCGCCTAACTCACCCAGGGAGTCAATGATCTTTACGCTCATCTCCCGCATTCCCGCGTAGAAGGCCGCATATAAACCGGTGGGGCCACCACCAATAATGGTGCAATCGAAAACCGCATCTACGGAGCCGGGATGGGGAATGTGCATCCCCTCTTTAGGGTAATCCTCGGCATGAATTGGCTCTTGATGAGTTTCCGCCTGGCCTGGTGGGGCCGCTTCAATATCATCAGTGGCTTGCACATGGGCATCGCCAATGAGTGCTTCACCGTTATGCTCCGCCGCTGCTTCGAGGCTTGAGGAATTTTCCGTATTACGGCCGTTATTTTCTGGGGGGGTCGCTTCGCTCATGGATTCGTGATTACCTTCCTTTTCCTGAGCGATATTCTATCTGTTTCAGCCAAGTGTTGCTATTAGCAGGGTCTTAATTTTAGTAGGAAAGCAGGGATGGAGGAGAGCAGGAGAAGGGATATAGGAAGAAAGGGGTGAATAAGTGTTCGTGTCATTCTGAGTATAGCGAAGAATCTACCTTGTGGATCATAGAGTTATAGTATTCACAATGACTCTAGGGACACTCGTACGAGATTCTTCGCTATACTCAGAATGACAAACTATTGGGCTTCTCCGTTACTCTTTACCCCTTCTCTCTACACTCTTTTTCCTGCTCTCCTCCTCCCCTGCTTTCCTGCTAAAAATTAAGACCTTGGTGTTACTGCTGCGCAGGGGCCATAGCAACCAATACCGCGCCAATGGCCATCAGGGTGGCACCGACGATGACCAGGCTGCTGATTTTCTCGCGGAGAAATACGGCGGTCAGCATAATGGTAAAGACCAGCGACAAGCGATCAACGGGGGCAACTTTGGCCGGATCGCCCATGCTTAAAGCACGAAAATAGAAGAGGTAAGCGATGGTGGTGGAAACCCCGGATAAAGCCAGAAACAACCAGGCTTTGGGTTCAATAGAGGAAAGTTTGTAACCTTTGCCTTGCACGCCAACAACGATCCAACTTAAAACTAAAATAATAACCGACTGTACAGCAAAGCCCAGGTTGGAATCAACTTTTTCCAGACCAACTTTCATCAACACAGCAGTTGCTGCCGTGGCCACTGCGCCAATCAGCGCAATTATAATCCACATCGTTATACCATTACGTCCACACCTCAACCGATTGTCACGCGGAGGATGCAACGTCCTTTACTTCAGCATCATGCTGAGCCGTGCCATTCACTTCTGCGGTAGCCTGGCTCTGAGCACTATTGTTTTCTGCACTTATTGCAGTATTCGCGCCATTATTTTGAGCGTACTCGGCTTGAGCATGTTCGGCCTTGACCACTTCTACCACTCGCTCAATAATTGGTTTCTCACCCATTTCGTCTCGCTCGGCACTCCAATGGCTCTGGGCGATGCTTTCATCCGAAATATTGACCGCCGTCGCTTCAACGCCCGTTTTTTCCGCCAATTTTTCGGCCAGATAGCGTTCGGCTTCAATCGCCGCCTGGCAGCCCATGCCCGCAGCAGTTATGGCCTGGCGATAAACGTGGTCACTCACATCTCCCGCCACAAATACACCGGGCAGATGCTCCATGCGCTGCATGGCAGGGTTGGCACACGTCATGGAGGGGATAGCGCGCATCCGGCCATCATGCTCTAAATAACCAGCCTCATCCATTTTCAGTTGATGCTTAAATAAATCGGTATTGGGCGTGTGGCCAATAGCCACGAAAATGCCATCTACGGGCAATTCTCGCGTCTCACCAGTGCGGGTGTCTTGTAATACAGCGGCACCCACAACTTCTTTATCCTTGAAAAATGCGATATTGGCGGCTTGAGGATGAGGCTTGCCTTTGATGTCGGAAATCGCCGCGTGCAGGATGAACTCAATTTTGGGATTTTCCTGCGCCCGATTGAGCATGATCCTTGAAGCGCGGAACTCGTCACGGCGATGCACCAGATAGACTTTCTCTACCAAACGTGCGAGGTAACTGGCTTCCTCCATCGCGCTGTCGCCGCCACCGACCACCGCCACGACCTTGCCACGATAAGAGTGCCCATCGCAAGTGGCACAGGTGGAAACTCCCCCACCCTGCCCGAAGAATTTCTCTTCGGCAGCAATGCCCAGGGTGCGGGCGGCAGCCCCGGTCGCAATAATCAGGGCGCGGGTGCGATATTCTTTGCCGCTTTCGGTTTTGAGCGTGTAGAGATGGCCGGGTTGGTCACATAGATTAACTTCCGTCACGAACTCCTCGACCATCTGCGCGCCAAAGTGCAGCGCCTGCATTTCCATCCGCTGCATCAGTTCCGGGCCGCTAACGCCTTTAACTTCCTCAATGCTTTTGACTGGTGTTTCAATGGCTGCCGGGAAGTTTTCAATATCGCTGGTGTACATTAACTGCCCGCCCCGAATGCGAGCCGTCTTGGGGTCAGCGCCACCCGCAATAATGAGGGGCGACAGGTTGGCCCGCGCCGTATAAAGCGCCGCCGTATAACCCGCCGGGCCACTGCCAATAATGATAACGTTATGAATCTGATCTTCTAAATTCTCGCCAGTATGTTTAAAATCTAAGGCGCAAGCTAAGGCATCTTGCTGCGCTACTCCATTGCTTCCCATTCTCTTCTCCTCAAAACTGGAGCCATCAACTCTTATAAATGTGCAAATCTCTTGTGCGTTCCATTGATACGAGCATCTTTTACGTTCTACCACTACCCGCCGCTAAAGCAGCGGGCTGAGTTGCAAAGGAAGCCCCCTGAACGGGGCTAAGGGTGCATCTCCAGCCCGGTTCACCGGGCTTTGGCCCTCAGCCCGCTGCTTTAGCGGCGGGTCTACCTTAACTAATCCGCATGGCACGCGGCCACGCAGCGGATAGGGCCGTAATCTATCTCGCCACCTAATTTTTCCCAGACGGGCTTAAACCCGGTCTCGGTGCCGATTTCTATGAGAACGTCTTCGATCCGCTCGCGTAGCGGCTCTGGAATCAGCAGATTTAATGCCTCTTCATCTAAGAAACCGGCTTCAATAATCTTTTCCAGGTGCGACCAGATGGTGGCGGTAGTTAAACCGCGTTGCTCGGCTATCTCCTCAACGCCCAAGCCTTCTTGCAGCATCACATAAGTGTCCGCCACCGTAGCGGGCAAACCATTCGCGGCGGGCGCTACTTTAGCACTCACGTTCTTACGAGGAGCCGCCGTTGGCGAGTCATGTTTTGCCACCGGGTCAACAGTAACACTGGGCAGACGATCATCTTCCGCTCCGTCTGTTGCGGGGTCATCATCTGTAACGCCGCCAGTAATGGCGATAACGGCGGCTCCGTAACGAGTGAGCTTGGCCTCACCAATACCCGTAATGCCTCGCAAGCCATTTATATCCTGTGGCTTTTGACTGGCAATTTCTAAAAGTGACCGATCACTGAGAATGCAATAAGGCGGCAAGTTTTCCGCAATCGCCTGCTTGCGCCGCCAGTTGCGTAGGGCTTCAAACAGTTGGCGATCCGCATTATCGGAGCTGCTGTCACGGATGGTCTCTAAACGACGCGGTGCGGTGGGCAACGGAATCTCTAAAGGCAGGTTGCCTTCCCACGCTTCGCGCCCGGCGCGGGTAATCTGGCAGACAAAATAAGCATCTTCATCGCCTTCGTGCAGCAAACCCTCAGCCACCAGCCGTTCCAGAAACTCCCCGGTCTGCGCTTCCGAACTGCCGCGAAAGATGCCATACAAGGGGCAATTAGTTTCCTTGAAACGCTGCACATCTTTGGAAGCCGAACCACGCAGTAATTTGTTCAGCCGCGCTTTGCCGACGCTGGGCCGCAACGCATCAAGCGCGTGTAGCACCTGATGAATATCATTGGCATCCACCCGCGCTGGCATGGGCACTGAGCTACGATAGCCATTGCTGTTGGCATTAGCACTCACCACAGGTACCGGAGCCGGATTATCACAGTTGTCGCAGCAGAACCTATCATTATCCGGTTCTTCAACATCGCCGAAGTAGTCCAACACAGTGCGGCGGCGGCAAGCGGTCGTTTTACAATAGGCGACCATTTCATCCAGACGGCGGAATCGCTCTTCGCGGTGACGCTCAAAGTCGGCGGCAATACGTCGTGCAGCTTCAGGAGGAAAATCACGTCGCACAATTTGCAGCAGCATCTCATCAGCGGTCTCGGCCACCCGTTGAACCAGCCCACCACGTTCCAATTCCGCCAGAGCTAAGCGGGTTTTAACTTCGTTCCAGCCCAGCGATTGCGACCACCACGTTTTAGGAATACGGGCATTGGCTTCCGGCGCATAGGCACAGATTTCGGCGTGCGCCTTTTGCGCGGCGTCGGTTGTCATCTCCTCGTTTTCAATGAACCACTCGCGCGTGCGCCGGTCGGAGAAGTGATACAGCACCACACAGCGACTTTTGCGCCCATCGCGCCCGGCGCGTCCGGCTTCCTGATAATAGCTTTCCAGGCTTTCAGGATAAGCATAATGCACGACAAAACGCACATTAGGCTTATCTATGCCCATGCCGAAAGCATTGGTGGCTACCAAGACCTGCACCTCGCCATCCAGCCATTGGCTTTGCACCAGGTTGCGCAAGTTCGCATCCATACCAGCGTGATAGGCTCCGGCCTTTTGACCCACAGGAGCGAGGGCACGCGAGGCCAGGGCCGCAATTTCATCGGCTTGCTTACGCGTTGCGACATAGATGAGGCCACTACCGCCCATCGCCGCGAGTTTAGGCAGGGCACGCGCCAAGCGTTCCTGACGATCTTGCTCGTTCTTACAACGATGCACCGCAAAGTGAAGATTGGGGCGATTAAAGCCACCCACAAAGACTTCCGGCTCACGCATCCCCAGATTCTTAATAATAGATTCTTGCACGCGCCGTGTGGCGGTGGCAGTCGCGGCCATAAGCGGCGGATTACCCAGCGACTCAATAACCGGTTTTAGTGAAAGATAATCGGGCCGAAAATCATGGCCCCACTCGCTGATACAGTGCGCTTCGTCCACCACAAAACGCGCCACCGGCACCGACCGTAACACGTCCATAAAGGCTGGCGAGCGAAACCGTTCCGGCGCAATATAGACCAGCTTCAGCCGTCCCTCGCGCAACTCTTCCAGGAGGTAGCGTTGCTCATCCATTGATTGCAACGAGTTAATAAAAGCGCAACCCAGGCGACTAAAAGCGGTGCGCGCCTTGAGCGCTTCCACCTGATCGCGCATGAGAGCCACGAGGGGAGAAACCACAATCGTCACCCCCGGTGATATGGCCGCAGGTAACTGAAAACAAAGGGACTTACCGGCCCCGGTGGGCATGACCACCAGGACATCGCGTTGCGCTAAAGCCATTTGCACGGCATCTTCTTGCAACGCGCGAAATTCGTTAAAGCCAAAGATGTCGTGCAGTGCTGCGTGGAGGTCTGTAACTGTAGGAGTGGCTTCGGCTAAGGACATGCTTTTAGTTTAACTAATTCGCCTATTTCTTACGGCAAATTTGCAAGCCATCCGTGATGGGCAAGAGAACCGCCTCAACCCGCGAGTCAGCGGCCAACTTACGGTTCAAGGCATCCACGGCGATTTCGTCGGGGTTCGTGAGATTCGGGGCCGCGACTTTGCCGCCACGCAGCATGTTGTCAAAGATAATCAGGCCATTGGGTCGCACATGAGGCAGGATCAGTTCGTAATAGGCATCATAGCCACTTTTATCGGCGTCAATAAAGGCAAAGTCAAATTCAAGCCCTGGCTCAAGCTGGCGCAGAGTTTCTTGCGCCGGGCCAAGACGCAACTCGATTTTGTCTTCGACGCCAGCACGCGGCCAGTAGCGGCGGGCAATGGAAGTCCACTCGTCGCTTTGGTCGCAACAAATCAACTTGCCGCCTGCGGCCAGGCCACGCGCAATGCAGATGGCGCTGTAACCAGTGAAGGTACCGACTTCGATAGCTTTACGCGTGCCAATAGCCGCCACCAAAAGGGTCATAAAGCTGCCCTGCTCCGCGCTGATTTGCATCTGGCTAATGCCGCCTAAGCGCGTGGTTTCATCGCGCAATTCTTGTAACACCGGGTCATCTGCGCCGCTGCGCTGTTTCAAGACATACTCATAAACTTCTGGGGTCAAATCAACGTATTTCGTGCTCATAGTAATCAATCCTTTTTCTCCACGCTCAACCGCCGCGCCAGCATTAGGACACCCGATACAAACGACGCTATTGCCCAGCCGTGCGGTGCGGCCCAATAGCGCTGACCCGTTGGGCCTTGCATCAATTCTGGCAATAAACCCGTGGGGGTGGCACGGCGCAACACGGTGGTTAAATAAACCTGTGCCCGCTGGGTTAATGTGGCAGCATCTTCGGCTCGCCCTAATTCGTGCAAGCGGTCGGCCACTTTTAAGCAGCAACGGGCCATCCACAGGGTATTCACACACGCCGGGACGCCACCCACATAAGCATCGCCCTCGAAGCGGCGAATGGCACGACCGCCTTCCCAATCGGTTTCTAAACGATGGGTGATGGCCTGTAAGGTGCCTTCGGCCAGGTGCAAGTCATGCTCATCGCGCAAGTCCAGCAAGCCGAAGGGGTCAATCGCGCCTAAAGAAGCTGAATCAACCGTCAAGTCAGGCTCACCGCCACCATGAAAGCCGCGCGTTAGATAGTCATCGCGCACAAAATGCTTTAAGACTCCAGCCTTGACCCTCCTGGCGGCTGCGTCATATTTAGCATCTTCCAATACACGGGCTGCTGTCACAAAAGCGGCATAGATGGCGGCATTGGAATAAGTAAAGGAACCGATAAAGGTTTCCCAGGTATCGAAGGCATTGCCGTGGACGCCTTTCTCCGTCAGGCGCGACATCAGGTAGTCCGCCGCTTTACGAATCATGTTACGGTATTCAGGTTTAGCCTGCGCCTCTGCGCCGCCGTCGGGCAGGGCGTCCAGCCACTTGCCAAAAGCCCACAGCACCGCGCCGACCTGGTCAATTTGCAGCATATCGGGCGGCAGGCACCAATTGGGGCCAGGTTCACCGTTGAGGAAATACCGCTGATGCCAGAGGCCGGAAGCATCCTGGTGGCGGGCACACCAATCGAAAAAGAGTGCGGAGAACTGAGGATAACCCGCATCCATTAAGCCGCTGACATATTCGCCGCCATCGCGCGGCCACAGATAACCATAGCCACCACACGAAATAAATTCAGGGTCAAATTCTGGCGCAGCGAGGGCCACCCCTTCCTTACCGCATAACAATGGCAGAGCCAGCAGCGAACGTTTATACGCTGCCACCAATTCTTCAGGAATAAGGTTGGGTGATGCAGTTCCATTGATGGTGTTCGCCTGACTCTTGCCCTGCGTAGCCTGCTGCAAAGCCTCTAAACCTGGTTGCAGCCAGGCTTTATCCATCTTCTGGCGACGCTGCACCAATTCATCAAAACTCTGGGCTTTTAAAGCACGATAAGCCGCCAGTGCTTCTTCAGTGCCCCCCCCTATCGAAAAGATAAGATGACAATGGTCGCTGGAGTCCGGGTGCAGGTCGAGGTAGTAACCACAGGCCCAGTTGACATCGCCGATTTCTAAATCTTGATGATTAAGCGCACCATCATCTAAGTCTCGCAACGCGTTGCTGCCCCATTCCAGGCCCGCTTTGCCACATTGCCAGACCTGTAAGGCATCGCCGCCAATAACCACAGCCACATCCCGGTGCGATTGCAGCAGCACCCCATCGGTGCGTTCATAGCGCAGAGCATTGCCAACCCGGATGCCACCCATGTTCCAGTCACCATAATGGAACATGCCAAGCTGGTGATGCGATTGGGATAAATTGCGCACGGTAATCTGGCGTACCAGGCTGGCACCTTCATCCGGCATTAAGTCGGTAAAAGTAAGTTGCAGCCCTAAAACATGAGAGGTTAAGGTAGTCACACAGATGTTGGTATCACCATCATATTGCTGCTGGCGCTGCCATTTATCGTCCCAGGTCCAGCACAGATAGCCGCTATGGGGCACGCTGGTATAAACACAGGGTAGACACTGATAGATATTTTGCGCGTGATCTTTGGCCGGATAAAACCAGCCCATGATTTCCGCAGCATGACCCAGGGTCAATAACGTCTGGTCGTTGCCAATAATGGCAGTCGGAACATAAACAGGCATGAAAGATAAATTGTCCTTATATTAAGTTGTCAGCGAATGAATTCACGGCAGAGGAGCCTGCGGCTAGGCGTCCGCCTGCGCGGGCGCTACAAGGAATCCTATTTCAATATACAGTCCGCCTACGCGGACTGCTGGCCAAAGGCCCTCCTACCGCGAATTCATTCGCTGGCCTATAGTCTAAGATTGCAGTTCAAGCAAGACTCAAGCCAGTGATGAGACCTACATCCCTAGCCGCGTCTATTTTAGCCGTCTTGAGCCTATTCATCAATGAGGAAGCGGTGTTGTCGCGTTTGACCGCAACGCTAAGCCTTCCTATAATCCCCTTGGTAATGCTAATTCCAGGCGTTAATCACATTAGCTTATCTATATCTTATGGATTCTCCTCAACTCTTAGCACGCTTGCGCACATTGCACCTCGCCATGCGCGACCACCTACATGCCCATCTCAAAACCGCTGCCCTTGAAGAGATGTCGGCAGTAGCTGCGATGCAGGGGGGCGATACAATTTACGCCCTCGATACCAAGGGCGAGGAAATATTGCTCCCCTACTGCGAAGAGTGGGGGCGAGAGACACCGTTTCTGCTCGTGGCCGAAGGCTTGCCCGATGGACGCCAACTCTGTGGTTGCCAACGTGTCGAGGATGCCGAATTCATCCTCATCTGCGACCCGATAGATGGCACCCGTCCTCTCATGTATGATAAAAGGTCGGCCTGGCTGCTGACGGGCATCGCTCCCAACCTGGGCGATGCAACCAATTTGTCGCATATTGAAATCGCCATGCAGACAGAGCTGCCCACTTCTAAGGCCCTCTATGGCGAGACTCTCTGGGCGGTTAAAGGCGGGGGTGCCCACGCTTTTTCACAAAATTTGCTGACCGGAGAAACGCGTGAATTTACACCACGCCCATCCCAGGCCACAACCGTCGAAGGCGGCTATGCCATGTTAGCCAAATTCTTTGTCGGCAGTAAAGGCTGGTTAGCGGAACTCGAAGAACAGCTTATGTTAGAAGTGTTAGGGCCACCCGGTGATGGCCAACCCCAAACCTTCGATGACCAATACATTTCTAACGGTGGTCAAATCTATGAACTGATGACTGGGCGGGATCGCTTTAATGGCGACTTACGTCCCCTCGCCCATGCCCGCCTGCACGGGGGCGGCTCTTCGCGCCTTTGCTCGCATCCCTACGATATGTGTACCGAACTCATTGCGCGAGAATGTGGCGTGATTATCACCGATGAAACTGGCGGCCCGTTACACGCGTCTTTAGATGTGTATTCGCCGATTTCCTGGCTTGGTTACGCTAACACCACTATTCAACAGCAAATCGAGCCGACACTCTTGCGCTTGTTGGGAACACAAAGCTAAAGTGGCACAAACAACCCGTAAATCCAAACGCAAAAAGCAAGCCCTTAAAACCAAGCCTCAACCGCAGGCTGAATTAAACGGGCTTAATGGCGCTGATCAAACGCCAGTGCCTCCCAGAGTGCCACCAGCAGCACCAGCGCCCGCCCCCTCAGAACAAACAACCCGTGCCACGCAAACCCCGCTACAAACCGCTATTACATTAGGGCTTTATCTCCTGATAGCTTTAGGCATTGCCTGTCGCTTTGTGGGGGTCTTAGGCTGGGATGAGGGCGCACACCTGCACCCGGATGAACGGTTCCTGACGATGACGGTGCCAAAGCTCCAATGGCCCACTTCGGTAGGAGATTATTTTGACACAGCCAATGCTCCATTAAACCCATTCAACCGCGAAGTCAATTTCTTTGTCTACGGGCAATTACCATTAAATATAGTCAAAGCCGTAGCTGCGTTGCTGGCAACTTTACAACCACACTGGCCTGCTCCGGCGCGGCTCTTGATGGGCGACAACTATGATGGGGTGCTCTATGTCGGGCGCTTTCTCTCCGCTCTTTTCGATGCGGGCACGGTGGTGCTTGTGTACTGCATCGGTAAACGCCTGGGGGGGAATCGTCTTGGTTCCTTGGCCGCCGCCCTTTTAGGGTTCATTGCACTACACATTCAACAGTCGCACTTCTTTGTGGTGGATACCTTCGCCACCTTCTTTATCGCGGCTGCTTTCCTGGCAGCTATGGGCAAGAGCCAGCACGAACTGGATACAGGTGTTAGTGAAACACCAACACCAGACACCTCAGTTGCTACCAAACGTGGCTTCACCAGAACCTTGCGCAGCTTTAAGTCTGTCTTCTGGGCTGGTGTGTGGTGTGGCGCGGCCATCGCCTGTAAAATCTCCGCGGTTCTGTTTCTGCCGATTCTGGTGTCGCTGGTAACTGTGCAATGGCGACGCACGGCTCCGACCAACATCTTGAGCAAAGCCCGACCCGTACTGTTGCTCCTGGCCACGGTCTTCATTACCTTCCGTGTCCTGCATCCCATTGCCTTCACGGGCACGCCCAGTCCTTTGACTCTGGGTGGATTGTTAGACATCCGACCTTTAGTTAAAGCCGAGGATGTCGCTAACAGTCACCTCCTGCAAGTGCTACAAGGCGATGGGCTAGTGGTGGTGCGGCCTAACCCGGTGTTCTGGGGTTCGGTGCGCGAGCAGCAAGCCATTTCCACGGGGGAAACCGACCTCGTGTGGAATCTGCAATGGGTGGGACACGCTAATTATTTCTGGCCCCTGCGCAATTTGATGCTGTGGGCTGTGGGCTGGCCCCTTATGCTCTGCGGCATGGCAGGCATGGGGTTGATATTCTGGAACGAAGTGCGGCGTCGTTCTCTTTTGCCCGGCCTGCACGCCACCGCCTGGTGGACGTTCATTGTGTTTGTGTATTATGCCCGCTGGTATTCCAAGTTCACCCGTTACTATTTGCTGCTGACGCCATTTCTGGCACTGTGCGCAGCTTACTTTCTGCTTGAGTTTTGGCGCTTCGCCCGCAAGCCTGATAAAGATCAACAACCTTACTGGCGATGGGCTGCCTGGGGCTTAAGCAGCGGCGTCGTTGGCTTCACAGCTTTATGGGCTATTGCCGTCACTTCCATCTATACGCGCCCGCACACGCGCATGGAAGCCTCGCGCTGGATGCGTCAAAATATTGCACCTGGCACACCTGTCGCCAATGAAACAGCCTGGGATGATTCGCTGCCGTGGGGGGATACGGGCGGTCTTAAAATGCTCAACCTAGAACTTTATGATCGGGACAATGCGCAGAAACGCCAGAAGTTACTCGACTTGCTGGATCAGACGCAATGGCTGGTTATCTCTTCCAATCGCGTGTGGGGCACTGTGCCGCGCTTACCGCAACGCTGGCCCATGACAACGGCTTATTATCACGCTCTCTTCTCCGGTCAGTTGGGTTTCAAGCTTGTGCAGGAATTCACTTCATACCCACAACTCAACCTTCTCGGCTTAAACCTACAGTTCCCCGATGATACCGTCGAGGAAGCGTTGACTGTTTACGATCATCCCCGTGTACTCTTGTTTCACAAAGACATCGGCTGGTCACGCGACAATGCCGCACGCCTTCTCGATCCGGCGCTGTTATCCCAAGCCAGTGACAAAACGCTAACGCAGATACGGGAAGAGGGCTGGCGACCAGACGAAAATTCGTTGCCGTGGCCGCCCCGTCTTCCCGCGCATAATAATCAGTGAATTCTCTTGCCATTAACAAATTGAAGTAGCCTCGTTCACCATAATTGGCGGCATTCCACTTGCACAATATCGGCGTTCGATAGCGGAAGGAGATAACGATGCCCGATACGACGGACACCATTTTCCGCGGTATTTTCCTGAGTTTCATGCGAGTTCATGTCCTCTATCATGCGGCTCAGGCACCGATTTATGGCGTGGAGATGACGCAGGAGTTGGCGCGACACGGTTACGAGGTCAGCCCCGGCACACTCTATCCGTTGCTGCATGGCCTAGAAAAAGCCGAGTATTTGGTGAGCGCGGAGCAGGTCGTTGAAGGCAAGGTGCGAAAGTACTATAGCATCACGCCCGCTGGTCGCAAGGCGCTTAAAAATCTCAAACCAAAAATCCGCGAACTGGTGAATGAGGTATTGATATGAATGAAAACGGCAATGATCGGCGCGATTTCTTGCGCATGGCTGGCGCGATGGGCGTGGGGCTGGTGCTACCCACTGGCTTAGGTAGTAGCGAAGCCGCAGAAAACCTAGACCCCGACAAAGGCGTGACCGCCTCCGAAGACTTGATGAAGGAACATGGCGTTCTCAATCGCTGCCTGCTTATTTATGAAGCAGGCATTCAACGCTTGCGCAATAAGGAAGAGGTTTCGCCGCAAGTTTTCAATCACACGGCGGCGCTCATCCGTAGTTTTGTGGAGGAGTATCACGAGAAAAACGAGGAGGAGTATATTTTCCCCGTCTTTGAGCAGCATAAGAAACTGGTGGGCTTGGTGGAAACCCTCAAAGCGCAGCACATCGCAGGCCGCAAAGTCACAGCGCAAGTGCTGCATTTCTCCGCGCCCACGCAGTTTCGCTCTGCCGAGAACCGCGCCCACCTGATAGCCTCTTGTGAGAGCTTTATTCGGATGTATCGCCCGCACGAGAGCCGCGAGGACACCGTGCTGTTCCCGGCCTTACGAACCATCCTCACCCCCAATCAGGTCACAGCTTTGGGGGACAAGATGGAAGGAGACGAACATAAGGTCTTAGGGGATGAGGGCTTTGAGAAGAGTGTGGCGCAGGTGGAGAGCATTGAAAAGGCCCTTGGCATCTACGACATCAAACAGTTCACGCCCAAAGTCTAAAACACCGAAAGCGTCCATCGCGCAACTTGACTGACCGATGCATTCTGCGGCTAGCCCGTTTCCGTTGCTGATTCTCATGAATGACAAAGAGGTGCTGCCACCAGCAGTGCTGCCGCAGGCAAAGCAGCCCAATGATCAGCCTGGAACTATAGGCGAGTTGGCGTTGTTGTTCCTCCGTTTGGGCACCGTTTCTTTCGGTGGGCCACTGGCGCACATCGCTTTGATGGAAGATGAAGTGGTCACGCGCCGCCGCTGGCTCGACCGTCAACACTTTCTCGATTTAGTGGGTGCCACCAATTTAATTCCTGGCCCGAACTCGACGGAACTCGCCATCCATATCGGACAACTGCGCGCCGGATGGCCGGGGCTAATCGTCGCAGGCACTGCTTTTATCTTGCCTGCGATGTTGATCGTGTTGGTCTTGTCCTATCTCTATGCCCATTATGGCTCGTTGCCGCAAACCGAGTGGTTGTTATACGGCGTGAAGCCAGTCGTTATCGCTATCATTGCTCAGGCCCTCTGGAAGTTCACTCGCACGGCTCTTAAAGGGGCTTTTGCGGCTGTTATTGCCATAGCAACGGTTGCGCTCGTGGCCTCTGGCCGCAATGAAGTGGAAGTCTTAATTTTAATGGCCGGGATAGGACTGATTGCAGGGGGGATAAAACGCGCCAAGCTCCAGCCGGAGGAATCAGAAACGACCAAGCAGAGTGATGCCGAACCACCAGCAGAGACCCCAGTGGCTACGCCTCCCAAGCGTTGGACGCCTGCCTTTATCGGAGTCGGGGCTACATCTCTAGCAGTTGCCCCTCCACTCTGGCATTTGTTCTTAATCTTTCTAAAAATTGGTTCGGTCATTTACGGCAGTGGCTATGTGCTGCTGGCCTTTCTGCGCGCTGACTTGGTGCAACACTTACACTGGATCACCGACCGCCAACTCGTTGACGCGGTTGCCATTGGGCAAGTCACGCCCGGCCCCGTCTTCACGACAGCCACTTTCATCGGTTATCAGATTGCGGGCTTGCCCGGTGCCCTGGTTGCTACTCTGGGCATTTTTCTGCCCTCGTTCCTCTTCGTCGGCCTACTCTCTATCCTCATGGATCGCCTGCGCCAATCGGTTGTAATGCGCCAGTTTCTGGATGCAGTTAATGCCACTTCATTGGCCCTGATGGGTCTGGTCACTTATCAACTTCTGCACGTTTCTATTATCAATGTGGCTACCGCAGTTGTCGCCCTTGCATCGTTGGCGACATTACTCTCGACACGCCTTAACTCTGCTTGGCTGATCGCCGCCGGAGCCATCTTCGGGCTACTCTGCCATCCTTAGAACTTACGGCGTTGCACCATCACAATGCCCCCAAGAGCAGAAAGCCCACATAAAGAAAGAAAGAGACCAAAACGATAAGTCACAGGCTCATAGACCACGCGCACAGAGGACACTCCGGCTGGCACCGCCACACCGCGAAAGAGGAAGTTGGCTTGCTCTAAAGGCACGCTCTGCCCATTGACCCAGGCCCGCCACCCTGGATACCACGCCTCACTTTGCACCAACACCGACGGCGCACTTGCTTGGGCTTGGATCTGCATCTCATTTAAATTACGGCTCCATTGCACGACCCGATCTGTCGTTTGCAGCGGCGCTGAACCGACATTATGAAAAGCAGTTGCAGCCACCACTGCGGGTTGCCCTTGCTCCTTGAATGACCCGGTTGCCACCATGCTTAATACCTTCAATTGTTTTTCTTCCGGCACCCGTAACAGGTGGCGCGATAAATAGACGCGGGGCCAGGCACCTTTATAAGAAAAGAGGTTCCACACTTCCTTGCCATTAGGGTCAGTTTCAAAGTCAAGCGTGTGCGTGAGACCAGTCACGCGCAGCAACGGCGAGTCGCTATGTTTCTCATAGGCCGCTGCCCAAAAGCTCTGCCCTTCAAAGGTGCGAATAAAGGAGAAGAACCGCCGTGAACCCATTGTATCGTAACCGTTAAAGAGATCAATATTGAGCGGCATGGCCTGGTTCATGGATTCCAGGCTAAGTTGGTTAGTGTCCCAGCGTTCCCCGCGCCGGTAAAGCTGCGTGAAGCGTGGCGGCCATAAGACAATCTGGTTTAAGGTTTGGGCCGAAAGAAATTTATCAGAGCGCCAAAATAAGCCAATCATATCAATCAGCACAACGCCCAAAAGCAGCTTCTCTGTGAGCCGTCTGGAAAAGGGATTGGAACTGCGTTGCCAGATGAGCAAAAGGAAAGTCATGCCAATGGCTAACCGCAGTGCAGTAGCGGTTGAATGCAAAGCCATACTGCGGAACCAGCGGGCGGTTGCAATCTGTGCGGCCAGGGGACGTTGCTCATTCCACTGAGCCGTGTGCATCCACAGGTAAGAACGAGCAGAACTGGAGGCTAAAAATAGCCGCAACCCCAGTAACGCCACAGTCAGCCCCACAAAAATAAGCAGGAGTATTAACCTGCTATGCGTCTTATCTTCCTGCTCTTTACGGATACGGTGTAAGCACCCATCGAAACTAAAGCCTGCTAACAATGTGGCCGTGAAGCAGCAGGTTTCCAGCCACCGCGCCGGGATACGCATCATACGCAGTGGCGGCACATGATGCAGCAGCCAGGGATAAACGGCAGTGTTATCGCCCATCGCCAGGAGTGCCGTTAGTGGCAGTAAAGGCCATAGCCAAAGCACTGGCGTTGGTAAAATCAATTGAGAGGAAGCCTGAGCAGGTTCAATGGCTAAGGCAGGTTCAATGGTCACGGCAGCTTCACGCCCTGGCTGCGCTGCATTGATGCCCTCTTTAGAGAAGTCATAGCAACGGGCAAAAATGGGTGCCCCAACAGCCAATATCGTGACAAGCAGACCGCAGTAAGCCGCTTCTTCGTGCGCCCCTATAAGCAGGCTCCATTGCTGAAGGCTATTGTTGCCAAAGAAATCCGGCAGCACAAAGCGCAAGAGACTATGCCAATTGCCGGAACCTGCAACCGCCAGCTCATAAGGCAAGCCATGCCCATGCACAGCGAGGCTGCTGACTTCGCGTAAGGGGAGCAAATGCACGGCGGCCAGCAGAAAAATCAGAACTATCGCCACAGCAACGTGGCTTAGCCAACCAGCAGGAAGCACCAGACGTGTAGTTTGCTTCCGCCGCACCCAGGTCTTGGCAACGATCCAGGCGAAGACTAAGCCACTGCACCAGCCAACACTTAGTACGACCAGGGGAGGATAGCCACTCGCAACCTGTAGAGCAAAGAAGATGGTGAGGGAATAAATATAACTCCTGTGCCCCCGGCGCAGGTAGCCTAACAGTGCCCACAACTCCCACGGCAGATAGGCGCGCGCGGCGTGCCATGTCATGTGCCCATTAAAGAGGTGCCCCGACACAGTCCCACTCAGTGACAGGGATACCGCTACTAACCAGGATGCCGTGCGGCTCAAGCCCAACGCCCGTGCTAGAGCATAAGCACCACAGGCCAACAGGATATTGTGCCCCAACGCATCGAACACAAGGGCAACAGGCACGGGCACTATCCAGTAAATGAGATTGGGCGGATAGAGAATGGAGGTTTGCCCGTTGCTCAGGAACGGCATCCCACAAAACAGATGCGGGTTCCACAGCGGGAGCAAGCCTTGACTAAAGGCATTGCGAGTGAATTCTCGCCACACGCCAAACGCCGCCATCGCATCTTCGCCAAAGGGCCACGCGCCCTCGCGCAAATGCTGTATGGATGGAGAATAGGCCAGAATACAGATTAAGATGAGGCTCCACAGCACTCGTTTATCACGATACGCTTTAACCACCGTAGAGCTACTGCCTTTATCAATTTCACTCACGCTTAATCATTCCTGTCCCTCACGACCTAAGCAATACCGCACACCCAAAACACTCAGCCCACTCAAACCCCACAAAGAGAGAAAGAGACCAAAGCGATAAGTCGTCGGGTCATAGACCACACGCACAGAGCATACTCCGGCAGGTACCGCTACCCCGCGAAACAGGAAATTGGCTTGCTGCAAAGGCACAGGCTGGCCATTGACCCAAGCTCGCCACCCTGGATACCACGCCTCACTTTGCACCAACACCGACGGCGCTGTGGTTTGTGTCTCTACCCGCATCTCGTTTAGATTCCTATTCCAGCTTATGACTTTATCCCCTGGTTGAAGCAGCGACGAATGAACATCCGTATAGGTATTGGGCAACACGACCACAGGCCGATTATCATCTGTAAACTCTTGTTCTGCTAAGGCGCTGAGAGAACCTAATTGTTGTGCGTCTGATACACGCAGCACCCGCCGTGACAAGTAAATTCTAGGCCAGACATTTTTATGCTGCCACAGTGACCAGGCTCCTGCTTGTGCGACACGCCGCATCCGGGTCGTGCCGTCTTGCCAAATGACATCTGTTGCTCCTTTCAGGGGTGCTGAGGGTTTCGCTTTAGACGTGAGAGTGTGGGTAACTCCGGCAACACACAGTAGCGGCACCTGGTGATGCGGCTGATAGCCGCTGCTCCAAACACCCGGCCCTTCAAAGCTTCCCACAAAGTCAAAGTAACGACGAGTGTTCAGCGCGTCGTAACCATTAAATACATCAATCTCTAATGGCATTCCATAATTGATATTAATCCAATCCACATCGGTATCCCAGCGTTGCCCCGGCTTATAAATTTGAGTTAATGTAGATGGCCAAGAATAATTTAGAGCGGCTTCCTGAGCAGGAATAATCCTGGTAGAGCGCCAAAATGAACAGAGAAGATCGAGCACGACAACGGCCATAATAACGCGCTCTAAGCGTTGCCGCTGCACCTGGTTGTCAGCTTTGAGCCAGCGTGCGCAAAGGGAGGCCATCAAACCGGCAAAAAGACTGACTGTGGCCGCTTCCAGCATCGCAGCTTGCTGAAAATAACGAGCAATGTCATCTGCATTCATCTGCGCCGAAGGAGGTAGATTCCGCGCCAACTCCTGCGCCGCATTCAGCCATAACGAAGAGTTCCTTGGAGAGACCAGCACTAACAACGCTACGCCCAAGAAAAAGGCAAATATCCCCCATAAAACTAACTGTAACACCTGCATCACCTGTTTTAGCTTGACCTCTGGGACTGCTGACTCACCGTTAATATCACAAAAGCTGCCATCAAAGGCGAAGCCTGCCAGCAAGGCCACGGCCAAGGCCCACACTTCGAGCCAACGCACAGGCGGACGGGTGATGCGAAACAGAAACACATGATTAAAAAGCCAGCGGTAGAGTGGAGTATGACCACCTAACGCTAATAAAACGGAGAGAGCTAGTAAGCCCCATAACCAGGGCACTGCAACCGGTAGAGCACCTTGCCTTATCCACTCGCTAGAATTAAGCTTAGTCGTTATGCTGCGACGTGCAAAGAATGGGGTGCCAAGCGCCAATATCAGAGGCAACAATCCCGTATAAGCCGCTTCTTCATGTGGAAAATCATGGATGCTCCATTGCAGCGGCTGGTTACCGCCAAAGAAATTAGGAGCCATGAGGCGCACAAAGGTACGCCAACTCGCAGAGGATTGCACAACTTCTTGATAGGACATCCCAGAGCCGTGCATGGTCAGACGGCTCAATTCGCGTAGCGGCCCCAGATGCACTGCGGTTAAGAGCAACACCAACAACCCGGCCCCACAGACAATGCTCGGCCAACCAGCAGGAAAAATGGGCGGCGGACAAGTTGGGCTTTGCTGTCGGCTCAATCTCAATCGCTCTACAGAACGGGTAATTAGCCACGCCAAGCATAATCCAACACATAGGCCACCACTCAACAACACCAGAGGTGGATAACCACTGGCCATTTGTAACGCAAACGCAATAGATAGACCCCAACCATAACGCGCTTGACCAGTCCTGAGATAACATAAGAGTGCCCACAACTCCCAGGGCAAATAGGCCCGTGCTGCGTGCCAGTTAACGTGTCCCGCATAAACGTGCGCCGAGACTGCCGTGCTCAACGCAAACGATACTGTTGTGACCCATGCTGCGAGGCGGCTTAATCCCAGGGCACGGGCCAGGGTATAAGCTCCACAAGCCAGCAGGATATTATGAAAAATAGCGTCCAGCAGCAGAGCAACACGCACTGGCATCACCCAATAAAGCACATTCGACGGATAAAAAACACCCGCTTGCCCGTTACTCATGAAGGGCATTCCGCAGAACAAGTGCGGGTTCCATAAGGGGAGTAAACCCTGTCCAAAAGCGGTGCGGGTCAGGCCACGCCACACTCCTGTATTGGCTAAAGCATCATCCGCAAAAGGCCACGCACCGAAACATGTCGCTATTGCGGCAGGGAAATAAGCCAGTATACAGACGACAATCAAAGTCCACAGAATAGGATTGCGTCGCCACAGTAAGAAAGATGGTAATTGTTTTTTGTTTTTTACCACGTCAACCATTCAGGGCCTCGCTTGATCCTCGTGCATTAAGCTCTACAGCCCATGCTCCCAGCATTGCAACGCCGCAGAGAGAGCAAAAGAGACCAAAGCGATAAGTCGCCGGGTCATAGACCACACGCACAGAGGATACTCCGGCTGGCACAGCCACACCCCGAAACAGGAAGTTAGCCTGTTCTAACGGCACGCTCTGCCCATTAACCCAGGCTTGCCACCCTGGATACCACGCCTCACTCTGCACTAAGACGGATGGAGATGTAGTCTGAGTTTGAATCTGCATCTCATTCAAATCTCGGTTCCACCACATCACCTGATCGCCTGCGGTCAGAGATTCATCTTCTACAAAGGGAAACGCTTGGGGACTAACCATCACTGGATAGTTGTGGATTGTAAAGGATTGTGCGGCCAAACGATTAAGGGCGCTGAGTTGGGCTGCTGCTGGTTGCCGCACGAGCCACCTTGATAAATAGACACGCGGCCAGGGCTGAGGATGTTTCCAGAGTGTCCAATTTCCATCTCGCGCCACTAATTTTAGGGGAGCAATATGATCAGGCCAAAAAATTTGCGGAGGTATCGTTGAGGATGCAATCGTGTGGGTCACACTGGCGACTTGGAGCAACGGTGAACGATGGCGTGGTTGGTAGGCACCATCCCAGAAATCCCGTCCCTCAAGAGCCGCTGCAAATTGAAAATAGCGTTGCTGGCTCATCGCATCATAGCCATTAAAAATGTCTACGCCAGTGGGCAAACCCAAATTCACCGCACTCCATAATAGGCTTGTGTCCCAGCGTTGTTCAGGCTGATAATAATGCGTTAAGGAAAGTGGCCACAGCAAGTTGTGTCTGGCGTACTCTGGTGTAATTAAACGCGGCCAACGCCAGAACGAAAAGAGCAAATCCACCGTGATAAAAGCGACTAACAGCACCTCCAGGCGTTGCCGTGCATAAGCTGTTGTCGCCTGCCGCCAGCGACGCCACAGGCAGGCCCCCAGAGCCGCCAACAGACACACCATGAAGCATTCGACAAGGGCAATCAGGCGAAATTGCGTGGCGACCTCAGTGACGGTCAGTTGATCCACTGCTGGAGCCTGCCGCACAATGGCCTCGGCTGGTTTGGCCCAAAATAGCGTGGATGGCGAAGTCAGAAGTAACCCGCAAGCAAGCAGTGAGAAAAACCCTGCTACTGTCCAAAGCACCCGCTCCAATAGAGCAGGCTTAACTGCTTCAGTTTTCGCCATAGAGTTAGCCTGGGCATTGGTCTTCAGGCACCCGTCCAACGAAAAGCCCGCTAAGTAAGCGGCGGCCAGACACCACACATCTACCCAGCGAGCGGGAATACGCGTCATCCGCAACACAAAGATATGATCGAAGAGCCAACGATACAGCGGCGTATTATCACCTAACATTAACCCTGCTGACAAAGTTAGTAGTACCCACAACCAGGGCACAGGATGGGGCAAAAGAGAAGAAGGTGTTGCTTGCAATGACAAAGCAGCCTGAGGGTTAAAGCGCCGCGCTAAAACGGGGGCACCCAGTGCCAGCATCAATGGCAACAAACCAATATAACCAGACTCTTCATGTGCATCAAAGGGCGTGCTCCATTGAAGATCACTCGTGCCACCGAACAAACCGGGGGCTATCAAACGCATAAAAGTGTGCCAGGTGCCCGAAAGTACTACCGCATATTGATAAGGCAGTCCCGCTCCATGCACCGTTAAGCGGCTTAATTCACGCAACGGTAAGACATGCACGGATGCTAATAAAATACTCAAACTACCTGCGCCTATTAATATCGTCGGCCAGTTGCGAGGTAGCAACGGATACTTGGCCCCGGCCTGCCCTGCTCGCCTCCGCTCAGTCCAGCGCGTGACAACCCACGCTAGGCAGAGACCTCCACATAACCCCGCACTCAAGATGACATAAGGCGGATAGCCACTGGCGGCCTGAAGGCTAAAGCCCACCACGAGCAGCCAGGCGTAGCGTGGCTGCCCAGCCCTTAAATAACATAAGAGCGTCCATAACTCCCAGGGCAAATAGGCTCGTGCTGCGTGCCAGTTAACATGCCCCGCATAAACATGCGCTGAGACTGCCGTGCTCAAAGAATATGATACCGTTGTGGCCCACGCTGCCCCGCGACTTAACCCCAGAGCACGCGCCAGGACATACGCCCCACCAGCCAGCAGAATATTATGAAACACAGCGTCTAATAGCAGGGCAATGCGTACTGGCATCACCCAATAAAGCACATTCGCTGGATAGAAAACACCTGCTTGTCCCGTGCTCATAAATGGCATACCGCAAAACAAGTGCGGATTCCACAATGGCAACTCGCCGTGTCGCAATGCGGTGCGCGTGAGTTCTCGCCAGACACCCGTATTAGCCAGAGCATCATCCGCGAAGGGCCACGCGCGGAAGCATAATCCCACCCACGCGGGTAAATAGGCCAGTCCGCAGATAGCTGCTAACCCGCCTAAAAGACGTAGCTTGCGACGCGGGTCTAACAGCGCAGTTTTGGACATAAGAGGAGAATACGTTGCGTTATAACTTCCAACTTCTCATAGCCTTCAATGCACATTATGGACGGTCAACATTCGGGTGCCTCCATAATTTCTCATAGCCTGGTGTGCGCCGCATCCAGACGTTGCCATCAGCGTGCTTATAGATGCGCGCCCATTGCGGGTGCGGGCCGTGGCTATGCGCGTCCAGAAACTTACCCAGAGGCGCTAAACCTTCATTCGTATTATAATGCCGCAACACGACATAATCACACTTCTTTAACCACTGTTGTCCATGCTTATTGGCTGCCAGCACATCGAAATAGTCCGGCACTAAAAGATGTTCGGGATAAGCATTTAATAAATCAATGAAAAGCGGCGGATGTCCAGCAAAACGCCATTGCAAGTAGCTCGAAACTTCATAATCGTTAAACATGCGCCCTGGAAGATGGTTGCGTTGCACAAACGCTACCATGCGGGTTGGTAATAAATGAGAAACAGCTTTTAAGGGCAGAATGTCGTGTGGCGTGATGACTAAAACCCAGTTCACCAGGCAAATCACGACGCCAACTCGCGCCAGTCGCTGAAGACCAGGAGGTTTGGGCAGGGCTTCCATCTGCGCCAGAGTTTTCAGTGGCGCAAACGGAGCCACTGCGTGCTGCGTGCTGCGTGCTGAGGGCTGAGTGGCTCTTAGTGGTTCAGGCAGGTTTTCAGGAGAGAGGACTTCATCAGGTTGTTCATTGGCTACTATCTGTTTTTCCACCCGGTGACGCGGGCGCGGTTGAGTCAGCCACTTCCAGACTTTCCATAATATCTGGGTATCCAACACGGTGGCATTAGCCGCCATAACGGACAGTGAAACCAGAGCCAGCAACCAGAGGTGTCGCCGGGCACTGAGGAAGGAAGCACTCATCAGCATCAGCCAGGCGAGGTGTGCCCACCGCCGATCTCGATTAAACAGCCAGGCGATCAGGGCAATCATCACTAATGCCGCTTCACCCCAGGCATACTGGATTCCCAGCAGAGGCGGTTTCCAGAACGGCTTCCATTCATCTATGCGTGAAAACATTGCCGAATGCACGGGGCGCAGGGCACTCCAGTAAGCGGCCCCCCAGGGATTGAGGAAGACCGCACCAATAGCGAGCAGTCCGATAATCGCCAATAATCGTGAATGTGGATTGAAGCGGTCTTGAATTAGGTCGCAAGCCACAGTAGCAAACAAGATCATTAAACCCACCGCAACAGCGCCATGATAATTCGCCCAGACGGTGAACATCAATACAATTCCTGCCAGCGTTAAAGGGTGTTGCCACCGTTCCCCGCTATTGCTGGCATGGATTCCTTTATCAGTCGGTTTCTGGTGCCAGTGAATGAGGAATACAAGCAGCAGCGTCAGGAACAAAGCGGTAAAGAGTTCGGGACGAGGCCGAAAACGCGGCGCGGCGCACCAGATGCCCAGCGCAAAAACCAATGGCATCAAGGATGTCACCGCAGTCCGTTGCTTCCAACAGCGCCAGATTAAGATAAAGGGCAAAGTGGAAAGTAAGACGTTAAGCAACTGCGCCAAGTATGGCCCATAATGCTCGCCGCCACAGGCCATGAGGAGGTAGAAGGTTAGCTGCGTCAGCCAGGAGTGGGCTATCCACGGAATAGGCCGCGCACTCCAGATAAAAAGCGTCTGGCGCGGCACCTGTCCGTGCTGCCAAATCCAACGCCCAATCGCCGCATGTGCCCAAAAATCATCACCCGCCCCCAGTAGTTGCCAGGCGAAACTGGCATTCAACAACACCAGCAGAGGCAAATAAAATTGGGGCAACAAGTCAAGCCAGCGTAGTAAGCGCAACGAGGTGGGATGAATTGCAGAAGAAACCGCTGCATCAGGCGGCGTTAGTGGGACAGGATTGGTAGTAACCATTGGCCTTTGCAGATTGTACGCCTCTAATCAGCAGAATTCAAGCACGCTTCCAGAGTGCCCTTTGAACACGTTAATATAAAGTCGTTATGCTGCGGCTGCGCGTCGCCTTTTGGTGTGCCATAATGAAGAACCCACTATGCAACAGCAACCAACACTTGAAACAGAACGGCTGACTCTACGCCCTTTCTCCTTTGCAGACGCTCCTGAACTACAACGCCTGGCCGGAAGCCGAGAAATTGCGAGATTGACCATTGGTATTCCTCATCCCTATGAAGATGGTCGAGCTGAACAATGGATTGCAACTCACGAAGCCGCGTTTGATAATAGCCAAAGTGTTCACTTTGCTCTTATCATCCGGCAAAAGCAAGTGTTCTGCGGCGTAGTCGGACTGGAAATACATCGCCAAAACCATAATGCGATGCTGGGTTACTGGATCGGAACTCCTTACTGGGGCCAGGGATATTGCACAGAGGCCGCCAGAGCTATCGTAGATTATGGTTTTCACACACTCGATTTGCACCGTATTTACTCCGAACATTTTCATTGCAATCCAGCCTCCGGTCGTGTTATGCAAAAGCTTGGCATGAAGTATGAAGGCTGCCTGCGGGAGCAAATTTTCAAGTGGAGTCACTACGAAGATTTAGTTGAATATGGAATTCTAAAAAGAGAATGGCAAGAAGCCAGAAAGTCTTGAATCAAGTTACACTGCATCGGGCGTTTGGCACGGTTATAGAGCCGTTAGACTTACGTTAAAGCTTAACTTGAAGTGACTTGATGAACATACAACTGGCTATGCACTCGTCGCCGCGCTTTTCCACCTGGATTTGGCTACCCGACTGGCGGCTACTTATTGACGCGGGCGATGGTGTGACGCAACAACTGGGCTATAAGATTCGCAAAATTGACACCGTCGCGCTGACTCATGCGCACCGTGATCACATTGGCGGTTTGCTACAAGTCGTGAATCAACGGGGCGAAATGAACTCGTTTGCCGTCGCTCATCCGTGTGGCAGTTCGTCCTTTAAGCAATTAGAAGCTTTTGCTGCCAAGTTCAATCCGGGAACTTCGTGGAACGCGGTATGGCACGCTTTAGAAGAAGGCGATTATGTGCCGGGGAGTGGAGACAATAAGTTAATTAAAGCCTTTCGCACTCGCCACTACTCTGATGATAAACCGGAAAACCCGCCACGCTCTCTCGGCTATCACCTCATCTGGCGCAAGCAGAAGGTACGCCCGGAATACCGTGATTTGCCTCAAACGGAGCTGGATGCGCTCCGCGCCGAGATAGGCCGCGAAGGTATCACCTCGCCGGTAGATGAAAGATGGATCACGGTCGGCGGTGATGGCTGCCCCCTAAACCCGGCGGAAGTGGTGGGCACCAAGTTGCTGCTCCATGAGGCGACTTTCTTATCGCCCGATGATTACGATGCCGAAGAAGCGGGCGCAGATGTCGGCCACATGCACTCGACTCTCGATGATGCCTTACAGGTGGCAGTGGCAGCCGAAGTGGAAAGGCTGGTGCTGTATCACATTTCCACCCGTTACACCGATGCCGAAATACGCGACGCCGTGCGCACCACAGCACAACGCCTGGGGGTTAAAGCTCAGGTCTGGGTAGCCTTACCGCGTCGCATTTACTGGAACTTATTGGGTGAGCGCCCGCTATGGAGTGGTGATGGCTAACTCAAATCATGGGCATAAGGCACCAGTTGTGGGTCGAACTGGGTGCCCGCGCCTTTGACGATTTCGTTGATCGCCTCGGTGCGCTCAAAGGCCGAACGATAGGCACGCGGCTCAACCATTGCCTGGTAAGCGTCGGCGACGGCAATGATGCGTGCTCCTAATGGCAAGGCTTCGCCTTTAGGATCGCCAGGCGCATTGCCACCATCAAAACGGTGGTGGTGATACAGCACAGTGGGTACGAGGTGGGACAGAAATTCAATCGGGCGAATCATCTCCGCCCCCACAACGGTGTGATTGCGCGCCTGTTTTAGCTCTTCCTGGGATAAGGCACGCGGCAGCACACTTAATTTATGAGATTGATTAATTAAGCCAATGTTGTGAATCCAAGCGGCATATTCCAGATCATCAATTTCCGCGTCAGTCAGGCCCATTGAAGAAGCCATGCGCACCACATGATTCGCCACGGCTGCCGTGTGGCCCGTGGTATAGGCGCTTTGGCCATCAATAAAAGCCATCAAATCACGAGCATTATCCAGATACAGGCTGCGCGCATCACGGCCCGCCGAAGTCGGTATGGCCGTCCGTTCGCGCAACGTGTCAATGATCTTGAGCAGCACTGTATAGAGTGCCACTTGCAGATCAGCGTCCGAAACGCCCTGCAACGAAGTGCCACTGCTAGAACGCGCTTCCGGCAAAGCGTCGCGCAAAATATTTAAAGAGTTGTCTTCCAGATAACGGATGAGTGATTGATCCATGCTTTTTGCCCTTGTGGGGTGAGTGTATCAAGATATACTGCGGGATTCTAATTCAGGAGGTGCCAACCCAACTTATCCACCTGATAGTTCAACCTAACAGTGGAAATTTACCATAGCCACTAGCCACGGCACAAGTTGTCTAACATTGCAGTATGGTAGAGCAGCCACTAAACTTGCTTGACAGTGACTAAGAGTATGATTTTATCCTACGGACGCAGCCTCATGCACTTCGACTCACCTGCTATAGCTATTGATTGTTGATTTAGCAGCGTTCCCTAACCGATTGTGTCCACTCCGCTTCTGACCAAGTCACCCGATTCCTCGCTCTCCACAACCGTTTCCTCTGCTTCTGTTGCGGATGAGGTTGCGCCACGCGAGTTTCCTGCGGTTAAGACCCTGCCGCCACTTTCGGCCCTGACTTATTATCGGCGTAATGCGACACGGACTCTACCTGTCGGTGGGGCCATCGTCATCTCGGTTTTTTTGATTGCCGCTATTGTCACCTTGCTGAACTCGGTCAACGAGACCATTACCACAAATTATGGTTTTGTGCGCCGCTTATCTGTGCTGACCACCCAGTTAGAAAAAGACGTGCCCCCCCCCGTACTTAAGAAGATCAAAGCGGTGCCCCATTTAGGCCGCGTGATCCCGGCAGTGCCCTATTTTATAACGCTGCGCACGGTTTTCGGTGAAATGCCAGTGCCGCTCTATGGTGTGGATGAGGATGCCATGCCAGTGCTAACCCAAGTCAGCGGCAATCACCTCGTGGCGGGACAGTGGCCACGCCCGAATCAGCCAGAAATTGTCATGAGTCGTAACTGGGCGAACAACTTCGGCAAGCACGTCGGCGAGTGGGTGGATTTCAAGAATGACCGTTTCCCCTCTATTCCCGATAAGCAGAAAATTGTTGGTATTCTGGATGGCGGAGAAGACCTGGCCATCACGGAGCGCAGTTATTTGGAGCTAGAGTTGCCCGAACCAGTAGTACGCACCTCTTACCTGATGATTCCCCCCACCCATAAAGAACTTCCTGCTCTTAATAGTGAAGTGAATGACATCCTGACCAATTACAAGCAGAATGGCTTTACAGAAAAGCAAATCCGCTTCATCAAATTTTATACCTTTGACCGCTTGGTACAAGAATTTAGCAACAGCATTCGCTTCTTATACAAATTTCTGGCAATGGCTGATGGTCTGGTAATTGGCGCAGTGGCCTTGATGAGTGGCTTTTTAGCGAATATCTATTTCGAGCAGCGGTTAGGAGAATTTGGCCTGCTCTCGGCCTTTGGCTTTCGACGTGAGAGGTTAGCCAAGCGTTTAGTAGTGGAGATCGGCTCCTTAGTGGTCATTGGCTGGATGTTCGGATTGACTCTGACCTGGGCCGTATTCCACTTGCTGGACATTTATTATATGAGTCCCCAGGGACTGACCCTCGCGCGGCTTGACCACCTGGCAATTTTCTACACTTTGCCCACGCCCTTGATTGTGGGAGTTGCCAGTTTAGCCACCGTCCTCTTCCGCCTCTATCGCTTCGACCCGATTGAAATTATGGAAAGACGTTAGCAGAATTATGAATTTTGAGTGCTGAGTTTTGAATTAAGTATCGCTACTATGTCGCTGCAAAATGGTCACCTGGCACCGGACACAACATTAGATTCCCCTGCCGCTGCGGGCATGGCGTTGCAGGCGCAAGGACTAACCCTCACTTATGTCACACCACGCGCCACCACCTATGCCGTGCGCGAAGTCACTCTCAGCATTAATGAACGCGATTTCGCAGGCATAGTTGGGCCTTCCGGGTCAGGCAAAAGCTCTCTTCTTTACTTGTTAGCAGGGCTTAAAACCGCTACCTCTGGCACCGTGTTCCTGGGTGACTTTGATTACTCCCATGCTTCGGCCACCGAACGCCTGGATTTCCGGCGGCAGCACTTCGGGTTTGTTTTTCAACAGCCATTCCTGGTGCCTTATCTCAATGTCTTAGAAAATGTCTTAGTGCCGATTGAAAACCCAGACACAACCCATAAACAGCGTGCATTGGAGTTGTTAGATCGTTTAGGCGTGGTAGATTTGGCTCCCAAATTTCCCAATGAGTGTTCAGGAGGCGAACGGGTGCGCGTGGCGACGGCACGGGGTATCGTGCATCGTCCGACTTATCTTTTTGTGGACGAGCCAACGGCCAGCCTGGATACAGCTACGGGTGCGCGAGTGATGAAAACCTTGCAAAGCCAGTGCGATCACGGCGCGTTAATCGTCGTGACTCACGATTTAGAAATTTTAGATGAGGCGGATATGGTGTTTCGGATGCGCGATGGCGCTCTGGTCGAAAGCTTCCAACCCCAGCGACTCACCGCTTAAATGCCTGCTGTTATAGCTGTTGACAGAGAAAATTCAATAATGCATGGCTCGCTTGACTGTGCTAACGGCACCATGCTTGCTATAATTGCAGCTAGACTTACTAAGTAATGACGCGAAAAATCTAAGGTTTACTACACGGGAGGACAAAGCCGAATGGGAAGCATTACCCGAACCATTCACGATGTTGGACTAGCTTTATGGTGGGGTGGCACTGCGATGGGCACGCTCGCCATGAACCCAGCCGTTGAAGTCCTGGATGACCCAGAAGAGCGCGGCAAAATGGTGGATGAAGGCTGGGCACGCTTTCAGCCCTGGGCCGCTGCCGGTCTCACCGGTGCGCTCATCAGCCACTTCATTATGCGCCGCAACCCACCGAAGCGGCCTTCTGCGAGCTATAAGAACACTGCTCGTATTAAAGACTTGCTCTACGGGGTGGCAGTCGTTTCTTCTATCGCCAGCCTTGCTCTTGGCGAATATGCCGTCAATCAGGAGCCAGACGCCTATACCCCGATTGAATCAGCAACGACGCCAACAGAAGACACGCCCGAAGAAGCGGCCCAGGCGCAGGGTGGCCTGACCATTTCCTCATGGGCACAACTGCTGTCGGGAGTTGGCTTATTCGCTACGGGAGCTATTCTCGCCGCCGAACGGGAAAAGTAAAAACTAAAGCATCACGTAATTAAAGAGGGAGTCCCGCTAGCGCGGGACTCCCTCTCATTTTTGCTATTGTCTAATGGTCACGCTCCTTTAGGATTATGTAGCAGTCGTGTTAAGCTTATTATGCTGCGGTCACTCTGAGCGGTTTTGGGAGAAAGAATATGAATTTGTTGGCTAGGGTTGGGTCGCGCAGGCTGCAAATGGCGACATTTTTCCTGGGGATGGCATTAAGCCAGGTGCCAATTGCCCAGGCGGAGACACCTCTGGAAGCCGGGTTTCATCATCCGCCTGCTTCGGCCAGGCCGCAAACCTGGTGGCACTGGCTCAATGGCAACGTCACGCGGGCGGGCATTACCGCCGACTTAGAAGCAATGGCGCGTGTCGGAGTGGGCGGCGCGGAAATCTTCAATGTAGACCAGGGCATTCCGGCTGGCCCGGTGCGCTTTATGAGTCCCCAGTGGCTTGACATGATGAAGTTTGCCGCCAGTGAAGCGAATCGTCTGGGTCTAGAACTTTGTATGCACAACTGTGCTGGGTGGTCGAGTAGTGGTGGGCCGTGGAATACCCCGGATCATGCCATGCAATTCCTGACCACCAGTGAACGCCATGTTCACGGCCCTCTCCACTTTGATGACGTGTTGGCACAACCAGCGACTAAACTCAACTCTTATCACGATATTGCAACCCTCGCTTTTCACACGCCAACCGCCGAAACGACAACGATGCACGCCGCTGCGCCGCAGGTAACGACCAGCGTTCCCGGTGTCGTTGCGGCGCAATTGGTGGATGGCAATGCGGGTAGCTATGTGGCACTGCCAGCGCCCACAGCCAACGATCCCAACTGGGTGCAACTCACTTTTGCGGCTCCTTTCCGGGCACGCACATTAAGCCTCCAGACCGGGCCGGGGCGCAATGAGGGGGGCGGCAAGCTTGAAGTATCGGATGATGGTCAGCAGTTTCGCCAGATTTCACCCTTTGGCCTGACACGAGAATCACGCAACCCCCACTTCGGCTTCGAGCCGACGACGGCCCGTTACTGGCGGGTTACTTTCAATCGCAGAATTAATCTGGCCGAGGTTGACTTGAGTGCGGAGGTGCGCATCGGAAATATCGAGGGCAAAGCCGCCTTTGTGCGCTCGGATCATCCGGGGGCAAGTCCCGCCCCTGACCAGACAGCAACGGATGCAGTGATCTCCAATGTGGTGGATGTGAGTGCTCACATGCAACCGAATGGTCACCTGACGTGGGATGTGCCGGAAGGCGACTGGACGATTCTCCGCTTTGGTCATACGCCCACCGGGGCCACCAACGAGCCAGGGCCACCGGAGGCGACGGGGCCGGAGTGCGATAAATTAAGCCGCGAAGCGGTAGATGCGCACTGGGCCGGGGCGGTAGCCCCCGTCTTAAAGGCTTTGGGGCCATTGGCGGGTAAATCATTTAATGATGTGCTCATTGATTCGTATGAAGTTGGTTCGCAGAACTGGACGCCACGCTTCCGCGAGGAATTTCGCGCTCGTCGTGGCTATGATCCCGTGCCGTGGCTGCCCGTCACCACGGGACGTGTTGTAGAAAGCCCTGCTGCCTCCGAACGCTTCCTGTGGGATTTACGGCGCACGGTGTGCGACCTCTTCGCCGCAAACTATGCGGGCCGCTTCGCTCAGTTAGCGCACCAAAATGGCTTGATGTTCTCCGCCGAACCCTACGGTAATGGCAGCTTTGAAGACTTTCAATATGGCGGCAGCGCCGACATCCCAATGGGCGAGTTCTGGGTGGGTGACAGTGGCAGTTCATCGTGTAAGCTGGCGGCTTCCGTGGGCCACATTTATGGTCGCAAGTTCGTCGGGGCCGAATCCTTTACTGCCGTTCCGCAGCACGCCCGCTGGACGAACGATCCCTATTCGTTGAAAGCGTTAGGCGATCTCATCTATTGCAGCGGCATCAACCGCTTCATTTTTCATCGCTATGCCATGCAGCCCTGGACGGATAAAGCGCCCGGCATGACAATGGGGCCGTGGGGTATTCACTTTGAGCGGACGGAGACGTGGTGGAACCAGGGGGCGGCGTGGCTCAGCTATGTGAGTCGCTGCCAGTATCTATTGCAACAGGGGCTATTCGTGGCGGACGTGGCTACGTTCTGTGGTGATGACACTCCCAACACTTTACAGGGGCCACAGGGACTACCGACGGGCTACGATTACGACGGCATCAACCCAGAGGTATTGCAGAAGCGCCTCGCAGTGCGCAATGGCCGCTTAGTACTGCCCGATGGCATGAGCTATCGTGTCTTAACTTTGCCGAATACCGATGCCATGACGCCAGCTACGCTGCGGCGACTCAGTGATTTGGTACGCGGCGGAGCAGTGGTTTTAGGGCCACGCCCGACCCATTCGCCCAGCCTGCAAGATTTCCCCCGTGCGGATGCCGAGGTCAAGCAACTGGCCTATGTCCTATGGGGCGACATCAACGGCAAGACTGTTACCGAGCACAACTTCGGCCAGGGCCATGTTTTCTGGGGCAAGACCCTACCCGAAGTGCTGGCGGCACTCCGCCTTAAGCCCGATTTTGAAGTGGCCGAAGCGCCTACTGGCCAAGTGCACTACATCCATCGCGTAGCGGCGGGAGCCGACCTCTATTTTGTGGCGAGTTCGACAACCCGCGACCAGGAGGTGCGCTGCACTTTCCGTGTGGCAGGGCGACAACCCGAACTGTGGCATCCAGATACGGGTCTGATGGAAGCTTGCCCGGTCTGGCGTCAGGTGGGCGACCGCACCGAGATGCCGTTGCGCTTTACTCCCTCCGGCTCGGTTTTCGTAGTGTTTCGCAGGCCAGCCACCAATAATCATCTGGTGTCCGTAGAACGCCAGGGGCCGGAAGCGGCGCGTCCTAAGCCAGCCGAACTGACCATCGTGAAGGCAGTTTATGGCGTGCTGAATGCGGGTAGTGACAAGGTGGATGTGACCCGTCAGGTACAAGACATGGTGCGTCAAGGACAGCGTCGCATCACTGCGAATAACAGTCTGGCAGGTGATCCGGCTGCCGATGAGGTAAAGGAGATGCTCCTGGAGTTCGAGTTAAATGGTGCGCGCCAGAGCCAAAGGCTAATCGAGGGACAATCATTCGACCTGCCCGCAGGGGCGACGGTTACTCGTGCTATTTATGGACTGAACCCGGAAGCAGCCCCGGATGCCGCGCAGACAATGGATTTAACCGCGCAGTTGGCGGGGTTGGTAAGAGATGGGCAACTGCATGTCGTGGTGGGGAATGCGTTGGCGGGGCGTGATCCGGCCTTAAACACACCCAAGCAATTCTCAGTCGAATATATCCTTAATGGCGTGCATAAGAATGTGACATTGGGCGAAAACCAAACCCTGGATTTGCCGGGGGACCTGCCCGGCTCCAGCCTCCCCCCGGCCTTCGAGGTGCAACAGACAGCCAATGGTGCGCGTCGTTTGCTGGTGAACGCGCCGGGCCACATTACTTTGACGCAGGCCAATGGGCGAAAACAGCAAATGGAAGTAAGTGCCTTGCCCGCCCCCATCAGTGTCCCCGGCCCGTGGCAGGTGACCTTCCCGCCGCACCTGGGTGCGCCGCCACAGACTGTCTTTGACCGTTTGATCTCCTGGCCGCAAGCTACTGATCCCGGCGTGCAGTATTTCTCTGGCACTGCCACCTACCACACCAGTTTCGTAGTGCCACCAGCATTGATTAAATCGGGTCGCCAATTCAGCCTTAATCTGGGGAGTGTCCAAGTGATTGCCGAGCCAGTGCTGAATGGCCACGCGCTGGGCGTGCTATGGAAGCCCCCCTTCCGCACCGATGTGACAGGGATATTGCGCCCTGGCATGAACACGCTTGAAGTGCAGGTCACGAATCTGTGGCCCAACCGCATGATTGGTGATGAGCAGTTCCCGGAGGACATCAAATACACTGCGGGCGGCAACATTGCCGAATGGCCGCAGTGGTTGCTCCACGGCACGCCCCGGCCCGAACCGCGACGTATTACGTTTAGCACCTGGAAGCACTGGCATAAAGGCGACGACTTGCTGCCTTCTGGTCTGCTCGGCCCTGTCGCCATAGAAACCGCACAGCAAATTCCACTGCACTAAAGCCTGTTGTTACTAATAAGTAGAAGTGTCATTCCGAGCGGAGCAAAGCGCAGGCGAGGAATCTTTTATAGTAACTGATGCGTTCAACGGCAAGATTCCTCGGCTATATTCCCTCTGGTCACTCCGCTCGGAATGACAAACTACACAGGTGCAACTTAGAGGTTCTCATAAAATGCATTAAGCTGTGGTGCAAGAGCCAACCGTCATGTTGAGCGGAGCGAAACATGACGGGCCTCCTATTATTGCTCTATTGTCATTTTGTTAAGGGCTTTTAGGGAACTATCGTGCCGCTTTCTCCCACTGAGCCAGAGCAGTTACGGGTGGCACGGGCGCGGCCTCGATGCCGGGAGTTAACAGCACTACGATGCGAGCAGCAGTAATCTTCTCTGGCAGATGCACCTGGAGTTTCTTCACCCCAGGAGATGGATGCTGTGGCGCGGGGATATTGACATCTTGCACCGAAAAGCTGGCTCCGGCAGGCTCTAAGAGCCGCGCTTGCAGGGTCGCTCCACCCTGCGTTAATGTTGCCTGATGAGCATCATTGGCATTGATTGTCACGGCAGCTTTGGTATGCATAGACCACACCACATCCACAGGCTGCTTGGCAGCGATTTCATCTTGCACTAAAATCTGGTGCCGCCCTGGCAGCATGGCGACGCCACGCTGCACCCTGGTCGCGCCAACCAGCGCATAAGCGGCGGAAAGATCGGCGACTGCCAGGCCACCATCCGGCGACGAATGATACGCAATTAATGGGGCGGCAGCTTTGGGGTCTTGGTTCTGACCATCAAGGGTCAGCGTATTATGGCCTTCGGTGCGCAGGCGATAATACGTCCAGCGCAACTTGCCAAAGTAATCGGGTAAGTTATATTCATCACCGCCTAAGTCAATCGCCCAACGTTGGCCCAGGGCGTCCAGGACGAAAGTGCCTAAGTCGAGGTGCGAGTGATTGGCTTTGTTGTCGCCACCCTTGAAGCCAACATAAAGCGCATTACGATCATTCCAGGCGGAACGGAAGAACGCTAGGTGCGCCGCTTTATATTGAGAATCGAGACCTACGTTAGCAATCTCGGCTTTGGTGCCACGCGGATCATACCACATTAAATCACGCGCTGAGCCGTTTTTACCGGCGGCTTCCCGCGCACCTGCCGCCAAAAGCGGACTATCAAAGCGGCGTGCCAACCAGAATAAAGAAGGCTCGTCTCCTGCTCGTTCTCCAGCATCGGCAAAGTTAAAAAATAAGCCTGTTGGCCCGGCTCCCTGCAAACGGAACAATCCGGCTTCACTAAAACCCGGCATCGTGCTTAAACCAAAATCGGTGCCGAGGGCGCTTTGCAAAGCCGCGAACGCTGCCACCGTGTACATAGTGGCATAACCCCAGTAACCTGGCCCTTCGCTCCACGCGCCATCTGGGGCATAGGAGGCTAAAGCGTGTGGCAGGCCCGCCGTCGCCTGCACCAGCAAATAACGCGCTAAAATAGGCTCTTCATCCGCCACCGCTAACGCTCCCACAATCGTGCCGCCATTGCAGACATTGTTCCAGTTGAAAGCGTTTTTTGTCCACCAGGCATGGGTTTGATAAGCTTTTTCAGAAGCGCGCAGCCCTTTTTCGACTAAGGCCGCTTTAATCGTGGCACGGTCGGCGGGCGAGAGGGCGTCGTAGAACCAGTCGTAGCCGATAGCTACAGCGTGGGTCATCTCGGCCACATCCAGAAAGTGGTCGGGGTGCCAGTCGGAGAAGGTGGCAACTTTGAGCATTTCCTGCGTAGCGCGGTCAGCCCATTTGCGGTCGCCATCCAAGCGATAGAGGAGGCCCAAGGTATAGATACGGTCTAAGGCGGTGCGGCTCTTATCCAGCAAACGCGGCCCAATCAAGACGCGCTCGACCGGCGGTTGAGTGAGAATCTTCTCTCCATTGCGCACCAGAGCCGCGTAGTAACCACGCGCCGTGGCGTCATTAGCGATAAAGTTCTTGATGCGAGTAATGTCTTCTGGCAACAAGATTAAACGCGGATGTCCAGCGCGTAAGGTGGTGAGGACATTTGCCTCGGTGGGCAGCTTGAGTGCAACCGGGCGGGCCGTTGCACCGTCTCCTGATGGTGGGGTTGTGGGCGCAGCCGCCGCAACTTTTAGAAGGGCCAACATAAGGAAGCCACTCATAACCGCCGGGCTGGGCTGTTTATAAAATGCCTGTGGTGGCCATTGTCTCTTCATCATAATATTGAGTCTGCTCCTTCAGGGGATATAGGAAGTTTTACCAGATTATATTGAGCTTGTGGCCCCTGCAATTGACTGCCCTATCTATAACAGATCGTTACTTTTATGCAACTACTCGGATTAAATACACCTGAATTAGAACAAGCCTTAGTGGAGATGGGGCAGCCCAAGTTTCGTGGACGCCAGGTTGCGGAATGGATTTACCAACGCGGGGCCACTTCTTTTGATTCCATGACGAATCTCAGCCGCGACCTGCGCACAAGTCTTACAGCTAACCACAGCCTTGATTTCCCGCAAGTCGCGCAACGTCATGTCAGCCGAGATGGCAGCGTCAAACTGCTGTTGCAAATGCCCGATGGTGAGCGTATCGAAACGGTGCGTCTTCCTTATCATGACCGCCTGAGCGTTTGTGTATCGTCGCAAGCGGGCTGCGCTATGGCCTGCGCCTTCTGCGCCACCGGCTTAGGTGGCTTCCGGCGCAATCTCACCGTTGCCGAAATCATCGCCCAACCTCTTTTAGCCATGCACGCCGGAGCAGAATCCGCAATCCACAATCCGCAATCCGCAATCAAAACGCCCACGCACATCGTTTTCATGGGCATGGGCGAACCGCTTTTGAACTATAACAATGTGCTCAAAACGATCCACCTGATGCACGATGAGATGGGCATTCCTATGCGCCATATTACAGTTTCAACCGTGGGCATCTTACCGGGTATGAAGCGATTAGCCGAAGAAAAGTTGCAATTGACCCTCGCGGTCTCGCTCCATGCGCCAGAGGATGATTTGCGGCATCGCCTCATTCCCACCTCGCGCAAAACCCACGTCAGCGAAATTGTGGAAGCTGCCCGCTACTATGTCGAAAAGACAGGTCGCCGCGTCACCTTTGAATATGTAGTCTTAGGTGATGTCAACGACAGCCCCGCCCAGGCTCGCCGTTTAGCTCAACTCTGCAAAGGCTGGCCCAGCCATGTGAACCTCATTCCCTGGAATGCTGTGCCCGACGCCAGTTTTGATGGCGCGGTTTTCAATCCACCCTCTGCCGACGCCGTTAAACAATTCCGCGCCACCCTCGAAGCCTCCAATATCAGTGTCACCCAGCGCGTCCAACGCGGTGCTGATGTCGCAGCAGCCTGCGGTCAATTGAGAGCCTTGAATAGCAGCCCTATTAATCTGGCAACGGTGAAACCGGAACAGGCTACTATTTCTCATCCTGCTGCATGATCGCCAACACGCTGGAAACACAAAGGATAATTGTTGTCCACACCAGGGAAGCTTTAAGACCAAAATGATCGGAGAGGGCACCTGACCCCAGCGGCCCTAAGCTCTGCCCCACAGCGAAGATAACTGTTGCCACTGCGATGGCCAAGTTCCACAACTCTTGTGGCAAGAGGCGGCGAATCAGCACGGTTAGGGCAGTGACAATTGCCATTGCTGCCAATCCAAAAAGCGTTGCTGAGAGCAGCAGCACTGGCAGGGTCTCTGATACCAGTGGCAAGGCAGCCCCAGCGCCCACCATTGCCAGCATCAGTGCCATTGGCCTGCCACCAGTCCAGCGAGAAAGCGGCCCGCGCCAGACGGGGCCGCTCGCCGTCATAGCAATTCCCAACACCGTCCACACGGCAACGACAATGCCCGTGGAAGCACCATGCGCCCGCACATAGGCAATGAGAAACGTCATATAGGCGATGTAACCTAATCCGAATCCGAAATAAGCCGCCAGCCCTGGCCCTAAGACTTTCCAGTTCGCTGCGGGTGCAACAGCAGCAGAATTTGTACGTGTGGTCGAGACTGCCAGAGGACGCGACACCACTAAAACGATAATTGTCGCCACGATTCCGCCGCCAGCCAGCAACAGCCAGGCAAGACGCCAGGAGGCGGCTCCCGCGCCGGTCAATAAAGGCGGCAGGCAAAGTCCTGTAATAACCGTGCCGACTCCTGGCCCACTAAAATAAAGACCCATTGCCAGGGCGTTATCAATGGCGCTCTCGCCTAGACGAGCGGCCAGGCCCGCCCCGGCGATAAACACCACCGCCCCGGCTGCGCCCACAATCGCCCGCGCCAGCAATGCCACACTGTAAACCGCCGAGAAGCCTGAAAGCGCCAGGGCCACCACGACCAGCCATAAACCGCCGAGGAGAGCTTGCCGCGCCGAAAATCGCTGCACCACGGGAGTAGTCAGCACTGCGCCCAGCAGATACCCAACCGCATTGGCTGTATTTAACCCTCCCGCCTGGGCATAGCTCCACCCCAGATTAATTCGTATTGCAGGCAGAATCAGCGCATAGGCAAAGCGACCAAAGCCAATAGCTACGGCGGGAGCCAGACACAGCCCCAGCGCAAGGGGCACAAACGAGATAGGCGCTGATTTAGTTAAGGCGGCATTGGCTGATGCTTTATCAAATGCTTCATTACCATCCAGAGCAACCGGATCGGTAGTTATCTTGTCTATTCCTAATCCTCTCTACTCATCTCACCATACCCTTGCATGTCACCATAATTTGCATGGGAGAGTTTTGCTTATAAAACACGCCTTGACATTCTGACGCGGTCTCATCTCCTACAGGACACAACGTAACGCGCTTGGCAGTTTCCTTGGCCTCATCCAAATCTTCAAGCCGTAGAAGGCATTCAATGCTTTTAGCTAAAGGACAAGCAGCAAGGGAAGCAGGCGCTCCGCCAAGCTTTGATCTGGCTATTTCTTGGTCTCAAGTTTCCTGGTTCTCCTGCTAAAAACGATTAAAACCCGTCCTTTCCTGGCTCTGGTATTGCACAGTTGCCGACTTTTTGTTAAATTAGAATATTCGTCGCTGACGCACTGAGCTTTTACGAGCCGTCGCCTGCTGGACATCTAACAGGCGGCGGCTTTTTGTGTGTTGGGTACAGCGACGTGAGAGCAATGGACACCTTAGAAACAACAGACTTTAGAAACGACATCAGGCAGGTTGAAGATTGGCGGGACGAGGCTATCAATGAAGCCTTGCGAGTGGAGTCTTTAGCGGGGGATGGCGAAGATGCTCTACTGCGCGAGATTCGGCGTCATTGCTCTGGCTGTGCCACGTTGATGGTATGGGTCGAGCGGGTGCGCCTGCTCAGTTTTCTCCAAGAGCAAGCGATGGATGCCCGGAGCGCCTTGCGGGGCAGCGATGGCTTCCGCTATGAAGAAGGCACCCGCATCCGACCTTATGTGGGCTGGTATCAAGCACAGTGGCAGGGCAACGCTGTAGAGGTCGCACTGCCTCCTCACGGCGGCACCAGCGGCTATGTGATTTGCACCGCAGAAGATGAAGCGACGCTGAAACGGTTTGCCTCAGCCTTGATTAATTACACCAGCCGCCCGGCTGGTCGCTGCTTGCGCTATTCCGAGGGTTGGGCCAATGCCAGCGACTTGGATGCCGAAATTGGCAAAGTCACCTGGGATGATTTAGTGCTACCCGCCGAGCTTTTAGCGGGGTTGCGGGATGCCGTAGAGGGCTTCTTCAAGCACCGAGATGCCTTTGCCGCCCTCGGCTTTGCCTGGCGGCGCGGCGTCCTGTTGATCGGGCCTCCAGGTACAGGCAAGACAATGGTATGCAAAGCGGCGGCTGCCGCCTTACCAAATCTGCCATTTCTTTATATCAGAGACCTGCGCGAGCGAGACCAAAAGGAAGCCCTGACCGAGATTTTCGCCCGCGCCCGCAAACTGGCACCCTGTATTGTCGCTTTTGAAGATATTGATGGCTTTGTGGCCGATCATAATCGCACTGTCTTCTTGAATGAGTTGGATGGCTTCAAGAGCAATGAGGGTCTGTTAGTTATTGCTTCTTCCAACCATCCCGGCAAAATAGATGAAGCCCTGCTCAAGCGGCCTTCGCGGTTCGACCAGGTCTTTCATCTGGGTTTACCAGCATTGCCAGAGCGCCGCGCCTTCTGTGAGCGGGTGTTAGCGCGTTCTGCCCTGGCTGAGAAGATTGCTCCTACCCTGGATCGAGAGGTTCTGGCCCAACAGATCGCCGAGCGCAGCGATGGCTTTACGCCCGCTTACCTCAAAGAGATATTTGTCTCCGCCGCGCTACAACGGGCACAGGCGGGGGCCATGATTCTCGATGAGCAATTTGCCAAGGCAGCTTTGGCCCAGGTCGAGGAACTGCGCCAGCACATCAAGCGCATGAAGAACCCTGATGCCCTCAGCGTGATGCGTGGCAAAGATGATGTCATCGGCCTGCGACGTTAATTATTGACAGGAGCCACAGGAGCCAGTAGAATCGCCATTCAACCTAAGTTGTTCGTGCCCTATGCAGCGCAAAACCTTGGCGCAGCAGCGTGCGGATGTGTCTCCGGCTTAATTCTTCCCCACGCTTCTAGGCCAAGCCACGCATGGTGCCGGTGCTACTGGCGAATTTGTCGGACTCAATGCCCAGACGTTGGATCATGCTGACGAAGAGGTTGGGTAAGGGGTAGTTATGGTCTTTGTCAAAGGCGAGGTGCTGGCCGTGCTTGAAACCGCCACCAGCCAGCAGCGTTGGCAGGTTGGTGGTGACGTGGGTATCGGCGTTGCCTAAGTTGCTGCCATAGAGAATCATGCTGCGGTCGAGCAGGGTTTCATCACCCTCACGCACGTTTTTCAAGTTGCCGAAGAGTTCGGCGAGGAGCTTCATGTGCCACTCATCAATGGTCTTCAATTGCGCCAGTTTTTCGGGCGACCGGCCATGATGCGACAGGTTGTGATAGCCATCAGACATGCTCTTGCCGTCCACTTCAATCGCGGGCGAGTTGACGCTATCAAGCAGCAGGCTAATAAAGCGGCACGAATCGGTTTCAAAGGCCAGACGCGCCATATCATACATCAGACGCACTTTTTCCATATATTCGCGCGGGCTGGCCGGGTCGAGTGGCATGGGAGCCTTCACTTTCGGCTTGGGCTTGTGCTCCCACTCCTGCGCCATTGTCATGCGCTGTTCTAATTCGCGCACGCCCGTAAAATACTGGTCAAGCCGTTCACGGTCGCGGGCACCCACACTGCGCTGTAGCTCTTTGGCCTGCCCTGCCACCGCGTCCATGATGCTTTCGCCCAGTTGCAAGCGACGCACCTGTCCCTCGACTTCTTCGGGCGTGCCCTGCAAAAAGAGCTGACGGTAAACTTCCGACGCCTTTTCTTCGCACGGAATGAGGACGCCCGCGCCCGTCCAGGAGAGGCTGCGCTGCCCCTGCGCCACATTGACGCCCAGGGTCAGTGAGGGAAAACGCGTCAGGTGCCCCAAACGTTCGGCGGCGAACTGGTCAAGCGAAATGGTGTTGCGAAAGCCGCCGCGTCCCGGATGCGGCGCAGCCGTGAGGAAACAGTTGTCCGCCGGGTGGCCGCCATCTACATCCGGGTGCGAAACACCGCTAAAAACCGTGAGGTCGTTGCGGTAGTCCTTGAGCACATCCAGATAAGGGGAAGGCGCATAGTCGCGTCCGCTCTGAGTCGGAAAGAACTGATCGGGCAGCAAGCCAAGATTGTTGCAAACCGCCAGAATGCGCCGGGGCGGAGTGCCGTCTGCTCCGTGTCCATTCTGCTGCGCTTCGGCTCCCTGTGCGGCGCGTGAAAAGGCTGGCACCATCGCGTCGAGAATTGGCAAGGCCAGCATCACACCGGCACCGCGCAAAAACTGGCGGCGTGGCATGGTGCGTCCTAAAGCAACGGATGGCATCGTGATGGGTGAAGCAACAGAACTTTTTTTCATGGTATTGGGTTAATTATACAAGATACAAGGATTATGCCTTCTATCGTAGAGACGCGATGAATCGCGTCTTCATTCATCGTGTCTTGTCAGTTCCAGACGCGATGAATCGCGTCTCTACGTTACTTATTTATTTTGAAACAAATCGCTCTGGACAATTTCATGGACTAATGTTCGCACGCCATAGCCGCCCGGTTGGGCATGGTCGAGAATAGCGTCCACCTTGGCGCGGTCGGCAAAACGCACAGGGGCACCGGTGGCATAAATCAGCAGTTGTTTGGTTAAGTTGCGCGCCAGTTTCCGGTCATCTTGCGCCAGCAGCGCCTTGAGATCACGCACATTCTTAAAGGCATGGCCATCAGGCAGTTGGCCACTGGCATCTACTGCCGGGCCGGTGTAGAAGGTAAAACCTCTCCCATTATGGCCCACCCCTGCGACGTGCTGCACCGTGGCGGACTCGCCTTTATCGTCCGTCTTTTTTGGCTGGCCCGTCGCACGGTAGTAATCGCGCCAGCCGCCCATGACATCGAAGCTTTCGAGAGCAAAGCCCGCTGGGTCAATTTTACGATGGCATACCGCGCACGACTCCTGATGACGGTGCTTATCGAGTTGCTCTCGAATGGTGGTCGCGCCCCGTATGTCTGGCTCAATAGCCCCTACGTTCGGTGGTGGCGGGGATGCCGGATCACCCAGAATGCGCTCCATGACCCACACGCCGCGCAACACTGGCGAGGTGGTGGTGCCATTAGCTGTGATCTTAAGCACACTGGCCTGCGTCAGCAAGCCGCCACGCGGTGAATCCGGTGGCAACTCCACGCGGCGCAACGCCACCCCACTCACATCTTTTTCGGCGTTGGGGATGCCATAGTGCGTGGCCAATCGCTCGTTGAGCATGGCAAAGTCGGAAGAGACGAGGTTCTTCACGCCCAAATCGCGGTGCAATAATTCGCCAAAGAAACTCTGCGTTTCCGCTACCGAAGATTCCACTAACAGGTCGTCCAGTTGGTAATCGGGGTACAGTTCGACATCAGCGTCATTCGCGTTAATCTTGCGCAAGTCCAGCCAGTAATCGAGGAACGCCTCGACAAAACGCCGCGACTTTTCGTCATCTAAGAGGCGATCCGTTTGTGCCTTTAGCACTTCAGGCCGCCGCAGTTGGCCACTGGATGCCAGCGCTAGGAGCGTGTCGTCAGGCGGTGAGTTCCACAAGAAGTAAGAGAGGCGAGAAGCTAAGGCATAGGTATCGAGTCGCCCTGGATTTTCATCTAAATAGAGGAAGCCCGGTGAGCAGAGCACCGCCGTATAACCCGCCAGCATTGCCTCCTGGAAACTATAGCCACCTGCCATTGCGCGCTGCACAACGGGCAGGAAGCGAGTAACCTCTTCATCAGTGACAGGTCGTCGGTAGACACGCCCCAGGAAGTTGTGCAAGAGTTGCGGCGCATCTCGTTGCGGGTCAGTAGAAACGACTTCGTAGCGTTCCGCCGCACTGGTGGGAGCCGCACCAGCGGGAGCCGGGGTACCCGTCGGGCTTTGCATGGGCAAAATCGGCAGGTCACCAAAGAGCAGCTTGTGGCCAGCGGTGGGCCATTGATAATACAGCGGCCCTTCGGCTTCCATCCACTGAAATGAAACGCCCGGTGCTCCTTCGGGTGTGGCCCACGGGTTACGCATATCACCGGGGCGGGGCCGAAAAAAACGCGCCGCATCGGGACGAATGCTTTCGCCTTGCAGCAGCCACACATCCATTTCCTTCACGACTGGTTCCGGCCCCACATCAAAACTGCCCAACTTGCGCAGGATGCGCGGTGAACGGTCTCCATAAATGGTGATTGGCTCTATGCGGCGTCCCGCTGAGATGTTGGAGTAGTCAGGAATCCACCACTGTTTGTCTGGCTTCGGGCCAATCCAGACGGAACGCGCCAGAAAGCGCAACTTGTAGCGACCAGACACAGGGGCGCGGAAACGGCCCCAGTGAATCTCGGTCGGCTCATAGGTGCTGAGCACGACTCCCACGCCTTCCTGCTCGCGCCGCTGCGGGTCTTTGGCCCCGACTGTCGGTGGCTCCGGCGATGGGGGTTTTTCTACCCCTTTGCGGCGCTTATACGCGGGCAGCAAGAAATCTTCATCGGCGTGCGAACCCAGCACGGGAAAGGTGGAGCGCACTTCTGGCCCTACATCAAAAGCTCCGTAGAAGGCTCTTTCCTCGCGGGTGTAGTAACGGGTGGTTTTGGTTTCTGGCTGCTTGGCCTGCGTCGCCAATACCTGGCGCAAGGCATAATCTGCCGCGCTGAGATAGCGGGCCATCTGCACATGCGACACATCCAGGGCCTCACCGACTTTATTAAAGCGAAAAGCCAGGCCGTCCTCCGGCAGCATGTCTCTTAATTGCAGCCACGGAGCCTGCAAGACATCGCGCAGAGTGTTTTCATACTCATAGCGATTGAGCCGCCGCCATACTGTGCGCCCGGTCGCGCCCTCCGCAGCAAGCTGCTTTTGCTCCGCTGTGGTGAGTGCGGCGGCGAGGGTTTTTGTGAAGCCCTCCCGCTCAACAGTCGGGAGTTTCACCGACTTGGGCGGCATCTCCCCCGCATGAACCCGGTCATAAACTTTAACCCAGGTTGGAAACGTCTGGGGATCAGCCAGATTGAATTTAAGCGTCGCTAAATCCAGGCCACCCTTCTTCGTCTCACTATCATGGCAGTCGAAACAGTGGCTTTCCAGAAAGGTATGAATCGGCACAACTTTCGAGCCATGCGATGCAGCCGTTTTGGAAATGGGCTTGCCGGGGTTAGCCGCTTTAGCAGCCTTAACCGCTTTAGCAGTATGTTGCGGCGTAACCTTGGTGGCCCCAGGCGTGAGTGGCACCATGTGCGGCGGGGGAGTAACCACATGAGGCGCAGCGGCGCGCACCGCCGCCACGCTCAAGGGTGCAGCCGTAACCAACAGGCACGCTCTGCCCCAGGGGAAGTGTTTAGAATGCATGTATAAGAATGAATGCTGCTTCCTGCGGGTAAATTATCCGTAATCCAGATTTGGGTTTTACCTACAGTCAGCAGGAAAGGGCTGAATAACTATTTGAGGTGTTTAGAGTATAACTACGCCACAAAAGTTTTGCGGTTCCGGTTAAGGCTATCTCTAGCAAGCCTATCTCACAGCGCATTGGCACCGATTATGCTGCTAAGCTGGGCAGCAAATCACACATTAATAAATAAACCGATAGCTAACGGAGGAAGGTTATGATTCGCGCAAGGGCATTACGAGGCTTGGCTGTGGTAGACGTAGGAGCCGCTCAAAAGATGGGTCAAATCGAAGAAGTCTTCTTAACCCCTGATTATCATAGAGTCGCGGGGTTTCTGGTCTCTCAGGGCCAGTCTTTGCTAGGCAAAGGCACTTCCGTATTCTTGCCAGCGGCCTGTGTTCATGCCGTTGGCCCCGATGCCATGACGATCTCGCACAGTGGCATCAGCAACGATCAAACTGACTCGGCAGAAAGCACCACAAGTAGCGCATCTTTACCGCGTATGTCACACCTTGTCGGACAAAAGGTGGTAAGTGAGAATGGACGCTTGTTAGGCTCCGTGGAGGATGCTCTGATTGATGCGTCAAATGGGCGCGTTTTACGTTATGAACTGGCGGCCCCCACTTCAGGCAGTAAATTGGAGTCGCTCTTAGGTGTCAACCACGCCCATCAGCGCGATTATGTGCGAGCCGATACTGATCTGCGAGTTGGCCCCGACCTAATTGTCGTGCCAGATGATGCCCTTATGACAGATGATGGAACAGAGACCGCGCCTGGCTCCCCAGTGGGCGATGCCAGCGTCACTGATGCGAGTCTGGTCACCACAACTATGCCATCAGCCACCTCAAGTGGTTGGGCGGATTCTAATTTGTCCAGTTCTACGGCTGCCGACGCTATCTCTCCTCTTGCCGCTCCTGTACCGCCAGTTATTCACCCGACCCCACCTCCTATTCACCCGTCCATTGCGGACGTTGCTCCCGGCCCCGGTGGATTGACCCCCAGCGCGTCTCCTATTACCACAGGCAATGACCTTCAAACCTCAGCCGGAGTTAGCCCAGCCTGGGCCGGGCAATCCACGTCAGCGCAGTTCACCGCTGCGTCAGCGAACTTGCCACCAATGGTGGATCAGGCACCGGAAACGAACCGGGCAGCACAGAGTAATGTCCAACATGGCATAGACGATGATCCTCACCATGACCCGGAAAAAGGTGCCGCTTTAGGGGGCGTGGGTGGCCTGGCCGTAGGAGCTACCGCCGGGAGTATGGTTGGCCCGATTGGAACCATTGTCGGTGCCATTGTGGGCGGCCTGGCCGGTGCTCTTGGCAGTGGCGCGGCAGTGGCGGCTGTAGATCAGGTAGATAATGACAACACCCTGACCGGCGTCAGCCAGTGGGAGCAGGTTGCGCCACACTACCGCCAGGGTTGGGAACAGCACTATGGCCACACGGGAGCAAAATGGGAACAGCACGAACCCATCTATCGTTTCGCCTGGGAAAGACGCCACGACCCGCGCTATCATCAACGCAGTTGGGCCGATGCCGAAAGCAGCTTACAGCAGGATTGGGAAGCCCAGTCCCCCAGTCGGCCCTGGTCGCAAGTGCAAAACTCGGTGCGCGCCGGTTGGAACGTTTCCGATGAAGTGCTACGCCAATATCCAACGCGTTAAGTAGCCGCAGCTAACCCTGTCATCAACGAACCCGGAGCGTGAGCACGGGCTATAGTGATAGTGTCTCGTGCTATGCTACTCTAGCCCGTCGCTCACGCTCCGGGTTCGTTGGCTCATTAGTGGCAACACCCAATTTACTTCGGGTAATCCCGCCACATCCAGCGCAGGATTTCGGGCAGAATCGCGCCGCCGTGATTGTCCGAATGATTGCCCTCGCCAAACACGTAGGCCATGTCATAACCCTTCTCTTTTAAGGCTGCTACCATCGCCTCGTTCTGCAAGTGCCAGTCGCGCTTTGGGTTGTCCGGGTTACGGTTGTCATAGATACCGTCTTGAAGAAAGATGCGAATCGGCTTGGGGTCGCTTTTACGGATGAGGTCAGGGTAGACATGCCCACCTCGAATGTCCGTAAAACTCCCAATCAGGCTAATGACTTTGCGAAAAGCATTAGGCCGTTCCCAGGCGACAGTAAAAGCACAGATTGCCCCACTACTGGCCCCGCCAATAGCCCGCCCGGCTGGATCATCCGTTAAGTTATAGCTCTTGCGGACTTCGGGCAACATTTCCTCGGTGATAAAGCGGGCGTAAGTGTCACCAAGAGAATCATATTCAACGCTACGGTTGTCCGGGTTGTCATTGCCGATCCGGTCTGGGTATTCTTCGCCGCGTTGTCCCGGCGTAATAAAGATGCCAATAGTTACAGGCATTTCCTTACGGTAGATAAGGTTGTCCATGACGTTTGGCACACGCAGCACACCCTTTGGGTTGATAGCGCGTTGCCCATCCTGAAACACCAGGACACAAGCCGGTTTAGCGGGCGTATATTGAGCGGGCACATAGACCCAATATTTGCGGACAGTATTCGCAATAATCTGGCTCTTAAATAAAAATGGCCCTTCCAGCTTGCCTTTAGGCACCCCTTCCTGCGGCAGAGAGCCGGGGCCGAGTTTATAGTCTTTAATGGCATTCTGGGCCGGTGCCCTGGGATTAGGCGCGGGAGTCGTCTGGCTCCAGGCAGCGTAAGCAACGGACATAAGAAGAGGTGGAATAAGCAAGCAGCCAGTTAGATTTTTCATGTTGACCCTTTTATGGATGGTGCAGTGGCCTACTAATAGGCTTGGAGACGAGTCTATTATAACGTGAGGTCAATAGCTTTCCGGTGGCAAATCTAGCAACAGGATCTCATGCCACGCTTTCATCAGACAGAATACCCGGATAGAGCTACCACAACATCCAAATATCCAGTTAGCAGCTTATTAATAACAGGAACAAGGTAAAATAAGTCCAATAGCAGGTACGCCAGAGTGCCATTGCGGAGCGAATACATGGAAGATGCCCTGTTGCAAAGCTTTCATAAATTACTGACATCCCGCACGGGACTGCATATCCGCGACAAAGACCACGAGCAATTCCGTAGGACGTTGGCGTTCAGGATGAAGGAACTGAAGCTGCTGCGGCCCGAAGCCTATTATCAGCTACTAGATAATGCAACGCCCCAGAGTGAAGTGGAGTGGAAGCAGCTCATGGCGCGTCTAACCAATGGGGAGAGTTATTTCTTTCGGGACAAGGGCCAATTAACGCTGCTGCAACAGACAATTCTGCCCGAACTGATTGAGCGCAACCGCCGTCGCCATATCTTGCGAGTCTGGAGTGCAGGCTGCTCCACGGGCGAAGAGGCTTATTCTCTGGCTATCCTGCTGCATGAGCTACTGCCCCATCACACTGGCTGGAAGCTGCTTATCCTCGGCACAGACATTAATGAGGAAGTTCTGGACAAAGCCCGCCAGGGCATCTATAGTGAGTGGTCTTTTCGGATGGTAGATACGGAACTGCGCCAGCGTTACTTTCAGCCGGTGCCAAAGGGTTATGAGATTGACCCGCAGATACGACGCATGGTCACTTTCCGTCATGGCAACCTGCGCCGTGACCCTTTTCCCAATCCGGCTGCCGACATTCATGAAATGGATTTAATTCTCTGCCGCAACGTGCTGATCTACTTTGATCCTGCGGCAGTAGGGGCCGTGTTGCGCAAATTTGAACTGAGCTTGGCTGATGAGGGCTATCTAGTCACCGGGCACGCGGAATTAAACCATCAGAATTTAGGGCAATTAAAGACCAAGATGTTCCCCGAATCCGTAGCCTATCAGCGCCACCTCAAAGCAGCCATTGCACCGCCCAGCCAGCCACTTCCAGTGCCAGCTACTCCGCCTACGGTTCAAATAAAGCCTGCTACTCCACAGCAGAGGACGCCGGCTGCGAGGCCCCATAGTCATCCATCAATAATTCCGCCTGCCAAAAACGCAGTACCTGCACAGGAGAAGACAAATAAGACATCGCTAGAGCCGTCCTCAAAACTCCCAGCAGAATTGCCATCCAACACAGAGGAGTTGCTGCAACAGGTGAAGTCGCTGCTGCACAACGGCTCTTATACGGTTGCTCTAGAGAAGTTAGAAGACGCGCTGCGGCGGGATACCGATAACTTTGCGGTGCTGGCACTGGCGGCGCAAGCTTATGCCAACTTGGGACAGCACGTAAAGGCCGCTGTCTATTGTCGCCAGGCGATTACCCTTGACTCCTTTGCTCCTGCGCCTTATCATCTATTAGCCCATATTGTAGAAGAACAGGGACAGGCGGACGAAGCCAAGAACCTGCTAAAAAAAGTAATCTACTTGGCTCCTTCTTATGTGGCTGCTTACATTGACTTAGGTGCGCTTTATCAGCGTGAGGGAGATATGCCCAGAGCACGCCAGATGCGCAAGACAGCGAGGGAACTGCTTCAAAAAATGCCACCGCAGGAAGTGGTGGAAGCCTGTGATGGCTTAACGGCGGCTACTATCCTTGGGCATTT